>ERZ1292629.19-Hain-H43-01um-R1-19-length-167790-cov-22_pt1 | contig 167790 bp, 161 predicted proteins | sample MGYA00564399_ERZ1292629 | MGnify/ENA primary metagenome ERZ1292629 (study PRJEB36523, sample SAMEA6512636) | groundwater metagenome | collected 2019-01-08 | study: AquaDiva: Metagenomics assemblies of 32 groundwater samples | reverse complement strand
GGAATCGAACCTGGATCTAGAATTTAGGAAATTCTCGTCCTATCCATTGAACGACAGGGGCAATTTATTATTATATTAACACGATTTTCGGTACCCCGCAAGTTGTCATTTTATCTCTCGTTCTGTTATAATTAAAAAAATTAACAAATTAAATAATAAATATGAAACAAAAATCTCCGATAGTAGAAATAGCAAAAAATGTTTGCCCGGCGGTAATAACCGTTGTCGTTTCCAGAGACTTGCCAAAAATAGAAAGTTTTTACAGTTTTCCGTTTGGAGGAAAAGAATATTTAATGCCAAAAATGGAAAAAGGGAGAAATATTAAAGAAAAAGTAGAAAAAACCCAAATCGGCGGGGGGTCTGGATTTATTGTTTCTGCCGACGGATATGTTTTAACTTCAAATCATGTGGTGGCTGACGCTTCGGCTGACTACACTGTTATTTTAGACCCAAAACGTAAATATCCGGCCAAAGTTTTATCAAGAAATCCTATAAATGATATCGCGGTTTTAAAAATAAACGCCAAAGACCTGCCCTGCATTGAATTAGCCGATTCAAATAAAATTGAAATGGGCGAAGAAGTGGTGGCAATAGGAAACGCTTTGGGAGAATTTCATGATACATTGTCAGCCGGCATTGTTTCGGGTCTTTCGCGCTTCATTACCGCTTTTGGCGGAATAGACCATCAGACGCAAAGCTTAAAAGGCTTAATACAAACCGATGCGGCTATTAATCCGGGGAACTCGGGAGGACCTTTGGTTAATATGGATGGTCAGGTTGTAGGAATTAATACTGCTATGATTATGGGCGCTCAAAACATCGGCTTCGCCATACCAATAAACTATGCCAAAAAAGATTTAAATGAAGTTAAAAAATACGGAAAAATAGTGGTTCCGTTTTTGGGCATAAAATATGTTTTAATCTCAAAAGAAATGGCGCAGATAAATAAACTGCCGATAAATGACGGGGCGTTGGTTGTGAGAGAGGCGTTGGGCGAATCGCCTGTAATTAAAAACTCTGCGGCAGACAAAGCCGGCATTAAAGAGTTTGATATAATCACAGAATGCAACGGAGAAAAAATAACCCTTAAAAATCCATTGGCCAACATTTTGCAAAAATCAAAAATCGGCCAAGACTCTATTTTTAAAATTTTGCGGGAGAAAAAAGAAATAACGCTAAAAGTAAAATTGGAAGAAAAAGATAATTAACGAGCGATCGCCTCTATTGTGTAAACATTTGAGGCGTTCCAAAGCGCAAAACCATAAAAATCTTTACCCAATACATCAGTTACAGCTTTTATTTCTGCTTTTACCATTTCTGCGGTATAATCGGCTCCCATATTAAAATCCTGAAGCCATGGCCTAAATTTTGTTTTGTTTATAAATGTTGTTCCTTCTGCTGTTTGTAATTTATTATAATATGCCGTCTGTTTTTTTAGTGCTTCCTGCATTGAATATTTTATAACTTCGTATGGATGTTCTGCTGGATTTGAATACCCTCTAAAACCATCTTTGTAATGTGAAGGATAAACCATTAGAGAAATATAATCAAAATAGTCAAAAGAATCCTCAAGCGCCTGACCTACTCCCATATCGTCAGCAGACACAGTGGAATAACCAAAAAGGTCAGCAGATAATTTAACGCTCGGCAAAGACTCTTTTAATTTTTGAAAAAATTCCTTTACAATCAAACGCATCGGAACTTTTTTGTCCCAAAAAGGAAAACCCATCTCTTCAATTTTTCCGTCTGAGGGAAATCTGATATAGTCAAAATTTAATTCGTCAAAACCATGGTTTATAGCGTCTTTGGCAACTGAGATGTTGTAATCCCATGCCTCTTTTGAGGCGGGGTCTATCCACGATAAATTGTAGTTATCAACCCACAAAACAGGGTTTTTAGGGTCTATGGTTTTTTTCTTATCATAAATTGCTAAATCGGGACGAGCTTTTGCCAAAGTTGGATCCTGGAAAATAACTATCCTGGCAATTACATAAATCCCCTTATTATGAAGTTTTTGCACAAAGCCATCAAGAGCAGAAATCGTGGTTTGCCCTGAATAATCCTTAATATCAATTACAACTGCGTTAATTTCCGTGGTTTCAAAAAGATTATCTAAATATTTTTGATATTGCTGGCTCCTGGCTGATAAAGCGGTAATATAAACTGCTTTTATAATTTCTGGAGGATTAGACAATTTCTGAATAGAAATAGTTTCAGTAGTTTCAATATCATTATCAACTGCGGGTTTTATGGCCGGCTTTTCTTTAATAGCATTCTCTTTAACAGGTTCTTTTTTAACAAACCAGCTTATCGCTATCGGCTTTATATCGTAATAAGATAAAACATAATAAAGACCGATTGAAAACAGCGTTATTAAAATTATAAAAATAATAAGAATTATTTTTTCTGGAATGTCCATTTAAAATTTATTTAATTCTTTTTTTATTATACCATAAAAAATCAAGGATATTATCCTTGATTTTTAAACTGGGCGATCAAGGAGAATCGAACTCCCATCGCCTGTGCCACAGACAGGAGCTTTACCATTAAGCTATGACCGCCACAAATATTAAATTTTTATGTTATGACCGTGGACTAAATGATGACAATTAAAACACAAAAATATTAAATTTTTAACATCATTATTTTTCCTATTTTTATCAAGATGGTGCACCGCCAACACTCTTTCATCTTTACAATTGCATAATTTACAAATTGATTTAGTACCATTTTCAATAAGTAAACTTTTGTGTAAAATATGTTCTCCGCCTTTCCAGTTATGATGACGGGATCCCCTAAACTCTTTATTCCGCCACAAAGTCTGGCAAGACTTGCTACAAAAAAATTTGCCACTTTTTGAATGATCTATTTGCTTCGGTTGTTTCCATGTTTTTCTTCCACAAATATTACATGCCACAAATTTTCCTTTTTTATAGGATTCATATTGACATTTGGCAGAACAAAATTTGCCATTACCGACTTTTAACCAACTCGGCTTTGCGTAAAACTCTTTTCCGCATTTTTTACACTTAACAATTGGCATTATTTAATTTTAACATGTACAAACATGGAAAGTCAAGCTACCAATCTGTGGATATTCAAATTATGTGTCCCCGGGAGGAATCGAACCTCCATGTCCAGCTTAGAAGGCTAGCGTTCTATCCGTTGAACTACGGGGACTAACAATTAAAATATTATCATAAATTTTTCTCTTTGACAAGAAGAGTTTTTTAAGTTATAATTCAAGATAGTTTTTGCTCTATATTTTATATTGTAATATTTTGAACCTTGCATACAGCTCCCAAAAATATTACAATATAATAATGAAGCTTTGCAAATATTGTAATAAATATTATTCTAAATCCGATTTCGGTGTGGCTGGTACGATAGGTAATAAAACTTACAGACGGCTAAAATGCCGTTTCTGTTATACTAAAACTAAAAAATTACTTACCAAAAAATATCAAAAAATACTGGATGATTATAAAACAAAAAATGGATGCATAAAATGCGGGGTCAAAGATTATCGAGTTTTAGAGTTTCATCACACTTCTAATAAGAAATTTTCGATCAGCTCTGCTCGTTATAATCACTTCGGACTCGAAAGAGTCAAAAAAGAAATTAAAAAATGTGCAGTTATTTGCGCAAATTGTCACAGAATAATACATTACGGTCAAGCTTGGAAGCACGGCTAATTAAAGCGGGGTATGGTGTAACGGTAGCACGAATCGTTTGGGACGATTTAGTCTCGGTTCGAATCCGAGTACCCCGACCAACTTATTTTTTATGCGGGTATCGTATAACGGCATTACCCGACTTTTCCAAAGTCGTGACAGGAGTTCGACTCTCCTTACCCGCTCCAGTATAAAACTTTTTGATTTTTTCCCGACGAATTCGCGGGCGGCGCAAAGCGCCGCCCATTGCGTTTTGAGAGGGGAATTCGTTTCGCTCGGCGCGCTGCGGCGCGCCTCGCGGTTTTGCAAAATGAGGTTTGAGCCGAAGATTTCTTTAGCGGCGACCTTTTTCGCGAAAAGGTCGCTGTCGTTTGCGATTTTGTCTATGGATTCAGCTTCTTTTATCCAATTTCGCATCGGTTTGAGCCAGCCAGTTTGCTTTTGTTCAAGATTAGATATTTTCTCCTCCAGCGACTTTTTTTCGGATAACAGTTTTGTTTTTTCAGTTCGGTAAATTTCTTTCTCAATATCCTGCTCTAAATAGCCGTCCAAAAGTCGCTGGAGCTTAACGGAAATTTCCACAATTCTCTTTTTGTTATCTTGAACAAAAGCGACAAAAGATTGGGCGGTTTTCATTTTGTTTTTTTCCAGCATTTTATTTAATTCTTCCGCCCAATCTTTTCTCAAAGAAAATTTTTGAAGCAAAAGCGAAATTTGCTTGTCTAAAATTTCTTGGCGAATACAAGGTTCTTTGCATTTGATTATTTTGGATTTATGGGTGCAGTGGTAGTAAGTGTAATAATGTTCGTTGCCGTTTTTTTGTTTCTTAATCTTGTACTCGCCTGTAATTGCCATTCCACAATTCCCGCATTTTAGAAGTCCACAAAATGGCTGGGGTTCATTCTTTTGTTTGTGATGAGGTCTTCCTCTTTGCTTTAAGATTTCCTGAACTTTGTCAAAAATTTTCTTTGAGATGACTGGCTGGTGTTTGCCTTCGTGTATTTCGCCAGAATAACGGAACAAACCAGTGTAGAACGGGTTTGAAAGGATAAAAGAAATTCTGTCTCGTTTGACTCGCTTGCCGCCGGAAGAATAAATGCCGTTTTGCGCCAAAAAGTTTGAGATGTCTTCAAGGCGAGAGTTGTCCTGCGCATAAAGCTCAAACGCCTTTCGGATAATCGGAGCGCGTTTTTTATCTACTACAACACTTTTTATTCTCTTGTCATTGATGTACCCGATTGGCGCAAGAGATGGGTATTCCCCTCTTTTAACTTTTTGGCGTAACCCTCTTTTTGTATTTTCGGCAAGCGAATCAACATAGTATTTGCTTTGCCCAAAAACGATATTGAGCATGAACTTACCTTGTGGCGTATTTTCAAACCACAGCGTTGGAAATTTCAACGCCGCAAGACGCCCGCAATCCAAAAGATAGATTATTCTGCCACCGTCCACAGAATTGCGCGCCAGACGGTCGGGATGCCACGCCAAAATTCCTTGCGCCTCGCCTTTCTCAATTCGTTTTATCATTTCATTGAAAATCGGACGGCCCGGAATTTTGGCTGATTGTTTTTCAATCAACTCCTCAATAATTTCAAGATTCTCCTGTTTTCCAAAAGCGCGCAATTCTGCGATTTGGTCTTCAATAGACCTTACTTGCTTGTCTTCCACATCTGTGGACTTACGGGCATACAAAAAGAATTTTTGCATAGTAGTTTATAACTAAAAGGGACTGGAAAACAAAAGGCTAATTGTTGAGGTTAACCAGTTTCCAGCCCCTTTTAATATTCTATTTTAGAAATAAAATGCCTTTTGTAAAACTAATCAACCTCAACAATTTTATTATACCACGCCAAAACAAAAAGCAAAAATTCTTTTTATCGGGCAAAACAAAAAAACGAGACAGAATTTAAAAATCGCAACGACGAAACCTCATTTTGCAAAACCGCGAGGCGCGCCGCAGCGCGCCGAGCGAAACGAATTCCCCTCTCAAAACGCAATGGGCGGCCATTTCGGCCGCCCGCGATTTCGTAGGGAAAAAAGAAAAAAGTTTTATCGTGGAGTATATTTACAACTACGCTCGAACTTATTTTATCAAAAATTCCTGAGAAAAACAATTGCCTCGCCCCGCCAGCTGGCGGGGCGAGGCAGGAACGAAACAAAAATCGGCTCGCGGGCAAAAAATTTCCTCCCCTAAAACCCCTCCATTTTTTGCCTGCTCGCCGAAAAAATTTTATTTTTAGTGATTCTTGGTTTTTGCGTAAAAAAATAACCACCATAAGGCCGCGAGCCAGAATGCCTGAGATTATACAAACCAAGAAACAATGTTCTTTGAGGAGAGAGATTTGTACCCTTTGCAAAAGCTTGGGGTAAAATCACATCGCTCCCTGATTCGATTCCGTCAAACTGACTCACAGCATTATAATGGCTATCCTTCTTTAAGGATACTATAAAAATTAATATTCTGAAAGAAAGGGAGGTCGCAGGCAAACCATGCCGTTGACCTCCAATAACCAATTCCATCAATCCCTGATGAGATATGAAGAACTAAAATTTGTGGCCGCAGGTTGCGCACTCGTGGACGACCTCGAGGTCTTCCACGAACGGCCGGGCGGAGTTTTTACTCACACCCCGTTCACTGCAAACGGGGCAGATGCACCAGTAAAGGTGCCGAAAACTCTCGTAGCAATTCTGGCAGACATCCTTGTCGCCAAACAGATTGCTCACGACCCACGCTTTGTGCTCGCCACTCGTGGCGCCACACTTGGCACAGGTGCCTTCGTGCCAGGTGAGGTCGGGCTGGAGATCTTCCAGCTCTTCCTTTTTCCAGCACTCTTTGCATGCCGACCGTCGTCCGTTCCATCCGGACGAATAATCGGTGCGCACCCAGACCTCTTCGCCTTGGATGGTTTCCGGGTGCCAACGGCCCCCGGCGCCATTTCTTCCAGATGGCGACTGGGGCACTCGTGCTCCTCGCACTGGTACGCCCAATGCGAGTTGACACGATCATGCCACCAACGGCGACCGCAAATATCGCAGTCGCCGGCGTGGAACTCACCACCGTCGATCGGCCGAGGACCGAAATGGTCCATCACGGCAAATTGCCACTCCGAGTAGCAATTGCCGATACCGATCTCAACGGCCGTGAAGCAGGCACTCATTGGTGCCTTGCTCCAGCGATGGAGCAAGTCCGCCGCGTAGTGCTTCAGTCCACGAGGCGAATTGAAGTTGTGCACCACCCAACAACCCTTGGCGGGCTCCCTGTACCGGAACTGCATTCCGGTCCGGTCGCTGGATGCGAAGGCGTGAGCCAACGCTGTCCCAACGACTCCGGGGACACCCAGCACCGGGGCAAACCGCCGGGCCTTACGGCCCTTCCACTTCTCTGACATGGGCGTGGCGAACAGTTGTTCAACCACGTCCACCGTGCCGTCGTTCTGGGCCGTCAGTTTGTTGCCGATAATCAGTAGCTCTGTCATGACATCTCCTCCTTCTTTTAGGATTACGGCCTGTCACATGGCCGCCCTTTCGGGAACATAGTTGGTCAATCCGCCAACTTCGGGAAAAGACACAAATCTCTTCTTCCAAGCCACAAACATTTTATGGTCTGGAAGAAAAGGGGAATGTGTACCACACTTTGACTTTTGTCAGGCCCTTCCCAAAGGCCTTTTTATAACCACTAACCCTGCGGTCTCGCTCCAATTTATTTTTTCGTTGGAGTCCCCGCTCATGTTTGGGTTGTAACGGGCCGCGGGCCGTCCGAGGACGCCCTCCGCTTCATATCACACCACTTCGGCGATAAGGCGCTCGGCAAGAGCGCTCACCGCCTCGCGATACGGATCAGCCGGCGCCTCGCGATCGAGGTTAACCAGCGTTCCAGTGACAGGGGTTGCGGAAGTATCCAGCGAGGAACGCACCGAGCTGTCGAGCCTGCCGGACTCGTTGTTGACGAGTCGGGAGTCGATAACTGCGAGAATCTCGCAGCCACAGCTTTGCGCGTACTCCACCCATGCCTTCGTTTCTTCCTCTTTCGAAGAGAGAACGATGCAATGAGTAGATCCCCGAAGGAGATCGTCGTTGGGCTGTATACGCTTGCCGCCGAGGTCCACAAGTGTGATTTTGAAACCACGCTGCAGACCGCGGAGAGCGTCCTTTGCCCAACCAACGAAATCGTTCGAGAACTTGCCCTTCTGGCGAATGGTTTTCACCAGAGACGGATCAGACTCGGCTGACCACATCCCTTCACCATCAGGGCAACCTCGCTGAAGGAAAACCTCTCCCGGCATCCGATCAAGCAACTGGCGGTATAACTCCGCCAGAAAGACCGACTTGCCAGAATGAGGAGGTCCTCCCACCGAAACGACAATGTGCCGCTTCGGTGTTATGTCCTCGCCGCCGACGATCTCGCCACCCTCGATGGTCATACCGACCACCGAAGACGGAATCACATCGCCGGGCCGCCACTCGCCTCCGTGCTGATGAACGACCACATAGCCGTCCTTGCGCGGTTCGAATGTTGCGGCGTTCGGCGTGGCGTGTGCGGAATGCACAAGCATCCCATACAGCCACACTGGGCCTTGACCGCGGAACAAAACCGTTTCCGGCCCGTTCCATAACTCGGCCATGGCGTTAATCTTCGTCGCGACTGCGACCGGATCAACGCCGTAAGTGGGGAGTTCGAAGTAAATCAACTTGAACTCGCCACTTTTTCTAATCTGAATCTTCATCTCTATCCTCCTCTCGGGGTTTGAATTTCTATCCTTCTATCACTCTTCTCGTCTCAAAGTTTATTTAAGAAGAAAAGAGTGATGGGAGCGATATGTGTTTTCCTTCACACATCGCTCCCTTAAAACCGATGGGCACCATGCCCTTTTTGACTCTACCGCGGCTCGAGCCGGGTCGTCTCAAAGACGATCCGCTCGAGTACCTCGTAATGGGAGAATTTGAGCAGGTCACGCCCGCTCGCATCCTGTCCCACCACGATGGCCCGGCCGCCCACGTCGCGCTCGAATTGGGCACGAATCAGCGGCAGGCCGATGTCCCGGCGACAATCCACCAGACGCATCAGCACCGGGAACGGTGCCTGCGTTTCGACGGCAACCACCTTGTCGCCAGTCTCGGCCTCGACCTTCTTGATGAGGTCGACGACGGCCCCGACCGGGTCGTCGCCGTAACGGATGTCGTCGGTGACGACCCTCAGGTCGCTACCGAAAATGTTCTTCAGATAGCTTTCGCGGTCGGCGTCGATCTGGTGGCGGGTGATACGGATAACGGTTGACATGGTATTCTCCTTTCGAGAGATTTCGGCCACCATTTAGGCCGCCCTTTCGGGAACATAGTTGGTCAATCCGCCAACTTCGGGAAAGGAAACGACTCCCTTCTTTCAGTCCGCTATCCCAGACATAGCGGGCTAAAAGAAGGGTACGAACTCAAGACTCAATCATCCTCAATTCACAGTTCGCTCTTTAAAATTTTCAAAGTGACTCTTTGTTTTTCGCTTGTTTTCTCACCTTCTGTGAGCTTTCCAAGTTACTCTCTCAAAGAGATTTCTGGATGCAAGAGTGGTTAATTCTTGCCTTCCAGCCTATCTCTCTACGAGACGGTTGATGGTATTTGCCCCATCATTGGCCTACTTGTTCGAAGTAATCATCAGATGATTATCTCTCTCCTCAAATCACTAATCAACTTGCGACTACTTCCTATGCCTTTTCAGGCCTATTTTACAAATGTGCTATTCTCTCCGTTAACCGGAGAGGAAAATAAGTTATATTTTATAGCTCATTTTTCTCTCAAGTTACCTTAACGAAAAAGGGCAGTCAGGAGATATCTTCTATTACATCGCCCGAAGGTTTTGTCTTAAAGAAGAGATCTCCCAACCGCCCTTGCGATTAGTAGCTATCTTTCATGCGGGTATTTGGCGGACCTCTGCCAGTACCCTTATCCCTGTTATGGGATAGATTGATATTTCCGATTACCCTCGGAATGGGCTCTCTCCTCCAAGAAAGTTTTAAATTGTTCGAAGAACTTCTTTGCTTCCCATATCTTTATCCTACAATTCTATTATAGCACTATCAAGCAATCTTGTCAAGACCAAAAACCCTATTTTCAACCACTTCCATGAAATCACCTCTGTGTTGCCCTTGTCTGCCAATTTCATATCTTCATTCTCTATATTTTAATTATACACCCTTTCAATAACCTTGTCAAGCCCATTGCTGTTACAACTTTTTCATGAAAGCTTAAAATCACTAAAAATAAAATTTTTTCGGCGAGCAGGCAAAAAATGGAGGGGTTTTAGGGGAGGAAATTTTTTGCCCGCTCGCCGAATTATATAAAATTTGAACTTTACAAAATAAAAATAAAAAGGTATTCTAAATAGATAAAGTTAGATCTAACAAACCTAATTAAGACAGAAAAAGTTAAAGTTTTTAAATTAAAAAATATGGAGAGAATATTAATAAATCAAATAGAGAAAAAAGAAGGACAAAAAATAATGATTAAGGGCCGCATTTTAAATATGAGAAACCTCGGCAATGTGGTATTTTTAATCGTCCAAGACTATACCGGCACTATCCAGGTTGTTTTCGCTAAAATCATAGAAGTTAAAATTGGAGATTCTGTTGCCATAGAAGGTATTGCGAAAAAAGAGCCGCGATCTAAATATGGCTTTGAAATCCAAGGTGAGAATATAAAAATTATTTCTGCCACTGTTGAGGACTTACCTTTTGATTTGGCAAAGAATGATTTGAACCTGAACTTGCCTACTCTTTTGGATTATCGCACCCTCTCTCTTAGGCATCCAAAAGTGCAAGCAATTTTCAAGCTTTACGATATTTTTTTAAAGGGTTACGAAACTGTAATGCGAGAGGAGGGCTTCACAGAGGTTAAAACTCCAAAAATTCTTGGAGCTGCAACAGAAGGTGGCGCAAACTTCTTTAAGATTAAATACTTTGATAAAGAAGCCACCCTGGCCCAGAGCCCCCAGTTTTACAAGCAGATAATGGTTGGAGTATTTGAAAGGGTTTTTGAAATTGGTTCTACTTTTCGAGCAGAGCCGCATTTTACTACACGCCACGTAAACGAGTACATAAGCTTGGACGCCGAAATGGGATATATTAAAGATTTCTACGATGTTATAGAAATGCTTAACAAAGTTATAAAGAGAATCTTCTTAATGATTGAAAAAGAGGGTAAGCAATATCTGGATATGTATAACATCAAAATTTCAGAAGTTCCTGACAGTATACCTCGCGTAAAGTTATCTGAAATAAGAAAAATTGCAAAAGAAAAGTATAACTATTCAATTCCCGATGACACAGATATAGACCCGGAAGGAGAAAGACTGGCCGGCAAATATGCGAAGGAAGAATTCAATTCAGATTTTATATTTATTACTCACTATCCTTGGAAAGAAAAACCGTTTTATACAATGCAAAGCAAAGAAAATCCGGAAGAAACATACGGCTTTGACTTGATATACAAAGGTTTGGAAATAGTCACCGGTAGCCAAAGAATACATACCTATAAAGAATTAATAGAAAACATGAAAAAGAAAAAAATAAAGCCAAATGGGATGGAATTTTACCTTGAGACTTTTAAATTTGCCATGCCTCCGCATGGCGGCTGGGGCTGGGGTTCAGAAAGAACCATTCAGCAAATTTTAGAGTTGCCAAGCATAAAAGAAGCTATATTATTTCCGCGAGACGTAAAGAGACTAGTTCCATAACTTTTATGAAAACAATTTTTATAAAGGATATCATTGAAGCAAAATATGGTTCCAATATCGAAATATTCGGCTGGATAAAATCAAAAAGGGTTCTAGGAGGCATTGCGTTCTTAGATATAGTCGATTCAACGGGGGAAATTGAGATTAATCTTAAAAAAGAAATCTTGGGATCAAAATTGTTTTTACAAGCTTCAAAAATTACTGAAGAGTCTGCGGTAAAATTGGTGGGATTTTAGAAAATAATAAAAGGAAAAATAAAAAACAAATTCCGCACATAAATTTGAAATAATTAATGAAGCTAAATTAAAAATTACTCCTCTACCTAGGAGTGATTTTGATATATTTAGCCCAAGCCTCACCGATCATATTTTAACAAATAAACATTTATTTCTTAGGAATCCTAAAATAATTTCTATCATAAAACTAAAAAGTATTCTTTTCGAAATAATTCGAGATTATTTTAGAAGTCAAAAGTTTGTGGAAGTTAATACTCCAATTATAACTCAAAGCACATTATATGAAGATGATGCTACTTTCAGCGTAGACTATTTTGGTGTTAAAACCTACCTATCTCAATGTGCAGGTTTGTATTTGGGCGCTGCTGTACCAGCGTTAGAAAAAGTATACACTATAACGCCGGCTTTTAGGGCGCAGCCTAGCCGAAGCCCAAGACACAATCCAGAATTTTATCACGCAAAAGCACAGATTGCATTCTGTGATCTCGATGAGATTATGAAATTCACAGAAAACATGATTTACTATTGCGGAATTAATTTTATAAAACTTGGCGAAGAAGAATTAAAAAACCTCAATATTGATTTGAATATTACAAAAATTAAACCTCCCTATCCAAAAATTACCTACACGGAAGCTTTAAAAATTCTTAAGAAAAGAGGAGTTTTGTTGAGGTGGGGTAAAAGTTTAAACGAAATGTCAGAAAAAATAATTGGAGAAGAATTCAAAAAACCAGTTTTTATTACCGGGATGCCAAGGAAGGTAGAACCATTTCCTTACGCATTAGATCCCAAAAATTCTAAGATTACCATGACAGCTGATTTATTAGCACCAGATGGATATGGAGAAATTTTAGGGGTTGCTGAGTTTATATATAATTTTAATGAAATATTAGAGAGATTTGGGGAAACAGATAAACACAAACAAAATGAAAGATTTAAATGGTATATTGATTTAATGCAGTATGGCAACGTGCCACATAGTGGTTTTGGTCTAGGAATAGAAAGACTTCTAAGATGGTTTATAAAATTACCTCATGTGCGGGATGCATTTGCATTTCCTAGACTTTATCATCGTTTTCCTTATCCTTAAAAAAGAGTTACTTTAGCAATTTTTTGTAAAGTTCAAATTTTATATAATTCGGCGAGCAGGCAAAAAATGGAGGGGTTTTAGGGGAGGAAATTTTTTGCCCGCGAGCCGATTTTTGTTTCGTTCCTGCCCCGCCCCGCCAGCTGGCGGGGCGGGGCAGGCAATTGTTTTTCTCACGAATTTTTGATAAAATGAGTTCGAGCAGAGTTATATATATGCTCCAATTTCAAAATCACCCTTCGCCTTCGTTCGGGGTGGTTTTTATTTTATCTTTTTTGTGATAAAATAAGATAAATGAAGATTAACTTCAAAGATACTATGGATAAATTTATCGATCTATACGATTTTATAGATTTCGCAAAAGCTAACAAAAAATATCCGACCAGCACGGCGAATAATTTAAAATCAGCTTTAAAAATTTTTGAGAAAGAGTTAAACGTAGAAGAACTTAAATCGATAATTATGGTGGAGGATAGCATAGAGGAAATTTTTAGAAGCTTGGTAGTCGCGCATAAAGACAAGAGCATCGTTTCGCTAAACACCTATAAAGCGCGCCTGCTTAAAGTTATAAAAGATTACAAAAAATATGGCGCCGACCCAAGCAAAATACAATATTGGGTTGCAAAAACAAGGAAATCCACACCCCTGTTAATTAAAAAAGATAAACCAGATAAGAAAAATATAAACTTATCTAACTCTATCAACACCCCTGTGGATAACTTCCATAAAATAGACCTTTCCTTTGATTGTGGTAATGTCCAAATTTCAATTCCAAAAGACATCAGCGCCAAAGAGGGCAAAATAATTAAAGATATTATTGATTCTTTAGCTACCAAATAAAACAAAAAAAACCGCCCCGACGTATGACGTCGGGGCGGTTTTTGATTTTTATCTAGCATACTCAATCACTCTGGTTTCTCTCATAACAGTCACTTTAATTTCACCCGGATATTTTAATTCTTCCTCAATTTTTCCCGCAATTTGTTTTGCTATTTTTTGAGCGGCTAAGTCGTCAACTTTGTCTGATTTTACAAATACTCTAATTTCTCTTCCCGCTTGAATGGCATAAGTTTTTTCAACTCCTTCAAACTTATTGGCAATATCTTCTAAGTCTTTTAATCTCTGCAAATAGTTTTCCAGTGTATCTTTTCTGGCTCCGGGACGAGACCCGGAAATCGCATCAGCTGTTTTTACAATGACGGCTTCCAATGTTTCTGCTGGATAATCTTCGTGATGGGCTTTCATTGCTTTTATAATCTCTTCCGACTCTCCAAATTTTTCTAAAATCTTTATTCCAATATCAATGTGAGATCCTTGAATCTGCTGGTCAATGGCTTTTCCAATGTCGTGCAAAAGCCCCGCTCTTTTGGCCACTTTGCTGTTTGCTTTTAACTCCTCGGCAATTGTTTCCGAAATTAAAGCCACCTCCATTGAATGCAAAAGAACATTTTGGCCATAACTTGTCCTGTAATAAAGCCTGCCCAAGAGTTGAACCAATTTTTCGTTCATCCCGATAACTCCCGCGTCGTAAGCCGCTTTTTCTCCGGCTTCTTTTATCTTTGCTGTAATTTCTGCTTTCGCCTCTTCTACTTTTTCCTCAATTTTCGCCGGCTGAATTCTGCCGTCTTGAATTAGTTTATCCAGCGCTAATTTTGCAATTTGGCGTCTTATTGGATTAAAGCCGGAAATTACAACTGATTCCGGCGTCTCGTCAATTATCAACTCTACTCCTGTTAATTTTTCGAAAGCTCTAATATTCCTGCCTTCCTTTCCGATAATCCTTCCTTTAATGTCTTCATTTGCAAGCAAAACTGTTGTCGTTGTTAGTTCCTGCGTTTGAGGAACGGCGCATTTTTGAATTGCCAAAGTAATTATTTCTTTAGCCCTGGCTTCTAATTTTTCCGCGCCATGATACTCTAATTTTTTAATTCTTTCTAAAATTTCTTTTTGCGATTCTATTTCTACCAATTCTAAAAGTTCTTTTTTGGCGTCTTCTCTTGAAAGCTCTGCCACTTTTTCTAATTTTTCTTCCGCTTTTTTTCTTAAATTATCTAACTCGTCTTTTACTTCTTTTAATTTTTCTACTTTCTCTTTTAATTCGGCTTCTTTCAAATCAAAAGCGGAGAGCTTGCTTTCTAAAAGATTTTCTCTGCTGAGTAAAATTTGTTGAGATTTCAAAAATTCTCTTCTTCTTTCGTCAATCTCTTTTTGCGCTCTATCGGTAATTTCAGCCGCTTTGGTTTCTGCTTTTTTTATAACGGCCGCAGTATCTTCCTTCACCTGCACAACTCTTTTCTGAAGTTTTGCCTCTAACGAACCTGCTCTTTTTTTTGCAATTGACTGGCGCACGTAGTATCCCAAAATAGAGCCTGAAGCCAAAGACAAAAAGGCGACTATCAGTAAAATAATTTGATCCATATTTTTAATTATTAATAATATATTAAATAAAACAAACTCACCTAACATGGTGAGCTTCTTGATTAAATAATTATATTTTCTGCCGACTCGATTATTGTCTATTTGGCTTCTTTTACGCCTATGACCTCATCAATGAGTCCGTATTTTTTAGCCTCCTCTGCTGTTAAATAAAAATCTCTGTCGGTGTCCTTTTCCACCTTATCTAAAGATTGCCCCGTATGGAGGGATAAAATTTCATTAAGCTTTCCTTTCATTTTTATAATCTGTTTCGCGGTTATTTCTATTTCTACCGCCTGCCCTTGGGCTCCGCCTGCCACTTGGTGCAAAAGAATTTCAGCATTTGGCAAAGCAAACCTTTTCCCCTTAGTGCCTGACGCTAAAATAATTGCCGCCATGGAAGCCGTTAACCCAATACAAATAGTGGAAATAGAGCATTTTATATACTGCATTGTGTCGTAAATCGCTAATCCTGCTGTAACCGAACCTCCCGGGCTATTGATGTAAAGCTTAATGTCTCTTTTCGGGTCCTTTGAAACCAGATACAACATCTGGGCAATAACTACATTTGCGTTTAAATCGGTTACAGGGCCTGCCAAAAAAACAATACGCTCTTCTAAAAGCCTTGAAAATATATCATATACGCGCTCACCGCGTTGTGATTTTTCTACAATAGTTGGAACTATTGGCATATAATGCGCAATCTATTTTGTAAAGCTTTCCAATTTTTGAAAAACTTTTTCATTGTAGATTACATCTTTAGTATACTCCCTAAATTGGCCAATGTCAATCTTCGCCAACTGTTCTGTGGAATAAATTTTTATTGTTTTATTTAATTCTTCTTCAACTTCGTCTTCTTCCGCTCTAATGCCTTCTTTTTTGCCGATTTCTTTCAAAACCAAAAAGTTTTTAATTCTTTTTTCGGCTTCCTTGGCAAAGGTTTTTTTAATCTCTTCTTCTGTCTGTTTTACAGAAGACAAATATTCTTCAAAAGAAATTTTAAATTTACCGCTTATATTGTTTTTTAAATCTTCTAATAATCTTTGCTGTTCCGAGTCAACCAATTTTTCAGATATTTCAAAATCTATTTTCTCTGCAATTTTTTCTAAAATCTCTCCTCTTTGCCTTTGTTTTTCGCCTTCCTTTTTTTCTACAATAAGCCCCTCTTTGATATTGCTTTTTAGAGCAACTAAACTATCAAATTCTCCCAATTGTTTGGCAAATTCGTCATTGATTTCGGGTAGTTCCATTTTTTGCACAGATACCGTTCTCACTTTAAAAATTATATCTTTTCCCGCCAAGTCTTTTCTTGACGCATTGTCTGGAAATTTCACTGAAAATTCTTTTTCTTGACCAGCTTTCATACCAACTACATTATCTTCAAAACCCTTCATAAGTCCTCCTTCTCCTAAAATAAACCTGTCTTTAACTGCTTCATTATTATTTATATCTTTTGATTGATATTCAATTTCAACAAAATCTTTTTTCTCGGCTTCTTTGTCTATTTGCGAAAATTTCGCTCGCGATTTTTGCAAATAATTTAACGCGTCTTCTATTTCTGCGTCTGCAACGGAAATTTCTTTTTTCGCCGATTGGCGGATTATTTTTGATGCAATATCTTTATAATCCGGCAATTGAATTTCCGGCAAAATTGTAATTACAACTTTAAATAAAAAGGGGTTGCCTTCTGTCCCGATGGTTTCACCATCGTGGATCCTCGATTCTGTCGGGACAATTTTTAAAATCTGGACTTCCGGCTCTCCAATCGGCTCTAATTTATTTTCTCCAATATATTTTAAATATGTTTCTTTGACTGCAAGATCGCCCGCTTCCATTAATAAATTTTCTTGCCCGATTCTTTCTTTGACCATTTTCAACGGCGCTTGCCCTTGCCTAAAACCGTCTATTTTTACATGCTCTTTTAAATACAAAAGCGCATGGTTAATATGCTTTTGAAACTCCTCGGCTGTAAGTTCAAACCCAATTTCCATTTGCGACTTCGGTAATTTTTTTAAATTAGTTTTCATAAAAATATTTAATCTTTTTTGTGATTGTGAGTTTTTTTATTTTTGCTATCAAGTTTATCAATATCATCTAAAAAATCACCCAATTCTTCTAAGTCATCAACAATCCGATGGGCTTGGCATACAATACATCCGAAACTGAAATCTTTGCATTTTTTACCCCAATCTTTGATTACTTCTTTTCTAAATTTTTTAGCTAAATCGTGATATTTATTCATTTTTTAAAAATTGTTTTCATAAAATAGCGTCTTTTTTTCCTAAACATACCTGATTTTTCAAATCCCACAAAAGCCACGGGACAAGAAAGTTATCAGAAGACTCGCTGGATAATAAAGATTTTATATTTTCGTAAAATTTATTTTTTGAACGATTAAAAGAATCTTCTGCGGAATGCCCTTTTAACATACTTCTAACTAACTGATTAGATGGTTCTAAAAATAATGCTGCTGTTTTATCCTCTAGCGGCCTGGAAATTCTTTCGTTATCACGAAAGAAAATAAAATCATCTTCATATCCGATATAAACTAAAGCTCCTTTTTCAATACTTTTACGACCCAATATTTTAGCTGATTTGCATGAAAGAGCATAAATTATTTTTGAAGAAAAAATCTCTTCATTTTTGTCTGCTTCCACTAAAATTTCATTATCTTGACCACAAACTACATTTTCGTCTCCGTGTCCATTGATAAAAACAAACGATGGCTCGTGTTTGCGAACCATACTATTAAATTCTTTTGCATTAGCTCTTTTATCGTCTAAATCAAGGACAGAGAATCCTTTTTCTTTCGCCAAATCAATTAGCTCGTGGCTCCAATAAAAAAGATAACGAGTTGTGATATCATGTTTCGGTCTTGTTATCAATAAAGTTTTCACCATAGAAAAATTTGTCTTTTAAAATTCTTAAATAGTCCATTTGTATTCCAATAATTTTTTGACCCAATTCATCTCCACTTTTTACATGTTCTATCAATTGATCTTTTGTAAAATCGCCATCAGAGCCGATTGATATGCTTTTGTCATCGGGCATAACTTCCAATCTTGCGATAATTAGCTCTCTTATATTTTCGTTTTTATTTTCTTCCATAATAGTAAAAAGTTAAATTATTTTTAACTCATCTAATCTGCTCAGGATTTCTTCTCCTAATTTTGTATCATTTTTTACTTCAAAATAAGCCACGTTCCAGGTTATCGGCCCCCTATCTTTCAAAACTAAAATAATCTCATCTCTTAGATTTATGGGTAAACTTGCATAAACTTCCAAAAAACGGGTTTTTTTATCTTTTTCCATATTATATATCTTAATACGATTTAATCTTAACAAAAATTTATCAAAAATACAATAAAAGCCTCTATTGGAGGCTTTTGTCTAGAACTAGAATAAGAGGCATTATGCCTTTATCCAACCAAGCTGGTCAATGGCAAGCAAAATAACCGATACAGCCAAGCCAATTAAAACCCAAGCAAGAGAACTTTCGCCAATATATGAGAATTCATTTACAACTACCACCACGGCGATTATAAGAGAAACCAAAGAAAGATATTTCATAATTTTTAAATATTAATATTAAAAACTAAAATGACCTTTATTTAATTATAACACGGTGTAAGCTCAACCTCCATTAAAATTTATTTTTTAAAATAATTTTTAGGAGCAATATTTTAATACCTGCTGTTTTCTGTCTTCTAAAGATTCTATTATATATTGCCTATTTCTAAAATTTGGACCAGTTTTGTTCATTCGATCAATCATAAAATCAAGTTTTGCAATAACTTGATTTTTATACCCAAATAATGAAGCAATAATATCCATTTCTTCTTCATCGTGAGTGTCATAGCTCCATTTATATTTATTATCAGGATCTTCCTTCTTTTGACGATTTTCTAAAACAGAACGTACTTTGGGAGGAAATTTTGATCTTGAATTATAACTGTGAGCAAGCTCATGAACAATAAGCCCGATAAAAACATCGTCGGGTGCATCAACTAAATGAGTAAATGTTTTTGATTTATCCCATTCTTCAAAGGGATCATGGATTGAAACAATCCTTTGTTTGCTTTCTAAATGTTTAGGCATCACAAGTATATTTTTTTCTTCTTCTTTGGGAAGTTTTTCTTGGCACACTTGAAGTAATCCTCCTTGGACACTATATTTTATATCGCCCGCTTTGGTTTTTTTAATGTCTGGCAAACCGCCCATTGAAATACCTGTGCCATGGAACTCTGGTAAATAACCAAACCCTATATCCTCTTTGATGCCCATTTTTTTGCGAATTTCTAAAAAGGTTGGCACAAGTTGTGTCATACGTTCATGAAAACGATCTTCACGTTCCGAAGGCTCCTGATTCTCTTGTTCGCGTCTTATTTCTCCCATAATCTTCAAACTAAAAATGAAACTATTAATAACGCTACAATATTTAAGACCTTTATCATCGGATTGATGGCTGGGCCTGCGGTGTCTTTGTATGGGTCGCCGACGGTATCGCCGGTAACTGCGGCTTGGTGGGCAAATGAGCCCTTGCCGCCCAAATTGCCTTCTTCAATATATTTTTTGGCATTATCCCAAGCCGCTCCGCCGGTTGTCATTGAAAGTCCGACAAATAATCCTGTGATTATACTGCCAATTAATAATCCACCCAGCGCCTGCGGACCTAAAATAAAGCCGACTAATATCGGAGCTAATACAGGAATTAAAGCCGGCAACAACATTTCTTTTATTGCTGCTTTTGTTACAATATCAACGCATTTGCCGTATTCCGGCCTACCGGTTCCCTCCATTAATCCTTTTATTTGTTTAAACTGCCGTCTTACTTCTTCAACAACTTTTCCTGCTGTTTTACCAACGGCGCCCATTAAAAAAGAAGCAAATAAATAAGGAAGCAAGCCCCCAATTAAAAGTCCTGCTATGACCCTTGGGTCATCCAAAACAAACTTTCCTATTATTTGCTCTGAATAAGCAGAAAATAAAACTAATGCCGCTAATCCGGCCGAAGCAATGGCATAGCCCTTTGTTACTGCTTTTGTTGTATTGCCAACAGCGTCTAAAGCATCTGTGATTTTCCTTACATCTTCTGGCATACCAGACATTTCGGCAATCCCGCCGGCATTATCAGTAATTGGACCGTAAGCATCAACCGCAACCACGATGCCTGAAATAGAAAGCATTGCCATTACGGCTATTGCCACGCCATAAATTCCTGCCAATTGAAAGCTTATTATTGTTCCAAAAGCAATTAACAAAACTGGAAAAGCAGTTGACTGCATGCCAATTCCCAAACCCCTAATTATATTTGTGGCGTGTCCGGTTTCAGAGGCCTTGGCAATAGATTTCACCGGTCCATATTTTTTAGAAGTATAGTATTCCGTGATAACAAACATTCCCATTGCAATTGCCAAGCCAACCAAGGAAGCAAAATAGAAATTAATTGCTTTAACTTCTTGACCGGCCATCATTTTTGTAATTAAAGGATAAAAAATTATAGCAGACAATACAACGCAAACAGCTATTCCTTTATACATAGCTCCCATAATATTCTTTTTTTCTCCTAATTTTACAAAAAAGCTTCCGATAATAGAGGTTAAAATTGAAACGCCTCCCAAAAATAAAGGCAAAAGTATAAATTGCGGAGATTTTGGGAAAAATAATGCGCCCAAAATCATTGTGGCTACAATTGCGACAGAATATGTTTCAAAAATATCAGCTGCCATTCCGGCGCAATCTCCGACGTTATCTCCCACCTGGTCAGCAATTACTGCCGGGTTTCTCGGGTCGTCTTCTGGAATTCCTTTTTCTACTTTTCCTACTAGGTCGGCTCCCACATCAGCGGCTTTAGTATAAATACCTCCGCCAACTCTGGCAAAAACAGAAATTAAACTTGCTCCAAAACCCAAAGCGATTAAACCCTCTATGCCTGTCAAAAAATAATATCCTGATACAGCCAATAATCCCAAACTGACAACTAAAAGTCCTGTTACTAATCCTCCTTTAAAAGATAAATCCAATGCTTGAACTAAACCTTTTTTAGCGGCTTCTGCCACCCTTGTGTTTGTCTGAGTAGAAACCAACATACCAATAAAACCGGAAATTCCTGAAAGAGTTGCTCCAATCAAAAATCCAACCCCTATTTTCCAGCCCATAAAAACTAATAAAACAAAAAATAAAACAACGGCAACCATGCTCACTGTTTTATATTGTCTTTTCAAAAAAGACATTGCGCCTTCTTGCACGGCTTGAGTTATGGCTACCGCTTTACCTCCGGCAACAGGAGATTTTCTTATTTTTTTAATAAGAAAAAACACGTAAATAATCGCAAAAATAGAAACAATTATCGGAAAATAAGTTAGATTCATATTAAATTCATGTCATTGCGAGGCAATCCTAATTTGTCATTGCGAGCCAGCAGGCGAAGCAATCTCTATATATAGACTAGATTGCTTCGTCGCTTCGCTCCTCGCAATGACGAAATAAAACTTGTCCGCAATGACAATTATTTTTTAAATTTTAATTATTTATTTCTAATTCGGTGTACAATTCTTCACCCGCCTGCTTCCCAATTTTTCTTAATTCTTTAACAAAAGCTACTGCTCTTTTTCTTTGTTCTGGGTGTTTCACAATATTTCCAGTTAAATTATATTCTCCTCTTCTTATCTTATTATCACTCTTTATTAATTTCTCATCATCTGAATATGCTCTATGCGGATTTCTATCTCCCCCAATTTTACTAGTAGGACGCACTGAAATATTTTTTTCACTTGACTCATCGTCAATTCCATAAATAAATCTTGTTGCTCCAGAACTCATTTTGTTTATGTCCCCACTCGCCCAAATTTCTCCTTCTTTTTTATTAACATATTTTTTATATGCATAATGAATTCCCACTATGGTTTTTCTCAAACTTCTACCTGATACAATGAGCCCTCCTTCTCCGTTTATATATTGCTCAACTTTATCCAAATTAATGGGCTCAGTCTTTGGTCCACCTTCATCAAAAACGATTATTTTTGCATCATCCTTTCTTATCCGTTTAGAAAAATATTGTTTAATTATTTCCTTGGTTTTTTCATCAACCCACTGGTCGTTTCCTGGTTCGGGAATAGCCGTTGGGTCTATTCTATAAAAATCAGGACAATCTTCATCTGGATATGTATTTTTCCAAGTTTCTTTCAAAACATATCCATAAGGAACGCTAGCTGTTTCTGTAACAAAAATATAATCTGGACTAACCTTGTCGTGCCATTCTTGAACTGTTTTTTTGACCCAAGCCTTTATTACTTCAACACATTCTTTTTTTTCTTGCTCTTCTTGTTTTTCTAAAATCGACTCAAGATTTTCTGGCGCTGACAGCGACTCGGATTTTTGATCGGGTTCGCGGGTTTCTGGGTTTGAATTCGGCGTTTCGGACATAGTTTTTGATTAATTTTACTAATTTTTAAAAGTCTTGACAACCGCCCTTGATTTGATATACTAATGGTATATCACCACTAAAAAGCACCTCTTAAGGTTCTGTCCTTAGGCGGTGCTTTTTCTTTTATACTCCAATTTTTCCTTTAAATTATCTAAATAAATCATTTTCTCTTTTCCCGATTTTCTTAAAAGAGAAGAGCATTTTATCCTATTGGGGCTCAAAACTGCTGATAGCTTTTTTCTTTCATATAAATAGTCGGTTAAGCAATAAAAATCGCCATCGCTTGTTATAATAACAGCATTGTCAAAACTATTTTCATGAAGGTCAATCATTACCTTTAAAACTAAATTAGCGTCAATGTTTCCCTTGGGTTTTTTATCATCCCCTAAAACAACTGGCTTAAAATTAAGTATGTAGCCGTATTCTTGAAGGGCATCATATAATTTTTGGTTACCGGCCACAAAACCTACAAAGTAATATGCTTTTGAAATACCATATTTTTCCCTTAAATATACTCTAAATTTTTTAAAATCTAAATTCCACCCCATGCTTTTTACGCCAAGGTTTAAATTCTGACCGTCAATATATACAAAATTATTTTCTTTTGAAATCATTTGTGGTTATTTTTTACCATAATAACAACCTCCTCTGTCTTTTCTTCTAATTTTTCAGAAGGCTCTTTTTTAGATTTTTTAACTTTTTTTACTTTCTTTTCTGATTTTTCCTGTCCCGTGTCTGGCGAAGAGTCTTCGCCTTCTTTTTCCTCTTCCATTATTGACGCGTTAACTGTCTTAATATCTATTTTCCAGCCGGTCAAATTTGCCGCTAACCGCACGTTCCTTCCATCTTTGCCGATAGCCAAAGAAAGCTGGTCTTCCGGAACAGAAACCACTGCTGTGTTTTTGTCTCCAATTTTTACTTCTACAATTTTGGCTGGAGATAGAGCGTTAGCGATAAATTTTTGCGGTTCTTTCTGCCACTCAATAACATCAATTTTTTCTCCACCTAATTCGTTAATCACTGCCATTATTCTAGTTCCCCTCTGACCAACGCAACTGCCGATTGGGTCCACGCCTTCTTCTTCTGAAACAACAGCAATTTTTGTTCTAAAACCCGGTTCCCGCGCAATTGATTTTATAATAACGACCCCAGAAGAGATTTCCGGCACCTCTAATTCAAAAAGTTTTGAAATTAATTTTGGGTAAGCTCTTGATAACAAAACGACAGACCCTTTTGGGGTTTCTTCAACTTTTAAAATATACAATTTTAAACGTTGGCTAGGTCTGTAAAATTCGCCCGGAATTTGCTCGTCCCTGTTTAAAATTCCCAGGGTTTTGCCAATATCTATAAAAATAGTATGACCCTCAATTCTCTGCACAACGCCCGAAACAATCTCTCCCTCTTTAGACCTATACTCTGAAAAAATTGTTTCTTTTTCCGCCTCTCTAATTTTTTGCAATATCACCTGTTTAGCTGTTTGAGCGGCGATTCTGCCGTAATTCTGTTTTGACTCTAAAGGAATTTCTAATTCCTCTGTAGCTTTAATCTTAGAGTTTTCTTTTTTGGCATCTTCTAGCATTATATGTTTTTCCGAATTGAAAACAACTTTTTTTTGTTCTCCTTCTTTTTCTAATTCTTCAGCGGGAATCATTTTTCTTTCTTTTAATGCTTCTATTTCTTCTTCCGTATAAAGCATTGATTCATCAACCACCAGCTTTATCTGCCAGAACTGAACATCGCCGGAAACAGGATCAAACTTTGCCTTTATTTTCTGGCCCTTTTTGCCATAATCTTTTTTGTATGCGGTAGCAATAGCCGCTTCCAGCGTTCCTATAATTACTTCCGGAGAAATTCCCCTTTCTTCCGCTATTTGGGCCAAAGCTCTTTGAAATGATTTGATATCCATTATATTAAATATTTAATTTTTATAAAGAATAATGCCCGTGGTCAGACGGACATTATGTTTCACATTATCGATTATTTTAACTTTATCAGAATTAAAAACTACTGTCAACGCCTATCATCAACAACTTATCCAAAATTTTATACCCTTTTCAATAAGATATCCACAATTATTCTAGTTCTCCCTGAATTTCTTTGCGAGCGGAAATTTCATCCTCTAACAATCCTATAACTTCAAGAAGCCCTGCAATCTTATCTAAGTCTTTATCTCCAGTGGCTCTGACAATTTCTAACTCTTCTTTCTTTGCTTTTAAATCCTCTTCCATAATTGGAAGCTGAGCCAACATTTCTTGAAAATCTTCAGGCGACATTTCGGAAAACTCTTCGACTTCTTCTAGTTCTGATTCTGGAAATCCCTCTGGTTCATTATTATTTTCTTGCGGAGTTTCTTCTTCGGGTTCCCGCGGGCCCATTTCTGGATTAAACATATTTCTAAAATTTTAATTTTATTTTTTATTTCTCTGGATTTTTAATTAATTTAACTTTTTTTATGGTTCCAATGTTTATATCAAAACCAAAACCTTCTGATTCAATAGTTAAAGAATCTCCCTCAATTGAAATGGGGAAGGCGTTGTTTACTATAATTCCTCCTTTGGTTTCTTGCGCCATTTCAACCTCACCTCCAGTCTCAATCGCCTCTTTGAGTGTTTCCAAAATTTCTTCTGGAGTTCCTTCTACTTCAATATTATTTTCTTCTTGTGGGTTTTCTTCGGGCTCACGTGGGCCCATTTCTGGATTTACCATAGTTTTTTTAAATTAATTATATATACCCACTAATCCAATGGATATTTATTTATGTTTACGCCAGATTTACTTTTGCTAAATGGGGGGTATAATTGTTTATCAATTATTCTTTCAAAACAGACCCGGCCGGCTTGGTGGCTCCAGTTGTATTGACTCTTGACTGACGCGGGATCGGGATATGGTACGGTCTCATAATATCTATTGCTGTCTTCGCCTTGCTTGTTGAATACAGCGCACAACTCAAAAGTCAATGCCTCATAATTTTTTATATTATATTCAAAAGAAATGCCTGTTTGAGAATCAGCCGGCACAACAAAACCCGAAATAGAATCTTGTAAATCGGTTAATTTTTCTGGCAACTTTTCTTTTCTTTGCCAATAATTCACGACCTGATATTGTATATTCTGTAAATCGCTAATTTTCTGCTGGTCAAACTGGGCTAACCTTGCTCCCGCAGGAGAACCAATTATAAAAAAAGCTCCCACAATTACAATTAAAACTATTGTGCTTGTCGTCCATGCAAAATATTTCGCTGATTTTGATGGCATGCTTTTTCTTACGTCGTCTAGATAATATCCGAAAACCATACCCGCCACCAAAAGTACCGACAATGCTTTCAAAATAAACCTTGCTGTTATTTCTCCTCCCAAAAACGTATTTATAACGCTTACTAAGTCGCCGATAATTATAAGTGAAGCGACAAAAAGCGTTAAGTAAATAAGCCATTTTCTTATTTTTGATTCTCTAACTTGCGATTCTTTGGCATAAATTTTATTTAAATGCCATGAAACAAAAATAAAAATGGGAAAAACAATAATTAATGAAGCAACCGCAAACCTGATGGGTCCCGTAAAGCTGAAGTAATTATAATATCTATTAAGGGCGTCCGGAAAAAAATAATTTATGTACTGCCACAAAAGCGCCACAAAACTTATTGCCGACCAATAAAGAGTAACTACTACTAAAAGATGCAAAAATACATCTCTCGGCAAATTTCTTTTTGGCGTTTGTGTTTGAAAATTATTTTCCATGTTTTTATATTTTAATATTATTATATTTATTATACTAAAAATTAACTAATTTTACATCACTTCTGTTTTCGTTTTCGTCTTCGTCGTCTTCGTCATCTTCCGCTTCTTCGCCATTTTCTTCTTTTTTTTGGTTATCTATTTCATCGCCTGCGTCTGTTAAAAATCCGCCAGCCTGAAAAGTCCAAAGTTTTTTGTATAAACTATCGTCATTGCTCAACAATTCATTATGGCTGCCTTGTTCAATAATTTTTCCGTTATCAATAACAACAATACGGTCCATTTTTTTAATAGTTGACAAGCGGTGAGCAATAACAATTGTCGTCCTGTCTGCTATCAAATTATTTAGAGCGTCCTGAATTAATCCTTCGGAACGGGAATCCAAACTTGATGTGGCCTCGTCTAATACTAAAATGGGCGCATTTTTTAAAATTGCTCTGGCGATGGCAACCCTCTGGCGTTCTCCGCCTGACAATTTAATGCCCCGCTCGCCAACATAAGTTTCTAATCCAAAAGGCAAATCTTTTATAAATTCATCGCAGTGGGCCAATTTAGCAACTTTTTCAATTTCTTCTTTTGCAACGCCATGTTTTCCATAACCAATATTTTCCGCTAATGTGCGATGAAAAAGAATGGTGTCTTGGGGCACCATAGCGATATTTTTTCTTAAACTTCCCTGCGTTGCATCGGAAATATCCGTCCCGTCTATAATAATCTCGCCCGCAGTAGGAGAATACAAACGCAATAATAATTTTATAAAAGTGGTTTTTCCGGCGCCCGAAGGCCCGACCAAAGCCACTTTTTCACCCGACTTTATTTTTAAATTTATATTCTCTAAGACTTTTCTTGTTTCATTAAAATTAAAACTCAAATTTCTAAATTCAATTTCTCCCTTGTCTGCCGACAATTCGATAGCCGACGGCTTATCTTTAATCTCATGTGACAAAAGTAAAATCTCAACCATTTCTTTGGCGTCAGCATACCCCTGATACAAATCTCTTACCATTCTGGTAAATCCCCATAATTGATTAAGTAAGTTTATCAAGTACATTTGAAGTAAAACAAAAACACCAATTGTTATTAGCCCTTCTTGCCAATATCTAATAGCGAAAAATAATAAAATAAATTCTATTGCAATGCTCAAAAAAGACTGTCCTGCCTCTACCACAGCGTCTAAATTCCAAGTAAATTTTGTGCTTCTTGCTTGCTCGTTGGTAACATTTTTATACCCCTGCGACTCGTCTTTGAAACTATCAAAAAGCTGGATGGCATTTTGGTTAGTGATTGTATCTGCTAAATAGCCCGTTGCTTTAGAGTCTATTTCAGCAACCTTAATATCATATTTAAGTTTCCACCTTGAAAAAACAATATTAAATGTTAAAAAAATAACCGCCCAAATAAAAAGAACTAAGGCAATCCATTTATTGACAAATAAAACAATTATAAATATTGATGTCATTCTAACAAGCAAAGGCAGTAAATCCCAAGTTAAACGATCTGTTAATCTTTCAAAAGCCCTGGCAAAACGATTTACCTTCTGCACCAACGAACCGGTAAAATTATTGCTAAAAAAGCTGTAAGAATGTTCTATTAAATAATCGTATGCTTGCTGTTTCAATCGCGCGATAGTCCCTGTTTGATATGCATTGTTTAAAACAGTGGCCAACCTGTAAAACAACCAGACAAGTCCATTTAAAAAAGCTATCTGGATTATTATTTTTAATAATTGGCTGACAATTGTTGTTTTGTTCCCGCCGGCTGAAATGATATCAAAAAACTGCTTATATAAAATAGGCGACATGGTTGCTACGATGTTGGCCGAAATAATAGAAAACGCTAAAAAAAACAGCAACCATTTTTGCGGTTTTATTCCTTGCCAAAAAGCTCTCAAAACATCTTTGAGCCCTACTTTTGGATAAATAATATTTCTCTGTGATTTTTCTTTAATCATATTTGTGGTGGACCTGGGCAGAATCGAACTGCCGCCTCCCCGATGCGAACGGGGTGTTTTGCCACTTAACTACAGGCCCAAAATCAATTTTGTCGGGGCGCTGGGAATCGCACCCAGGCTACGAGCTCCCGAAGCCCGCGTACTACTGCTATACTACGCCCCGTTATTATAAAATTTATTTTGAAAATCGCTTATGTTACCCAGTACTTTGTTTTTGTCATTTGGTCGTTTTTTGTTTCAACAGCTTCTTTTTCCTGTTTTGATTTTTCCGACAATTTTTGCAATTCTTTATCGTTTAATTTCCCGAGTTTTGTTATTTCTTTTTCCAAAAAATCTTTTTTATTTTTCTTTGGGTCGTCTAAAACATAACCCAAAAGAATATCTAAAATATGGCCGATTTTCGGTCCCGGCTTTATTTTCAAAAACTTCATTATATCGTTGCCGTTTATTTTCAACATTTTAGCAGAGATCGGGTCTCTGCTGGTCTTTTCTATTATATACTTTAAATGCCTTAATTTATACGGCTCTGCTTTCGGCGCGCCGGAGCCAATTCTGTCTGCCTGCCTTACCTGCAAAAGTTCTTCCATATTTTCCGGACCAACATTGCGCACCAGCCGCCTCACGGACGATTCTCCAACTTCATCAACATTATAATAAAACAAATGATATCTTACTAAATTTGTGATTTTTTCAATATCTTTTTTGGAAAACTTTAAGCGATTTAAAATTTGAAACGTCATTTTAGCGCCGACTATTTCATGGTTATAAAATGTTGCTTCTTTCCCGTCGCCAACTTTTACTCTGGGCTTGGCAATATCGTGAAATAAAGCGGCTAATCTCACATGCATATTAAATTTCTTTTTTGCGGCATACTCCAATGCTTTTATAGAATGCAAATAGCAGTCATAAATATGATGCTTGTTTTGCGAAACGCCATAACCCTCTTCCAACTCTGGAACAATATATTTTAGCAAACCCAACTCTCTTAATAATTCTACTCCTTCCGCCGCCCTCTCTGACATTATGATTTTCAAAAATTCTTCTCTTATCCTTTCTTCTGAAATCTGTTTTAGCCAAAGAGAATTTTTTTTAATCGCTTTTGCTGTTTCGGGCTCAATTGCAAATCCCAAGGTTGTCGCGAATCTTACCGCTCTCAACATTCTTAAAGCGTCTTCATTAAACCTTTCTGCCGGGTTCCCGACCGCGCGGATTGTTTTATTTTTCAAATCTTTCTGCCCGTTAAAAATATCAATCACTTCGCGAGATTGCCCTAAGCCGAGGCGAAGGGCCATTGCATTTATCGTAAAATCCCTGCGAGCCAAATCTTCCTCTAATGTTTTGGCGTATTTTACCTGGTCCGGATGCCTTTTGTCAGAATATTTTGCCTCTAACCTGTAAGTTGTAATTTCAACTTCTTTCGCGCCTGCGCGCGCAGTCACAGTTAAAAAATTATTTTCGTAAAAACTATCCGGAAATACTTTTTGAATTTCTTCCGGCTTGGCGTTAGTAGTTATATCCCAATCTTCCGGCTCTTTTTCTAATAAAAAATCGCGTACGCATCCGCCCACAATATACGCCTCGTATCCTGCCTTTTCCAGTTTTTCTAAAACATTTTTTACTTCTTTGGGTATTGTCATTATATCTCAAGATTTCCGCTTTATACGCATTGTATATTAAAACTTGTGTTTTTTCAATATTAATTTATTGCTTAATAAGAACTTCTATAATATAATAATTTAATACATAAAAAGAGTTCGCATAATATGAAAATGAGACTAAAAGACAAAAAAAGAGCAATTAACCTTCGTCTCCAGGGTAAAACTTATAATGAAATAAGGACTTCTATTCCTAATTTATCAAAATCAACTATATCGGGATGGTTAAAAAATATAGAATTTAGTCCAGAACAAAGACAAAATCTCGAAAAACATCTAGAAGAGGTGGTACATAGCGCAAGAGAAAAGTCTGCTTGGACAAAAAGAGAAAAAAGACGAAAAAGAATACAAAAAATTATAAAAGGGGCAGAAAAAGAATATTTTCATCTTTCAAAAAATCCTTTCTTTTTAGTATGTTTATCTCTTTATTGGGCTGAAGGTAATAAAAAAACTGAACATTTCCAATTTACTAATTCCGATCCATATGCTATAAAAGCAATAATGAGGTGGCTTGTAAAAATATGCAAAATACCCAAAGACGAGATTAAGTTTCGTTTGTATATGCACAGAATTTATGCTCATGAAAATTGCGAAAAATTCTGGTCTGAAGTCACTGGTATACCGATTTCTAATTTCCAAAAAACTATTTTCAAACTCACTCCTCATAAAATCAAAAAAAATATAAAATACAAAGGATGCGTACAACTTCGCGTGCTAAAAAGTGCATTTTATTGGCGGGTTATGGGATGGATACAAAAATTAATTAAAGAATATCGATTAAATTAATTTGGCCCCCGTGGTATAATCGGATAACACAAAGCGCTTCGAACGCTTAATTGCGGGTTCGAGTCCTGCCGGGGGCACACATCAAAATTATTAACCTTAACCAATAAAGTTATGAGAGAATTAGACAAAATTTTAGACCAAAATGAAAAAATTCTTTTTAAAAATTCTTCCAATCGTTATAGCTAATAATAATTATAAAAAATGAAAAAAATTTCTTTATCAACTATTTTGCTTTTATTATTTTTAATTTTTGTTTTTATTCCGGTTTTAGCAAGCGCCCAAGGTTTAGTTCCGTGCGGAAAAGCCGCTGATGGAAGCGATGCATGCACAATTAATGATTTTTTTATAATGCTTGCCAGGATTTTTAATTTTATCGTAAAATTTATAGCTGCGCCGTTGGCGGTTTTGATGCTTACAATCGGCGGAGTAATAATTCTTATTTCAGCTGGAAATCCTAATTTGGCGGGACTAGGCAAAAAAATATTATGGGTATCGGTTATCGGTTTGGTTTTAGTTTTCGGCTCGTGGCTGATTATCAGCTTTATCTTAGGCGCGCTGGGATACACAAGAGCCTGGAATGTGCTTTAGCGTAAATATAAACATAACGCCCCCATAGCTCAGTTGGTAGAGCAGATTCCTCTTAAGAATAAGGTCGCAGGTTCGAGCCCTGCTGGGGGCACAAATCCTTTACAAAGAAATAAATATATAGTATACTCCATATTAGAAAGCTACTCCGCCAGCTGGCGGATTTCCTTTTATATTCAAAAACGTATATAATTAATTAAATAAAAAATAAAAATATGTTAACGGGAAAAGAAAAAACAAAAATTATTAAGGAACACAATGTTCACGAAAAAGACACCGGGTCTTGCGAGGTTCAAATCGCTTTGCTTACTAAAGAAATAGACAAGTTGCTTTTGCATTTGAAAAAGAACCCGAAAGACTTGCACTCAAAAAGAGGATTAATAAGAATGGTTATTAAAAGAAAAAAACTGTTAAATTATCTTAAAAAAGAGTCTGAAAAAAGATACGGCGTTGCAATCAAAAAAATCGGACTCAAAAAGTAATGTCCCGATAAATTTAACGTTTTTAAATTTATCGAGGATCCACGACTATGTCGGGACAAAAACCGAAAGAGCAAAGGGTAGAGGTTTTAATGGATATTCAAAATCTTTATCATTCCGCAAAAAATCTTTATCAAGCCAAAGTCAACTATCAGGAGGTTTTAAAACAAGCCATATCGGGCAGAAAATTTATAAGAGCCTTTGGCTATGTCGTAAGAACAAAAACCGGTGAAGAAAAACCTTTTTTTGAGGCTTTAACAAAATTAGGGATTGAAACAAGGGTAAGAGATTTGCAAGAATTTTATGGGGGAGCTAAAAAAGCTGACTGGGACGTAGGCATTGTAATTGACGCTATAAGAACCTCTCCGGGATTGGATGTAATTGTTTTGGTATCGGGCGACGGCGATTTTATCGCTTTGGTTGAATATTTAAAAAACCAGGGCAAAAGAGTGGAAGTTATGGCCTTCGGAAAAACAACTTCTTCCAAGTTAAAGGAAATTGCCGACGAATTTATTGATTTAGACGAGGACCTTCCAAAATTCTTGCTAAAAAAATAGAAATAAAATGCTGCGAAATTAAAGATATGTGCGGCTATACGAAAGTGTTTTAGGGTTCTAAAACTTTTTGGTATATTCGTGCTAATTCGTATTTCGCAGCCAAATAAATGGCGGTAAAAGACACATTTGAGATAAAAATTGGCGAAAAATCCATAATTATTAAAACCACAAACTGGGCCGAACAGGCATCCGGTTCTTGTTTGGTTCAATGCGGAGAAACAGAGGTTTTAGTGACCGCTGTTCTTTCTCCGTTTTCCAGGCCGGAAATTGATTATTTTCCTTTAACAGTTGAGTACGAAGAAAGATTTTATGCGGCTGGAAAAATTTTCGGCTCAAGGTTTATGAAAAGAGAGAGCAGACCGACCGACGAGGCAATTTTAACTGCCAGAATGATTGACAGAGCCATAAGGCCTTTGTTTCCAAAAGACTTTAAAAAAGAGGTGCAGGTAGTTGTTACTTGCCTTTCCTGGGACGGAGAAAACGACCCGGATATTTTAGGAATGATTGGCGCCTCGTTTGCTTTGGCAACTTCAAATATCCCATGGAATGGACCATTGGGGGTTGTAAGAGTTACTAAAAATAACGGGGGGTGGATTTTTAATTCCGGTTATTCGCAAAGAAAAGAAGGAGATATGGATTTAACCTTGTCTGCCATAGAAAAAGACGGCGATATTTTAGTTAATATGATTGAGATGGGAGCAAAAGAAATTTCAGAAAACGATGTTTTAAGAGCGTATGAAGACGCGAAAGAAGAGCTTAAAAAAATAATTGATTTCCAGGTCCAGGCAGTAAAAAAAATAGGAAAGGATAAAGACGTTTTTGAGCCTGCCGTAGAGTCTGGAATTGAAAAAGAAATAAAAGAATGGCTGGAAGATAAATTGGAAAAAACAATAAACAACGCGCCGAAGGGAGAGAAAAATCTCGGGGCGACTGAAGTTCTGAAACAAGAACTCATAAAATATTTGGCGGAAAAACATCCCGGAGAGGGAAAAGAAAAACAAGTTCTGGCTTTTTTTGAAAAAGAAATTGAAAAAATAATTATTAAAAACATAATTGAAAAAGACTGCAGGCCGGACGGCAGAAAATCAATTGACATAAGGCCTTTGTCTTGCGAGGTTGCGGTTCTGCCAAGAACCCACGGGTCTGCGGTGTTTTTCAGAGGATTAACAAGGGTGCTTTCAATTTTAACTTTGGGAGGACCTGGCGACCAGCAAATCTTGGAAGGCATGGAATTTGTGGGTAAAAAAAGATTTTTACACCATTATAACTTTCCTCCGTTTTCATCCGGAGAAACAGCTCCTATGCGAGGACCCAAAAGAAGGGAGATCGGACACGGCAACTTAGCAGAAAAAGCATTGCTACCGGTAATCCCTGACCCTGAAAAATTCCCCTATACAATCAGAATTGTTTCTGAGGTTGTTTCTTCAAACGGTTCTACCTCGATGGCTTCAACGTGCGCGGCCTGCATTGCCTTAATGGACGCAGGAGTGCCGATTAAAGAGCCCGTAGCCGGAATTTCTATCGGGCTGGCAAAAGACGAAGAAAGCGGAAAATATAAAATTTTAACTGACATTCAGGGTCCCGAAGACCATTATGGAGACATGGATTTCAAGGTGGCGGGAACTAAAAATGGAATTACGGCAATTCAGATGGATATTAAAATAGATGGAATAGATAAAAAAATTATGGAAGAGGCTTTAGAGAGAGCAAAAGATGCAAGATTAAAAATACTTGATATAATGAAGAAAGAATTGCCAGAGCCAAGAAAAAATCTTTCGCCTTTTGCGCCAAAAATCAGCATTATACAAATCAACCCCGCTAAAATTGGGGAAGTCGTAGGCCCGAAAGGAAGCGTGATTAATAAAATAATTGAAGAGTACGGGGTGAGCATAGACATAGAAGATTCTGGCTTAGTTTTTATCACCGGCCAAGACCAAGCGGCTGTTGAAAATACTGTAAACAGAATCAAATCTATCACAAGAGAGGTGCAAATAGGAGAGATATTCCAGGGAACGGTAAGGAAAATTATGGACTTTGGAGCTTTTGTTGATATTTTGCCCGGCCAATCTGGATTGGTTCATATTTCTAAGTTTGCCACACATAAGATTGATAAAGTGGAAGACGTGGTTAAAATTGGAGATGTAATCCCGGTTAAAATAACTGGCATTGATGAATTGGGCAGAATCAATTTATCAGCAGTAGATGCCGGCTTTCAAACCAAAAAGAAAACTTTTTTTTCTAAAAAATAATTTAATCTATTATATTTTTATTTTATGAATATAACAGAAGACGAAGAACTACAAGCAAAAGAATTTTTAAAACGAGCTGAAATAAAAACAATGAAAAAAGACCTCCAAAAATTAAGGGAGGTTGATGCTTTGGAGGAGAGAGATAAAATTATTAAAGGAAAAACCATAGAAGAGGAAAAAGCGGAATTGGAAAAGAAAAAAGAAGAAGAAAGAATATTAGAGGGTCAACAAAGAGAAAAGGTTCTTTCAAAAAACGCCAATGAAGAAAGAGAAGCCGAAAAACAAATAAAAAGCTATGCAGAAGAATCCGAAAAACAGCAAATTTTTCTTTTTGAATCGCAAAGGCTTGGTTTAGAAAAACAAATAGATATTTTTGAACAAGAAAAAGAACCTTCTTTGGCATTAGAAAAAAATAGAATTTTAATTGAAAAGAGGAATCAAGAGGCGAAGCTCAGCAACATTGTGGCAGAAGAACAAAAAATCGAAGAAGAACAAAAATTTATAGGAGAAAAAGAGAAAACAAGCAATGTCCCATCGGAGAAAAAAAGCTTAGAAGAGAGACGGGGCGAATTAGAAACAAAAAGGCAGGAGATAGAGAAGAAAAGATGGGCTGTTGAAAAAGAAATAAAAAATATAGAGGAAGGGCTTATAAAAATAGATGCGGACTACCAAAAGATAATTGAAGAAAAAAATAATTTAAAAGAAAAAATAAAAATAATTAATAGGTCTCTAAGAGATACATACTCAATAATAATTAAAAGGGTTGAAGATAAAAAAAGGGGCGCGCTAGAACAGCAACAAGCAAAAACCGCCGAACTAGAACAGCGAGCCGGTGAAGAAAAAGAAAGAGTTCAGAGAGAACAATGGACTCATTCGACAAGTTCGGGGCAAGCAAGAGAAAAAGAATTTTTAAAAGGCGCATCAGATAAAATGAAAGAAAGGATAGGCAAATCAATAGAGGCGGAGGAAGAACAGAGAAAAAAGTTTTTAGAAGATATTGAAAAACAAACGGAGGAAGAGCAAAATAAAAATAAAACCAATGAACCCCGTTAGAAGTTTGGATATAATGGTAAAAATTTCAATGGGTTAAAATAGGGTTAATAATAAAAGTTAAAAAGAGTAAGTAAAAAATATTTTATTTATAAAATATTTTTTACCCAGACTTCTAAACGGAGTGAACAAAGAACTAATTGAAAGCTTAAAAGAAAAATTAGAAAATCAAAAAATCGCCCTTACAAAAGAGCTGGATAATTTTGCCACAGAAGATAAAAATCTAAAAAATAATTGGGACGCAAAATATCCCAATCGCGAGAATGGGAACATGGAAGAAGAAGCAGATGAAATGCAAGAATACGATAATCTATTATCTTTAGAACATAGCTTAGAGCTTAAACTAAAAGACGTTGATCTGGCTTTAAAAAAAATAACTGAAGACAAATACGGAATATGTGAAAAGTGCAACGGAAAAATAAGCGAAGAAAGGTTGCAAGTTTGTCCAGAAGCTCGGCTTTGTATGAAGTGTAAATAATAAATTTAAAAAGCCCCCCGCTTAGCGGGGGGCTTTTGTGTTGTTTGCGAATTCACAATTTATTTTGAGTATTTGATTGTTGCGCCAACACCATACTTTGATAAAGGATTTTTAGCGCCTACAGCTCCCCAGTGCACGTGGCAACCAGTAGATTTGCCAGCGCCTGCCATGCCTGGAGCCCCACCCATTAAAGCAATTCTCTCGCCAACATCAACCCTATCGCCTGGTTTTACAAAAATTGTCATAAGGTGGCCATAATAAGTGACTACGCCGTTTGAGTGTAGAATTGTGATAGTGTTACCTCCGCCAAAATTATAACCAAATTTAGTCTTTTGAACTTGCCCTGGAGCCGCGGCATAAATTGGAGTTCCGCATTTATTGGCTATGTCCACGGCATTATACCAATGCAGACCCTGGGTTATTCTGCCTTCTGTCGGAAAAATAAAGAAACTTGAAGCTAAAGGAGCTTGATACGGAGCAGATGGGGCTTTTGTAGGCATTACGCCATTTGGCACAACCAAAATGTCTCCGATAAAAATATCTCCCTCATTTGAAAGGTCATTAAAAGAAACTATATCGTTGGTTTTGCTTTTGTAAACTTTGCTGATTTCGCTTAAAGTGTCTCCCGACCTTACAATATAAATAACTCCCGATACCGGCAAAACAACCAATGTTTGGCCGACTTTAATTTTTGAATTTTTTGAAAGTTCATTTGCCCAAAGCAATGTATTCAAGGAAATATTAAAATCCAGCGCTATTGATTCCAAAGTATCTCCCGGCTCAACTGAATATTCTATTATATCTTTGCTGTTTTGAACCGACTCGCCAAAAATAGCCCCTAATACTTGGGTAGTAAGAACCCTGGGAGGAGAAATTCCATAAACAGAATTATCTTGCGCTATTTTTAAATCAGGAGTTTCTAAAGTTATCGCTTCATTTTTACTAAAAAATGGACTGTCTTTTTCTGTATTATTGGCTTTAAAAAAGGTGTTAAAAAATACTATATCGCTGTTTTTTAAACCGTCAAGGTCGGCAAAACTGTTATTCCCAAAACTTATAGCTCCAAGCAAAACAAATGAGAACAAGCCAAAATAAAATAGGGGGTTTTTAAATAACCCTTTTGAATTAGCGCGCCTTCGCCCCTTAAACAGAGGTTTAAGCGAGAATGCCCTTATTTTTATTTTCTTAAGTATTTTTAACAACTTTATACCCTGAATTACGAAATGACCTTCAACTCTTTATGTTTTGCTTTTGACTGCGACTTTGTAAAAATTTCTCAACATATACAAAGTATATGTTTCAAAATTTTTACTTCGTCTCGTCTTAAAATCAAAACAAAACAGTTTGGAAGACATTTCGTAACTCAGGGTAACTTAAAATTACCATTTTTAAGGCCTTCGGTCAACCCCTCTCTCTCCACAACCCTTTGTGCTATAATAAACCTATTGTGCAATAATTAATCTGCTGCAAATTGGATATTTGGGCTACAAAATTAGAAAATCTCGTCGGCTTATACAAAGTATAAACCTCCTCGCTTTTCTAATTTTTCGCCTTCAAATCTTCAATTTTCGCAATGAAAATTATTACGCAACAGGTTTAATACCTTAATGAACTTAAGCTCTCCCGCAATAATTAAACAACTTCTCTCAAAATATGGAACACGACCTTCTAAAGCAATGGGGCAGAATTTTTTAATAAATAAAACTGCGCTGGAAAAAATTATAAAAGCGGCTGATCTAGGGGCAGAAGATATTGTTTTAGAAATAGGGCCCGGAATTGGAACTCTAACGCAAGAACTGGCAAAAAACGTAAAAAAAGTGATTGCCGTAGAAAAAGACAAATATATGTGCCAAATTTTAAAAGAAACATTAAAAGATTATAAAAATATAGAAATTATAAACGACGATATTTTAAAACTAAACCCTGAACCCTATGCTCTAAACCCTTACAAGGTTGTTGCCAATATCCCGTATTATTTAACTTCGCCGTTAATTAGAAAATTTTTAGAAAAAAAATATCCTCCAGAAATTATAGTGTTAATGATTCAAAAAGAAGTGGCGCAAAGAATCTGCGCTGTCCCTCCCAATATGAGCATTTTGGCTGTTTCTGTCCAGTTTTACGCTTCTCCAAAAATAATTTCTTATGTTAAAAAAGAAAACTTCTGGCCCAAACCAAAAGTTGATTCGGCGATTATCAAAATTATTCCAGGAGGTCAGACCTCTCGCGAGGCAGGAGGTCTGACCTCCCCTGGCTTATTCTTCCGTATTGTAAAAGCCGGATTTTCACAGCCGAGAAAACAACTTGACAATAACTTATCAAAAATGTTAAAATTAAACAAGATAAAAACAAATTCTTGGCTTTTAAAAAATAAAATAAAACCAACCCAAAGAGCGGAAACTTTAAGCGTTGACGACTGGATTAATCTAACAAAAAGTTTTTAGTAATTATCCACTGCTTGCTGTTTTCAAAATGTGTTATAATAAAGTAATTATATAATAATTTTGCAATGAAATTTTTCTACTCAATTATAAAACAAAAAAAAATACTAGTTTTTGTTGTTTTAATATCTATTATTGCTGGAGTTATAACCCCACAATCCGCACATGCTAGTGTTAAATCATGTGTTTGGGGAGTTTTAGTTGGATCGGTAGCGGCGATAGCAACCGGCATAATAACCGCAGGGGGAGCATCTATTCCAGTGGGAGCAGCGATAATTGTTGCAGGATGCGCTGGAGGTCATGCCATAGAGAAAGCTGCAACAGAGGGACAAGCAAGCTTTTTTATTGATTTAATAGCGGGAGTGGCTGATATTATTTATTCTGCAACTCATATAATAGCTGTTATAAGTAGCAACTTGCTTACTGCTGTAGTTACTTCTGATTTTCTAAACAAATCCATCTTAGCAGAAAGTGTTTACCAGCAGGGATGGACTATGGTTAGAAATTTAGCAAATATGTTTATTGTCTTAGGTTTTGTGGTTATTGGCATCGCTTTTACTTTAAGAATCGGTGAATATGGGTCTAAAAAAGTTTTAATTAATTTAATACTAATAGCTCTTTTAGTTAATTTTTCTGGTTTATTTAGCGGTTTAATCATCGATGCTTCAAATATATTGACTAAAGAGTTTTTACTTAAAGGCGGAAATAATGCGGGCACTTTTATTGTTACGGCTATAGAAAAAGTGGTAGCCGCAAATGATTGGGACGCGATATACGATAAAGATGTCAGAACTTATTTGGCTTGGGATGTGTTTTATAGTGTTTATTATATAATGACAGCTATTGTCTTTTTCTATTTGAGTTTTATATTATTTGCAAGAAATGCTATTTTTGCTGTTTTATTTGTACTATCACCACTTGCTTTTTTCTGCTGGATATTTCCTGCAACAAAAAAATTGTGGACTATGTGGTGGGAAAATTTTATTAAATGGGGGCTTATTGGCGCACAAGTAGGATTTTTTACTTGGGTTGCAGCTAGTATATTAACAACTACTCTTACTCTATCTCTTAATGTAATTATTACTGTTTTGGTGCTCCTTTATGTGGCTATTACAGTCGCAAAAAAATCTAGTGCCATAGGAGCAAGCGCAGTAATGGGATTGGCCGGCGGGGCGTTAGGCTTTGCAATGGGCGCAACAGGAAAAATCAGCAAATTTGCAGCTGGAGCCACTGGACTTTCAAGAGCGGGTGCAGCCGTAAAAGACAAAGCGACTGCCACTGGAGAAAGAATAGGATTAGTTTCTAAAGGAACCACTGCTCAAAATCAGGCGAAGAGATTGGAAAAATCAACAAAAAGATTAGACAACATACAAGATAACCAACAATTAGCTAAGATAGCTGAACAAAGAGCGATCACACACGAACAGGCGCAGGACAAAGCTGCGGCGGCTCAGATATTGGCAAAGAGAAATGCTTTTAGCGCAGTTGATCCTAGAAAACGCGACGCTGTTGCTGCTCATGCCGCAGCGTTTGGAGTTTCCAAGGATACGTTCACAAAAGTCAGACCCGAAACTTTTGCAGAGACAACAGACCCTGAGGCCACCCAAAGAGTAAGAGATTATAAAGCTAAAGAATACGAAGAAGGACCACTCAAAATACCTCCAGAAAAGGCAAGAAAATTAGCTTCCGAATATGCACCAACTCTCGACGAAACAAAACGAGCTAGATTTGATTTAAGACAACAGAAGATTACCGAAAACTCTCTCGGTATAACTCCATTAACTGACAGGGATATACAAAATAAAGTTATTGAAAACAAACAGAAAGAATATATTGATCTTGCTAAGTCTAAAGGAAAAGAAATGCTTCCAGAAGAGGCTCTCAAATTAGCAAAAAATCATAAACCAAGTGCTTATGAAATGACCTCTGTGAGAGAAAGTTTATCTCAAGAAAGAATTGCAAAGGGTATACAAAAATTATCGCCAATAAAGGCATCCGAACTTCCAGAGGAAGCAGTCAATGGAAACACTGCACACCTCTTCTCTGCTCGACAACTTAGAGAAATAGGAGACAAGGGAGGAACAAACTTAATCAACCAAGTTGCAAAATTCAAGGGTAAAATTTATACAGATCCGTCAACGGGTAAAAAAACTTTTTCTGGCGGTCCTCAATCACCTGAATTTACTAAAATACAGGCTTATTACAAAACATTGCCACCTGGTCGTGAAAAAGACCAATTAAAAGAAGCTATGGTTGAGTTAGCCACTAATAGAAATATTTAATAAAATAAAAATGGCTTTAGAAAACAATATCTCGACAAAAAAATATAAAATAATATTTACAGATGATAAATTCCCGATTCTTTATGAAATTCTTAAAAAATATGACTTGGAAAATTTAGACGAAAAATCGTTGGAAAATTTAGACGAAAAAAATATAATTTCGTCGCCCAGCATAACGCTATTAGAAATTGTGAACGATGTAACAGAGGGATCGCTGGATATTAAAAATATTCCAAAACTATTAAAAAATGAATTAAATTTTTCCGATAAAGATGCTGATGCACTGTCTGAAGACATTAAAACAAAACTAATTCCCATTTGTAAAAAAGTTTCAATAGAAAATTTAGCAACTGCTATCCCAGCCAAACCGATAAACGAAACCTCAAATATTACAAACAAATCAATTATAGAAGAGGAAGAGGTAATACCACCACCAAAAAAAAACAAGAACGAAAAAAATACTATCAATCCTAAAAAAAATCCTAAGGATTCAGATAGTTACCGAGAGCCAATTGAATAAAAAAGACCGGCAATCCATTGTCGGTCTTTTGTTGTCCTAAACCTAAATAGGTCAACCTACTTATCTAAATCATCTCTCAGATCATCTTTGTCGTCTTCTTCTTGATCTTTTCTATTTTTCTTTTTCCCACCGCCAGGGTTATTGCCCGCATCGTTCTCGTCCTTGATGCCCTTACCGGCAGTTGCGCCTATAATCGCGGCCGCGATAGCGCCGGCGATAGAGGCGATAGAACCGCCTTCAAGGGGCTCTCCTCCGCTATTGATGTTAATCACTCGCTCCTGGACTGTCTTGCGACTGCGGTTTATCTGGTCAGCCAGGAGTTTTTTATGCTCCTTGTACTCGCCAGACTCGCGAAGCCTCTTTTTTGCCTCAGCGACGGTTTCTCCAACATCTTTCGCTTCCTTTTCGATCCACTTTTCCATAGCAAGCTCAATCGGACCGGCCGCTTCTTTCTGTTCTGCTTCAGCAACGGCATCTGCAGCATTTGCTCGCTGTTTTGCCGTCCACTTGATAAGTGATGTGGCGCGGAATTCCTCTGGCGGGTCAATTTGGACCGTGCGGAATGCAACAATGCGAACAGCGTATTTCTTGTGAAGCTCTTCAATAACACTATCGGCTCCTCCTGGACCCTGTTCATTGAGCTCCTCCCACATCAATGTATCAAGGTCATTCTTCTCTGTGGGATTATCAAAATCAAACTTCTGACGCAGACACTCTTGAACAACTGGTAAAACAAGCCCAACCATGGTGTCATAGAAATTCGTCGTGGCAAACAACGACAGGGTGGGGCCGTCGACGTGGGCGAGCAATGTGGCATACCCGCTAACGGGCAGGTTATTCATATCCTCGCACTTCACAAAAGGAAGCGCATAAGGATAGTCAACCATAGCATAAAACTCACTGACATTATCAATATCGTAGGGCTTAATTCCGTCAAGTAAGCTTTTTGAGAACTTCATCTGCCTGGTGTAGATTCTGTCAATGCCCGGCAAACCAATAATCCCCAGTCCTCCTGGAAGGAGAGACTGCGGAGGCTCGTCTGCGGCCAATGGCACAATCCGGCCATTATCGTTGATCTTGAAGCCCTCCTTTGCCATAAGGGTTCTTTTGTGGGCGCGGAAACGCACCACCTCCTTAAACTTGCCCTCTGGCACCTCTGTGAAAATAAAGTCAAACTTTGCCATTATGGCCGCGACATACCAACGGGCGACAGGCACCCTCCAAAGGACAATGCCAATTGAAACCGCCAACACTAAAAACAATACAAGCAACACAACCAACAGAGTAATCATCATTTCTCTCCCTATTTAACTGTCAAAGGACTGCGCCCGAAACATTTGGACTAACACTATTTATAGAATAGCATACTACTTTTTGTTTGTCAAATTTAAAAACAGCCTGTGGATATTATTATTGTTAGCTTTTTTTGCTCTGTGGTATAATAGAATAAAATCCTAAGCGCGAAATTCTAAACTCTAAACAAATCATAATGTCCCAAATTATAAATTCTAAACAATATGATTTAGAAGAAAGAACTTATCAATTTTCAAAAAAGGCCAGAGATTATATTAAACAACTTCCACGAACAATTTCTAATATAGAATATGGAAAACAATTAATAAGGTCATCTGGTTCTATCGGCGCTAATTATATCGAAGCCAATGAATCGTTAAGCAAAAAAGACTTTATTATGAGAGTAAAAATCTGCAAAAAAGAAGCGAAGGAAAGCAGGTATTGGTTGAAATTAGCCGAACCCATAAAAGAGCAAATCCAAGAACAAGAATATTTAATCAAAGAAGTGATAGAATTAATGAAAATTTTTGGTTCCATAATAGAAAATACAAAGTAGTATTTAAAAAAAATTATAATTTAGAATTTAAAATTTGTTTAGAATTTAGATATTAGTATTTAGAATTTTAAAGATTATGGATCAATATCCTATTCCTCAATTTATAGAACAGGAAGGAAAGATAGCTTTCTTTATAAGCTTCAGGCAGTTTTTTTATCTTGTTGGAGCCGGAGCTCTTTGCTTTCTTTTATATTTTGTTTTGCCCCGTTTTCTTTTTATAATTTTTTCTGTTCTTATTGGCATTTCTGCCATATGCTTGGCCTTTATTACAGTTAACGGAGCCCCGATAATAAATGTTCTGCTAAGTTCTTTGGGTTTTGCCGCCGGCTCAAAAAATTATGTTTGGAAAAAAAAGGAATCGCCCTATCCTTTTAAAACTATAAAAAGAGTTGAAATCAGAAAAATAGCGGAGGGGCCCGTGTTAAAAGTTCAAGAAAGCAGGTTGAAAAAAATACACACAGAGGTGGAATTAAAAACTAAGTAATTAAAAATTCATCGCAATGCCCGAATCAGCAACACAAGAATTTTTAGAAATAAAAGACATCAGAGAGGGGGTTTTGGTTTTAAAAAATAATGCCATAAGGGGAATTTTAATGGTTTCCTCAATAAATTTTGCTTTAAAATCTGACGAAGAGCAATCGGCTATTATTTACGCCTTCCAATCTTTTTTAAATTCTTTAGACTTTTCTTGCCAGATAGTTATCCAATCGCGCAATATAAACATCACCCCCTATTTGGACGGACTAAAAGATTTAGAAGAAAAACAGACCAGCGAGCTTCTTAGGCAGCAAACTTCTTCTTATAGAGAGTTTATAAAAAATTTGGTCAAAGGAGATATGATTATGACCAAAAACTTTTATGTTGTTGTTCCGTATAGCTTAATGGAGATTTTGGGGGTTGGGGCAATAACAAAACAGTTTGATTTTTTAAAAACTAAAAAAGAAAAAGACCAGCCAATGAAAGATGATGAATTCCAAAGATGCAAATCACAGCTCTGGCAAAGAATGGAATTTTTGGCAATGGGATTAAGAAGGTGCGGATTAGAAGCTATTCCTCTTACCACCCCGGAACTTATTGAACTTTTTTGGTCAATACATCATCCGGAACAAGCGGAAGTCGGTTATTACCCGGAAATATTGCCAGAACTTCTTAAGTAAAAATAAATAAAATGAAAATACCTTTTTTAGATATCTTAAACAAAAAAAAGGAAAATGAAATTACAGATAAAATCTTTGAAGAAGAAGCTTTTGATGTAAGAGACATTATTGCTCCTCCCTATATTGGCATTGCCCAGGACCATATAAAGTTAGGCGAACGGCTCGCTAAATCCTTTTTTATATTTTCTTATCCGAGATATTTAAACACTGGCTGGTTTTCTCCGGTGATTGATTTAAATACGCCAATGGACATCTCCTTTTTTATTCATCCCATCAGCGGAGAATTAATTTTAAAAAAACTGAGAAAAAAAATAACTGAGGTTTCTTCAGAAATTTTAGAAAGAGAAGAAAAAGGATTGATAAGAGACCCTGCTTTGGAGATTGCTTATAAAGATATTGAAAATCTCCGCGACAAATTAATGACCGCCCAGGAAAAAATGTTCAGATTCGGCCTTTATATTACTGTTTATGAGGCAACTGAAAAAGGATTGAAAGACACCGAGCTCACTTTGAGGTCAATTTTTGAATCTCGTTTAATTTATATAAAACCTGCATTTTTTCGCCAAAAAGAAGGATTTATTTCCTGTAGTCCTTATGGATTGGATTTGATTAATGTGCACGTGCCAATGGATACCGAGCCACTTTCAACCTCTTTTCCTTTTGTCTCTTTTGATTTGAGTTCCAGCGAGGGAATTTTGTATGGAATTAACCGCCATAATAATTCCCTTGTTTTATTTGACAGATTCAGTTTAGAGAACGCCAACTCTGTTGTATTTGCTAAGGCGGGTTCCGGGAAGTCTTACGCAATTAAATTAGAAATCCTCCGCTATTTAATGCAAGGAGTTGATGTTATTGTTATAGACCCGGAAAACGAATATGAATATTTAGCTGAAGCGGTGGGCGGGTCTTTCTTTAAAATTTCTTTAAATTCGGCCAGCCATGTCAACCCCTTTGACTTGCCCACGCCTGGATTAGATGATGACCCAGAAGATGTTTTGCGGTCAAATATTATCAACCTAGTCGGGCTTTTGAGAATTATGTTGGGCGGACTCAGCCCCGAAGAAGACAGCGTTATAGATGAGGCATTAACAGAAACTTATGCCGTCAGAGACATCACAGCCAAGTCCGACCCCAAAACATGGATAGACAACACTCCTTTAATGTCTGATTTTGTGGAAATTTTAGAAAGCATGGAGGGAACCGACTCTTTAATAAAACGGCTTAAAAAATTTACCAAAGGAACTTTTGCCAGTTTTTTTAACCAGCAGTCAAATATAACAATAGAAAAAAATATGGTTGTTTTCGGCATAAGGGATATGGAGGAATCTTTAAAACCAATGGCTCTTTATATTGTTATGAGGTATGTTTGGAACATTGTAAGAACAAAACTTAAAAAAAGAATATTGGTGGTAGATGAGGCCTGGTGGCTGATGCAATCGGAAGACGGCGCTTCATTTTTATTCGGCTTGGCAAAAAGAGGCAGAAAATACTGGCTGGGGGTTACAACAATAACTCAGGATGTGGCTGATTTTATGAAGTCAGAATATGGAAAACCAATTATTACAAACTCTTCTCTGCAATTTTTAATGAAGCAGTCGCCGGCAACTATTGATGTCGTTCAAAAAACGTTCAATTTAACAGAACAAGAAAAATATCTACTGCTTGACGCCGCTGTGGGAGAAGGATTGTTTTTCGCCGGCAAAAAACATGTGGCGCTAAGCGTTGTCGCCAGCTATACAGAAGACCAGCTAATCACCACAAACCCGGAAGAAGTTTCAAAAATTAGAGAGGCAAAAAGAAAATTAGAAACTCTCGAAGAAGTTCCTGAAATAAAAACAGCGAAAACAGAATAATATAACAAATCTAAATAAATGGCAGAAAGGCAATCAGAAACAAAAGAAAATGACTCAAACATAAAAACAAGCCAAACAGGCGATTCTAGCGGAGGACTTACTTCTCCCGAGGGAATTTTGTTGCTATGTGTTGCTGGACTTTTAGACGTTATTGGGTTTGGACTGTTTTTATTTTCTTGGCTGGCAATAGACGATTATGGCATATTGGATATTATCGGAACAGTTATTATTGGAGGATGGATGCTTTTGAGAACAGGCAGCACAGCAGGAATAGAAAAGGTTGCCAAAAAATCCGGCAAGAGGTTTGCTATTGCTTTCGGCATTGAATTGGTACCTTTTCTGGGAGGAGCTTGTCCTTCGTGGACGATATTGGTTTGGAAAGAATTAAAAAGATAATCAATAAAAGCGGTGGATAACAATTATAAAAAAACGTTTCTCTTTTTTTTGCTTTTTTTCTTTTTTTTAATAAAAGCTGATTTTGTTTTGGCGTTAGAGCAGCAATATCCTCCTATTTTTGGTTTAAGCATAGGAAGCGGCACTTTGCCTGAATATGCAAGGTATTTTTTTAATATAGGAATAGCGATAGCTGGCATTTTGGCGGTTATTGTCATAGCTTTTGGCGGAATTTACTACTTAGTTTCTTTGGGCAGAGGACAATTTACAGACGAAGGAAGACAATGGATAAAAGCTGGTATTTTGGGTTTGATTTTAACGGTTTCTTCTTATTTAATAGTATACACTATTAATCCTAATTTGGTTGTTTTTAATTTTAACGAATTGTTGCCGCTTCCTTTTAACAATTTCTTTCAGAAACCGCCGCCAAACACAACGCCCTTTGTATATTATAACGAGATACCCCTTGGGACATTAACTGAAAATACTTTATCAAGAACAATGGATTGCTATGACTTTGACAGCAACGGAGACCCGATAGAGAGCCAAATTGAAGTTGAAATAAATGATAATCGTCAGATTATTAATGGTCCCACTCTTTTAAATCATGACCGGGTTGACTGTTTTTTAAAACTAACAAAAGCGGCTGAAAAAAAATCTAAACTAATTAAAAAATTATCGGATGAAATTGTAAAATTGATGGAACAATGTTCTTGCGAAGGAAAATGCAATACTACATGCGATATAAACAATCCAGGCGCATGCTTTCTTCCCGATACTGCTCAAACTGATATTAATAAAAAATGCACATTGGGACGTTGCGTAGGCGCGGCTTGCAAACCCCTCTCAACTCCGGGAACGGGAAGCAGCAACGACTGTTGTCCAACTGATTCTGGAATAAGAAACTCAGAAACAGGTAGAAATTTTACAGTTAAGGAAATTATAGAACATGGGCCTATAAAAATCGGCAATCCTCTTCCCCAAGAGAAAACTATTACTTTTTATACTACATATGCTCATATGGACAAAATATATGCATCTATCGGAGATAGGATTATCAGAGGAGATGTTATCGGAGAAGTGGGGGGGGTCAATACTAATACGGGCGCGCATATACATTTTGCGGCTGGACTTCAAGACCCAATGTGGATAGATTCTATTTCTTTTAATATTTATTCTTCTATTAGCGCGCCAGGAGGGTCAACTGGAAATAGGGCTGCTGGCGTGTCAGGACCGATGCCTATTCCTAATGCTTACACTCCGGCTAATTTAAATTATATTTTAAGCTCTCTGGGCGCCCCTGTATCTCTTGGTTATTGTAATTGGAAAGAAGTATTCGGCTCTCTTTTGCATTCGGGGTATGCTTATTGGGCGCAAGACTGGTACTGTCCAACTCAAGCAATAACAGAAAAAGCCAAAGTAACAGCTATGGCGGGAAATCAAGATATAAAATCGACTGTGGTTGCCATTGATCCGAATGTGGGAAATGTGGTTATTGAGCACAAGTTTACAGTAGCAATCACTTCAACCCCCATTGAACTAAAAAAAGAGTTTAAAGGATTGGATGAGTTCAGAACCCAATTAACCAATGTCTCTGATTTTATTGAAACGAATAACCCTAAACCAAAAATAGACGGCAGAGAAATCGCAATTATAAAAAATGGCAATTGCCGAATTTGCGATAATGCCTGCCTTCAATGCAATAGCGATGATTCAAGCTGTTTAGCTCAATGCGAGGAAGCTAACACCGCTTGCCAAGAAGAAAGGGAAACTTGTCTGCAAAATAGCCCTTGGAGCAATTTAAAACTGATAGAACAGTTGATGTATTTTAAAGAGAAAATGAATGAAATAAAAACAAGTGTTGAAAAAGACCGCAGTCAATTACAATCCGCGGAGGGCGCGTTGGGGCAATGCTATTTGGCAGAGCCATATATTGATTTTTTAAAAACGGTTGAAAAAACCAAAAAAGAGGATAAAGTAGTTATGGCTCTGAAAACTTTTAACGACCCTGAAACCCAAAAACCGATTGATATTTATAAATATTGCAAGGGCTTTGATTATGCTAATTCTAACGCTTATACTAAATGCCAAAATATCTGTCCTGAAACATTAGAAGATAAAACGTGTTATCGGGCAGTCCCAGAATGTGATGAGGAAAATCCGCAAAACCAAGCAAATTGTCTTATAGAACAAACAGCGCGCATGAAAATCTGTTACGACAATCGCAAGTGCCCGGCTAATACCAGCCCGTTTGCGACCTTTAAAGATTGCATACAAAAATTTAACCAACAATGTTTGGCTTTGTGCGACAAAAAATATCCCTCCGAGCCAAGCGACGAGCTTGAAAAATGCAAAATAAAATGCGGCGGTTCAAAATGCCTTTTGGAAAATGAAGGAAATTGCGTTGTTAATTTTCCGCAGTTAAAAACTTGTACAGATAAATACAGCGACCCTGATAATTTGAAAAATTGCATGGATAATTCATTTTTATGCAAATACGGTTCCGACCAATATGCCGGCTATCCTGATTGCGCAAAAAACCAGGGACAATATTCTTCCTCTTATCTTTATCAAAATCCGGACAAGCAAAAATGCAGATATCCCTACCGGTTGTATACATACTCTAACGGCGTTAATTCCGGACAAACCTGCTTAAATCTTTATCCAGAAACAGCCAAGTGCCCATCTGCCTCAATGTGTCCAAAGTGTCCATGCGGAATTATAAACGAAACAATTAATTATGATTCCGGAGAAAGCGGCGGCGGCGGAGGTAGCGGTGGCGGAGGAAATGGAAGCAACGGAGGGAATGGCGAAGAACTTTCAACGAAAATCTTAGGATACCAAATTGCAACTGGAGCTTGTAACGAGTCTTCTTATAATGACGACCCTTTAACTTTTTACTGCCAGCAAAACTGGTGGAACAAAGAAATTAAGACTGAAGAGAAAAATCCAATTCCGATAGGAAAAGAAAAAATTTGTTCAAAAGAAAAAGAAATTCCTGTCGGCCAAACAATAGATGATGCCGAAAAATGGGCTGACGAACTTATTAAAAATATTGATAATTTTACTAAAACAACCGGCGAAATGATACAATACGTAAAAAGCATTATTCAAGAACAAAATTATTGCCAATGCGACAGCGCTTGCGAGGAAGGCCGTCCTTGTTCTTTCAGTTGCCGATATTTTCCGGAAACAGACACCGCTGATGCTAGCTGCACTCCGGTATTGTGCGCTGGCATCTCCTGCCAAAAAATGATTAACTTGCTCAGGGGGGGAGCAACAAAAAATTGCAAAGCAGCAAAAAATGGGATATTCTATTATTATGATAGAATATACAAAGAGTCCAAAACATTTTATAAATTTGCTATATTAGACGGAAGAACGGATATCGTAAAAAAATTAAGCTATTCAAGAAAAAAAATGAACGAAGCTGGCACTGCCCAAAGCGCTTTTGACAGGGAAATAAAAATCTTAAGCTGTGAAAGGGTTCAAGATGAAATTATTTCTCCTATAAAAGAAGGAAAAGTTAGGGTGGAAAATAAAACCATAGAATCTTATTGTTATGGAAAAATTTTAGGAAAAATTTTAAAAACTCCCGAGCCTCTGGCAGATAATTGGTTTTACTGCGAGCAGAGGCAGGGGATTAATGAATAAAAAAATGACAAAAAACCATAAATATTTTTTAGTTTTTTTCACGATGATTTTTTTGTTTTTTTTGAGCACTGGCTTTGTTTCTGCTCTTGAAATAACAGACTACCCCAACATACCACTTGCTCCAATAATAACAAAAGATAGCAAATTGCCTGATTTTATTGCTTATTTTTTTGCCTTGGGGATATATTTGGCCGGAGCGTTAGCTGTTATTTCTTTAGCCATTGGCGGCATTCGCCTAATAACATCTGCTGGAAATCCGGGAGCAATAGGAGACGCGAAAGAAAGAATTATAGGAGCTATTTTAGGATTGGTTCTTACTTTATCTTCCGTTATAATTTTAAAAACCATCAACCCCGCTTTTATAACCCCGACGTTAACCCCACTAGAAGCAGGAGAGGGAGTTTTTTACACTAATGGTTCCGAAGAAAAACCAGCCCCAGACGCCGAACCAGATATCTCGTCCATCCCCGCTGGTTATGAAAAAATACTTTATAGGTGCGCAGGCAATACAGGAAATGACCCGACCTTATTGATTTGGAAATTCCCGGAAAAAAACTTTAAAGGAAGCGATGCAAACTATGGCGGAGTTTCTGTTGTCAGAAAAGCATGCGGCGAAGAAGAGCCCTTAAACAACACCGGCTCTTTTAAAAGGAGCTTTGAAACACCCGGGGTTTATTATTTCCTTGGAACAGATGCTACGGGCTATATGTCTCAAGCAAGTCTTTCAGACGCGCAAGAAATAGAAGAGCCTTTTAAAAGCAAGGCGAAATCAATTCTGGTTATCAACGACATTAAAAATAATATCGATTATGGCGTTTTGCTACATAAAGAAATTAATTTTAGAGGAGACTGTGCTTGGATATACGACGCAGACCTACAACCAGGAGAAAGGGGTATTTTAAACATTGATTTTCCAATGTCGTCTATAAATATTTTTAATCTTAACAGGGTCCTTCCAGAAACTTCTGGCAATGGCATAATTTTTTACAGCAAACCATTTGGCTATAAAACAGGGGCCAATGCAGGATATTATTTTGTCAAACAAGAAGCAATAAGTAATTTTTGGAGTAGTCGGGATAATGATCTAGGATTAGGAATATTAGATTTTAGTGAGAGTTATGATTATATTTCTGTTCCAGAAGAGGAAAAAACTTTGTGTAAAAATTTCAAAAATTGCTCCGGGTCTATAAAGATTCAAGGAAATTATTTAGTTATTCTTTTTGCGCAACAACGCCAATCCCAACGTGTATATTGCCAGGTTTTTAAAGAGGATGTTCCTAATTTGAAAGAGGAGGAAGTAATTGCCGCAGAGGGAAGAATATTAGATTTTATACATATAATACCCATAAAATAAAAAATGGAGTATAAAAAAGTTATTAGTGTTTTTGTTGCTGTTTTTATATTATTCTTTTACGGTTTTAATTTTACTGCGGCGCTGGAGGTCCAATATCCTGCATTGTCAACTGGAGCAAGTATAACCGCTAATACCCCCCTGCCAGAATATTTAAAATATGTGTTTGATTTTGGGATGTTTCTCGGTTTTTTTATTATTTTTCTCACTTTAGTTTTCGCTGGCGTGCTTTATTTATTGTCTCCTGCGGTTCCAAACGCATCAGCAATGGCAAAAGACAGAGTTTCTGGCGCGATTTCCGGCCTGCTTATTTTGGCAACTGTTTATTTGATTATCACTACAATCAACCCGGAATTAAAAATTTTTAAACTTGGCGAAATAGACACTGTCCCTCCGCCGCCAGACCCGGAACAACAGGCGGGCGTTTATATTTATAATCAAAATAATTGTTCTCCTCTTGTGCCAGAGTCGCCTCATGTCACAAACATCCCTGACTTGGGCCCGCTAACAAATAGGGCGAATGCCGTTGATATTGTCCAACATCCGGGCGAAAATATTTATTATATCTCTATTTTATACGATTCGCCCAATTTTTGGGGTAAATGCCAATATATCAACCCGAATCGTCGCTGTGTTCAAATAGAACCTTTTGCCGCTTCGGCATCAATTTATCAATATGATAATTCTCCAAGCGACGAGGGAGTAGTTTTTTATAGAAAATCTTTTTACAATCGCGAGGGCGGTTGGTATAGAGTTTCAAATGATGATATTAAAAATGCTATTAAAAATGGTAAAATCTATGTTATGGAGCTTTCTAAATTTAAATTCAACGACGTCCCGGAAAATGAGCAAAATTGCATAAAATGGGATATGGGCGGTTTTTGCATAGCCAAAGAGCCGCCGAGTTTATCCGGCAAAAATATTTCTTCTATAGAAATAAAGGGAGATTATATGGTTTTGCTTGTATATTTTGACAAGTCGTCAGATGCAGAAACGGGGCCGTGGTCTTTTTGTCAGGCGTTTCCAACAAAAGACGATGTAAATAAAGACGGACCAAAACAAATAAAATGGGAAAGCGTAAGGAATATAAGCACGGGGAACCCTCCTAATTTTGCGATTATTTTTTCTGTAAAACAAAAATAAGAATCAACTTCTATCGGGGCTTGATTACTATATGCCTGTCCGGGCTTTCTCCTTGGCTTTCTGTAACAATATCCGCTCTTTGAGATAATTCCGCATGAATAACCCTTCTCTCATAGGCTGACATTGGAAAAAGAGACTTTTCTCCTTTAGTCAAAGAAACTTCATCCGCCAGCTCTTTGGCTATTCTTTTTAAATATTCTATTTTGCTTTGTTTATATTTATTAATGTCTAGATTTAGATAAAAAATCTTTTGTATTTTTTTAATTAATATAGCTCTTAAAAGACGCTGGATTTCGAAAAGCGTTTGCCCCTTTTCTCCAATTAAAATCTGCGGCTCCTCTATGGTTGTATTTAAATCGACAACCTCGCTGATTTCGGAGTTTTCCGCCGCAACTTTATTCACCTCAATTGATAAGGGCTCAGTTGTCATTTTTTGAAAAAATTCTTCTGCAACCTCTTTTATTTTTTTAATATCGTTTTGGTCTATCATATAGGGGCAGTTTTTTTAAGAATGAAATATTGCTGTATTATTGAAAACGCTCCGCTGGTTATCCAATAAAGCCCGATAGCTGACGGCAGACTCATAAGAATGAAAACTGTTAAAAAGGGGAAAAAATAAACCATTTGTTTTTGCATTATTTGCGATATATCAGAACTTTTTTCTTGCCCTGGGATACTCTTTGGCATTAACATTTTTGTCTGAAAAAACTGGGATATGCCAGCCAAAACAGCAAGCGCAAAATTTGCTTTAGACAAATCTACTATGCCTAAAAAAATAGAGTTTATTTGCTCTGGCCTAGAAACAAAACTGTATAAATTGGCAAGCTCTTCTGGGTTTAATCCCTTCCAAAAAACCGTGTAAAGGGCGATTAAAATTGGAAGCTGTATGATTGCCAAAAATAAACCAGAAAAAGGATTAATCTTTTCTCGACGATAAAGCTCTAGTGTCTCTTTTGCTAATTGTTCTTTGTTGTTTTTGTGTTTTTTTTGAATTTCCTGTATTTTGGGCTGTAGCGCCTGTAGGGTTTTTTGGGAATTTAGGGCTTTGATAGAAATTGGATAAATAATTATTCTGATTATTATGGTTAAAAGTATAATGGCCACTCCAAAATCGTGTCCTGGCAAATAATTATAAAGAAAAACCAAAGAATTAAATAAGGGTTGGTATAAAAGAACGTCAAAAAATTTTATTAAAAGTTCAAACATTTAAGTTTGTTGTTATGTTTTTAAGAAGGGCATTTAAAATTTCTTTTGTTTCTAAAAAATTCTTTTTTTCTAAGCCGGGAAGAGCAATCAGCGCAACGTCTATTCCTTTTCTGATTTTTTTAATATTTTGCCGCGCGACAGCCCTTATTCTTCTTTTTATTTTATTCCTCAAAGCTGCTTTTTTAGAAACTTTTTGGCTTACAATAAAACCAAAACGGCTTTCTTCTAAGTTGTTTTGGACTATTTTTAATATTAGAAAACCATTTCTAAAACTTTTTCCTTTTTTAAAAAGCGTCTCGAAGTCTTTTTCTTTTCTAAGTCGGTTTATCTTCGATAACATGTTATTTTTTTACCGTTAATCTTTTCCTGCCTTTTTTTCTCCTGTTTTTTACAACCGTTCGGCCTGTTTTGGTTTGTTTTCTTTTTAAAAAACCGTGTGTTCTCCTCCTTTTTTTCTTTTTTGGCTTATACGTAAAACTCATATTGGCTTTTATTTTTTAATTAGTATAATATATTAGTATAATATAAAAAATTGGTCTGGTCAATATAAGTTTTAGCTCAAAATATAACGCACAGGTTGTCCACAGCTTAATAACATAAACCGATGATTTGTTTTGATTTGACAAACATTCAAATAAAAGAAAAAATGAAGTATTATTATAAGTTTTTAATTTTTAACCTTGTTTATGAACAATAATGAACTTTGGCAATCGGTTTTAGCCCAAATGCAATTTCATATTTCTAAAGCCAATTTTGCTACATGGTTCCAAAATACTGAAATTGTTTCTAAGGATAATGAAACGGTAGTTATTTCTGTTCCTAACGCTTTTTCTAAAGAGTGGCTGAGCAATAAATATAATAAATTGATTTTAAAAACACTGCACGATATAGATGATAAAATAAAAGACCTGTCTTTTGTTATAAAGTCGCAAAATCAAAAAACCCCTGCCCTAAAGGTTCTAATAGAAAAAGACGCGGTTGAAACCGAACAGTTAAAATTTGACGAGTTTAAAACTAATAAAGAAACCAATTTAAACCCCCGCTATACTTTTGATAATTTTGTGGTAGGGTCTTTTAATGAGTTGGCCCACGCGGCCGCGCTTGCTGTTTCAGATAATTCTGGATTTGCGTACAATCCTTTATTTATTTATGGGGGGGTGGGGCTGGGAAAAACACATCTTATCCAGGCTATTGGAAATAAAGTGGCTGATAGTCCCAAAAAAAAGAAAGTTCGGTATATTTCCTCAGAAAAATTCGTGTCTGGTATTGTCTCCGCTATAAGAACAAACACTATGGAGGTTTTTAAGGCTAGTTTGTCGCCCATAGATGTTTTAATTATTGACGATATACAGTTTATAGCGGGAAAAAACAAAAGTCAGGAAGAATTTTTTCATGTTTTTAACTCTTTATATGAAAAAAATAAACAAATAATTCTTTCTTCGGACAGGCCTCCGAACGCTATCCCCGAACTAGAAGATCGTCTTAGGTCTAGGTTTGAAGGGGGGATGATTGCAGATGTAAGCTTGCCAGATTACGAGACGAGATTAGTTATTTTAAAAACAAAACTTCAGGAAAAAAACATGGAACTTCCAGAGGATGTTTTAGACTATGTTGCCACAAACGTAAAAAAAAATATTCGGGAATTAGAGGGGGCTTTAAATAGGTTGTTAATTTTTTTCAAAATAAACAACAATATCCCCAACCTTGAAACGTCAAAAAAACTTTTAAGGGGTTTTGTTTTTTCTCCTTTTGATGTGGCTAATTATAAAAAAATTATTGAAATCGTTTCTAAATTTTATAATTTGGAGGAAAAAAGCCTTTTTGACCCGACAAGACGCAAGGAAATAGTAAAACCAAGACAAATAGCTATGTTTTTATTAAGAAGAGAGTTAAAATATTCCTTTCCGGCTATTGCTAGAAAGTTTGGCGGCAAAGACCACACAACAGCGATTTACGCTTATAAAAAAATTCTCCAAGAAAGTGAAGAAAATAACAAACTAACAGAGGAGTTGGGGTTAATAAAACAGAGGATATATAGTGGATAAAAGAATTAAAATAATAATGTATTTATTTTAATAAAAAAATAATAAAACAATACACATTTTTTTATAATCCCCCAAACACAAGATTTCCACAGTTATTTTTTTAAAAAAATAATACTAAATAAGCGTAAATTATTTTTTTAAAAAAATAAAACTCAAATACTAACAATAACAATAACAATAATATAATTAAATAAATATATTATTAATTATTATGAAAATAGAGATTTTAAAAGAAAATTTAAAAACTGGTTTAAGTATTATAGAGAAGGTCGTTGGTAAAAATTTGTCTTTGCCAATTTTAGACAATGTTTTAATTAATACAGAGGATAATTTTTTAAGCTTGAACTCCACCGATTTAGAAACAGCTATAAAGTTGTGGATTTTAACCAGAATTGTAAAAAAAGGCAAAGTGGTTGTTCCTGCGAAACTTCTTTCCAGTTTTATTTCTTCTTTGCCGGACGAAAAAATATCTATAGGGGCTAATGGTCAAAATATAGAAATTGAGTGTAAAAATTTTAAAACCCAAATTCATGGATATAACCCGGAAGAATTTCCAATTATTCCAGAATTTAAAGATTTAGAATTTTTAGAGGTGGATAATAAAAAGTTTTGCCAAGGGCTTTCTCAAGTAGTGGATTTTTCGTCTTTATCGCAGACAAGACCAGAAATATCGGGCGTTTATTTTCTTTTTTCTAAAAATTTAATAAAAATTGTAGCCACAGATAGTTTTAGATTGGCCGAAAAAGGCGTTTCCCTGGAAAAACCGCTTGAAAAAGACCGCTCTTTTATTCTTCCGCAAAAACCCGCAAGAGAAATGATGAATATTTTAGGAGAGAAAGAAGGCATTTTAAAAATATATTTTTCACCAAACCAAACAATGTTTGAATTTCCAATGAAAGAAACGCCCCACCCGCAAATTCAAATTATCTCCCGGTTGATAGAAGGAGAATATCCAAACTACCAAGACATTATTCCTAAAAAATTTAAAACGCGCGTTGTTTTAAAAAGAGACGAGTTTTTAAATCAAATTAAAACAGCATCTTTGTTTTCTGGCAAAATCAATGAAATAAAATTTACTATAAAAACCGAGAACAAAGAAGTAGAAATATTTGCCAAAGATCCAGATATTGGAGAAAGTAGATCGACGATGTCGGCAAAAATAGAAGGCGATCCAATAGAGGTTTCTTTTAATCACAAATTTTTAACAGACGGACTTTTAAAAATTAAAAGCTCTGAGGTTTTTTTTGATTTAAATAAAGAAGAGGGGCCTTGTGTGTTGCGACCAGTGGGAGACATAAGTTATCTTTATGTGGTAATGCCCATTAAATCAACAGAGGCCTAAAGTTAAAATGTTATTCGGTTGGAAATAATGTTTTGTTCTCTAACCAATTTTTAACGCCAATCTCCCAAAAAAGATATTCAATGTCGTCTGTTGGGTTTTGAGGAGGGGGACCCAAGGGATTGTCTTTGTTAATATAGTATAAAATACTATGAGGATTATTGGGGTCTGTTTGGCCCAATAAAACAGGATTTATATTTGTTATTGGGTCTGGGGGAACAAAGTTTTCTACCACATAGGTTTCTAATAATTTTTGTATTACTTTTCTCCAAATCGGAGCCGCCAATCCAATGCCGGTTTTTTTATTTGTTGAGGAATTGTCATTATTTCCAACCCAAACCCCGACTGCCGCAGACGGAGTATATCCCATTGTCCATGCGTCGTTAAAATACTGCGTGGTTCCGGTTTTTGCGGCAACTTGATAGCCGTCAAAATACAGCGCGTTATTTGTTCCAAAAATAGGAGCTCTAGCCGAGTTGTCAGATAAAATATTATTTATTTGTCTCGCTACCTGCGTGTCTAAAACCTTAGTGGGTTCTTTTTTATTTTGTTCAATAGTTTTTCCTTCATTATCTTCTATTTTTAAAATACTAACAGGCGGAGTTCTCAACCCCTCTGCGGCGAACACGCTGTAAGCAGAAGTCATTTCTAATAATATTACCTCTCCTCCACCCAGCACCAAAGATAATCCATAACGATCCGGTTCATTTAAAGTTGTAATCCCGAGGTTTTGGGCTGTTTGCAGGCTGTCTTTTAGTCCCGACAAATATAAAGTTTTAACCGCGGGCAAGTTTAGAGACCCGGCCAATGCTTGACGCAAAGAAACTTTTCCCCTATACGTGCCGTCGTAATTTTGAGGATGATAACATTCTAATCCATACATATCTTTAGATTGGTTCGCATAGGGGCTACAATAGGGGTTAAATTCGGTTTTTACATCCCAAAGCACAGTATCTGGGGTATATCCTTTTTTAAACGCCGTAGCGTAAACAAAAGGCTTAAAAGCCGACCCCGGCTGCCGAAGGCCCATTGTGGCCACGTCAAATTTTGGAGTAAAAGAACAAAGGCCCTGCGGAGTTTCATCGCAACCCTCAGGATATGATTTTTCAAAATAATCTTTAGAACCAATCAAAGATAAAATTTCTCCTGTTTTTGGAGCAATAACAACCAAAGCGACATTGTTTGCATTAAATGTTTTATTTGTTTCATCGGCAGATTTTATTATTTGCTCGGCGTAATCTTGCAACTCCCAATCCAGTGTCGTATAAACTTTTAATCCTTTTTCTTTAAGAAAATCTTCGCCATATTTGCCTTCCAGATATTTTTTAACATACATCACAAAGTGCGGGGCTTTTATAGGTATTATATTTTCAGCAAAAATTATTTTTTCTTGTTTCGCTTTTTCTAATTGGTCTTTTGTGATATATCCGAGCTTTTCCATTCTTCTTAATACATAATCCTTTTCTTCTAATAGTTTGTTTTTGTTCGGTCCGTACGGGGAATAGTGGCTTGGAGCTTTTATCATTGACGTTAATGTGGCAGCTTCCGCCAAGGAAAGATTAAATGAAGACTTTTTAAAATATGACTGGCTAGCCGCCTCAACGCCATAAATGCTCCCCCCCAAAGGAATTTGATTTAAATACCATTCAAAAATTTGGTCTTTTGAATATCTTCTTTCTATTTCTAAACTTAAAACAACCTCTCTTATTTTTCTGCCGATAGTTTTTTGTCTTGTTAGGTAAACAGAACGGATAAGCTGCTGGGTTATCGTTGATGCTCCCTGGCTGGCAGTCTGTAATTTAAAATCAATTAAAATCGCCCTTATCACGCCCTCAAAATCTATGCCATTATGCTCGTAAAATCTGGCGTCTTCCGAAGCAAGTATCGCGCGTTTTAAATTGTCGGATATTTGAGAAAAAGAAATAATTTCTCTTTTTTCATTGCCGTAAATATCGTATAAAAGTATTTTACCTGTTCTGTCGTAAATTTTAGTTGATTGTATAAATGGACTTTCGGTGAACTTTTCTGGTCTCGGTAAATCATAGGTGTAATAAAAAAACAAAAATATAATAAGCGCGCATCCAGTCAAAAACAAGAAAAATAAATATTTTAAAAACGCCAAAGCGACTTTTCGCGCTCCTTTTCCTTTTTTTGTTTTTAACATTTTTTTATTATACATTAAAACAAAAACCCCGTTTTTATTTTTTTATTAACGGGGCTATGTTTTTTATTCTGTTTCCAATTCTTCGTCATCTAATTTTTCATCATCATCCTCGCCTTCGGCTTCTTCTAATTCCTCCTCTTCCTCGGCGTCGTTCCATGTATCATCGTCAAAATCATCTTCTTGGTTTATAAGCTTAGTTAAAAATTCCTCTTCCATATTTTACAACTTATTTTTAAAAAATAAACGCATTTTTATGGGTTTATTTTAAAAAACAAGCTTTGTTAATAGACCCTTTGTCCCTATTATATTTTTTCATAAACTATTGTCAACCCTTTACTTTTCCACAGGCCTAACAGAGCGGACATTTTAAGGCGGCGCAAATCGCCACTCCTAACGCATCAAAAGCGTCATCTTTTTTTCTATTATTTTTTTTAAGGTCAAAATTACTAATATCCACTGTTTTTTTTATCATTTCTTGAACTTGTTTTTTTTCCGCCCTGCCGTAACCAGTAATAGTCATCTTTATTTGAAGGGGCGTGAACTCAAAAAGAGGTATTTTCTTTTGAGCCGCCGCCAGCAATATAACGCCCTTTGTTTGGCTTACAGGCATAACGGTTTTTAAATTTTTGAAAAAAAATAAAGTTTCGACAGATACTATTTCTGGTCTATGTTTTTCTATAAGTTTTGTTATTTCTTTATATATTTTTTTTAACCTCTCTCCCGTTGTGGTAAATTTATCAGTGATTATGCAGCCAAAATCAATAACTTCCAAGCTTCGGTTTTTATTTTTTTTAATAATGCAGTATCCGACGATCACCGACCCAGGGTCGATTCCGATAATTATCATATATTATTTTAAATTTGAGTAAATATCATTAACATCGTCGCTTTCATCTAATGCCTCAAAAAGTCTCTGTGAAGCCCCTTTTTCTTTATCGGAAACCTCAACCTCTTCCTTGGCAACCCATTCCAAAGAAGCAGACTCTGTTTTTATTTGTTTTTCCTCAAGTGCTTTTTTTATTTTTTCCAAATCTTCCGGTTTTGTGTAGAGGGTAAGCAGGTTGTCGCTCTGAAAAACATCTTCAGCTCCAACCTCTATCGCCAAAAGTTCTAATTCTTCTTTTATTTTTGTTTCGCAATTTATTATAATTGCTCCTTTTTTATCAAAAAGCCATCTTACAGCCCCTTCCCCGGCTAATTTGCCGTTGTTTTGGTTTAGAATGGTTTTTATTTCGCCCAAGGTTCTATTTTTATTATCTGTAATTCCTTCAATAATAATAGCAATTCCTCCAGGTCCAAATCCCTCGAAAGAAACTTCTTCTAATTTTTCTCCAGCTAATTCGCCAGTACCTTTTTTAATAGACCTTTCAATGTTCTCTTTGGGCATATTAAATTTTTTAGCTTGGTCTATCGCGAGCCTTAGTTTGGAATTGGTTATAGGGTCTCCTCCCGCATCTTTTACAGCAATAGTGATTAATCTGCCCATTTTAGAAAAGATTTTGCCTTTTTTCGCGTCAGCAACCTCTTTTTGCGCTTTTATGGTTTTAAAATGACTATGTCCCGACATGATTATTTATTTTAAATTTAATAAATAAGACGATTATTGCAGAAATTATAGTTATTGAGAGGGCGATTAAAAACAAAAACCAAGGATTTGTGTTTTTAATATTTTCTTGACCATTTATTTGTTGCCCAATAACTACTAACCCCTTATCGGTTTCCTTATTATTACCAGAATTTTCAATTTTAGACAAGTTTTTTGGTTCATATCCGGCGTTGTTTTGAGCAATAATATTTTTTGTGTCGGGGGTTAGGGATGCGCTCCATTGCCAATTTTTCCCTATTTTATTATACGATTGGTTAGAGGGGGATTTTTCATAATTTATAGAGTCAATAATTTTTTCATTGGGCCAATAAAGAGAGAGTCCGTCAATTGTATTGTTTAAAGTAATTTTTGTATCAGGCCTTTTAAAAACTAAATAACCGTAAGCAGATATTTTTGTGTTTTCAGACAAAAAATAATTCGTTGTTGTTCCTTCTTTGTCTTTTATTTTCCAACCAGATAAATCAACTTCAAAATTATTTGTGTTATAAAGCTCAATCCATTCGTTTTCCTCATCAGCTCCTTTTGGGCTCGGTAAAATTTCGTTAAAAATAATTCCGTTTGGATAAGTAATGGTCGGTGAAGCGGCGCCTTCGGCGCCAGATGTCGGACTTCCCGCGGGAAGTCCGACATCTCCTGGCTGTTCTGCCGTGTTTTGAATGTTTAAATTTTGTTCATTTGAATTTATTTCGGACTTCGAATTTAGAATTTTCGATTTTTCACCGACATAAGCGAGCCCTTGGTCCTTAATTTTTTGTAAAGTTTTTTCTCCTATGCCTTTTACTCTTAGTAAATCATCAACCGAGGAAAAAGGCCTTGCGTCTATTATTCTTTGCGCTATCACCGGCCCCACCCCTGTTATTTCCTCTAATTGTTCCAGCGAGGCAGTGTTAATTTCCACTTTATCAGTCGCTGAAACAAAAACTGAAAATAATAATAGAACTAAAAATATAAAAACTTTTTTCATTTTAAATAAGATGGTTTTGATTTCCTTTTTGTTTTATGCCTAGGTGCTCGTAGGCGAGGCGCGAGGCAATCCTGCCCTTGGGAGTTCTTTCAATAAACCCGCATTGCATTAAATAAGGCTCATAAATATCTAAGATAGTGTCTTCTTCTTCAAAGCTGGCTGCCGCTAATGCCTGGAGTCCCACTGGACCGCCTTCAAATTTTTCTATAATCGCCAACAAAATTCTTTTATCGCCGTGTTCAAGGCCCATTTCGTCAATTTCTAAGAAACGAAGAGCATGGTCGGTGAGAGTTTTTGTGACTAATCCGTCTCCCTCTACTTGGGCAAAGTCCCTTACTCTTTTTAAAAGACGATTGGCAACTCTTGGCGTAAAGCGCGAGCGCTTAGCAATTGTTTTTATTGCATCTGGTTCTATTTGTAGTCCTAAAATTTTGGCTGACCTTTCAACTATTTTTTCAATGCTATCTTGTTGATAAAAATTAAGCTGAAAAGTTGCGCCAAACCGACTCCTTAAAGGAGAAGACAACAACCCCGGCCTTGTTGTGGCGCCAATTAAAGTAAACCTTGGCAAATTTAACTCCATTGTTCTGGCCATTGGACCCTTGCCTAAAATAAGATTTAATTTATAATCCTCCATGGCGGGATATATATATTCTTCTATTGTTTTATTTATTCTATGAATTTCATCAATAAATAAAACATCTCCTTCTGACAGATTAGTTAAAATCGCCGCTAAATCTCCGGCTCTTTCAATCGCGGGGCCCGAAGTTATTCTGATTTGTTTTTCCATTTCAATTGCCACCAAGTGCGCTAAAGTTGTTTTTCCTAAACCAGAACTGCCGTAAAGCAATAAATGGTCGGGAGACTGGCCTCTTTGTTTGGCTGCTGTTAAAATTATCCTTATATTCTCTTTGATTTTTTCTTGGCCAACATAATCCGACCAATTTTTAGGCCTTAGGGCAGAATATAGGACGTTATCATCACTGTCTGGTTTTTCTGTTATAGTTCTTGACATAAAGATTATAAATTGATATAATATAATTTATTGACTAAAATATCCAAAACAGCTCCGGAGTTGGAGGCTTTATATGGGTTTGTTTCAGTTTCCGGGTAATCTTGCTCCGGCTCGATTATTCCTCAAACAAACCTTTACTTATGTCCCAGACATAAAGACGCCTCCAACTCCGGAGCTGTTTTTTTAAAGAGAGGGTTTTTCCCCGCCTGCGCCGGCAGGTTCGTCTTCTTCAACAACCCTCAAAATTTCTTCCAATGTTGTGTTTCCCAAAACAACATCAATCAAACCCGACTGATACATCGTTACCATTCCTTTTTTTACAGCTAATTTTCTAACCGACGAAACTGGCGGGTTGGTTAAAATGAATTTTTCCATTTCAGAGTCCACCAAAAATGCTTCAAATAATCCTTGTCTGCCTTTGTACCCTGTAAAATTACAAAAATCACAGCCCTTTTCTTTTATTCTTTTGATTTCTATTTTATTTAAATCAGGCAGTTTTATTTCGCTCGGCAATCCCTTTAACCCTTTTTTAATTTCGCCCAATTCTTTAGCGGTTGGCTTGGAAAGGGCAGAACATTGTTTACAAGTTTTTCTCACTAATCGCTGCGCTACGGCCATTTTTAAAGCTGGCGCTATTGAAGAGGCATCGGCGCCGAGGTCTACAAGTCGCGGGATAGTCCCAGCCGCGTCATTAGTGTGTAAAGTAGAAAGTACCAGGTGGCCTGTTAAAGCCGCTTGGAGAGCTATTTTAGCTGTTTCTAAATCTCTGATTTCGCCAACCAATATTACATCTGGGTCCTGTCTTACAATAGACCTTAATCCGTCTGAAAAGTCATACCCTTTTTCCGGCGCCACTTGGGTCTGAGAAATGCCTTTTAGGTGATACTCAATAGGGTCTTCAATTGTAATAATTTTAATTTCTGGATTTTGAATCTTTTTTAGAAATGCGTAGAGGGTGGTTGTTTTACCAGACCCAGTGGGACCCGTAACGATTATCATTCCGTTTGGCTTTTGTATTTCTTTTTCAAAAATTTTATATAAGTCTTTTCTTAAGCCCAATTCGTCTATTCCTATTAAATTTTTGGGATTTAAAATTCTCATTACAATTGATTCGCCATATTCAGCCGGCAAGCTGGACGTTCTTATTTCAATTAAAGAATCTCCAATTTTAATTGTAAATCTGCCGTCTTGGGGTTTATCTGTAATATTTAATTTTAATCTTGATAAGAGTTTTAATCTGGAAACTAAGCTATGATATGTATTCTGTTCAAAAAAAATAACGTCTTGCAAGACGCCATCAAGTCTTATTCTTAATTTAGAATCGTTTTCCTGGGGTTCAAGATGGATATCAGAAGCATCAAGGTTAATCGCGCCGAATAAAATAATATCTAAAAGATTAGTGGTGTTTTGTCCTATATATTCTTCTGTTTTCTTTTTAAAGCCCTCTATATTCTTTACATCCTTTTTTACCTCTTCTATTATTTCGGGAGCGATTGTCACCGACCCTAATAATTTTTTATTTGCTGCATCCATATTAAATAATTTTAAATATTATCTATTATTTCTTTTATATTGGCCCCTTTTTTCATTAGAAGTCCGGCCGCCTCAAACACATCAGCGGTTGTTTTTGAATTTTTAAAATTATCGGTGTAAATTATTAGTCCCGTCAAAAGACAATCGGCGGCTTCTTTTTTGATTGAATCTTTATTAATTAATTTTATTAAATCAATTAATATTTCCGAGAAAGAGCAATTTTTTATCAAATTAATCTTGCCGAAATTTTTATTTTCTTGGTTATTGTCTATATTTAAAATAGGAGAGTCTATTAGAAAACCAAAAGAATCTAACTTCTCTAATAATTGTACCCTAAAATCTTGTATTCCTAAAGCGACAACCATGTCTGGCTTAGACCCCGAGAAATAAAAAGAAATATCATCTTTTTTTATATTACCATTATCTATGGTCAAATGTATTTTTAACGCTTCGTCGTTTTTTTCATAATAGACCTGTGAAACATCAGTTAATTTCCGAGGGATTGAAATAACAAAATTTTTAGGGTAGGAAATAAAGTCTAAAGAAGGAATTAAAAATTTTAATTTTTCCGGCAGTTCTTCTATAATTAAGTTTACATTTTTATTTAATTCTTTTAAAGTATAAAAAAGAGCCAAAGCGCCAGCAATGCTCTCTGGTTCATTAGTTTGAGGGGGTATAATATAGATGTTTTTAGCTTCTTTAATAAGTTGATTAGCTTGTTCTAGGTCTGTCATATTTTTAGAATTAGTTTAAGATATATTTTACCCTATGCGATTTTAATTTTTAAGTCAACCCTTTATTAACATGCAAAAAAAAATTATAACAAACAGCGCGAAAGAAACTCAAAATTTAGGGGAAAATTTAGCCCTTCGCCTTTACTCGGGGCAAGCAAAAGAAATTAAAAATAGGAAATCGGCAGTTGTTTTTGGCTTGCAAGGAAATTTAGGCGGAGGCAAAACAACTTTTTTACAGGGTTTCGCCAAAGGACTAGGCGTTAAAGAAAAAATTTTAAGCCCGACTTTTGCGATAATGAAAAGATTTGTCATCGTCAAAAAGTCATTCAAAAATTTTTATCATATTGATTGCTACAGGATAAAAAACGAAAAAGATATATTAGAGATGGGTTTAAAAGAAATCATTTTGGATTCCAAAAATATTGTGGCAATTGAATGGTCGGAAAGAGTTAAAAAGATATTGCCCAAATCAACGATTGTTATCAGGTTTGATTTTATAGATAAAAAGAAGAGAGAGATAAATTTTAAAATGTGATACAATATAATATGGAAGAAGAAAAAAGATTAATAATTATCGATTCTAATGCCCTATTACACAGGGCATTTCATGCCCTGCCACCCTTAACTAATAAAAAGGGCGAAGCAACCGGCGCCGTTTACGGATTTTTATTAATTTTATTTAAAGCTATAAAAGATTTGCAAGCCAATTATATTGTTGCCTGCTTTGACACAAAAGCTCCTACTTTTCGCCACGAAAAATTTAAAGAATACAAAGCCCAAAGGCCGAAAACTCCAGATGGGATTGTTTCTCAAATATCAATCATAAAAGAAGTTTTGGAAAGTTTTAAAATTCCTATTTTTGCAAAAGAAGGATTCGAGGCAGATGATTTAATAGCTACGATCGCTAAAAAAACAGAAGAGAAATCTGAGATATATATCCTTAGTGGCGATTTAGATAATTTGCAGTTGGTTAACGACAAAATAAAAGTGTATACTTTAGGTAAAGGGATAAAAGACGCAGTTGTTTATGACACAAAAAGGGTTATTTCGCGCTTTGGGGTAACGCCAGCGCAAATAATTGATTTCAAAGCGTTATCTGGAGATACTGCCGATAATATTTCAGGAGTGCCCGGTATAGGCAAAAAAACAGCATCCGAATTAATTCAAAAGTTTGGCAATATTAAAAATTTATATAGCGAAATTAGCCAAGGAATGGCGAATATCAAACCAAGGATTAAAGACCTTTTAATAGTCCATAAAAAAACAGCTCTTTTGTCTCTTGACTTGGTTGAGATGAAAAAAGATGTTGATATAGAGTTTTTGCTTGAAAGTTGTGAGTTTGGAAAATTCAATTTAAAAGAAGTGGAAGATAAATTAAAAGCGCTTGATTTTAACACCCTTATTAATCGTCTGCCCTTACTTTTAAATCGCTAGCAAATTATTAAAATTTATATTTTATATTAATATGAAAATATCTAATATTTCATTGAAAATAGCAATACCCATAATCGTTGCAGGAATATTTACTATTGCGGTTTTTATAGCCCTGAACTACGAAAGACTAGATGCTAGTTTTTATATTGTTTTTATTCTTGTTGCTATTTATATTTTTTTATTTGGTTTTGCCACTGGACAAAAGTTTACTATACCGGTAAAAAAATTATTAAAAAGAGCAACGGATTTAAGCGAGGGGGATTTAACAACAAGAATTTATTTAGAAACCAAAGATGAGTTTGGCGACTTGGCTAAAATTTTTAATAAGATAGCCGACGAACTTGAAGAAAGCCGGTCTAAAACCGAGACAACAGAGAAGTCGGTTGACATAAGGGTAAAAGCAAGAACTCAGGCGTTGGAAGAAACAATAAACGCTTTAGAACAAAAGGTTAAAAACAGAACAATAGAACTTCAGAGGATAATAAACGAGTCAGAAAAAATACAAGAAAAAACAAAAACCAAAGAAATAGAAACAGACCAACTTAAAAAAGAACTTAATAGTTTAAGAGAATCTTTGAATAAATATCAGTCAGAGAAAAAAGTTTTAAATAAAAAATAATAACTATGCCCGAGTTGCCAGAAGTAGAAACAACAGTAAAAGGTTTAAATTTAAAGGTCCTTAACAGGACCTTTATTGATGTTTGGTCGGACGCAAAAAAAATAATTAAAAAGCCGAAAAATTTTGAAAGTTTTAAAAAAGAAATAAAAGATAAAAAGATTATAAAAATATGGAGAAGAGCTAAAAATATAATTTTTGATTTATCGGGGGGTTATTCTCTTTTGATTCATCAGAAAATGACAGGCCACCTCTTGGTTGGAAAATGGAAAAAACAAAATGGAAAATGGCTGCCGGAAAAAAAAGGGCCGTTAAACGACCCATACAACAGGTTTTTACACCTGATTTTCTTTTTAAACGACAAAAAAATGCTGGCATTGTCTGATTTGCGGAAGTTTGCCAAAGTTGAATTATGGGAAACAAAAGAGCTGATTAGCTCAAAAGAATTTAAACTATTAGGGCCAGAACCCTTGGATAAAAATTTTACATTTGAAAAATTTGAAAAGGCTTTAGAGAATAAAAAGGGGAAAATAAAGCAAGTTTTAATGGATCAAAGCATTATCGCGGGAATCGGTAATATTTATTCAAGCGAAGCATTGTGGCGGGCAAAAATTCACCCAGAAAAAAATATTTTGCAACTAAGTGAAAAAGAGTTAAAATTGCTTTACCAATCGATTAAAAAAGTTTTAGAGCTCGGAGTAAAACTCGGAGGGGAAAGCTTTTCTGATTACAGAAAAGTAGACGGAACTAGGGGTAATTTTGACACAGAAAGAAAAGCATATAAAAGAGAAGACCAGAAATGTCACCGCTGCAAAACAAAAATTAAAAGAATAAAATTCGGAGGCAGGAGCGCCTTTTTCTGCCCTATCTGTCAGAAATTGTGAGCTCGGGGCTCACAATTTCTGAGCTATCTAAATTATGCCACGAAGAAAAGAACAATTTATTACAGGTGAAATTTATCATATTGTCGTAAGGGCAATTGACGATAACTTGATTTTCAAAGATATAGACGATTATTATCGCGGTATTTTTTCAATTTACGAGTTTAATAATGCCACTCCTGTAAATATTTTTAATCGAAGATTGGCCAGAACTATCGAAAAGAAAAAAGAAAAATTTTGTGAGCTCGGGGCTCACAAAATTCTGTTGAAAGATGAGAGAGATAAATTTATTGAAGTTTTAGTTTTTTGTTTTATGCCTAACCACTTACACCTTTTATTAAAACAAGTTAAAGATGGTGGTATTTCTAAATTTATGCAGAAGGTCGGAGGCGGTTATGGTCGGTACTTCAATGATAAATATCACCGCAAAGGACATGTTTTTCAGGATGCATTTAAATCGATTAAAATAAAGAATGACAATCAATTTATGGCAACCACATCTTATGTTTTTACAAATCCAATTGCCCTTATTGAGCCTGGTTGGAAAGAATTGGGAATAAGAAATCATTCAGTTGATGAAGTGGTTGAATTTTTAGAACATTATAAATGGTCTAGCTATCAGGATTGTATTGGCATAAGAAATTTTCCATCAGTGACCGAAAGAGAATTTCTCTTGGGGATGATGGGCGGAATTGAAGGGTTAAAAAAGACGATAAAAGACTGGATAGAACACAAAAAAGATATAGCAAAATATTCAGAACTATTTTTAGAGTAGAAAAATTTTGTGAGCCCCGAGCTCACAAAATAACTTTTTGCGGTCCCGCTCCGTGGTTTTCTAAGCCTTGCGGCTTTTTTTGAAACTTTAAGCCTATTGAAACAAAGTTGCAAGGGGCTTTTTTTTTACATATAATAACTTTGGCTAACAGAAATTTTTTTTAGTATGATTATATTTTTATACGGGGAGGATACATATAGGTCAAAGCAGAAGCTGGGTGAAATTGCAGAACATTATAAAAAAATCCATAAATCTGGATTGAATTTAATTTATATTGATGCTCAAAAAGACGATTTTAAAAATTTAACAGATAGCTTTAAGGTTGTCTCAATGTTTTTAGAAAAGAAATTGATAATTTTAAAAAATGTTTTTTCTGCGCAAAGGTTTCAGGAGGATTTCTTAAAGGAATTTAACAAATTAAAAGAAGCTAAAGATATTATAGTTGTCTTTGAAGAAGAAAAAATTGACGAAAGAAATAAATTGTTTAAAACATTGAAAAAAGAGGCAAAATGCCAAGAGTTTGATTTATTAAAAGGGACAGCCCTTTTAAACTGGATTAAAAATGAGTTTAAAAGAAATAACGCAAAAATTGATTTTGGAGTAGACGAAAAAATTTTAAATTATGTTGGGAGCAATCTTTGGCAGGCGCAAAACGAAATTAAAAAATTAGCTGATTTTAAATCTGGCAAAATAATAAAAAAAGAAGACGTTGATTTGCTGGTAAGGCCGAAAATTGAAACCGATATATTTAAAACCATAGACGCGCTGGCTTCAAAAAACAAAAAGCAGGCACTTTCTTTCTTATATAAACACATAGAAAGTGGAGATAATGTTTTATATTTGCTTTCAATGATAGCTTATCAATTTAGAAGCCTTTTAATAATAAAAGAACTAATGGAAAAAAGGGACACATATCCCGTTATAGTAAAGAAAAGCGGGCTTCATCCGTTTGTGGTTAAAAAGGGGTGTTATTTTTGCAGTCAATTTTCTTTTTCTGAGCTAAAAAAAATCTACCAGAAAATTTTTCAGGCAGATTTAGATATTAAAACAGGAAAAATAGACGCAGAAACCGCCTTAGATTTATTGATTGCCGGGATTTAGCGATTTGTCTATAAATTTTGCCATTCTGGATTTTTTTCTTGAAGCGGTATTTTTTTTAATGACTCCCTTTTTCGCGGATTTGTCCAAAATCTCGTAAATAGCCGGCAATAAATTTTTTGCTTCATTTGCTTTTTTCGCTGAAACTAAAACCTTCGCCTCTTTGATGAGGTTTTTTATTTTGTTTTTATATACAAGATTTTGAAACCTTCGCCTTTTATTTTGGCGGATAGATTTTTTCGCAGATTTTATTATAGCCATAATAGAAATATCATAGCAGATAATAAAAAGCTTGTAAATGGTTTGACCGATTATTTGGTAAATGTTAAAATTAAAAAAAATTAAATTATTATTAAATTTTTTAAATAACATGACATCGCCAGAACAGCAACCAGTATCGCAACCGGAAAAAAATCCAGCGGACCCGGGGTTTGATATTGATGCGGCTAAAAAATTTTTAGAAGAGGCCTATGGGCCGGAAAAATCATCAATACAGGTTTATGGACCAGAAAAACAAGAAGTAAAAGAAAAAGAAGCAGAAGAAAAATCAATAGCGCCAAAGGTAATAGAAAAAAATACGGAAGCAAATGAGTCTCAGAAAAATCCAATAACAACAGAAGAGTTGACAGAAAGAATAAAAAAAGAAAAAGAGACGCAGGATGCTCGGATTGAAGCCGCAAAAAACGAATTAATTGATTTAGCGAAAAGCATAAAGGAAGCCAAAGAAAGAAAAACAAAAACAGAATATTTGCTTTACGGATGGCCAAAAGAAGTTTTTGAGACAGCTACGGGTGAAAATTTAGAAAAGATAACCAGGGAAAAAGCAAAAATTGAGGCCGAAAGCGAAGGGTTTAAAGTTATTACTCCGGAAGAGTATAGAAAAGAAAAAACAACAGAAACGCAAGAGAGAATACGGCAAAAAGAAAGGTCAGCCATTATTAAAGAGCGTTGGGATATGCTTTCTGTTAAAGAAAAGGAAAAGTATTTTAGCGGGGAAGAAGACAGAAACGATACGACGGCTATTAGTTCAGCCAGAAATAAATTTGCCGTAGAATTGAATAGAAAAATCAGCGAGAAAATAACAGAGCTATCAAGGGGTAAAAAAAGCATTTCTATCTCCGAAGACGTATTTTATGAGCTGATGAAAAAAGGATTGAAATCAGAGGATATTAGAAGAACAGGATTTTGGGATTGGTTTAAAGATAAAGGTGAAATAAAAATATCGCCTTTAGACAAAACAGATAAAAGGGGTCCCTTAATAAAGACAAAAGAATATTTAGCAGAGATGGAGGTTAGAGTCAAAAAACATATAGAAGAGGCCGGGAAAGAGGAGATAGAAAGAAAAATCATAGAAGGCCAAAAAATGTGGAGGGCAAAAAAACAAAGACATGCGGGAGAGATAATACAAGAAACAGTTATAAAATATGAAACAGAAAAAAAGTTGAAAGTAAAACCAGAAACAGCTCAAAAGTCGAAAATTGAAATAGTTTCCAGGATAGGGAGAGAAAGAACTCCAGAACAGATGAGAGAAATGGAAAAAATAAGGAAACAGGTTGAGGCTGATATAAAAAAGAGCAAAGAAACAAAAAAAAGAATAGAAGAATTGATTAGAAGGCAGAAGAAGGGTGAATTATTAACCACTAGAGAAGTTGCCTATTTGCGCGCTGTAGAATTTAGTCAAAAAACAGAAAAAGAGCTTAAAGGGGCTGTATAAAAAAATCTATTAAAAAAATAAAAAAAAGAGGGGCGGGGTTAGCTTTGCCGACCGCGCCCTTTGTTTTCAGAGAACCGGAATTCCCGGTTATTTTGGTTTTTCCGGCAGTAAGAGAGGCCTAAACCTCTCCTTTTCCACCACCAGAACCTTCGGTACTCCCAGCGGAGTGTCAAACTCGGAGAAGTAGAGCTCCCCCGATTCGTCTCTCACAACGACCATCGTTGTGCCCTTTGGGGTTTTTTCCTCCCACTCTACCCGGTAGAAATCCTTTCCTACCGATTCCGCCGAATCAGCGACGGGGGACGACAGCTTCACTGCCATCACCGTGGCAGTCGCCAATAGGGCGATCGTGCCGACCGTGAACGAGATTGCCCGGCGCCATCCCACGGCACCCATAGTCGCCAATCCTGTCAAAAAAACGACCATTACAACTAAGATACCAGCCAATAGCCATTCAAGAGCGTTCATCTTTCACCCTTTCTTCAAGTGGTTTTTGATTATAGCCCCGTGCCACAACCAATATTTTATTTTATCATAATATAAAAGTTTGTCAATAGCTGAAACTTAATCGTCTATGGATTTGGATTTGGAAAATATCTTAAATATGTTAAGGTAAATTTATGATAAGTTATTTACAGGGGAAAATTATATTAAAAAAGGAAAAGTTTATTATATTAGAAGTCAACAATATTGGCTACAAAGTTTTTTTATCCAAAGCAACCCTGCTCAAACTGCCAGAAATTGGAGAAATTGTTAAGTTATTTACGTTTCAAAACGTTAAAGAAGAGGCATTGGACCTTTACGGATTTTTAACTTATGATGAATTGGATTTTTTTGAAATATTAAATGATATTCATGGAATAGGTCCGAAAGCCGCTTTAGAAATTTCTTCAATAGGGCCATTAGACAAGATAAAAGAAAGAGTTTTAGCGCAGGACGAAAAGATATTTGAAGGAATATCAGGCATTGGTAGCAAAAGAGCAATGACTATTATTTTAGAGCTTACGGGAAAAATAAAAATGTTAAGCGGTTCAAAATCCAAAGGACCGGCCGACGAGGCAGAAGACGCGCTATCCCAGCTTGGCTTTTCAAGGCAACAGGCAAAAAACGCTTTAAGTCAAGTTCCGGCAAATATAAAAAACGTAGAAGAAAGAATAAAACTCGCCTTAAAAAATTTAGGGAAATAGTATTATGGACATAGAATATATTTTATTTTTAATAATAGGGGTAGTGGCTGGCGTGGCTGCAACTTGGTTATTCGAGTTAATTTTGAAAACAAACAAAAATTTGAGAAATAAATACTATAAGCGCCACAAAATTTTTTGGGGTTATCATATCCATCACAGCACATATGGATTAGTATTTATTTTATTAAATATCGTTTTGTTTTTAATGGATAAAAAAACAACTGATTTATTTTATACGGCATTAGGCATTGGAATTATAATTATGCATACCATTTCAGACGGCAGGGTTGTTTTTATAGAAAAACAAAAATCGTAATAAATGACAATAAAAGAAACAATTAAAAAATTTATTCCGAAGTTTTTATTCAATATTTATCACTATAAGATGGCTTTATTGGGAGCTGTTATTTTTGGGTTTCCCGGCAAAAGCAAAAAAATAAAAATTATCGGAGTCACAGGGACAAGCGGAAAATCTACCACAGTTGATTTTATCACAAGGATTTTAGAGGAATCCGGGCAGAAAACGGCTTCAGTTTCTTCAATTAGATTTAAAATTGGAGAAAAGGAATGGAAAAATGAATTAAAAATGACAATGCCAGGCCGCTTCAAACTCCAGAAATTTTTAAAGCAAGCCAAAAAATCAGGATGCAAATATGCTGTTTTAGAAGTTACTTCGCAAGGTATTAAGCAGTACCGCCATAAGTTTATAAATTTTAAAACAGCTGTTTTTATAAACTTAAGTCCAGAACATATTGAGTCCCATGGCGGTTTTGAAAATTACAGAAAAGCAAAGTTAAAATTATTTAAAGTTGCAAAAAATACGCATATTGTAAATTTAGACGATTCAAATTCAGAACACTTTTTAAAAACTATAGCCGAAGAAAAGTGGGGATATGGTTTTAAAGGGATTGACTTGCGGTTGCCGGATTCCAATTTAAAAACCGTTTTTGCGGATAATATATTAGAATCAGACAATGGTTTAAAATTTTCTGTTGAGAATATGGAATTTAATTTAAATTTTTTAGGCAGATTTAATATCTATAACGCGTTAGCTGCTATTTGTGTCGGCTTGTCGGAGGGGATTTCTTTAACTCTTTGCAAGACAGCGTTAGAAAAAGCCAAAGGCATTGCCGGCCGGATGGAAATAGTGGTGGAAAAACCTTTTACTGTAATTGTTGATTATGCCCACACCCCCGAACAGCTTGAAGCGGTTTATAAAAGCTTACAAGAAAAACCTTTGATTTGCGTTTTGGGCAGTTGCGGAGGAGGGAGAGATAAATGGAAGAGGCCGGTATTGGGTAGAATAGCCAAAGATTATTGCAAAGAAGTTATTATCACAAACGAAGACCCTTATGACGAAGATCCAATGAAAATAATTGAAGATGTGGCCGAGGGCGCCGATGGAAAAGCCCAAAAGATATTAGACAGGAGAGAAGCAATCAGAACAGCTTTAAAATTGGCAACGGCATACGACACAGTTGTAATAACGGGCAAGGGGTCAGAACCGTGGATGTGCATCAAAAATGGAAAAAAGATTCCCTGGGACGACTGCCAAATAGTCAGAGAAGAATTAATAAAAACAGAACATTCGTTAATGTAAGCCGCATAAACTTGCTTTTTAGATCATTTTGAGGTAAAGTATAAAGACAGAAAAAATTTATGTTTAAAAAATTACCAAATTCCACAAAAAAATTTATCCGTTTTGAAAAGGCAAGAATCCGCCGGGGTATTTTAGACCCCAAAAAACAAGAAGAAATGATTAAAGAAATTTATAATAAATTTTTGGATAAACAACCTGGCCAAGAAAACATAAAAAAACAGGAAACTAAAAAGAAAGAAAAATCGAGTCAAAAGTCAAAGATTCAAAAATCTAAAAAAGAAAAATCCAAAATAGAAAAAATAAAGAAAAGCAAAAAGAATAAATAACAATAGAAATAGTTGCGACTATTTATATAATTATTGCATTCGGTCGAAGTAAAAATAAATTTTTATTTCTTCCTCATTTATAATTATGAAAGTTCAGGATATTCAAAATTTATCCATTCAGATGGGAATGTCGTCAGACTTTAGAGGGAATGATGGAGTCTCAAAGTTTTTGGATAATAAAAAGAAAAAATTTCAAAAATTATCTTTGCCGGAACAGGATGAATTTGACAAAGAAGCGTTAGAAAATCCTTATTTAGATTCAAGGGTTTACAACATAGCGGAAAATAAAGAAATAAAAAGAGTCTTAGTTGGTATCGATATCGGACCAGAGGAAATTTTAATAGCTAAAGAATTGGAAAATATAGACCTGATTATTGCCCACCATCCAATAGGAAAGGGTTTAGCGCAATTGGCAGATGTAATGAGTCTGCAATGCGATGTTCTAAGTTATTACGGCGTGCCAATTAATATCTCAGAGGGATTAATGCGAGAAAGAATTTCAGAGGTAGCCAGAGGAGTAAACTCTGCCAATCATCAAAGAACAGTTGACGCCGCCAAGCTTTTAAACTTTAACCTAATGAACTCCCATACACCCTGCGACAACTTAGCCGCCAAATTTTTGAAAGATTTAATTGAAAATAAAAACATAGAAAGAGTTTCTGATTTGACAAGTATATTAAAAGAAATACCAGAATACAAAGAGGCGATGAAAATTGGAGCGGGTCCTAAAATTTTTGTCGGTTCTCCGGAAAATCATTGCGGCAAAATAGCTTTAGCCGAAATTACAGGCGGCACAGAAGGTTCTCCAAAGCTTTACGAAAAAATGGCGCAAGCCGGCATCGGCACAGTGGTTGGCATGCATATTTCAGAAGAACACAAAAAAGAAGCAGAAGCGGCCAACGTCAATATTGTTATTGCCGGCCATATTTCTTCTGATTCATTGGGAGTAAATTTATTTATAGATGAATTGTGCCGACAAAGTCGAGCATCCTCGATAGAATCGGGAGAAAAACAAGGAATTGAAATTATTCCTTGTTCTGGATTTACAAGGTTTTCAAGGATAAAATAATTTTGTTAATAAACTGTGGATTTACAGTTGAATTCTTGGGCTTGACAATCATTTTCTTGGGTATAAAATGCAAAGGTGAGGGGTGAGAGATTTATTCTCGAGGACAGAACAATTCCTAATGAAGCAGGTAAATGCATATGCCTAGTTTCAATTGTCCGAAGCTAGTTTTAAAAAGCGACCGAGATTATTGGGAATTATAAACCCCTCATCAAAAAACCATCGGAATACTAAAACCTGTTGTTTAATAGGTTCTTCTGATGGTTTTTTGGTTTATTTTTTGTTAGAATAATAATAAAGGTCGTAAATTAAAAAAAATAATCAATATGGAATGGCAATAAAAAAAGAAGAAAAGCCAATAGGTAAAATTTCTCATTATTTTTCAAATATTAATGTAGCAGTGGTAGATCTTTCGGGGGTTTTAAAAGAAGGGGATATTATTAGAATTACTGGCGGTGAAAATACGGACTTTAATCAAGAGATTGATTCAATAGAAGTTGACCATAAAAAGGTAAAGACTGCCAAAAAAGGAGATTCTGTGGGTCTGAAGGTAAAGGAAAAAGTGAGAGAAGGATATTGCGTATATAAAATATAATTATATCTAAACATCCTATTAGATTATATGGCTATTTTATTTTTGTATGAAAGGAATAAATATCGAAGAAAATATTAAAAATAGGATTATAGATTTAATCACAGAAGGATCAGAAGACAGATTAATAGTTTTTAAGCCGAAAGAAAATACGGGAGCCATAGATTTAATTGTTAAAAAAAGAGGAGAATATAAGCCTTCAATAGCTCCGAAGCGGCCAAAGGTCTCTTTTAAAACCGGACGAGTTTTTTCGACTTTGCCTAAAGACAAAAGCAAAGAATTATCTTTTCAGATTAATATTTTTATCGGTCCTAGTAAAACGAATGATATTATAAAAGACATTTTGCAAGAGAGTTTTATTTCTAGCAAAGATTTCTATTTAATGTTTATTTATTTTGATGAAGTAAAACAAGATGTAAGTAATATTTGGTTTATACCATCTTTTGTGTTTTCAGAAATAGCGGAACGTCAAAAATTAAAAGACAATAAAACAATGTTAAAATTTGAAACCACGGTAGACCCAAAAAAGAAAGATAAATATACAAAATTTTTAATAGCCCAAAAAGAGCTGGGTAATTTTTTATTAGAAATAGTTGAAACCATATGAGTTTTGCAGCGGATTTTCATATACACTCAAAGTATTCAAGGGCTACTTCGCCCCTAATGGATTTGGAAAATTTAGACAAATGGGCAAAGATTAAAGGGATTAAAGTTTTAGGCACAGGAGATTTTACGCACCCAGAGTGGTTAAAAAACTTAAAAGAAAAATTAGAACCGGCCGAAGCCGGTCTTTTTAAATTGCATAGCCTCGATTCGCCGACTCGCTTTATTTTAACCTCTGAAATTAGTTGCATCTATTCTAAAAAAGGCAAAGTCAGAAAAATACATATTTTAGTGTTTGCTCCGTCTTTTGAGGCGGTAGAAAAAATAAACACACAATTGGCCCATATCGGAAATTTAAAAGCAGACGGCAGACCAATTTTAGGACTTGACGCTAAAGAATTAGTAAAAATTGTTCTGGACGCATCGGAAAATTGCATGGTAATACCGGCGCATGCATGGACTCCTTGGTTTGCTATATTCGGTTCAAAATCTGGTTTTGATTCAATAGAAGAATGTTTTGAGGAATACTCAAAACATATTTATGCGATAGAAACAGGTTTGTCTTCAAATCCTGCTATGAATTGGAGATTGTCTCAATTAGATAAAATTACTTTGATCTCCAATAGCGACGCTCATTCTCCTCATAAAATTGGCAGAGAGGCAAATATTTTTGATACAGAAATTAGCTATCAAGGCATATTTGACGCCATCAAATTTAAAGACCCTAAAAAGTTTTTATATACAATTGAGTTTTTTCCAGAAGAGGGTAAGTATCACTATGACGGCCATAGGGCCTGCGATTTGAGTTTCTCGCCTCAGGAATCCAAAAAATATAACAATATTTGTCCAAGATGCGCAAAAACTTTGACCATTGGTGTTTTAAATAGAGTGGAAGAGTTAGCCGACAGGATAGAATGTTTTAAACCAGAAAACGTAATTCCATTTAAAAATTTGATTCCCTTAGAAGAAATAATCGCTGAATCTATCGGCGTTTCGACCGCCTCAAAAGAAGTTAAGAAGCAATACGATAAATTAATTGCAAATTTAGGCAGCGAATTTAATATTTTATTAGACGTCAAAAGAGAGGAATTAGAAAAAATAAGTTTATCTGAAATTACAGACGGAATAATAAGGGCGAGAGAGGGGAGGGTTTATATTGAACCGGGATATGATGGAGTTTATGGAAAAATAAAGATTTTCTCAAAATCAGAAAATTCTTCAGTTGGCAAGAAGCTTATTTCCCAAAAAACCCTCTTTTAAAATTTTTTTATTGTTATAAAATTAACAAACATAGGTTTTTAGCTCTTTGATTATCAAGGAGGTGTCCCATGTTATTTTGCCCAGAGCAAAGAAAATTAACAGAGGAACAATTTAATAAATTAATAACCGGAAAGGGTTTAAGTCATCAAGAAGAGCAGGTTTTGCGCTCAAAGGTTGGTCTTAACCATGACAATGATATTGTTTCTCAAACAATAGAAGCTTCTCAAAATACAGCCTTAATAGCTTGGCAAAAAATTCGTGGCAACCCTCTATTTGCGGGCCGCTAAAACAATAGTGGCCTTTTTTATATATGATGTATAATAAATAAACAAAATTTTGGATAATTGACAATCTATATTTTAAGGAATATTATTTAGTATTAGTCAGAGATGAATCAGAATTTTTTATACCAAAATTATGGAGGAAAAAAAGTTTTATCTGACAAAGCAAAAGCTGAAAGAGTTAGAACAAGAACATGAAGACCTGGTTGCTTTTGAAAAAAGCAAAACAATGGGAGGGGAGGCTCCCAGAGTTCTTGAATCCGAAGATTTAAACCCAGAGTTTCTTAGTTTTCAAGAGGACATGAGTTTTTTAAGGTCAAGAATTACAGAATTAGAAAATATTTTAAGTAATTACGAATTAATAAAAAATCCTTCTAAACAAAACAAAGATATAATTGGATTAGGCGCTAAAGTTTTAGTGAGCGTAGATGGAACAAAAGACGAGTTCGTGATTACTGGAACGCTTGAAGCTAATCCTTCTCTGGGAAAAATTAGTAATGAATCCCCTGTTGGAAAAGCTCTAATGGGTCATAAAATTGGCGAAGAAGTTATTATTTCTTCTCCCGTTAAAACAGTTTATAAAATCAAAAAAATAAAATATTTGTCGTCTTGATATAAGCATTCTTGAATTAATTTTTTTAAACAGCCCGAAGAGGCTGTTTTTTATTAAATACAATGTTAATATATATTAAATAGAATTAATATATAAAATAAATTATGCCAAAAATAATTAATAAAATTATTAAAGTATTGATAACAAGCGACTTCTTTTTCAATTTGGGATGGGGGCTCTTGGCGCCGGTATTTGCGATATTTATTTTAGAAAATATTGCGGTACAGAGCGTTTCAGAGGCGGCTAAAATTGCTGGGTTTGCCGCTCTTTCTTATTGGATTACAAAATCTTTCTTAGAAGTGCCGATTGGCCATTTTCTTGATAAAAAACATGGGGAAAAAGACGATTTTTGGTTTATGATAATAGGAACATCCATTACCGCTTTAGTCCCTATCGGTTATCTTTTTTCTTCCGCGCCTTGGCATATTTATTTTTTTCAAGTTATTCACGCTGTCGGAATGGCTATGGTTCTGCCTTCCTGGTTGGCGATTTTTACTCGTCATATTGATAAAGGCAAAGAAGCGTTTGAATGGAGCATGGAAACCACATCTATTGGAGCCGGCGCCGGTATAGCCGGCGGCGTAGGCGGAATTATGGCAGGCGTTTTCGGTTTCAACGCGCTTTTTATTTCTGTAAGCGCGCTTACGGTGTTATCTGTAATTTTACTGTTATTTATTAAAAATGATATTTTTATAAGAGGCAAAGATGGCGTTATTGTTTCAATAAAATCAACGGTTGAGCCATAATTTTTTTATGAAAAATCAAGAAATAGCTAGAATATTTTTTAACATAGCATCTCTTTTAGAAACAGAAAAAACAGATTTTAGAACCATAGCTTACAAAAGAGCCGCTTTGTCTCTGGAGTCTTTAGATGAAAGCGTCGAAGAAGTTTATTTAAATAAAGGTATAAAAGGATTAGAGGAAATATCAGGGATTGGCAAGGGTTTGTCTTTAAAAATAGAAGAATATTTAAAAAACGGAAAAATAAAAGAATACGAAAAATTAAAGAAAAAATTGCCGGTTGATATAGAGGAAATAATTAAAGTTGAGGGAATGGGCGTTAAAAAAGCAAAAGTTCTTTATCAGAAACTGGGCATAAAAACAATTAAAGATTTGGAAAAGGCGGCAAAGAGCCGCAAAATAGCTCCGCTTTTCGGCTTTGGCGAAAAAACGGAAAAAAACATTTTGCAGGGAATTGAATTTTTAAAAATAGACAAAGACAGGTCTCTCCTCGGTTTTATAATGCCAGAAGTAAGAAAAATAATTTTAAAATTAGAAAATTTAAAAGAAGTAAAAAAAATTAGCATTGCGGGGTCGGCCAGAAGAATGAAAGAGACCATAGGAGATATTGATATTTTAATCGCTTCCGATAATCCGGAAAAAGTTAATGATTTTTTTGTTTCTTTGCCGGGCATAAAAAAGGTTTGGGCAAAAGGCCCTACAAAATCATCGGTGCATTTAGAAGAGGGATTTGATGTTGACTTAAGGATTGTAAAAGAAGAAAGTTTCGGGTCCGCTTTGCAATATTTTACAGGGTCTAAAGAGCATAATATCGCTACAAGAAAAATAGCTATTAGAAAAGGGTTAAAACTGAACGAATACGGAGTTTTTAGGGGCAGAAAAAAGATTGCGGGGCAAACAGAAAAAGACGTTTATGACGCAATCGGTCTTTCTTATATTGAGCCAGAAATGCGGGAAGATGATGGAGAAGTTCAGCTTAGCCTTGAAAATAAATTGCCAAAAATAATAGGATACAAAGATATAAGGGGCGACTTGCATTGCCATTCAAATTGGGATGGCGGAAAAAACTCTATTGAAGAAATGGCTGACTTTGCCATGAAAATGGGATACGAATATATCGGCATTTCCGACCACACTAAATTTTTAAAAATAGAGAACGGATTGGATGAAAAACAGATTTTAAAACAGCATGAAGCAATAAAAAAAATAAATAAGAAGTTTCAAGATTCAGGTTTCAAGTTTCAAGTTTTGCACGGTTGCGAGGCAAATATAATGCCGGACGGCTCTATTGATATAAAAGATGAAATTTTGGAAAAATTAGATTATGTTATTGCCGGCGTTCACTCTTCAATGAAAATGCCCCGCAACGAGATGACAGAAAGAATTATAAAATCAATAAAGAATCCGAATATTGATATAATTTCTCATCCGACAGGCCGATTAATACAAAAAAGAGACGAATACCATATTGATTTGGAAAAAATACTAAAAACCGCCAAAGAAACAGGAACGATTTTAGAAATTAATTCTTGGCCCGAAAGATTGGATTTAAGAGATGCTTATATTAGAATGGCAAAAAAAATCGGAGTAAAAATGATTATAAACACCGATTCCCACGAAAAATCGCAAATGCAGCTTATGGAGTTTGGAATTTCCCAAGCTCGGCGCGGCTGGGCCGAACCCGACGATATTATAAACACTTTGCCGGTTGAGAAATTATTAAAGTATTTTAAATAAGAATTTTTAACATTGACACAGAATTAGGGGGGGGAGTATTATTAAAATAATATTAAACTTTCTGCCAATTTACGAATATCTGCCAATATGCAAATTCGCATATTTGCACTGATTAGTGAATTAGTAGTTTTTTCATGAGAATTAAGTCTTTTTTAATAACAGTTGTCTTGGCAATAGCGATTTTGTTTTTTGGGTCAGGAGCTAATGCCCAAATAGCAGACACCCAGGCATTAATCGCCCAGCTTCAGGCGCAAATCAGGGTATTATTGCAACAAATAGCTCAACTTCAGGCCCAGCAAGACCAAGAACAAGCTTGGTGCCATACTTTTAAAGCCAATATAGGAATGGGCCAGAAAACAGGCAACCCGGAAATTAAAGCCCTAAAAATAGCTTTGGAAAAAGAAGGATTATACGATAACGCAAATACGGTTTCTTCAGACGATTCGGGAGGTTACGACGAAGCGCTTGCTTCAGCTGTGACTGGTTTTCAAGAGAAATACGCTTCAGAAATTTTAACTCCGTATAATCTAAAGCACGGAACAGGTTTCATGGGCAGAGCCACAAGGGCAAAATTAAACGCTTTATATGGATGCAAAACAAGACCAAAGTATTGCACAGAAGAATATGAGCCCGTTTGCGGCAAAGACGGCAAAACATATTCAAATAAATGCATTGCTAAAAATGCTGGAGTGGAGGTTGATTATAAAGAAGAATGCGTCGCCCCAACAAACAAACCGCCGGTCATAAAAGGAATTTCCGGCCCGACAACTTTAAACGTTGGCCAGACCGGAACTTGGACAATTAATGCCAGCGATCCGGAAAACGGAACACTGACTTATTCAGTAATATGGAACGACGAATCTGCTTATTCCTCAATGATTGCAAATGGTCTTGATTCTGGTGATTATAGTCAAAAAACAACATTTACTCATTCATATTCGGCAACAGGAATTTACGTCCCCAAATTTTATATTAAAGACGATGCTGGCCAGATAGCCACTGTTTCAACCAGTGTTAATGTGGACACTGCAGTCACCACCCCTTATATTAAAGTTATTTCTCCAAACGGAGGGGAAGAATTGCAAATAGGAAAATCATATGTAATCCAATGGAAAACTTTTGGATATAATTCCACAGATAGAATTCGTATATCTTTGATAAGCATGCCAGATGCGACTGGATCATCCATAGAATCAACGATTGTCAATACAAATAATTCTTCTAATAGTTACACTTGGACTGTTCCACCCAATTTAGGTGATTCAATTCCATTTAAGAAAGGTAACATATATAAAATTAGAATTTATCCAGCAGAGGAATATGGCAATTTTGATGACAGCAACAATTATTTTAGCATTGTTGCGTCGACAAATACCATTACTTGTACTGGCCAGAACGTTTTAAATTTTGATTATTATACGAAGGGAACAGTGAGCTGGATAACTGCTAGCGGAGTAACTGGAAGTATGACAGATTTTTGTTCAAATGATAGCGTGCTTGTGAAATATTATTGCGACCCAACATCTGGCTATAATTACAAAAATAATGAATATGTTTGTCCTAACGGTTGCAGTAATGGTGCTTGCAATAAGCAGTCCCCGGCGTCTGTAACGCTTAATTATGTTAAAATTGACGGTAGCAATTTAAAGACAAGCTACAGCAAAAACTTTGATACTTGCGTTCATCTTTTAGACGCAAACAGCAAAATATTGCATGTCCAAAATTGGTTTTGTCAAAAAGGAGACAATGTCGAAGTTTTAGCTTCTTTAAGCGACTTTTCTGTAACTAATGGTCAACAAATAAAAGTATGTCACGGGAACAACTATGGGATTTGTAGCAATTATGTTGCCATTGCTACTGTTTGTAAATACGCCGCGCTCCTCGATGACAATGACGATGGCGCAGTAACCCGGGCTGAAGGCGAAGAAGTAATTAGGCGTGTCCAAGCCATCATCGGTAGCCGTTTGGGCGATGCCAACTTTGTGGCCGCCTACGATACAAAGGATGATGGAGTTATATCTCCGCTTGATTCTCTGCGCCTTATTAATGATTTAAATATTTGCGCGCCAGCGCCAACAGCTTTTGCTCCTAATGAAAACAATCAGTTATTAGCATCTATTTCTGACGCGGTTGCAAGAATAGCTGAAGCCGTAAAAGAAATGTTAAAAAGATAGCGGATTTGATATAATGGTTGAATGCCAAAAGAAAAATCAGCAGGAGTTATAATTTTTAGAAAAGAGGATAACCAGATTTATTACCTTCTTTTGTATTATAAAACAGAAAGCAAGCGTGGCGGGCATTGGGGTTTTTCAAAGGGGCACATAGAAAAAGGCGAAACCGAAATTCAAACAGCAAAAAGAGAGCTGGCTGAGGAGACTGGCATTAAAGATATAAAAATAATTTCTGGATTTAATGGGCTGGAAAAATATTTTTTCAGAAGAAATTACGGACTAAAAGGAGAAGCAAGAAAAAAGGCTCCATGGGTTTTTAAATCGGTTGTTTTTTATTTAGCAGAAACCGAGACAAAAGAAGTAAAAATATCAGAGGAACATTCTGATTTTATATGGCTTTCCTACCAAGAAGCTTTTAAAAAATTAACTTTTAAGAACGCGAAAAATATATTAAAAAAGGCAAATGATTTCGTAATTCAAGGCGCATTAAAACATAAAGAATAAAATAAGATTTTTAATTTTTTAAAAAACACCTTTTTGAAAAGGTGTTTTTTAGATAAATTTATTTTTATTTTGATTTGACTTCTTCTACAATTTTTTCAAAAATATCAGGGTACTCTTTTGCCAGGGTAGATAAAATTTTTCTGTCCAATTCAATTTTTTTTTCTTTTAATCCATGAATTAAACCGCTGTAGTTAATTCCCATCCGGCGGGCTAGAGCGTTAATTTGGACCTGCCAAAGCTGCCTAAAATCTCTTTTTTTGACCTTTCTGTCTCTGTAAGAATAAGTCCATGCATGCCTTAAAGCATCTTTTGCCAGTTTATACTTCGATTTTCTGCCCCATTTAAAACCCTTAGCGTGTTTTAGCAATGCTTTTCTGCGTTTATGGGCCGATGTTCCTCTTTTTACTCTTGGCATAGTTAATAGACCTGTTAAATATTATGTAAAAATCTCTTAATTTTTTTAGTTTCTGATTTTGAAACCACAATCCATTTGCGACCTTTTCTTTTTCTTTGTCCGGATTTTTTAGCTTGATAATGGTTAAGACCTGTAATCCTTCTTAATATTTTGCCTGTTTTTGTTATTTTAAAACGCTTTGTCAGTGCCTTTTTTGTTTTGTTCATATTTTTATTCTTTTGAAATAATAGTTGTAAATCCTCTTGGCTCTCTTTTTAATTCCCTTTCAACCTTAATAGGTATAAATGAATTTAAAATTTCTAAAAATGATAAAATCTTTTTTTTGGCATAATCTCCCATTGCTTTTTCTCTTCCTTTTAGCATCATTCCCACCTTTACTTTATCGCCTTCTTTTAGAAATTTTTCCGCTTGCTTGGCTTTTGTTTCTAAATCGTGGGGAGATATATTAAATCCAATCCTTATCTCTTTTAACTCTGTTCTGGTCTTTATATTTATTTTTTTTTCTTTTTTTTGCAAAGAATAGAGATATTTTCCATAATCTCCAATTCTGCAGACAGGCGGTTCAACTTTTTCTGTAACCTGAATTAGGTCCAAATTATGCTCTTTAGCTAAATCAATGGCCGCAAATATGTTCATAACGCCCAATTGTTCACCTTTTTCGTCTATTACCCTTACCTCTTTTGCCCTTATGAAATTATTTATTGGTATTCTATTTTGCAAATTTTTAAACTTTTTTAGTGGAAGTGCCGAGATTGAACTCGGGTCCAGAAGTTTTTTAAAAATAATTCTACAAATTTAGCCTATTTTGTATTTCAGATATTAAATAAGAAACAGGCAAAAACTTAATATCTTAATCCCTTTGGTTTTCAATAATTTTTTAGGGAAAAAAATCATCTATCCTGATAATATGACACCCTCGTCTGTCTATCAGGAGTAAACAGGGAGGATGCAGCATTAAGCGAAAGCTAACGCTGGTTGCCTATTAAATAAATTGGCAATTATGTGTTTTCTGAAAGTTTTATCAGGTTTCAGAATACTGAATTTGCTTATTTTTAAAAAGAACATCTGTCGATACAATCACCCCCGCGCGTTTAATTCTCTATTTATCTCTCGGTCTGTGTCTTTCTTTTTAATTTTTTCTTTTTTATCGTATTTTTTCTTTCCTTTGGCTAATCCGAATTCAAGTTTGATCCTACCACTTTTCTCATAAATTTTCAAGGGTATCAAGGAAAATCCTTTCTGTGCCGACTTTCCGATAAGATAATTTATTTCCTTTTTATTTAAAAGAAGCTTTCTCTCCCGGTCTTCATTGTAATCTGCTCCCACATTGTTCGGTTGATACGGGGGCACTTTTATTCCTATCAAATATGGCTCTTCGCCTCTTAAAACAACATAAGAGCCGGCCAAATTAATATGCCCGGTTTTTATTGATTTTACCTCCTGTCCGAGCAAAACCAAACCCGCCTCGAATTTTTCCAGTATCTCGTAGTCATAAAATGCCTTTTTATTTTCCGAAAATATTTTCATATTTTCATTATATAATTAGTATTAAAATTTAGCGATATTGACAAATTTTTGTTTATATATTATACAAAGTTTAGTAAGATGAAGAATGTTTCTTCGTCGCATTGACAATTTTTTTGCAGGAGAGTTGCTGTGGATGAGTTCAAAATGCTTGATTTATGCGTGCAATTTTTACTGAACGCGTTTACGTACATACATTCTACGAATTGTAGGATGGGCAATAAAGAAATCCTTAAGATGTGGGAAGTTTCTGAAAAATATCTAAAATGCAGTAAAAAAGAAAGGGAAAGCGTTTGCGCATATTTACTTTCTCTTCTTCAAAAAAGTATGACGAAGAAGGAATTGCGAAAATTATGGCCGGGAGAAAAAATAGAGCCAAGCTTTGAACAGTTTCTGGCTCAGTTGCCAGAACCTTCCGAGATAATAAAGAGAATGGAATCTTACCATGCGTTATTTACGGGTTTTATGGTGGCTTGTCTTGAACAGCCCGACCCTGAGTTTATGGGTAAAATTGCAGAAAGGGCAAGAGAAATAGCAGAAGGGGCAGGATGCACGAAAAAAGAGATTTCCGAGGCATGTGCTCCCATATTACGACAATGCCGAACTTTCCTAATCACAGAGTAGGTCTGCTTTGCCCACAGCAACAATTTCCCCGATCAGATTCACATGGTCGGGGCTTTTTTTATTTCAGATAAAACCAGCATAAGTTGTTTTTATTTTTATCATTTAATATATATAATTTAGCACACACAAATAACTACGATCGTGAATAATCGTGTATGCTTGATTTTCTTTATTAGTTTATTGTAAAATCAAATAATGAATAAATTAAGTGAAAAAGTTTTATTGATTCTCTTAACTGGCGCAACCTTAAGTGTTTGCTATACTTCCCGTCAATATTGGCGAACTATAAAAATCGCGGGTCGAGAATGGAAAAAGATAGACAAAAAATGGGATAACATAAAAAAAGAAGAACTTCGGTATGAGTTACGCAAACTTTATCAATCAAAACTTATAAAAAAGAAAAAAAACCCTGATGGTTCTATAACGATGGTTTTAACCGATAAGGGTAAGTTTAGGGCGCTAACTTTTCATTTTCAAAAAATGAAAATTGACAGGAAGGATTGGGACGGCAAATGGAGAATAGTAGTTTTTGATATACCGGAAAAACATAGATGGGGGAGAGATGCTCTTAGAAAAAAAATTAAAAAACTTGGTTTTTATGAACTTCAAAAAAGCGTTTTTGTTTTTCCTTATGATTGTAAAAATGAGATAGATTTTATTATAGAGTTTTTTGAAATTAGAAAATATGTTCGTTTTGGAATATTGGAATCTATTGATAATGGACAACATCTTAAAGAAATTTTTAAATTGTCATAACTATCTGTCCTTTAAAATTTTAGAATACACGAATTTATACGATCGTGATAAATCGTGTATGCTGGATTTAGCTGGCGAGCAGAGCTGTAAATAAAGCTTTATTTTTAGGGGTTTTTGTGATAAGATTTTAAAATGATAAAAGAAGCAATTATAATTTCTCTCGGGGGATCTTTAGTGGCGCCGGAGGATATAGATGTTGTTTTTTTGAAGAAATTTAAGAATTGTTTGCAAAAATATCTTGGCAAAAGAAGATTTTTTGTTTATGTCGGCGGAGGTAAAATAGCCAGATTATATCAAAAAGCGTTTTTAGAATTTGGCGCAAAAAATACAGATAGAGATTGGATAGGGATAAATGTTTCCAGGTTAAATGCCCAAATTTTAAAGCAAGTTTTTTTAGAACATTCTTATTCTGAAATTATCGTAAATCCGACAAAAAAAATAAAAACAAATAAGCCGGTTATTGTTGGAGCTGGTTGGAAACCAGGCTGGTCCACGGATTATTGTTCGGTTATAATGGCTAAAAATTCGGGATTAAAAACAATCATTAATCTAACAAACATTGATTATGTTTATGACAAAGACCCGCGCAAATTTCCAGACGCAAAACAAATAAAAGAAATAAATTGGAAGGATTTTAGGAAAATTGTTGGAGACAAGTGGTCGCCTGGATTATCTATGCCATTTGACCCGAGGGCTTCAAAGGTGGCAGAAAAATTAAAATTAAAAGTAGTTATAATTAACGGAAAAAACCTGGAACGGCTAGAAGATTTTTTAAATAACAAGCCGTTTATCGGCACCATTATACAATGAGAGAGGAAATTAAAAAAATAATAGAGAAGGCGACCAAAGGACCGTCAAAGGGGAACGCGGATTTTTCTGTTGAAATTCCCGGCGAAAAAATATACGGCGATTATTCAACGAATGTTGCGCTGGGTTTGGCAAAGAAACTGGGAAAAAATCCGCGGGAAGTTGCCGAATTAATAAAAGAAAAAATTGGAGAAAATAATCTGTTTTCAAAAATTGAAGTAGCCGGCCCCGGGTTTATTAATTTTTTTGTCGCAGATAAAGCTTTTACGGATAATTTAAAAAATATCAATAAAAATTATGGGAAGGGGAAAGAGTTAAAAAACAAGAAAGTCATTATAGATTATACAGACCCGAATATTTTAAAAGAATTTCATATCGGGCATTTACTAAGCAATACTGTTGGTGAATCGCTATCCCGTATTTTTGAATTTCAGGGAGCTAAAGTTAAAAGGGTTTGCTATCAGTCTGACGTGGGAATTGGCGTGGCAAAGGCAGTGTGGGGAATTTTGCAGAATAAAAATAGTTTTCCAAAAGACGCGGCTTTGCTTTCTGAAAAAACAAAATTTTTAGGATTAGCATATGTACATGGCTCTAAAATATATGAAGAGGATGAAAACGCAAAAAAAGAAATTATCGAGTTAAATAGAAAGATTTTTGAACGATCCGATAAAGAGATTAATAAAATTTACGACAAAGGAAAAAAGTGGAGCTTAGAGCACTTTGACGAGCTTTATAAAAAATTGGTCACAAAATTTGATTATTTTATTTTTGAAAGCCAAACAGGGGAAATCGGAAAAAAGATTATAGAAAAAGGATTAAAAAACGGAATTTTTGAAAAAGGAGAAAACGGGGCGATTATTTTTAAGGGTGAAAAATACGGGCTTCACACAAGGGTTTTTATTAATTCTGAAGGATTGCCCACTTATGAGGCAAAAGATTTGGGATTAGCTGAAATAAAATACAAAAAGTATGCTTATGACCAGTCATTTATTGTAACAGGCAACGAGGTTAATGAATATTTCAAGGTAATGCTTTGCGCAATGGCGCAAATTAATCCTGATTTAGCAAAGAAAACAAAACACATCGGACATGGAATGTTGCGTTTGCCCGAAGGAAAAATGTCGTCTAGGACGGGAAATGTTATAACCGGCGAATCATTAATAGAAAAAGTTGAAGGATTGGTAAAGAAAAAAATTAAAGACAGGAACTTATTGGAAAAAGAAAAATTGGATATTGCGCAGAAGGTTGCCGTGGGGGCATTAAAGTATTCAATTTTAAAGCAGTCAATCGGGTCAGATATTATTTATGATTTTGATAAATCAATTTCTTTTGAAGGAGACTCGGGCCCCTATCTTCAATATTCTTACGCAAGGGCAATGTCGGTTTTGAGAAAAGCGAAAAAAGAAAAAATCAAGCCATCTTTTAAAAAAACGCCAGATAAAATAACTCAACTTGAAAAATCAATGAGTTATTTTCCCGAAGTAGTTTTGCAAGCAGGGGAGAATTACGAGCCGCACTATTTGGTTTTATACCTTACGGAGTTAGCCGGAATATTTAATAGTTATTATACAAAGAATAAAATCGTAGATAAAAAAGATGAGTTTTCACCATATAAAGTCGCTTTAACAAACGCATTTGTCACAATTATGAAAAATGGAATGTGGATGCTTGGAATAAAAATTTTAAATAAAATGTAATGAAACTAAACAATAAGTATTATATATTACGCCACGGAGAATCGGTGTCAAACGTTAAAGGATTTGTTTCTTCATGGCCTGAAAAAAGCGCTAATCCCCTGACAAAAACGGGGACCAAACAAGCAAGGCGGGTTACCCAAAAGATTTTGTCTGAAAATATTGAGCTGATATTCTCTTCAGACGTTTTAAGAGCGAAACAGACAGCTGAAATTATCGCAGAGCAACTAAAAAAGAAGGTGAATTTTGATAAAAGATTGAGAGAAATTGATTTTGGCACTTTTAATTCAAAACCCATCGCTGATTTTATCGGTCATTTTGCCAGTAAAGAAAAAAGAATAAAAGAAAAAGTTCCTCGGGGCGAAAGCTACGAAGATACCTTGAAGAGGGTTAATAATTTCTTAGAGGATATGGAAAAAACTTATTCGAATAAAAAAATTTTAATAGTTAGCCACCAAGCTCCGCTTTTTATTCTTGAGGGCATATTTTTAGGATATTCTCTAAAAAAGAGCATTGAATTTTTTACTGACGAAAAATTACTTTCAAACTGTGAACTCAAAAAATTTGATTAAAATTTAAATTATGGTATATAATTTTCCGGAGAATGAAAATAAAATATTGAAGTTTTGGTCTGATAACAAAATTTTTGAAAAACTTCGTCAAAAGAACAAAGGCAAAAAACGCTGGTCGTTTTTAGATGGCCCCATTACAGCCAATAATCCAATGGGCGCGCACCATGCTTGGGGAAGAACTTATAAAGATCTATTTCAAAGATATAAGGCAATGCAAGGTTATGACCAGCGATATCAAAATGGTTTTGATTGCCAGGGACTATGGGTTGAAGTTGAAGTTGAAAAAGAGCTTGGTTTTAAAAATAAAAAAGATATTGAAAAATATGGAATTGATAAATTTGTTGAAAAATGCAAAGAAAGAGTTGAAAAATATTCAACCATACAGACGCAGCAGTCAATAAGATTGGGCCAATGGATGGATTGGGAAAATTCTTATTACACAATGTCTGATGAAAACAATTATGCTATTTGGCATTTTTTAAAAAAATGTTGGCAAGAGGGATATTTATATAAAGGCAAGGATTCGGTTCCTTGGTGTCCAAGGTGCGGCACCGCTATTTCTCAGCATGAAATTTTAACAGAAGAATACAAAGAAATTACTCATAAAGCAATTTATTTCAAGCTTCCTATTATAGCCGGGAAATTAAAAGGCGTAAAATTTTTGGTTTGGACAACAACTCCTTGGACAATACCTGCCAACGTGGCTTTGATTGTAAATCCGGATTTTGATTATGGGATTTTTGAAGCGGACGGCAAAAAATTAATTTTATTAAAAAGTTTGGCTAAAAGTATATTGGAAAAAGAATTTAAACTCAAAAAAACAATAAAGGGAAAATTTTTGAAAGGATTAAAATACGAGGCTCCTTTTGATAATTTAGAAATAGTAAGAAATGTTAGAAGCGAAAACGAGAAAACATTTCACACGGTTGTTTTAGACAAAGACTTGGTAACCGAAACTGAGGGAACAGGAATTATTCATTGCGCTCCGGGAGCTGGCGAGGAGGATTTTAAAATCAGCCAAAAAGAAAATTTAGCAGTAATTGATGTGATTGACGAGTCAGCTGTGTATTTGGAAGGAATGGAGGAATTTTCCGGAAAAAATGCCAAACAAAATCCGGAAATAATTTTTGATTATTTTAAAAATTATAGAGCCGGCGAATTTTTTTATAAAATAGAAGACTATACCCATCGTTATCCCACCTGTTGGCGATGCAAGACAGAATTAGTTTGGAGGGTTGTTGACGAATGGTATATTTCAATGAAAAAATTGAGGAAATCATTAATTGAAATAACTAAAAAAATAAATTGGGTTCCTTTTTTTGGCAAAGAAAGAGAATTGGATTGGTTGAAAAATATGCACGATTGGTTGATTTCAAAAAAGAGATATTGGGGTTTAGCTTTGCCTATTTTTGAATGTCAGTGTGGAAATTTTGAGGTTATTGGTTCAAAAGAGGAATTAGAAAAAAGAGCAGTTGAAGGATGGGAAAAGTTTAAAGACAATTCTCCCCATAGGCCATGGATTGATAGTGTTAAAATTAAATGTAAGAAATGCGATAAATTGATTTCCAGAATAGCAGATGTCGGGAATCCATGGCTGGATGCCGGCATAGTTTCGTATTCTACTACAAATTATTTTTCTGATAAACTTTATTGGAAAAAATGGTTTCCTGTAGAATTAGTTTGCGAATCATTTCCCGGGCAATTTAAGAATTGGTTTTATTCTTTGTTGGTGGCGTCAGCTGTCTTAGAAGATACAAATCCGATGAAAACAATTTTTGGTTATGCTTTAGTACGTGATGAAAAAGGAGAGGAGATGCATAAATCCAAAGGAAACGCCATTTGGTTTGACGAGGCCGTAGAAAAGATTGGAGCCGATCCAATGCGTTGGATGTATTCAAAACAAAATCCAGCAGAAAATCTTAATTTTGGTTATAATACAGCCGACGAAGTAAAAAGAAAACTATTAACACTTTATAATGTTTATACTTTTTTTAATACATATGTTAAAAAAGAAGAGTTTGAAAATATAGATTTGAACCCAAAACCGAAAAACGTTTTAGACAAATGGATTTTGTCAAAAATAGACCACTTAATCGGCGCTTGCGAATTTAATCTTGAAAAATACGATGTTGCTAAAGTAGTTTTAGCCGTAGAAGATTTTTTCATAAATGACTTGTCTTTATGGTATATAAGAAGGTCAAGGAAAAGATTCCACGATGATAGCCAAGAGAGATCAGAGGCGATGTCAGCTCTTTATTATACACTTTTGAGTATTACAAAATTAATAAGTCCGATAATGCCATTTTTTGCAGAAGAAATGTATCAAAATTTAAAAATAAACAATATGCCAGAATCAATTCATTTGTGCAACTGGCCACAATTAAAAGACGAAGGTTATATAGACCTAGAACTTGAAGGTAAAATGGATGAAACGCGCCATATTGTTAATTTGGCGTTAGCCCAAAGGGCGGAAAAAACAATTAAAGTAAGACAGCCCATTGCTTTGATAAAAATAAAAAATAAAGAAACGAAAATTGAGAGCGACAAAGAACTTTTAGAATTGATAAAAGACGAGGTTAATACTAAAGAAATTGTTTTTGGAGCAAAAATTAAAAATGAAATAGAACTTGATACGAAAATTACACAAGAGTTGAAAGAAGAGGGAGCAATAAGGGATATAATCAGGTGTATTCAAAATATGAGAAAAGAGGCAGGGCTGAAACCGGAAAACAAAATTTTAGTTTTCTTTTCTAGCAGACCAGAGATGAACAAAATTTTAGAGAAAAATAAGGGGTTTTTATTAAAAGAAATTAAGGCGAAAGATTTTTATCTAGAACAAAAGTCAGAAGCAGAATTTGTTCCAGAAAAAGAGATAGAGATTGACCAGCAAAAATTATTATTAAAGATAAAAAAAGTCTGATATATGGCAGTTTATTATAGAACGCAGGGTTTTATTTTTAAAAAGAAGGACATTTTTGAGGCAGACAGAGTTTTTTCAATTTTTACTTATGATTTTGGAAGACTAGAAATTTTTGGCAAAGCCATAAGAAAGATAACCTCAAAATTAAGAAAAGGAACAGAAATTTTTTCTTTATCGGAAATTGATTTTATTCAAGGAAAAAATCGCAAAACCCTTACTAATACAATTACAATAGAAAAATTTAGAAATATAATGCAAGATCCCGCCAGATTAAAAATCAGTTATAAAATAAGCGAGATTTTAGATAATTTTATCAAAGGCCAAGAAAAAGACGAGTCCATATTTACTTTATTAAAAGAGACGTTGAATAAACTAAACAACTCTAATTTGCAAGCTTCTGGCGTCCAATTAATTTATTATTATTTTCTTTGGAATTTTTTATCTATAATAGGATATCATCCCGAAACTCAAAAGTGCGTGGTTTGTGGATTAAAGTTGAACCCCTATCTTCTCTATTTTTCAAATAAAGACGGCGGAACTATTTGTAAAAATTGTTCTAACCATAACATAGAAAAAAAAGAGGCTTGTCCTGAGTATTATCAAAGAATTAATTCGGATATTGTTAAAATATTAAGGTTGATTTTTAAAGGAGATTGGCAGATTCTATCCAAATTGAAGGTTGATAAGTTTTCATTAAACTTACTTAAAGAAATATCAGAGAATTATTGTTGCTATATTTTATCTAGTCGCTCCGCAAGCGTATAATTAAGTATATAATAAATAATATGAATAAAAAAATAATTTTTATATTTTTAATATTAGTTGTTATAATCGGAGGTTTTTTTGGCTTTTGGCTTTACCGTAATAATGTTTTTTCAAAAGAGGTTTTAAAACTGGAGATCCTAGGAGTCGATTCTATCAAAATGGGGGATGAAATAGAATATACCGTTAAATACAAAAATAACGGCAATTCTGTTTTACAGGAGCCAAGGCTTATTTTTGAACTTCCCGAATACTCTTTAACTGAAGATGGAAAAACAAGATTTGTCCAAGATTTAAAAGATATTTATCCGGGAGATGAAGATTTTGTAAAATTTAAAACACGTCTTTTGGGCAGCGAAAATGATTTAAAGGTTGCCAAAGCATGGCTCTCTTATGCGCCTAAAAATTTAACAGTTCGTTTTGAATCAGACACCACATTTACCACAAAAATTAATTTTGTGCCCATAACATTAGATTTTGATTTAGCATCAAAGGTAGAAAGGGGAAAAGAGATACAATATTCACTTAACTATTTTTCTAATATAGATTATCCCCTAGAGAATCTTAGTATAAAAATTGATTCAATAACTGGTTTTCAATTAGAAAGTTCGATTCCCTCATCTTTAGATAAATCTGAATGGAAAATCTCAACCTTGAACAAAGCGCAAGGTGGCAGAATAATAGTTAACGGTAGAATTACCGCTGACACAGGACAGCGCTTAAGTTTTGGAGCTAAACTCGGCATATGGCAGGATGGCGTATTTGTTTTAATAAAAGATACAAATAAAGAATTGTCCGTTGTTGAGCCTTTAATTTTTATATCACAGCAAATTAACGGTTATCCAAATTACGTTGCTTCTCCCGGAGAAAAATTACATTATGAAATTTTCTTTAGAAACATCGGGTCTACTTCTTTTGACAATTTATTTTTATTAACCAAATTAGACGGTCAAGCCATAGATATGCAAAGCATTAAATCTTTAACGGGCGAAGTTCGGTCAAATGATAAATTAATTGCTTGGGATTATAAACAAGTGCCAGAATTGAGATATTTAGCCCCCCAGCAAGAGGGCAAGGTTGAGTTTGATGTTCAGTTAAAAAACGACTGGACCCAATCTAATTCGGAAAATAATAATACAATAATAAAAAATAAAGTCGATATTTCTCAAATCAGCAACGAGTTTCAAACAAAAGTCAATTCAAAATTAGAAGTTTTACAAAAAGGTTTTTATTCAAGCCAAGCCGGAATTACAAATTCAGGCCCTATTCCGCCGATAGCCGATACGTCGACAACTTATACGATAACCTGGGATATCAAAAACTATTTTAACGATATTAAAAACGCAAAAGTAAGAGCAATTTTGCCGCGAAATGTAAGTTTGACCGGAAAAGTTTCGCCAGAAAATGAATTTTCAAATTTTTCATTTGATAATAATAGCCGGGAAATAGTTTGGAATGTTTCTGGCGGAGCAACTATTGCGGTTGATGCGGGAATTTCAAGCAATGCTCCTTCTCTTTCTTTTCAGGCTTCCTTAATCCCCGATTATTCCCAAAAAGGAGGGACGGTCCCTATTATTGGCGAGGTGACTATTTCTGCGGAAGACCAATTTACAGGAGCTATCACCCAGGGTAAAGCCCTGCCGATAAACACCAGTTTGCCCGACGACCCAAGCGGCTCCGGGGGCGGAATAGTGCAATAATAAAAGTATGAAAAATCAAGATTTTGAAAAGGGATTTTCAATTTTAGCAGTTGTAGAAATAGTTATTTTGATAGCTGTTTTGGCAATATCGGGGTTTATGGCGTATAATTATTTTTATTCAACGCAGAATAAAGAGCAAGTAATATCTTATCAAGCAAATCAAAATAAAACGCCGGTAGACGAAACCGCTGATTGGCAAACTTACTCAAATTACGATTATGGTTTTCAAACAAAACATCCCGCCGATTGGTCGGTAAATATTTTGCCCGAAGTAAAAGACAGGATTAATTTTATTGCTCCAGCTCCCCAAACAAAGATTTTTGATTTTGAGATTAGAGTTCAAGCAAACCCAGAAAAATTATCAGCAAAGGATTTTGTTCAACAAATGTTACAGAAAAATACATTAGAAGATATTGGCAGAATTAGCTATAAAACCAGTCAAGAATTAACTATTTCAGGATTTTCGGCTTACGAGTTAAATGAAGTTTTTGTTTATGACCAAAATCAAGAATGGATTTATGTGGCCACTAACGATTATATTTATCGTTTCTCTTTTCCCATAGCTGAAGAAAATCCAAATTTGCAAGATCCAATTAATAATAACAAAATATCACATTTAATGCTTTCTACATTTATTTTTATGGGGGGAACAGCGACAAAAGAAGAAAGCTGTATTGTTTCTGGCGGGAAAGTGTCAACAATAACTTGTTATTGTTCCAGCTCGGTTGATTTTTATAATAATTGTATTGTGGGCGGTTGCGCTTGCACCCCTGATCCCAAATATGCAAAACAAGTAAAAAATTGCGAATGTCCCGCAGGAAAATGTTTTAATGGAATTCAATGCATAAATCAATTAGAATAAAAGATAAGATAAATAAAATTATGAAAAAAACAGAAAATAATTTAATGGAAAAAATAGTTTCTTTATGCAAGAGAAGAGGTTTTGTTTTCCCCGGGTCGGAAATTTACGGAGGACTATCCAATTCGTTTGATTACGGGCCGCTGGGAGTTGAATTAAAAAATAATATAAAAAATTTTTGGTGGAAACATTTTGTGCATAATCGAGACGATATAGTCGGCATAGATGCGGCCTTAATAATGAATACAAAAGTTTGGGAGAATTCAGGACATATGGAAACTTTTAACGACCCATTAGTAGAATGCAAAAAATGCCACCGCAGATTTAGAAGGGACCATTTGGAAAAAAATAAATGCCCCGATTGCGGAGGAGAATTGACAGAGCCAAAACAATTTAATTTAATGCTCAAAACTTTTTTAGGTCCTGTTGAAAATGCCGATAACACGGTTTATTTCAGGCCGGAAACCGCGCAGGCAATGTTTGTTGACTTTAAAAATGTTTTAGAAACTTCAAGGAAAAAAATTCCTTTTGGAATAGCTCAAATCGGAAAAGCCTTTAGAAACGAAATCACTCCGGGAAATTTTATTTTTCGCACAAGAGAATTTGAACAAATGGAAATTGAATATTTTATAAAAAAAGAAAATTGGGAAAAATCATTTGATGAATGGAAAAAAGAAATGTGGAATTGGATTGATTTGCTTGGTATCAACCGAAAAAATATTCACGAATGCGAGTGTCTTCCAGAAAATAGAGCTCATTATTCTAAAAAGACAATTGATTTTGAATATGATTTTCCTTTTGGCAGAGACGAGCTTTACGGTTTAGCCTACAGAACCGATTTTGACTTGAAAAATCATTTTGCAGAGCCCCCCTATGAAGACGCAGAGACGGGCGAAAAATTATATCCTCATGTTATAGAACCAACCTGGGGCGTAGATAGGTCGGTTTTGGCTGTTTTGTGCGACGCTTATGTTGAGGAAAAAGAAAGGGTAATTTTAAAATTAAAACCGAGCCTGGCTCCCTATAAAGTTGCTGTGTTTCCTCTTTTAAAAAATAAACCGGAGCTTGTGAAAAAAGCGAGAGAAGTGTATGATATGTTGAAAAAAGATTTTAATGTTGCTTTTGACGATAGGGGCAATATCGGAAAGAGATATTATTCTCAAGACGAAATAGGCACTATTCTGTCAGTTACGGCAGATTTTCAGACATTAAGTGATAATACAGTTACTTTAAGAGACAGAGATACTATGAAACAGATAAGGATAAATATTATAAAGGTTAAAGAAACCGTAGATAAAATTTTAAGAGGAGAAAAATTTTTATCACTTGGAAAATCGATTAAATAATTTCCGCGATTTCTCTGTCAATTTTTTCTACATTTTTACTAACTTTATTAAAATTAATTTTTAATACATTACAAAATTGTTTAAGGACGCGAAGAGGAATCATGGTTTTTTTTATTCGCCAATTGGAAAAGGTTGCTTTGTGGATATCCAAGAATTTCGCACAATTTTTGTAATTCCCAAAGTCAATTTTTATTTTATTGAACATTGCATTGTGAAAGTTTTTCTCCAGAAAGATTGTTGCATTTTGATCAATATAAATGCTTAAATTTTTTGGTTTATTTGTTAATCTTATTTTTCTCTGATTTTTCAAAATTTTTAAATAAATTCTAATTGTAGTATGGGTTAATTTAAAATGATTTTTAATGAAATTCGTATCACAAATTTTAGCCCTCCTTATCAATTTTATTAGTTCATATATAGAAAAACATTTTTCAGATTTAATAATTGGAGGGTTTTCTAGATTGCCGCTTAGCCAGCAAAGAAGTTTCCATTTTTGAGTGTTTGGTTCGAAATAAGCGAAAAGTTTATTCTTTTTGTTTTCTGCGGTAGTAAAAAGATTATATGCTGTAATTTTATTATTATAGCCAGATTTTCGTGTAAGTATCGATTCTCCAAATTTAATTTTATCTTTTAGCCATATTTGTTTTATGGAACTATGAAAATTTTTACTAACCGTACTGAATAAAATTTTATTATTTTTTGAAACGCACCCATCAAACATTAATGCTCCTCTGGCAAAAGATTTCCTTATCCCCAGATGAGATGTTTTTATAATTTTAGGTTCAAAAGCGGTAAAACATTTTGGTCCCGGAATAGCTTCAAAAAATATGATCAAATATCTAGCCAAAATTTTATTCGAAAAGCAGACGCGCCATGCATTTTTCTTTTTTTCAAATCGGTTTGGATTAATATTAAATTCATCTTTTATCCACTTAGTAAACATTTCAACATTATCTTTATACGCATCAGTAAGCCCTATACTATAATGTGTTTGAATTAAGAGGCCCGAATTTTTGAGAAATTCGTTCAGAAATCTTAAATTTTTAGAGTTAACTTGTATGCTGAGGTAGCGCTGATTTCTGGACGGGCAATTACCTGCAGAATAATGAATTTTTATTTTTTTCAATTTCCGCTCTAATATTTTTAACCTTATAGGATCTTTGTCTGAAAATATAACTTGCACACTAAGGCTGCCATCGGCCATAAATGCTCCTAAAATTTTAGCTAAATTGTTATTTAATCTGTTTACAGCTTTTATAGGTTTAGCAGAGGCAGAATTTACCTTTAAATATTCAATGTTATTTTTAAATATATTTAAAAACTTATTTTTATTTTTAGTGAATTTTAGTAGTTCTAATATTATAGGAATTGGATAAAATTTGCGTTCTAATCGTAGGGTTTCTTTGATTGTGGATGGCGAACATCTGAGATTATTGTTTAAATTATTATATGACCATTGTTTGCAAAATTTTTTACTTTTAACAACTTCTTTTTTTAACTTTTTAAATAACCTGCCAATATTTTTTCCACCCGCGCAAATCCACGTCCTTGGATGAAGGTCGGTGGTTGAATTTAATAAAAATAGATTAAATTTTTTACTCATTATGTTATTAATACTATAAAATATATTATTGTGCTATAATAAAAAAAGACCGCGACACGATGAAACAGGAGAGAGTTAATATGATGATTTGACAAGATATATAGATATGTTAATATAAAAAATATAGTTCTTTTTAATAAAAATATTTGAAAAACTGGCGGTCATAGCCAAAAATCAATAAAGAAATTTGTTGTTTTCTGGCTATGACTGCCATGTCGGTTAGTCAAGCTTGATTTGTTGGCACACGTGCCAGAAAGGACAGAAGACATGTCTTCTTATTCTGAGGGTCAGACGCATCAGTTGATGGAAGCTTTTGAGGCCAAGGGTTTCACCCCCAGCCACGTCACCTCGCTTGGCCAAAATGCCGATGGCATATTGGATAAGTTGATGTTAGTACTGATCAGCGCGGCTAAGGTCGTGGTCGATCTCGTGTTCGAACTCATTGCTAACGTCGAACGCGATATGACTAACTGGGAATGTCTCGAGCCGGTTGTCGCCGAAGAAGGCGAATTCGAGTCGTTTCTGGCGGAGTTTCTGGAACCGGGAGAAAGTTGCCTCGGTGGCGAAGAAATGGTTAAGATAGCCAAAAAACAAGGCATTCTTACCGGACTTCGTCATGCCGAAGCCATGCTTCGGGATCAAGATAGGATTCCCGCTGACTGGAGGAAATATTACTTAGTATTTCCTGAAGTTTGGCAGAGTCCGAGTGGCTACCGCGCTGTGTTTGACCTTTATTGGTACGGCTGCCGCTGGTATCTGAGCTACAGCTGGCTTGATAACGACTTCATTTCCCGCTGTCGGCTCGTCGCCTCCCGCAAGTATTAGAAAAACTTGGGTGCTTGGAACCTTGGTTTTCCACAAATTTTGGTTCCTTGAATCCTTGGCGTAAAGTCCTGTTTTGCTTTTGCAAAACAGGACTTCTTTTTTTGTATTTTTATGATAAAATTAAAATTGGATATTAGGCTAATAAGTCTGCGGTCAGTGGATGATGGGATGAAGTATAAAAACAGATAAATTTGTAATGCAACGGTTACGACTTCAGGTGGCCGAATTCTATATTTCAGGAAAGCGCAGAATTCCAGTGGTTACGGCCCCTGGAAGAGTCGCTCCTGATTAGTAAAAAACGAAGATACTTGGTATAGGGCGTTAAGGTATTTTAGATACCGAATTAGATACAGCTCCGAGAGTATTCAAGGGGCAGTGATATAGATGACGCTTTATACATTTTTGTTTGGCAGAGTCCGAATGGCAACCGCTATGTGTTTTACCTTTATTGGAACGGCAACCGCTGGTATCTGAGCTACAACTGGCTTGATAACGACTTCAATCCTAACTGTCGGCTCGTCGCCTCCCGCAACTCTCTTTATTTTTCCACCTTTTTTAAGGTGGTTTTTACTTTAACGATTTAATCCATCCCCCCAGCATTTTTCCAACTTCATTTAGTTTTTCAGAAAGATTTATATATTTTTTGTGGTTTAAAGATTTTATTTCCCAAGCAATTTGCAAAAAAAATTTCAACAGGTCTAATTTAACAGAAGCAACCCTAAGAAAGATTAATTTTTCTGTTTTGTCCGAACTACTTGCTTTTATTATTTCTTCAATTACTCCCAAAAACAAAGAGTCAATTTTTACGCCGAGAGTATATCTTGAACTTTTTGGAAAACAGGGAAAATATTCGTGCCACAATTTATAAACCTGAGTTAGTTTTTGAATAATACCTAAGCTAAATTGGCTGGGGGGGGGATTAGAAGCCGTATTATTATTTATATTTTGATTGTGAAAATTTAATTGGTTCATAATATAAATGATAAATAATTTTTATAAATTTGAAGACATTATTAGTATTGATAATTTACTTTTTGCTTGGGAAGAATTCATTAAGGGAAAGAGGAATAAAAAAGACGTTTGCGAGTTTTCGTTCTATTTAATGGATAATATTTTATCACTGTATGAAGATTTAAAAAATCATGTTTACAAACATGGTGGATATCAACGTTTTAGAATAAACGACCCTAAGCCACGGATAATACATAAAGCCGACGTCCGAGACAGATTATTACACCATGCCGTATATCGTATATTATACCCGTTTTTTGATAAAACATTTATTTCAGATTCGTTTTCCTGCAGAAATAATAAGGGAATGCACAAGGCAATAAACAGATTTGGAGACTTCAGCCGTATTGTTTCAAAAAACAACACTAAACCCTGTTGGATTTTAAAGTGCGATGTTAAAAAGTTTTTTGCCAGCGTTGACCAAAAAACTTTAATTGAGATTTTACAAAAACACATTACTGATAAAAATATCTTAAATCTTCTCGAGAAATAATTGAAAGTTTTAAACCAAACGGCTTGCCGCTCGGAAATTTAACCAGCCAATTATTCGCCAATATTTACCTAAACGAGTTTGACCAATTTATAAAACATAAATTAAAAATAAAATATTACATAAGATACGCAGACGATTTTGTTATTTTGTCTCAAAACAGAGATCATTTGGAAAATTTGATTCCAATAATCGGAAATTTCTTGCAGAATAAATTAAAACTCACATTGCATCCAGATAAAGTTTTTATTAAGACAATTTATTCTGGCATTGATTTTCTTGGCTGGATAAATTTTCCAGATTACAAGATATTAAGACCCGCCACCAAGAGAAGAGTGTTTAATAGGATAAAATACAATAGCAAAGCAGAAACTTTTAATTCTTATTTGGGCTTGCTAAAACATGGGAATACTTATAAGATTAAAAAAAGATTATTTTATGAGTTATTTGCAGAAAAATATCAGGCTTTTTAAAATGAACAATCAAAAGATTTCGGTTATAATTCCCGCTTATAACGAGGAAAAATTTATACAGAAAACGCTTGAATCCATTAAAAATACAGCGGCTCATTTGCCGGAAATAATAGTAGTGGTAAATGGATCAGAAGATAAGACTTTTGAAATATCAAAGCGCTACGCCACAAAAGTTTTAAATTTTACAAAGGCGATTGGACCAAGCGTCGCTAGAAACGAGGGGGCCAAAATAGCGACTGGAGATGTTTTTGTATTTTTAGATGCCGATACGGAAATTTCCAATAATACGATTCAAGAAGTTGTTGCCAACGCAAATCATAATATTGTTGGCGTGTGCTCTGCCGCGACAATAGACGAAAAAGCAGACAAAAAATTAAGAGCAAAAATATTTTTTGCTTTTAAAAATTTTGTTCACAAAACAAAACTCCACAAAGGTTCTCTCGCTCTTATTTTTTGCAGCAGGGAAGTTTTTTTAGGAATAAACGGCTTTAATAAAGATATGCGAATCGGCGAGCTTAACGATTTTATTAAAAGAGCCATTAAAGCTGGAGCGGTGTATAAATTTTTAGACAATTGTCATGTGATTACCTCTTTACGGAGGTACGAAAAGGAGGGTTATTTAAGAATGTTTTTATTTTGGATTAAATGGAAAATTGCGCGAGTATTTAAAACTGACAAAAAGGTAACGGACAAATATTTTAAATAAAAAAATGAATAATATTTTTGAAAAAACTACATTTAAAAACGGATTAAGATTGATTACGGTTCCATTAAAAAATACCAATAGCGTAACGGTTTTGATATTGGTTGGTACCGGTTCAAAATATGAGACAAAGGAGATAAATGGTATTTCGCACTTTTTGGAGCATATGTTTTTTAAGGGCACGAAAAAGAGACCCAATACCTTAAAAATAGCCGAGACTTTAGATATGGTCGGCGGAGAGTATAATGCTTTTACCTCGAAAGAAGTTACTGGTTTTTGGGCCAAAGTAGATAATAAACACTTGACTCTTGCCTTGGATTGGATTTCAGATATGTTTTTAAACTCCAAATTTGACGAAAAGGAGATGCAAAGAGAGAAAGACGTGATAATTGAAGAAATGAATATGTATTTAGATACGCCAACTGCCTACGTTTCGGAGCTTTTCGAAAAATTACTCTATGGAGATCAGCCAGCTGGCTGGAGAATTATTGGAGAAAAAGAAAATATTTTAAATTTTAATCGCCAAAAAGTTTTAAATTATTATAAAAATCATTATTCTTCATCAAATACCGTTATCTGCGTCGCGGGAAACATGGATTCAGAAGATATAAAAAATAAAGTAGAGAGCTCTTTCAAAAACATAGAAAAAAGAGAAGCTAAAGAAAAAATAAAAGTAAAGGAAACGCAGCAAAAACCAGAGACGATGTTGCACTTTAAGAAAACAGACCAGACGCACTTTTGTCTTGGTGTGAGGGCTTATGATTTATTCCATCCCCAAAAAACCGCCTTATCCTTGTTGTCTATAATTTTGGGCGGTAATATGAGTTCAAGGCTTTTTATCAAAGTTAGGGAAAGACAGGGCTTGGCTTATTATATTCACACCTCGGTTGATGCCGCTTCAGATACTGGATATTTGGTAACTCAGGCCGGAATAGACCATAAAAATTTAGAAAAATCAGTCGGGCTGATTTTGAAAGAATATAAGGATTTAAAAAATAAAAAAATCATGGTAAAAGAACTTCAGAAGGCAAAAGATTATTTAAAAGGGACATCAACGCTGTCTTTAGAGTCATCAGACAGCCAGGCGTCTTTTTATGCTTCTCAAGAGTTACTGGAAAAAAAAGTTTTAACTTTGGAAGAAAAATTTGAAAAGATTGATAAAGTTTCTGTAAATGATATAAATAAGGTAGCGAAGGATATATTTTTGCCAAAAAATCTTAATTTGGCTGTGATAGGGCCTTCTAATGAAAAAGAAAACCTTCAACGTTTATTGAAGATTTAATAGACGCAACAAACATGTCAGAAAAAACATTAGATGTTTCTTGGGAAACAATTATAAAATTTTTTATAGCTAGTTTTATCTTTTATGTTATTTACCTTGCCAGAGATATTGCAATCTGGTTCTTTTTTGCGCTTGTGATTTCTATTTTACTCCAGCCTGCTGTTAATTTTTTAAGGAAGATTTATATCCCCAAAATTATCGCGATAATTTTGATTTATTTGTCAATTTTTAGTTTTTTAGGCATTTTAATTTATCTAACGGCCCCTATTTTTATTTATGAAATAAAACAGTTCTCGCAGTCTCTGCCAGATTATTTTGAGCGCATTAGTCCCATTTTAAAACAATTTGGATTCGATGTTTCCGAGGGATTTCAAGAGGTTACAGGTATTTTAACTGGTAATTTGGAAAAAAGTTCCAAGGGCGTTGTAAGCGCCCTTTTGGCCTTTTTTGGCGGACTTTCTTCAACTATTTTTATTTTAACAATTTCTTTTTTTCTTTCTCTAGAAGAAGGCGGTGTGGAAAAAGTTTTAGTGCTATTAAGTCCTAAAAAATATGAAGCATATATAATAGCTCTTTTCAAAAGAGCTCAAAGCAAAGTTGCCGGTTGGTTTGGAGCAAGAATTTTAGCTTGTCTTTTTGTGGGGGTTGCTTCTTTTATTGTATTTTATATATTTGGAATAAAATACGCCTTTATACTGGCCTTATTGGCTGGAATTTTAAATTTTGTACCGTATATAGGGCCATGGATAACCAGTGTTTTGTTGTTTGTATTTGTTGTTTCCTCTTCAACTTCTTGGTTTTTAGTATTTTATGTTTTAGTTGCTTTTTCAATGATTCAATTGATAGAAAACAGCCTTTTAACACCTATATTAATGAAGAAAATGATTAATCTTCCGCCGGTCTTGGTTTTACTAGCCCTGCTTATAGGGTCTCAGATTTTTGGATTTTTGGGCACAATTTTTGCCGTGCCAGTTTTTGGAATCGTCTACGAATTTTTAAAAGAGTTTTTAGAAAAAAGAAGAGAAGATTTAATACTTTAACAAAAGGATAGAGATAAAAACCGTCAAAAGTTGACTTAAAATTCTCCAAAAAACGGAGATTTTTTTATGCTTTAGAAAATGGATTTTTTTATGGTGGATATTGTTGTATTTTTTTAAAATTTTATTTGAAAAGAAATAATCCAAAAAGTTAAAGCCGTCAGGCAATATAGCGAAGAATGCGCAAACAAAAATTATTGGTTGATTATTTGAAAATATTAAAATTAATAATATGCCAAAAGAAAAATCCCAAAACACCCTTGAAATATCAGGCAATGCTTTCTGCCATTGCCTTTTTTCAATATTATCAATAGGATATTCAATATGAGGAATTAAATCTAAAAAATAATGGCTTAAAAAAGCCAGAAGAATCGCCAGTGGGGCGTATTCTATTTTTGAAGCGATAGCGGCTCCTAAAAGCAGATGAGGCGTTAAAATCATGGAAATTTTCTAAAAAAGTGTTAGAATCATGTAATAATATATTATATCTTATGTTTAGAAAAAAGAAAAAGTTTTATATTACCACTAGTATTTCTTACACAAATGCGCCTCCGCACATTGGTTATGCTTTTGAGTTAATTCAAGCAGATGTTTTAGCCAGGTATCGCCGTTCCCTAGGAGAGGATGTTTTTTTCTTAACTGGCACAGACGAACATGGCTTGAAAACGTTAAGAATGGCTAAAAAATTAAATAAAAATCCGGAAGAATTTGTCGATGAAATATCAAAAAAGTTTAGAGAATTAAAGCAAACCCTCAACTTATCAAACGATGATTTTATAAGAACTACTGATAAAATTAGGCATTGGCCTTCGGTAAAAAAGATTTGGGAAAAATTAGAAAAAAATGGGGATATTTATAAAAAAAAATACAAAGGCCTATATTGCATTGGTTGCGAAGCGTTTATAACTCAAAAGGATTTAGTTAATAGCAAGTGTTCTGTTCATTTAAAAGCGCCGGAATTAATAGAAGAAGAAAATTATTTTTTTAAGCTGTCAAAATATTTACCAGAAATAAAAAAGGTAATCAATAAAGGCGAAATAAAAATTATTCCAGAATCTAAAAAAAATGAAATTTTAAGCATGATTGAGCAAGGAATAGAAGATGTTAGTTTTTCCAGAGAGAAAGAAAAATATTGGGGATTTTCTACGCCCAATGATGAAAACCAAATAATATATGTTTGGCCAGACGCTCTTTCAAATTATATTTCAGTCCTTGGATATGCTGAAAATAGCGGAAAATTTAAGAAATATTGGCCGGCAGATGTTCATTGTATAGGTAAAGACATCGTAAAATTCCACGCGATATATTGGCCAGCAATGCTTCTTTCGGCTAAATTAAAATTGCCAAAGTTAATTTTCATACATGGGTTTATCAATGTGGCTGGACAAAAGATGTCCAAATCTTTAGGCAATGTAATTAATCCATTTGAATTAGTCAAAAAATATGGCCAAGATGCGGTTAGGTATTATTTGTTAAGAGAAATTTCTCCGACAGAGGATGGCGATTTTACTTATGAAAAGTTTGAAGTAAAGTATAATTCTGATTTAGCTGGCGGAATAGGTAATCTTGTAGCAAGGGTGCTAGGCATAGCAGGAAATATAAAAATAAACAAATTAGAACCAACAAAAAAGATGAGTAAAAAAATAAAGGAAACAAAGAATAATTGCGCATTGGCATTAGAAAAGTTTAGGTTCAATGAGGCATTAGCAGTTGTGTGGGAGTTGATAAGTTATTGCGATAAATATATAAATGACGAAAAATTATGGGAGACAAAAAATACAGAAACAATAAAGGATTTATTCTATGCGTTAAACGAAATAAGTGATTTGCTTTGGCCATTTTTACCTCAAACTGCAGAAAAGATTAAAAAAGCGGTTAAAGAAAAAAAATCAGAAATATTGTTTCCTAAAATTGTAAAATAAAAATAATTATTTTTAGAACCTTGAAATAACAATACAACCAGAGGAGTATGCGATGCTTGCAGATTTGTTTTTAATAACAGGAAAAACAATAATTTTTATTGTTTCTGTAATTTTTATTTATCACAATTTAACATCTCGGACAAAATTTCTCAAAAAACACGGTCGGTCTTATTTGGAATCAGAGAAGCCCGATGAGTAAAATTATTTTTGTGGTTCGGCTTGACTTCTTTTATATTTGTTGCTACAATATGATTAGCGCTTTTTTTATCAGGTCACGACGACTTGAGAGAGCGAGACCCCCCGCTGAAGAAAGAAAGAAGGAGTAGAACATGTTGGTGCTATCCCGCAAAAGAGGTGAGAGTATTATTGTCAACGACAACATTACGATTGTCGTTGTGGAAATCTGTGGGGACAGGGTGAGACTAGGGGTGGAAGCCCCAAAGGAAGTTTCTGTACACCGATTTGAGGTGTACGAGGCGATCCGGAGGAGCGAAGAAGCCATTAAGACGGCTCCGCGACCGGAGACAAAAAAGACAAAACCGGACGCGTTGCTCGCGGAAGCGGCAGAGGAAGACGGTCCCGCGCTTCCTAATCCCACCTAACGCACCATCGCCGCAATAGGCGCGAAAGCGCATGACGGATAACCGCTGGTTATCCGTCTTTTTCTTTGATATTATAGAAACATGATTATAGACACGCATTCGCATTTAAATTTTAAAGCATACGATAACGACAGAGAAGAAGTTATAAAACGAACTCAAGAAGAGGGCGTTGTTTGCATTGATGTCGGAACAAAATATGAAACCAGTAAAAAAGCAGTTGAACTGGCAGAAAAAAACGAAAATATATATGCCGCTATTGGGATGCATCCGATACATATAAAAACAGATTTGATGAAGTTAAAAACAGATAGCGAAGAGGGTGCGTTTCAGCCGCTCGGCGAAGAATTTAATAAGGAAAAATATTTAGAGCTTTCAAAATTTAAAAAAGTAGTGGCTATAGGCGAAATCGGACTGGATTATTATTATCGCCCGAAAGGAACAGTAAAATTGGAAAAATTTAAAGAGCTTCAAAAGCAAATTTTTATAAAACAATTAGAATTAGCAGAAGAATTAGATTTACCAGTTATTATTCATTGCAGAATGGCGCACGAAGATGTTTTACAAATTTTAAAATTAAAATCAAAAATAAAAGGAATAATACACTGCTTTACCGGAACCGCTGAACAAATGCGCCAATATTTGAATTTGGGATTTTATATTGGAATTAATGGAATTGTCTTTAAATTAAACTTAGACGAAGTTATAAAAGAGTGTCCGCTTGAGAGAATTTTAACTGAAACCGACTGTCCGTATTTAACTCCTCCGCAGGAAAACGGCAAAAGAAACGAACCGATTTTTATAAAACACGTTATCCAAAAAATTGTCGAAATAAAAAGAATAAATTTTGATGAGGTTGCTGACAAAACCACCCAAAACGCCAAAAAACTTTTCAAAATTTGAATTCAGTGGTTGGTTGTTTGACAATTTATAAAATTAGTTTAATATACAAGTAGTTTTTTGAAATTCTAACTTTAGCTATTTGGAGGTGCAGAATGTCAGAGAGAAGCGTTGGTTTGATTGTTTTAACCGAGATCCCGGGAATGGGCATTTGTGCAGTATTAAGAGAACGGGGTTATTTCAATTTTGAAAAAATGCAGCCAGAATCATGGCCTGGTGCTTGCCAGGTTACGGCTCACGGAAAACTGGAGGGAGGCGAAAGGTTTTACCTTGCTATTCATCGGGAAGTAGAAGAGGAGTTAGGCGAAAAGTTTGCCCGGATTTTTCTTACCAGCAGCCCCTTTGAAGTCCTGCGACTTCAAAAGAAAAACAAAGAAATTGTTATTTTTGCAATTAAGATTGACCACACTTTCCTTATAGCAATTAGGCTTGAACCTGGAAGCGGCACTCTCCGTTTTTTGCAAAAACATAAAGTTGACGACATTGTTGATGTCACATCATTTAATAAGACTGAAGGGATTCCTGATCGGAAAACAGTCGCAATGTTTCCAGACGAAAAAGAAGCTGTAGTTAAGGCATTTGCTCTTTTCTCTTAGAGCAAATCATTATATTGAAATTATGGCGGTGAGGATTTTTCCAATACCCGCTTTTTTGTTGTAGCGCACCATCTTTTTTTTGTTAGAAAAGTATGCTAATATATGTTAATAATTTTGTAACTTAAAGCAGGGGTATGAAAAAATATAATCCGCAGAAAATTGAAAGGAAGTGGCAGGATAAGTGGTATAATTCCGCTGTTTTTCAAGCGAAAAACGGCTCAAAGAAAAAGAAGTTTTACCTTTTGGTGGAGTTTCCCTATCCTTCGGGAGACGGGCTTCACGTTGGCCACTGTAGGCCGTATATCGCCTTAGATATTTTGGCCAGAAAAAAAAGAATGGAGGGCTATAATGTTTTATTCCCGATCGGATGGGATGCTTTTGGCTTGCCCACTGAAAACTATGCAATTAAAAAAGGAATTCACCCGGCTACGGCCACCCAAAAAAATACAGATAATTTTAGAAGGCAAATTAAAAATATAGGAATATCTTTTGACTGGCTAAGGGAAATAAATACAACCGACCCGGCTTACTACAAATGGACTCAATGGATATTTTTGCAGTTGTTTAAAAAAGGGTTAGCCTATAAATCTAAAATAGATATTAATTGGTGTCCTTCTTGTAAAACCGGCTTAGCTAATGAAGAAGTGGTTTTTGGGAAATGCGAAAGATGCGGGGAAAAAGTTGAAAAAAAAGAAAAAGAACAATGGCTTATAAAAATCACAGAATATGCGGAAAGATTGATTGAAGATTTAGATTTAGTTGACTATTTGGAAAAAATAAAAATTCAGCAAAAAGAATGGATTGGAAAATCAGAGGGGGCTTTGGTTAAGTTTTCTGTTGAGGGCGACGAGGATTTTTTAGAAGTTTTCACCACAAGAATAGATACCATATTTTCCGGGACATTTTTAATATTGGCTCCAGAACATAAATTTATAGATAAGCATAAAGATAAAATTCAAGATTTAGAAGAAGTTTTGCAGTACAGAGCCTCGGCAAAAATCGCTTCTGATATAGAAAGAACAAACGAAAAGAAATCAGTTACCGGGGTTGAGTTAAAAGGAATTACGGTAAGAAATCCTGCCACAGGAGAGGAAATGCCTGTTTGGATTGCAGATTTTGTTTTGGAAAATTATGGAACCGGAGCTGTTTTCGCAGACGCTCATGATAAAAGGGATTTTGAACTCGCTAAAAAATATGGCATACCTCTTAGAACTTCAATAGAGCCAGCTGACAAAAATATTGCGTCCCAAGTTAAGACTTTGGAAATATGCTATGAAGGCGAGGGCGCGCTTTATAATTCAATGCAGTTTAACGGACTAAGCTCGGCCGAAGCAAGGCCTAAAATTATCTCCTGGCTGGGAGAAAAGGGAATGGCCTCTGTTAAAACAAGCTATAAACTGCGAGACTGGGTTTTTTCAAGGCAGCATTATTGGGGCGAGCCGATTCCGTTAATTTTTTGTGAAAACTGCGGTTGGCAACCTGTTCCTGAAAAAGATTTGCCGGTGGAATTGCCGAAAGTTAAAAATTACAAACCCACAAAAACAGGAGGATCTCCTTTAATTGAAATAAAAAATTGGGTTAATACAAAATGTCCAAAATGCAAAGGTCCTGCAAGAAGAGAAACAGACACAATGCCTAATTGGGCAGGTTCTAATTGGTATTTTTTAAGATATTGCGGCCCAAAAAATAATAAAAAATTGGCCGCTGACAAAACATTAAAATATTGGCTTCCGGTTGATTGGTATAACGGAGGAATGGAGCATACCACTTTGCATTTGCTTTACTCAAGATTTATTTTTAAATTTTTATGGGATATCGGAGCTGTACCAAAGTCAATTGGGCCCGAGCCATATAAAAAAAGAACTTCTCACGGAATGGTCTTGGGCGAAGGCGGGATTAAAATGTCAAAATCAAAGGGAAACGTAATAAATCCGGACAATGTTGTAAAAGAATACGGGGCAGACACTTTAAGGATTTATGAAATGTTTATGGGCCCCTTTGACCAGATGATTCCCTGGGACACAAAAGGAGTTGTGGGTTCAAGAAGATTTATTGAAAAAATTTATAGGCTATCAAACGTTGCAGATTCTAACAAGTCTGGCAACAATAAAGCGTTAAAAAAAGCTCTGCACAAAACAATTAAAAAGGTTACAGAAGATATCGGGGCAATGAAATTTAATACTGCTGTCAGTTCTATGATGGAATTTATAAATGCGTGCAATGTGCAAGGCAGGGAATTGGAAAGAGACGATTTGGAAGATTTTTTAAAAATATTGTCGCCCTTTGCTCCCCACTTAGCTGAAGAGCTATGGTCTGATCTGGGGTTTAAAGGAATGTGCTGCAGTCAAAAGTGGCCAAAATATAATGCAAAACTAATTGAGGAAGAAAAAATAATGCTTATAATTCAAATTAACGGAAAGGTTCGCGACAAAATAGAAGTTATGGCTAACGCAACCCAAAAAGAAGCAGAGAAAATCGCTTTAAAAGGAGAAAAAATAAAGCAATGGCTGAACAATAAAAAAATCAAAAAAGTTATATTCGTGCCGGGCCGGCTGATAAATTTTGTGATAACAGACTTTTCATCAAAAATTTAATGTTTTGTTTTTGACAAAGAATTTTTATGATATGATAGAATTAAATTAAATTTGCGAAACCGTAGAATTATTATTATGAAAAAAGAAATATTATTTGGAAACGAGGCAATAGTCAGAGGCGCGATAGAATCGGGTGTTGATTTTGTTTCCGGGTATCCGGGCTGTCCTTCAGCTGAAATAGGGGATGAATTTGGAAAAATTGCTAAACAATTTGGCGTATATTCTGAATGGTCTGCCAACGAAAAAGTGGCCTTAGAATCAGCCATAGGGGCCAGCTTTTCCGGATTAAAATCTTTGGTAAATATGAAAAGTTTTGGCATAAATGTTTGTTCTGACAGCTTGTTTCCCCTTGCTTACACAGGAACAAAGGCACCTATGGTTATTGTTGTGGCTGACGACCCCTCTTGCCATAGCTCGGCGCAAACAGAGCAGGATTCAAGGGGTTATGCTTATTTGTCCCGCATACCAATATTGGAACCCGCTGACCCGCAAGAGTGTTACGATTTTACAAAATTAGGATTTGAGATTTCAGAAAAATTTAAAACGCCTGTAATTTTAAGAACCACAACCAGGACCAACCATCAGCGAATGCCAGTTAATATGGATCAGGAAATAAAACCCAAAAACAAAAAATTGGGAGAATTTATTAAAAATCCGCATCAGTTTTGCACAATGCCTCCAAGGGTTCTTACTATGAAAAAAGAACTTTTGGAAAAAACAGAAAAAATAGCTGATTTTGCCGAAAAATCAAAAATAAATAAAGTAATAAAAAATTCAGCGTCTCAAAAGTTTGGAATAATAGCTTCCGGGGTTCCTTATTTGCACGCGATTGAAGCCGTTGAGGAGTTTGGATTGAAGGCGCCGGTTTTAAAGCTGGGATTTTTTTATCCATTGCCAAAGAAAAAAATTGTAAGTTTTATAAAAGGATTGAAACAGATTTTGATTGCGGAGGAAACCGATCCTTATTTGGAAAAAGAAATAAAGGCCATTGCAAAAGAAGCGAACCTAAAGGTTCAGATTTTTGGAAAAAATGTTTTGCCGGAAATAGGAGAGTTAAATCCCGAAAAAGTTGCCGTTGCTATTGCTAAAATTAAAAATTTAAAATTTAAAAATTATTTAAAAACAGAAAGTCCGGTAAAAATTCCGCGCCGGACAGCCAGATTATGTGAGGGCTGTCCTTATTGGTATGTTTTCCCTGTAATAAAAAGAATCGCGCCGGAAGGAACAATTTTTGGCGGAGACATAGGATGCAATATGATAGCCGGCCTTTCGCCCCATAACATACAAGATTATCTTTTTTCTATGGGAGCCTCTATGGGCATATCTCACGGAGTAAGCAAGAGCACTAAGCAAAAAGTTATTTCTATAATAGGAGACGGAACATTTTTCCATGCCGGCATCCCGGGGCTTATTAACGCTGTTTATAATAAATCAAGTCCATTAATAATTATTTTAGATAACAGAATTACCGCTATGACCGGACACCAGCAAAATCCGGGAATGGGCCAAAATGCTATGGGGGAGCTTGCAGAAGAATTAAAAATAGAAGAAATAGTTAAGTCCTGCGGGGTAAAGCATATAAAACTATTTGACCCGATAAATGCCAAAGAATTAGAGGATACGGTTAAGGAATTTTTAGCAAAAGATGAAGTTTCAGTAATAATTTGCAAAAGAATATGCGCTCTTTTGGAAAAAAGGCAAAAATCAAAACAACATTAAATTATTTAATTAAATGAAACCATTCAACATTGTTATAGCCGGAACCGGCGGGCAGGGAATAATTACTTTAATTTCCATAATAAACGAAGCTATTTTTATTGATGGATATGATATAAAATCCTCGGAGCTTCACGGGCTTTCGCAAAGGGGCGGAGGCGTGGAGGCATTTATCAGATTTGGAAAAAAGGTTTACTCTCCCCTGTTTTCTTTCGGGAAAGCAGATTTGGTTTTATCTTTGGAAATGACAGAAGGATTAAGGGCTATTGTTTATAAAAATCCAAAAACAATTTTTGCCGTTAACGATAATTTTATTTTTTTTGACAAAGAAGTTTCCAAAGACTATGTTGCAAAAAATTTAAACAATTTAGTTAAAAAAAACCTTCATTTGGTTCCGGCCTCGGAGATTTGTAAAAAAGAACTAAATAACGAAGTTGTAAGCTCAATATATCTTTTAGGGCACTGCGTTTTTAAAGGAATTCTTCCCCTAAAACCAGAGTCAGTTGAAAAAGCGCTGGAAAAAATAATTCCATTAAAATATTTAGAACTAAACAAGAAAGCCTTTAATCTTGCGAAAAAAATATGAAAGCTGTCGTAGCTGCTGCGGGTCAGGGCACCCGCATGCTTCATTTATCCAATAATAAGCCAAAACACCTTATTAATGTCCGCGAGCGGCCTTTTTTGGCTTATGTTTTAGACAATCTTTTAAAAGCGGGATACAAAGAAATTATTTTAGTTGTAGGGTATAAAGAAGAGTTAATGAAAGAATTTTTGAATGATTACAGCTCTTGCCTTAAAAATAAAAAGTGCAAAATAAGTCTTGTAAGCCAATATGAAATTTTAGGCCCCAAAGAAAAAGAATATGGCACAGCCTGCCCGATAAAATGCGTCAAAAACCTTGTTGGAAAATCAAATTTTCTCTATCTTTACGGCGATAACCTTTATTCAATAAGGGATTTAAAAAAAATGAATATTGATGATAATTATAATTATGCGGCCGGGCTTTTGCATAATCACCCTGAAAAATACGGAGTTTTAATTGAAGACGGAGACGATTTTTTGGAAAAAATTATTGAAAAGCCAAAAGAATACGTAGGGAATTTGATTAACGCCGGTTTATACAAATTTACTCCGGATATTTTTAAAAATATATCGCAAATTAAAAAATCTCCGCGCGGAGAATATGAAATTACGGACGCAATTTCATATTTGGCAAAAAACAAAAAAGTTAAAATTAAAAAAATTAAAGATTGCTGGATTGATTTTGGAAACCCGGGAGATGTTTTAAAATTTTCTAATTTTTTAAAAAATGGAGGTTATAAAGTTGGGGCAAAAAGCAGTAAATAGAACAGCGGGTATTATTAAAAACGGAGGCGTTGTTATATTCCCCACAGACACTGTTTACGGATTTTTGGCAGATGCTGGAAACAAAAAAGCTGTTGAAAAAATTTTTAAAATAAAGAAAAGGGCAAGGTCAAAACCATTGCCTGTTTTTGTAAAAGATATAAAGGCGGCAAAAGAGCTAGCAGAAATAACAAAAGACCAAGAAAAAATTCTTAAAAAGCATTGGCCGGGAAAATATACGTTCATTTTAAAGTTAAAAGCAAGTAAAAATTTATCCAAGCTGGTAATTGGTAAAAATAATACTATTGGGATAAGAATTCCTAAATATAAATTTTTAAATGATTTATTGAAAAAAATAAACAAACCACTGGCGCAGACATCGGTAAACATTTCAGGTAAGCCGGAAATAAAGAAAATAAAAGAAATTATTGCAAAATTTGCAGATAACAAAAATAAGCCTGATTTAATAATTGATGGAGGCGACCTATTAAAATCAAAACCATCAAAAATCATTGATTTGTCGGTAAAAAATAAAAAAGTATTAAGGGGTTGACATATTTTAAAATATATATTAACATGATAATATTATGGTATGCCATAATCTATCTTAAGGTGAGATAGAATTGTTCCTTGAAATCAAAGAAAAAAGCAGGGGGAAGTGAGATGTTATCTAAAGCAACAAAAAAAAAGTTGTGGAGTATTGCCCGGAAAATGCTTGAAAAGTACGAAGACAGAGTTTGGCATTGTGAACGAATGTATAAAGATTTTGAAATTTTGCGAGAATCTAATCAAGATCAATCTGATTTTGATGGAATGTGGGAAGTTTTGGAATGCGGTATTATCTTGCATGATATTGGGATATCTAAAAACCCTGGTCCTAATCATCAAAAAGAGTCCGAAAAATTGTTGAAAAAGCTTATTGCGGAAGGAAAGCTTGATTTCTTATCTGGTCTTCAAAAAAAATGGCTTCTTTATGCTGTTGCCAATCACTCAAGCGGCGTGAAAAAGAGGGACAAGCCGATTGATGATTCAGATTATAAGAATCTGTGTTTGCAATTGCTTTCGTCGATTGACCATCTTGATCATTTGACTAAAGAAGGAACACATGAACGCGTAACACAAATTAAAGGTTTTGAGATTCCCGACCTTCCTCTACCCAATGAAAAATGGTCTGAAAGAAAAATTATTAATTTATTCAGAAGTAAAACAAGAGAGGACATTACTCCTGATATGCGTTCTGAGATGAGGGATAAATCAGTGTTCGGATATCTGGTTTTTCAACTTCTTGTTACTGATCAAGTTCTTGCGCCAGTTTCCCCCTTTTTTGAAAGGGGGAAAATGAGAAAGGTAGTTGCTGACCGGAAAGAGTTTATGGAAAATCATATTAATGATTTTCTGAATAGAGCTGAAAAGTAATACTCCTTGTTTAGTCAACACCAGTTTTGTGGAAACGAAACTGGTGTTTTTGTAAAAATATTGACAAGATAATGATTAAATGTTATCTATTAAATTAGTTCTTTAGAGAGATTTTTTGCTCCGTACCCTCTATTTGCGGAAGGAAACAGTAATGATTTATCCAAAAGGGTTTGACGAACTAAGGCCTTTTCTCGCTAGAAGAGAAATTATTCTAGTAGGAGACGTAGCCACTGATCCGGAAATACAAGAGCAAATTATTTCCGCAGCTATTTTGTATTTGAATGCTGTTAGTTCTGAATCGATAACCCTTTTTGTCGATTCTTGTGGGGGTTCTGGGGATACTGCACAAAATATTTCAGACAATATTAAAAATTCGGCAGCGCCGGTTTACGGAGTTGTGACCGGTGTTGCTTATTCTGCGGCATTTGCTGTTATCCAGGCCTGCCATAGGCGGATGGCTTATCCTAATGCTAAATTGATGTTCCACGGTGGCAGTCTGACTATAAGGGTTGATAATATTATTGATGCAAAAATTGTTTCTGAAGATACTGTTAGGTTGGGGAGAAAGCAGATTGATGAATTAAGGAAAAGGATATCCTATCATCAAAAAGAGATAAGTGGTATTGCCGAGCGAAGTGGTCAGCCGTTGAAACTGATTAAAAAGTGGTGGAAGGAGGAAAGGATTTTTACTGCGCCAGAAGCCAAGGAATTTGGTTTTATTGACGAAATAGTCAAAAAACCGACTTAACTTAGTATAGGCTCAGCAACAACGTCGCTGAGCTTTTTTTGTTGTTGTTTGAATAAAAAGGGGAATTTGATATACTAAAATATAATTAAAGAGGAAAAACAATATGGCAAAATTAAAAAAACAAGATTTGCAGGTTGCAAAACTAATTGAATTGGAAACAGAAAGGCAAAAGACATCTTTGGAAATGATTCCGTCTGAAAATCATTCTTCGCCGGCCGTAAGAGAAGCGCTTGGTTCTGTTTTGTCTGATAAATACACAGAAGGATACCCCGGAAAAAGATATTATAACGGCTGTAAATATTATGATGTTTTGGAAAATCTTTGTCGGGATAGGGCAAAAAAACTATTTGGCGTTCCCCACGCCAATGTTCAGCCATATTCCGGCTCACCTGCCAATGCCGCTGTTTATATGGCCGTATGCCAGCCGGGAGACACAGTAATGGGGATGGCTTTGCCTATGGGGGGCCATTTGACTCATGGCTGGAAAGTAAATTTTTCTGCAAAGTTTTTTAAATCGATGCAATACGGCGTTGATGAAAAAACGCACTTGATAAATTATGACGAAATTGAAAAATTAGCCAAAGAAAACAACCCAAAGCTTATTTTCGTGGGAGCTACTGCTTATCCAAGAATATTTGACTGGAAACGACTTGGAGATATCGCAGATTTAGTTGGAGCATATTTAGTAGCCGACATTGCCCACATTGCAGGGTTGGTAGTTGGCGGAGCTCACCCGAGCCCCGTTCCTTATGTTCATATTATTACCACTACAACCCATAAAACATTGCGAGGTCCGAGAGGGGGAATGATTATGGTAACGGAAAGGGGTATTAAAAAAGATTCTGAATTGCCACAAAAAATTGATAAGGCAATTTTTCCGGGATTTCAGGGCGGACCGCATATGCATCAGATAGCCGGGATTGCAGTTTGCTTGAAAGAAGCGTCAGCCCCTGCTTTTAAAAAATATTCAAGCCAAATTGTAAAAAACGCAAAAACGCTGGCCGAAGAACTAAAAAAATACGGCTTTAAAATAATATCCGGCGGAACGGAAAACCATTTAATTCTGATTGACCTAAGAAACAAAAATATAGCGGGGAAGGAAGCGGCAGATTTATTGGAGGAAGCCGGGATTACGATAAATAAAAACAGTATTCCTTTTGACCCCGCTCCGCCTTTTAAGCCGTCTGGCATAAGAATGGGCACGCCGGCAATTACAACAAGAGGAATGAAAGAAAAAGAAATGAAAAAAATAGCAGGCTGGATAAACGAGGTTATTTCAAATCCAAAAAGCGCAAAGAAAATTCGCGGAGAAATAAAAAATCTTTGTAAAAAATTCCCCCTCCCAATATGAGTATAGATTTATATCTATTTAATTTAATTAACGGACTGGCTTTTAAATGGTATTGGCTGGATTTTATTGGATTTTTTATCGTTAAATATTCAGAATACATTTTAGCCGCAGTTTTGGTTCTTTTTTTAGTTATAAATTTCAAGAAATATTGGAAAATGGCGTTAGAGGCCGTCATTGTCGCGGCTTTTACAAGATTTATATTAGCCGAAATTATCCGTTGGATGTGGTTCAGGCCAAGGCCGTTTATTACAAATAACGTAAACTTGCTCATAGATTATGACGCGAAAGAAGCCTCTTTTCCTTCCGGCCACGCCAGCTTTTATTTTGCCTTATCCGCAATTGTTTATTTTTATAACAAAAAAATCGGAATTATATTTTATATTGCCAGCTTACTTGTTGTTTTAGCCCGCGTTTTTGTCGGCATCCACTGGCCGTCTGATATTTTAGCAGGCGCTATCTTGGGTATTTTAACGGGATATATTTTAAATATATTATTTAGAAAAAACGCCTATAAAATTATTAAAAGATATAATTTCCCTCGTCCTAATTAGCTCTTTTTTTAATGTGCCGAGGGAGGGAGTTGAACCCTCATGATCTTGCGATCGCGGGATTTTGAGTCCCGTGCGTCTGCCATTCCGCCACCTCGGCTTGTTTATGCTTAATTTTATCACATTTTAGAAATTTTTCAAGATTATTTCCACGAGGCGCTGATAATTTTTTCCGGGAATTTTTTGGCTAATTTTTGGAAGTTTTCACACGAAGTTTTGTGTAAAACAGCGGCTCTGTGTTTTGTGAGGTATGCCCTAACTTCGTCTTCCGGCTGGGGATTGCAGCATTTTGCCATATTTACCATTATGCCCTTTTGGCCGGCAAGATAAATTTCTCTTGGCTTTTCTTTTTTAATTTGTATTTTTTCCTCTTTTCTTTTTTTAACTTTTTCCGTAATTTCAAAAATTTTCTTTTTTATAAAACGGGGTATGGTAAAAGAAAAAGACGGCTCATCCTGGGCAACTGTTTTTTTAATTTGAGACTTTGCCAAACTTGTTTTAACAAACCTTAGCCAGTCTTTTGACGGTTTTTTATTTTTATTGACAGTAATTTCAATCACGTCGCCATTTTCTAAAATATGGGAAAGCGGAACTATCTTGCCTCCAACTTTCGCAGATTCGCAGTGGCTGCCGATATCAGAATGCACAGCATAAGCAAAATCAATTGGAGTTGACCCTTTTGCTAAAACGATTACGTCTCCTTTAGGGGTGAATGTAAAAACTTGGTTTAAAAAGAAGTCAACTTTAAATGTTTTCCAAAATTCAGGAATTTCTTTCACTCCATTGGAAGTTTGTTTTTTTTGTATTTTCTCTAACTCTCCCTGGCTTCTAATGGGGTTTATCCATTTAAATTTTTCTCCTTCATTTTTAAGGTTAATTTTTTCTTTATAAGACCAATGGGCGCAAACACCGTATTCCGCCTCTTTCTGCATCTCTTCAGTTCTTATTTGAATTTCTGTTATTCTATCTTTTTCGCAAAAAACAGTTGTATGCAAAGATCTGTATCCATTAGATTTTGGTTTGGCTATGTAGTCATTAATTTCTTCAGATATGGGTTTGTAATATTTGTGGATTATTCCAAGAGTTTTGTAGCAATCTTTTATGTCTTTAACGATTATTCTTAGAGCAATTAAGTCATGAATTTTATCAAAACTCATATTATGTTTTGTAAGTTTTTGGTAGGTGCTCCAATATGATTTTGCCCTATAGTTTATATCTACAAATTTTAATCTTTCTTTTTTTAGATGTTTTTTTAATTGCGGTAAAATCTTTTTAAGATATTTTTCTTTTTCTTCATATTCTTCTTTTATATTGTCTTTAAGCCATTTAAATCTTTTTGGGAACAAATAAGAAAAAGATAAATCTTCAAGGTTTCTTCTAATTCCAGATAATCCCAATCTGTTAGCTGTCGGCGCAAAAATTTGTAAAGTTTCTATGGCGTATAATTTTTGTTGTTCTTCAGGTAAATAATGTAAAAAATTTAAACCATCAAGCCTTGAGACAAGTTCTATCAAAATTACTCTTAAATCTCCCGCTATTGCCAGAAACATCATTCTTAAATTTTCAACCTTTTCTTTAGCAAGTGTTTTTTTTTCTTTTAAATTGATTGCTAAAGAATAGCGGATTTTATTTAAATCTGAAATTTTTTCTACTAAGTTCGTTATTTCTTTTCCAAACTTTTTTTCAACTCCCGAAAGCTCGTTTTTTTTAGTCGGAGCAGGCATGTCATCTATTACATCGTGTAAAAGTCCGAAAGCAACGGTTAGTGGGTCTAGTCCCATTTTATCTAAAGCAGAAGCCACTCTTAGGGCATGCTCAATATAATTTTCGCCGGAAAGTCGCCTTTTTTCTTTATAAGCTTCTTTGGCAAATTCAAAAGCATCCTCAATTAATTTTGGGTTAGAGCTGTTTTTTATAATTTTTTGTATTTCGTTCATTTTTTGTAGCCGCACTCCTTGTTGCTGCATTTTGCAATTTTTCTTTTTGTTTCCACTAAAATAGACCCGCATACAGGACACGACTCATCTATGGGTTTGTCCCATGCGGCAAAATCACATTTTGGAAATTGATCGCAGCCATAAAATATTTTTCCCTTTTTTGTTTTTTTACCGACGATTTCTCCAATTTTGTCTGTTTTCGCCAGATCTCGCGAAGCGAGACATTTTGGACACTTAATTCCTATGCCGTTGTTTTTTATTGGTTCCGTATGTTTGCAATCGGGGAATTTGGAGCAACCATAGAATCTGCCGAACCTACCCATTTTTTCTACTAAAGGCGAGTTGCATTTTGGGCATTTTCTGTCTGTGGGCGTTTCTGCAAACCTTTTTTTAGAAACATTTTCATATTTTTCTTTAAGGTTTTTTGAAAATGGAGTATAAAAATCTCGGCAGGTTTTGACCCAGGTATCTTTTCCTTCAGCAATTTGGTCTAATTCTTTTTCTAATTTCGCTGTAAAATCAATATCCACTATTTCTGGAAAATTTTCTATCAAAACATCATTAACCATTATCCCCATTTCGGTTGGGAAAATTTTTTTTTGTTCATTTTTTTCAATATAATTTCTGGTTTGTATGGTAGTTAGGGTCGGAGCGTAAGTAGAAGGTCTGCCTATGCCGCGCTTTTCAAGCGCCTTGATTAAGCTCGCTTCATTATATCTTGCTGGTGGCTCTGTAAAATGTTGAAAGCTGTCTAATTTTACAAGATTTAAATCGTCATTTTTTTCCAAAAGAGGCAATTCTTTTTCTTCAAATTTTGTCGGGTAAATTTTTAAAAAACCATCAAATTTTAAAGTTTGGCCATTTGCCCTAAAGATATAATTTTTTGCTTTGATGTCTGCAGAAATAGAATTAAATATGGCTGGCGCCATTTGGCAGGCGACAAATCTTTGCCAGATTAAAGTATAGAGTTTTAATTGTCTTGGGTCTATATCCTTTAGATGTTCCGGTGTTCTGTCGGCATGGGTTGGTCTTATTGCTTCGTGGGCCTCCTGCGCATTGCCCTTCGCTTTGTATTTTCTTAAAAATCCAGCCCAATAATTTTTACCGAATGTTTCTTCAATAAATTTTTTGGCAGCGAACAAAGATATTTCAGAAAGATTCAAAGAATCTGTTCTGTGATAGGTGATATGTCCTTCTTCATAAAGCCGTTGAGCTGTCTGCATTGTCATTTTGGCGGGGAAATGAAATTTTTGCCAAGCAGCTTGTTGCAGTGTGCTCGTAGTGAAAGGAGAAAAAGGATTTCTTTTTTCCTCTTTTTTTTCAACATTTTCAACTGTATATTCTGCCCCTTTAAGTTCGCTTAGAATCTCGTCTGCTTCTTCTTTATTTTTAATTTCTAGTTTATCAATAACCTTTTCATTTTTTTTAATTAACATAGCAGAAAATTCATCGGCCCCTTTTTTTAAAAGCGCTTCTATTTGCCAGTATTCTTGGGCAATAAATTTTTCAATTTCTCTTTCTTTCTCAACAACTAATCTGACGGCTACTGATTGCACTCTGCCAGCCGATAATCCTCTTGCTATTTTTTTCCATAAAAACGGAGAGAGTTTGTACCCCACTATTCTGTCTAAAACCCTTCTGGCTTGTTGGGCATCAACCATATTCATATCAATGTCTCTCGGATTTTTTAATGCTTCCTGGATTGCTTCTTTGGTTATTTCATGGAATACAATTCTTTGAGGACTGTCCAGTTTTAAAGCTTCTTTTAGATGCCAGGCGATTGCCTCTCCTTCACGGTCTTCGTCGGTTGCCAAAATAGTATTTTTTGCTTTAGCAGACTCTTTTTTTAATTGAGACACTAATTTTTTAGCTTTTGTCGGCACAACATATTCCGGCTCAAAGTTTTTTTCAACATCCACCCCCAACCTGCTTTTTGGTAAATCTCTTACATGGCCGAAAGAAGACAAAACTTTATAATTTTTTCCTAAAAATTTTTCAATTGTGTGGCCCTTAGTCGGGCTTTCCACTATAATCAAGTCCATATACATGACCGCTCGCTCAGCAATCATTTTCTACTGCAAATTAAATCTTTTGGCTGCAAATTTGTGATAGCTCGTCGGCTTATACTCTGTATAAACCTCCTCGCTCTCCCAAATTTTCGCTTCAAAATATTTAATTTTCGCTTACGAAAAGATTGCTTAGCGACCAGTCTTCTCTTTTTTAATTATATTTATTCATTGCTTTTTCCAATCCATTTTGGAGTAAAAAATCAAGCGCTTCGACCGTTTTGTTATTTACATTATTCATAGTTTCTTTTTCTTTCTTATTAAATTTTTTCAGTACGATTTGTTTTGCATTTGTTTCATTTTGCGGCGCGATGCCTATCCGTATTCTTATTAGTCCTTTGTTTCCAATATTTTCAATTATTGATTCTACGCCCTTGTGGCCGGCTGAACCTCTTTCTTTTATTATTTTTATTTTTCCAACAGGCAAATCAATGTCGTCGTGGATAACTATTAAACTATTTAATTGCGATTTATTATTTTTTAAAAGCTCTTTGATTGCTTTGCCCGATTCGTTCATAAAGGTTTGAGGTTTAGCTAAAATAACATTGTCCTCGTTAATAATTCCCCCTGAAACCAATGCTTTATATTTTTTTTGCAATATAAATTGCGGGAAATTATTTTTTTCCGCAAAATTATCTAAAACTAAAAAACCGATATTATGCCTTGTTTCTTCAAATTTTTTGCCGGGATTGCCCAGCCCGATGATTATTTTTGTTGTCATCATATTATTTATTTATAATGTATTTATTTAACTTACCTTTTTTAGTTTTATTTTTCAATCTTACATACCCTGAATTGCGAAATGACCTTCAACTCTTTGTATTTTGGCTTGGGCTGCGGCTTCGTAAAAATTTGTTCGGCAGAATACTCTGTATATGCCTCAAAATTTTTACTTCGCCTCGCCCGCAAGCCAAAATAAAATCATTCGGAAGGCATTTCGCAACTCAAGGTATAGAAAAATTTGACTTTGTTTTTTGATAGATATACAATATTAAAAGCAACATCATAGTAGCACATTGTACAAGGAAGGGGGGTGAGCTTATAGAGCACACATAGTCAATTCGTGATGGTGGGGTTGTTAGGGCAGAGAAGAGGCACTGTTTTCACACTTCTCTTCTCCCTTAGAAGGATCGACCCTATGTCCAAGACGAAAGTTCGTTTGAAACCCAAATACAAGAGGTTTCTCTTCAAAGAAGTATCTCGCCTTAACGGTAAGGCTTCTATTGAAGAGCTATGTGAACTCTTAGAAAAAGAGTTCGAGGTTTCAGCACATCTATCTAGATGTATCGTCTTTTTATGGAAGTTTAAAAATGACCACAATGGTCATTTGGACAGAACGAAACATAAGAGGCCGGAGCGGTCGCCGTATCGACCGCATCGTAGTCGTAGGTGAGCCATACTCACCGCGTTCACTTTCTTTTTTTTAGTCATCATGGGCTGGGCAGGTTTGTCTCAGCCCCTCTTTTTTTACAGGTTTTTTTATGGGCTTGCAATAGCTTTAAAATATGTTAAAATAAAATCAATTTATAAATAAATGGAACAAATCACAGAAATAAACAATCAACCAAATAGCGAACAAAATAAAACAAAAACAAGTGTAATTAAAAAATATTCGCTGTTTGCTTGGGAGGTTGTAAAAATATTTATTATCGCCTCGGTGATAGTATTGCCTATCCGCTATTTTTTATTTCAGCCGTTTATCGTAAAAGGAGAATCAATGATTCCTAATTTTCAGCAAGGCGATTATTTAATTGTTGACGAAATTTCTTATAGATTTTCAAGCCCCCAAAGAGGGGACGTTATTGTTTTTAAGTATCCAAAAGATACAACGCAAAAATTTATAAAAAGAATTATCGGATTACCCGGCGAAACAGTAGAGGTTAAAGACGGAAAAGTCACAATATACAAAGATAATAGTAATCATGTTTTAAACGAAAAGTATCTCCCCAATCCGTCTGGAACTATTGGAACATTAAAACTTTCTTTAGGCATAGATGAATATTTTGTTTTAGGAGATAACAGAGAATTTTCTTATGATTCAAGAGCTTGGGGAAGCGTACCGCTTAAAAATATCATTGGCAAGGTGTTTTTACGCGTTCTGCCAGTAGTGGCATTATCTAAAATTACTGTTCCAAATTATTAAAATTATGAAAATTCAAACCATAACAGGAATGCACGATATTTTGCCGGCGGACCAGCCCTATTTTCAAAAAGTTAACAAAGCAGTTGAAAGCATTGCTAATTATTATGGATTTTCTAAAATAGAGACGCCAATCTTAGAATTCGCCGAGGTTTTTTCCAAGGGAGTGGGAGTGGCAACTGATATTGTAGAGAAAGAAACATATACTTTTAAAACAAAAGGAGGAGATTTAGTTTCTTTAAGACCAGAAGGCACAGCGCCCGTAATGAGAAGTTATGTTGAGCACGGAATGCATAATCTTCCTCAACCCGTAAAACTTTGGTATTCTGGTCCATTTTTTCGCCACGAAAGACCGCAGGCCGGACGTTTCAGGCAATTTCACCAATTTGGCTTTGAAGCGTTAGGAGAACAAAATCCATCAATTGACGGTCAGATTATACAGATGAGCTATGATGTTTTGAAAGAACTTTCTTTTAAAAACATAACCATTGAAGTGAATAGTATCGGCGACTCTGAATGCAGGCCTTATTTCAAAAAGATTTTAGCAAGTTATTTCAAATCAAAAAAATCTTCTTTATGTTCTGATTGCCAAAGGCGGCTGAAAGAAAATCCTTTAAGAATCTTAGATTGCAAAGAAGAAAAATGCCAGACAATAAAAGCGGGCGCCCCTCAAATAATCGACCATCTTTGTGAAAATTGTCATGCCCATTTTAAGCAAGTGTTAGAATTTTTAGACGAATTGGAATTGCCATATACTTTAAATCCGTATTTGGTCAGGGGTTTGGATTATTATACAAAAACTGTTTTTGAAATTGTTGAAAAAACAGAAGAGGGACAAAATCAGGGTTCTTTGCTTGGCGGAGGCAGATATGATAATTTGGCTAAAACCTTGGGAGGGAGAGACACTCCTGCTTGTGGATCAGCCGGAGGCATAGAAAGAATTATGAGCTTAATGAAAACCAGAGAAGTGAAAACAGTAAAAGCAGTAGAGCCGAAAATCTTTTTAGCTCAGCTGGGACAACTGGCAAAAAGAAAAGGACTGAAACTTTTTGAAGAATTTAGAGATGCAAAAATTCCTGTAGCCGAGTCTTTTTCAAAAGATTCTTTAAGGGCTCAATTAAGAACAGTCAATAAAATGGGAATAAGATGGGTTTTGATTTTTGGGCAAAAAGAAGCGTTAGAAGATTTTATTACTTTAAGGGATATGGAAACTGGCGTTCAAAAAGAGATAAAGCTTAACAAGGTCGTAAAAGAAATGAAAAATAAGATTAAAAAATAATTTTAAATTAAAAATAATAATAATATGGCATTAGAAGTAAAAAGGAAAGAAAGAGAAAGCTCTCAAAGTTTGGTTCATCGTTTTACAAAAGTGGTGCGTCAGTCGGGCGTTTTGCTTGAAGTAAGGGGCAAACAGTTTAGAAAGAGAGCAAAATCAGCTTTGGCTAAAAAAAGGTCAGCTTTAAGAAGGGTTGAATTAAGAGCAGAAAAAAAGCGTCAAGATAAATTAGAAAAGCCTAAAGTAGGCCGCGTTAACTTATGGAGATAAAAAAGCAAATTCAAAATGACGTTAAAGAATTTTTAAAAGCCGGAGACAAACTTGCCTCTGGCTCCTTACGTATGGTTTTGGCGGCTATAATATCCAAGGAAAAAGAAAAAAGATATAAAATTTCAAAAGCAAAACCAGAGCTGAAAGAAGAAGAACTTCAAAAAGAGTCGGAATTGTTAGAGGAGGAAATTATTAATACAATTTCTTCTGAAATTAAAAAAAGAAAAGACGCTATTGTTTTATATGAAAAAGGCGACAGGCAGGAATTAGCAGATAAAGAAAAAAAAGAAATAGAAATTTTGCAAAAATATCTGCCGGAGCAGATTCCAGCGGAAGAGTTAAAAAAAATAGTTGAAGAGTCGGTAAAAAAAACAGGAGCCGTAGAAATGAAAGACATAGGCAAAGTAATGGCGGATTTAATGCCCAAAGTAAAAGGCAAAGCGGACAACAGCGAAATTTCAAAAATTATAAAAGAAACGCTGTCTGAATAAAGAGCAACAAATAACACAAAAAACCGAGAAATCATCACCTCGGTTTTTTGTGTACAACCAACGCCTCGAACAGCGTCTGGGGCGTTCAGATAGGATAGAAACAGCTTATTTGATCTCCTTGCAAATTTCTTAAATTAGTGGTTTAATTAAGAAAAGTTATGAAAAAAGAAACCAAACAAAAAATAAAGAAGCTTGTTGAAAAATACGAAAAAGCCAAAAATTCAGGTATTTTGAAGTCTTACAGCGAAGAAGAAACAAAAAAAGATTTTATTCTTCCGCTTTTTGAAGCACTCGGTTGGAACACCTTTGAGAAAAAAGAAGTTTCAGCCGAAGAACATATTGAGTCGTCTGGACGAGTAGATTATGGTTTTTATTTAAACGATAGAGTTAAATTTTATCTGGAAGCAAAAAAAATCAGCGTTGATTTGTTTAAGGAAGACTATGCCCATCAGGCAATTCGTTATTCTTTCAATAAAGGAGTTGTTTGGGCTATACTTACAGATTTTGAGGGTTTAATTGTTTTTAATGCCCAAGAGATTAATAAAAGTCTGGCCGATAAAAAATTATTTGATATTCCATATAATCAATATATAAAAAGATTTGAGCAATTATGGCTTCTTTCAAGGGAATCATTTGAAAACGATTTAATTGATAAATATGCGGAAGAGCATGGAAAAAAATTGCAAAAAGTTCCCATAAGTTCGCTTTTATACAAAGATTTACAAGAATGTAGAGATATCTTAACAAATGAATTGGGCCAATGGAATTCGTCGGTGGATTCAGACACGCTTGACGAGGGTGTGCAAAAACTTTTAGATAGATTGATATTTATCAGAGTTGCGGAAGACAGAAAAGTTGAAGAAGCAATTTTAATTCCCATGGTAAGGCAGGCGAGAAAAGAAAGCGGAGGCCGCCTTTACCAATCAATGATAAAAAAATTCAGGGAGCTTGATGAAATTTATAATTCAAACCTGTTTAAAAAGCATACTTTTGAAGAATGGGAAGATCATAGCGGTGCAACCGAAAAAGCGATAAATAAACTTTATGGTAAACCCGGCTACTATGAGTATGACTTTAAGGCGATGTCACCAGATGTTTTAGGCGCTGTTTATGAAAGTTATTTATCACATCGTTTGTCTCAATCAAAAAAAGGAATTACGGTGAGCAAGGATGCTAAAAAACGGAAGGAACAAGGAATTTATTATACACCACCTTTTATTGTTGACTATATTGTTAAAAATGCCCTTGGACCCGTTCTTGATAGATGTAAAAGTATAAGAGATATACAAAAAATTAAAGTTTTAGATCCTGCTTGCGGTTCAGGCTCGTTTCTTATAAGAGTACTCAATTTAATATATGAAAAGTATTTAAATCTTGGCAGTGAAAAAGACAAATTCAGCGAGATGTTAATAAAAATACAGATATTGAAAAATAATATTTACGGCGTAGATTTAGATCCGCAGGCAATTGAAATAACGCGTTTAAATTTGTTGATAAATTCTTTAACAGATAACCAAAAACTTCCATTTTTGGATAATATAAAAAACGGCAACTCATTGATTTCCGGAACAGACGAAGAGCTTAAAAAATATTTTGGCAAAAACTTCCGAGATAAAAAATCATTTAACTGGCAGGAAGAATTCCCTGAAGTTTTTGCCCAAGGCGGGTTTGATGTGGTTATTGGCAATCCGCCATATATACAATCAAGGAATTTGAACGACGAGGAAAGACATTTTTATTGGGAAAAATACCTAACTGACACAAATCATTCCGATATTTATTCATTTTTCATTGAAAAAGCTATTAATATATTAAAAAATGAAGCATTTCTAGGATTTATAATACCAAATACATGGTTGCAAACGCCAAGTTTCGTATCTTTAAGAGCTAAAATTTTTAATGATTGTGCGTTAAAAGACGTTTTATTTTTTGAAGAAGGATTAAAAGTGTTTGAAAGTGCTCAAATATCAAATGTGGTTTTGATCTGTCAGAAAGAACTAAATAAAAAAGTGTTAGATAATAATTTTGTTGATGTAGTCAAGAATATAACGGATACAAAAAGTATTATTTTTAGCAAAATACGTCAAAAAGATGTTGATTTTAAACAAGGGTTTAATATTTTTAATAATCCTGAAACAAAAAATATTATTAATAAGATATTTAAAAATTCCATTTTGTTAAACGAAGTAGGTAAAATTATTGGTGGTTTAAGAACAGGAGACGATATAAAATTTTTAAAGAAGAAAACAAACAATGAAAATGATAGAAAGTTGTTAAGAGGTAGAGATGTTGGGAGATATTCATTAAGTTGGAATAATGAGTATGTTTGGTATAGACCAGAACTAATGAAGGTGAAACAAGCGGCCGCGCCAAAAGAAGCGAAATTTTTTGAAACAAAAGAAAAATTACTGGTAAGAATGATTACTGGTAGTCAAATTGTTGCCACATATGACGATACAGGATATTATTTTTTGCAAGACAATCTTATCCTTCCCAAAAACGGATACGATATAAAATATTTATTAGTAATTTTGAACTCCGCCGTTATTAATTTTATTGTTAAAAATTCAACATCAAACATTGCTGTAACACAATCGTTATTAAAAACCCTGCCGATTTATAAAATTAATTTTTCAAATAAAAAAGAAAAAGCGAAACACGACGAGTTGGTGAAATTAGCAGATAAAATGCTTAAACTAAATGAAGACCTTCAAAAAATTGCTGAAAATTCAGATAAGTGGAATTCAATAAAATCTGAAATTGAAAAAACCGACAAAAAAATCGATGCGGAGGTTTATAGGTTATACGGTTTAACCGCCGAAGAAATTAAAATTGTAGAAAATAAATAGAACCACATATGGTAGAATCAAATTCATATAATTCACTCATTGAAATAGGTCTTGCAGATTATCTGATGACAAGAGGCGGCGGAGACATAATTGAAGAAAAATGGATGGTGAATTTGGGCTCCTATATTTCAAATTTAACAGACAAGAATAAAAGAATATTGAAAAATAAAATAGAAAAGAAAAAGAATGAAACACACTCACAACACAATGACGCGCTCCACGAAATAAGCATTGCCTATGCTTTTTACGATAGTGTTAATTTCTTAGAAGAAAATAATAATATATCTACGCCCGATTTTTGTTCTAATGGCATTCATGTAGAAGTGAAAACAATTAATAATAGTAATGTTGAAAAAAACAGATTAAACGATATTAGCAAACGTCGCTGTTGTATGATATCTAATGTTTGGGACGAAAGTAAGATTAAAATTTTTATGGATTTAGCCGCCAATGTGATGGTTAAAAAATTTAACTATCATATTAAAACAGCCATAAGACAGTTAAATATGAATGGCGGGCATGTGTGGATTGTATATACAATTGATTACCCCCCCTGGTTTTCATAAATATGAAGAATTAAAATCAGAAATTGAGAATAAATTTGACAAAATTATTGAGAATTTACAAGTAGGATATGAAGTAAGGTATATTTATTTTGTAAGATTGCGAGAAAAAATAAAAAACAATTAGTTAATGAAAAAATTAATTGAGAAAAAAAATCAACCTAAATGAAGCGAAAATGATACGGCGCTTAATAATAAAGACGGTATCATTTTTAAATCCGACCTTAAAATAAAAATTAAACTAAAATAGGCACAATATAATATAAACATAATTAAAATGATTGATATTCCTCAAAATATTCTAAATAAATTTATAGTCAGAGAAGATTATTTGGAGTGGATTAAAAAAGAAACGGCTATTATTGCTTATTTAGATTTAGTAAATATGTTTTATTGGCAGGATGTTTTGAGCTGGAAGTTCAGGATTAAAGATATAGTTGCCCAATTAAAATTTTTTTCCAATATTAAGGAGGTAAAAATATATTATGGAAAAAACGAGCAGAACGAGGATGAAATCAAAAAATCCGATATTTTTCAAAAACGTATTTTAGCCACGGGAGCTAATTTGAGAACAAAGAGGGTAAAATTTATAAAAAAGACAATAGACGAAGCCCTTCTTTTTAAACGTTCCACTATAAATTTATTTAATCAACAGGTCAACGAAAAATTAATCAACCTTATTGAAGAGATTAAAAAAATAGAATCAGAAATTTATGAACCGAAATGTAATTTTGACGTTGAAATAGCAATGGACATGATGGATGATTCGGAAAAAGTTTCGGCTATTATGCTTTTTTCTGGAGATTCTGATTTGTTAAATCCATTAGAAAGATTGAAAGTTCAAGGTAAAAGGATTTGTGTTGTTGGTGTTCGCGACATGGTGGCAGGAGAATTGCACCACATTAAAGATATATATTTTAATTTTGGCCAATTTTATACCGGTAAAAGACATTATAAAAGCGAAAATCCCGCTGTTTAGGCGGGACCGCGTGATTAGTAAGCAGTCAAGCTTACATTTGTATATTATCATATTAAGGCATTAAGTCAATATTAAAATCTGTGGATAACCATTTTACCGCTCCCAATAAAATAGTCGAATAAGAAACTTGGCTAAACTAAGTAGAAAAAACCGGGGAGATATCGCATCGGTTTTTTGTTGTATTTTGAAAAATGGTGTAAAATAAGGAAATGATTGAGATAAATAATCTTACTAATTTTGCTGTGGATAAAAAGTTTTTGACAGGGGTTGCAAAAAAAGTGTTAAAAGGCGAAAATAGAAAAAGAGAAAACATATCTATTGCTTTTATTAGTTCTGGCGAGATTAAAAAGCTGAATCAAAAGTATAGAAAAAAGAACAAACCAACAGATGTTCTCTCTTTTAGTAAAACTTTAGATTTTAAATCGGGGGTGGCAGAAATTGTTATTTGTCCGGAAGTTGTCAAAGAAAATGCCAAAAAATACGGCGTTCCCGCAAAAAAAGAAATGATGAAAGTTTTTACGCATGGCATTTTGCATATTTTAGGATATGAACATGAAAAATCAAAGAAAGAAGCAATGCGAATGGAGGAGAAGGAAAAACATTATTTATCAATGGCAGTTTAATTTTTATGGCTAAAGGTCATATTGTTACAGGATTGGATGTTGGGACAAATACTATCAAGGTTTTGGTTGTCCAAAAAAAAGGAAAAGAGTTGGAGGTTTTACATTATGCTCAAATGCCTTCTTTTGGTTTAAGAAAGGGCGCAGTTGTTAATGCTGAAGAAACTTCAAAGAATATTCATTTGTTAATATCAGAAGTTGAAAGGGACTTGGGCAGAAAAATTAATTCTGTTTTTGTTAATCTTGGGGGTAGTCGTCTCTACGTTACTCCTTCTGATGGAATAATTTCTGTGTCTAGGGCCAATAGAATAATTTCTCAAGAAGACATAGACAGAGTATTGCAGGCAACCAAAGCAATTAATATCCCTTCCAACGAAGACGTTTTGGATGTTTTTCCAAAAGAATTTATTATTGACGACCAAAAAGGAATAAAACAACCCTTTGGATTAACAGGTACAAGATTAGAAGCAAAGGTTCTTTTGCTTTGTTATTTTCAGTCGGATTTTATAAATTTATCTCAAGCAGTTTTAAATTCAAAACTGCAAATTGACGATATTATTACATCTCCCTTAGCCGCCGCTGACGCAGTATTGACTCCGCAACAAAAAGAATTGGGTGTCGCCTTAATTGATATGGGAGCTGCTACAACCAGTTTGGCGGTTTTTGAAGAGGGAGATTTAATTCATTTTGCTGTTTTTCCAATTGGTTCAGCTAATATAACCAATGATATCGCCATTGGTTTGCGCACAGAAGTAAGCGTTGCCGAGTCCATTAAAAAACAGCACGGCGCTTGTGTTTTTGTCAAAACAGACAAGTCTGTTAAAAAAATAGAAAATATTGATAAGACCCAGGACTTGTCTTTTACAAAGAAAAACTTAACAGATATTATTGAACCAAGGGTTTCTGAAATTTTTGATTTAATTCAGAAAGAATTAAAAAAGATAGGGCGTCAGGAATTATTACCAGGAGGAGTTGTCTTATCCGGAGGCGGCGCCAAATTGTCAAAAATAAAAGAATTAGCAAAACAACAATTAAAACTTCCTTGTAGCATAGGAAGTCCAAAAGGAATTGCGGGCATTGAAGATGACCCTTCGTTAGCCACAATTGTTGGCTTAGTTTTGGGAGGATTAGATATTGACGGAGCAGACAAAGAAGGTATACTGGGATTTATCAAGGGATTAGGTCAAAAACTCAGAAAAATGTTTAGAGTTTTTATTCCATAATCCCGCAGGTAAAGATATGAACCCGCAAATTAAAGTGTTCGGAATAGGAGGGTCTGGCTCTAATACAGTTTCCAGAATGGCAAAATTTAATATTCAGGGAATAGAATTAATTGCCATAAACACCGACGCTCAGGCCCTTCATTTTTGTAAAGGACCCAAGGGGTGCCCAAAAAAAATTCTCATAGGGAAGGATATAACAAAGGGTCTCGGCACAGGGATGGATGTTGTATTGGGAAAAAAAGCCGCAGAAGAATCAAGAGAAGAAATATCAGAAATTCTAAAGGGTTCTGATATGGTTTTTATTACTTGTGGATTCGGTGGCGGGACTGGTAGCGGAGCCACGCCAACTATTGCCGAGCTCGCAAAGAATCTTGGCATTTTAACCATAGCGGTAGTCACAACTCCATTTTCTTTTGAAGGAGAACAAAGAAAAAAAGTTGCAGAGAACGCTTTGCAAAAATTGAAAGAAAAAGTTGATTCTTTAATAATCATTTCTAACGATAAGCTTTTAAGTATAATTGACGAAAAAACAACTGTCTCAAACGCTTTTTTAATTTGTGACGAAGTTTTAAGAGAGGCAGTACAAGGTATAACAGATTTAATTTTAGTCCCTGGAATTATAAACATTGATTTTTCTTCGGTATTGTCAATTATGAAAAATTCAGGCCGCGCGCTTTTTGGGGTAGGCAGAGCCCAGGGCGAAAATCGCGCCATAGATGCGGCGGAAAAAGCAATTAATTCTCCTTTATTGGATTTTTCAATCAAAGGAGCAAAGGGAGTTTTATTTAACGCTTCAGGCCAAGATATTACTTTGAACGAGATTCAAGAGGCGGCAAAAGTTATTACAAAAAACGTTGACCCTAAAGCCCAAATAATTTTCGGAGCGGTAAAAGATAACACTCTTAAAAAAGGGGAAATAAAAATTACAGTAATCGCCACAAAAATTTAACACAATACCCCGCGCGATAAATATTTATGATATAATTAAAATGAAAAAATAAAGGTCGAAAGTAATAAAATCATAAAATTTAAAATTAAAAATTATCATGGCAGAAATAAACAGAGCAGAGGAACTGACCCCAGAGGAAGAAAATTCAGTATCAGGGGAGAAAGGTCTGGAATTAGATGAAAATTTAGGCCAACAGGGAGAAAAGGAGGGATTCAATTACGAACAAAGAAAAGAAGAAATAGAGAATCGCTACCAAGAGCGCCATAGAAGACATGAAGATTTAATAAAAGAAATATTTGGGAGAGAAGACATTAAAGGAAGCCACACCGATGTATATTTAGAAACCTTACTAAAAGCACGAAGAAAGGCGCAAGAACAACAGGGAAACCCGGAAGATAAGCGACGGTTTTCCATGGAAGAAGAATTAGCATTAGCATTAGATGAAAAAAGAAAAGAGATAGAGGGGGAACAATCTGAAGCAATAAAAAAATTGAACCAAAAAAGACAAGAAGACAGAGAAAAAAGAATTGGTGAGATTTAAAAGGTCGCGACAAAAATATAAAAAGTTCATCGGATTTAATAAAATTTTAATTTTTTGTAAGATAGAAAATTATTTAATTCGATAAAATTATGCAAAAAAATAAAAAGAAAAAAGTCGCGGCTAAAAAGACAATTATCAAAAAGAAAAAGCCAGTTGCTAAGAAAAAAATTATCGCAAAAAGGAAAAGACCTGTTTCAAAGAAGAACAAAAATGTCGGAAAGAAAAAAAGAAAGGTTTCTGGAAAAATAAAAGCATTTGTAGACATCAGTAAGGAAAAGTTCGATTATTTTATGGCAAAAATAGCCGCAATTTAAAAATTACAACAAAAAATACCCTAAAAAAGGGTATTTTTTGTTGTGCGCTTATTCAAATGGGACAAAAATATCAATTATCCACAGATTTTGAGTTTGAGGTGGGGCTTGACCCGCTTTTTTACTAAGGTAAAATGGAATAATGCGCTTAAGGGCTTAGCCCATTTTTTTATCGCTGAGGATTAAAAAACAATTATGAAAAAAATAGGAAACCATATTTTAAAAGTTCAAAAAAGAGACGGGAGAATAGTTGATTTTGTTCAGGAAAAAATCACCGGCGCTATTTATAAAGCGATTACAGCCACTGGCCAAGGCGATGGAATAAAATCCAAAAAAGCCTCGCTTAGAGTTTTACAGATTTTAAACAGAAGGTTTAAAAAAGACGAGATTCCGACAGTTGAGCAGATTCAAGACATTGTTGAAGAAGTTTTAATTTTGGAAGGGCTTGTGGAAACAGCCAGGTCTTATATTCTTTACAGGGAGCAAAGAAGAAAAATTAGGGAATTAGGAATTGCCACAGACGAATCCAGCGAAAAAATTGACAGCTATTTAAAGGAGCTTGATTGGCAGGTAAAAGAAAACGCCAATATGACATATTCTTTACAAGGGTTGAATCAATATGTCGGCTCGTATGTTTCTAAAAAATATTGGCTTAATAAAATTTATCCCAAAGAGGTAAGAGACGCGGCAATCAATGAAGATTTTCATATCCATAACTTAGAAATACTCGCTCCTTATTGCGCCGGATGGGACCTTTATGATTTTTTAATGCGCGGATTCGGCGGAGTGCCGGGTAAAATAGAATGCAAGCCGCCAAAACATTTTAGAACTGCTCTTGGCCAATTGGTTAATGTTCTTTTTACCCTTCAGGGCGAAACCGCCGGAGCTAACGCTGTTTCAAATTTTGATACGCTTTTAGCTCCTTTTATCCGTTATGACGGTTTAAGTTATAAGCAGGTAAAACAATCAATGCAGGAGTTTTTATTTAACTGCATGGTGCCGACTCGGGTCGGCTTTCAAACTCCATTTTTAAATGTTTCTTTAGATATTAAAGCTCCGTCGTTTTTAGCGAAACAGCCTGTGATTATCGGTGGCGAAGTGCAAAAAGAAACATACGGAGAATTTCAGTCGGAAATAGATATGTTTCTTAAAGCTTTTTACGAAGGTTTAATGGAGGGCGACGCTAAAGGCAGGCCGTTTACTTTTCCCATTCCCACAGTTTCAATCACAAAGGATTTTGATTGGGAAAACCCGAATCTGGATTCATTGTGGGAGGCGACCGCAAAATATGGAATTAATTATTTTTCAAATTTTTTACAATCAGATATGAAGCCGGAAGATTTCAGAAGTATGTGTTGCCGGCTCCGTTTGTCAAATAAAGAGCTTTATATGAGAGGCGGCGGATTATTCGGTTCTCAACCGTTAACCGGTTCAATAGGCGTCTGCACCATCAATCTTCCGCGGATTGGCTATCTTTCCAAAACCAAAAAAGATTTTTTTGGCAGATTAAGCCATTTAATGGATTTGGCAAAAGAGAGCCTGGAAATTAAAAGAAAAGCTTTGGATAATTTTATAGAAAAAGGGCTTTATCCTTATTCAAAACATTATTTATCGTCAGTTAAGCAAATTCGCGATTCTTATTTCGGCAATCATTTCGGTACTATTGGTTTAATGGGAACAAATGAAATGCTTTTAAATTTTTTAGGAGAAAATATCGCCTCAAAAACAGGCAAGAAGTTTGCTATTGAGGTTTTAGATTTTATGAGAGACAGATTGGTCAAATATCAGGAAGAAACCGGCAATATGTATAATTTAGAAGCGACGCCCGGCGAAGGGACAAGCTATCGTCAGGCAAAATCCGACAGAGAAAAATATCCGGATATTATTACAGCCGGCACAAAAGAAATTCCTTATTATACCAACTCTTCTCATCTTCCAGTGGGTTATACAGACGACGCTTTTGAGGCATTAAAACTTCAAGACGAACTGCAAAAAAAATATACGGGCGGAACTGTTCTTCATCTGTTTTTGGGAGAGAAAATTTCAGACCCGCAAATGGCGAAAAATCTGGTTAAAAAAGCATTTGAGAAATTTCATTTGCCGTATATTACCCTAACTCCGACTTTTTCAATTTGTCCGTCGCACGGATATTTATCGGGCGAGCATTTTGAATGTCCGAAATGCACAGTAGACCAGCCTTGTGAAGTTTATTCAAGAATTGTGGGATATATAAGGCCGATACAGCAATGGAATAACGGTAAAAAACAGGAATACGCGGAAAGAAAAGAATACAAAACTCCGGCATCGGTTTGATTTTCTTAAAAAATTAAAGCCTCTTTGTTAAAAAAGGGTTTTTTTGTATAATAAATTTACCATGATTATCGGCGGATTGCAAAAAACTACTTTAATAGATTATCCCGGCAAATTGGCTTGTACGGTTTTTTTGGCTATTTGCAACTTTCGATGCCCCTGGTGTTATTCGGCAGAGCTTGTTTTGCCTGAAAAAATTATAAAACAACCGCGGATTTCAGAAAAAGAATTTTTTAGTTTTTTAAAAGAAAGAAAAGGATTATTAGAGGGCGTGGTTTTGTGCGGGGGAGAGCCGACAGCAAGCAAAGACTTGCCGCAGTTTATAGAAAAAATAAAAAAAATGGGATTTTTGGTAAAGCTTGACACAAATGGTTCCAATCCGGAAATGCTTAAAGATTTAGTTAGGAAAAAACAAATAGATTATGTTGCTATGGATATAAAGCTTCCGTTAGAAAAATATTCAGAACTTTTTGGCGAATGCGTAGAGAAAGAAGATATAAAAATCAGCGTTGATTTTTTGAAAAAAAATCAAATAGATTTTGAATTCCGCACAACCGTGGTGCCCGGAGTTCATTCAAAAGAAAATTTCTTGGAAATTGCAAAGTGGATAGGCGGTCCTGATGTGAAATATTATTTGCAAAATTTTAGGCCGGAAAAAACTCTTGACCCTGAATTTGAAAAGATAAAGCCGCACCCGAAAGACTTTTTAAATAATATCGTAAAAGAAATTTCTCCCTATTTTAAAATCTGCCAGACAAGATGACTCCGTCAAAAATACTTTTTTATTTTTGCCTCTCCTTTATTGTCGGTATTTTTATAAATTCGGCAATATCCGCCCAAGGCGGATCTGCCTATGGCTGGGAAATCCCGCAGATATTTTTGCGGGCTTTTTTATTTTTTGGGGTTTTATTGATTTTTATTTCTCTGACCTTGTCAATGCGATCGCATAAACAAACGAAACTTTTTGCCATGGCAGGATTTTGCGTTTTATTTTTGGTTATAGGAATTTTAAGGCACCAGATTTCCGAATTTTATATTTTAAACAACGAATTAAGCAAGCTTAATAATAAGGGGGAAGTTGTTTTAATCGGAACAGTTACGGGCGAACCGGATGTCAGGGATACTTTTCAGAAGTTAAAAGTAAGGACAGAAAAACCAGATGGAATAATTTTGGTTACGGTTGGTCGCTATCCAGAATATAAATATTTAGATAAAATAAAAATTACGGGAAAACTAGAAACTCCGCAGGAGTTCGAAGATTTTAATTATAAAAACTATTTGCTAAAAGATGGAATTTATTCTGTGATGGGTTTTCCGAAAATTGAACTGATAGACGATGAAAAAAAATATTCAGTCGGCCAGCGGATTTATTCTGGTATTTTGTTTTTTAAGCAGAAATTAAGAGAAAGTATCCGCAAAAATTATTCTCCGCCCCAGAGCTTGATTTTAGAAGGAACAGTGCTCGGCGATAATGGCGTGATGTCGCAGGATTTAAAAAATAAATTAAACATTACCGGACTTCGTCATGTTATAGCTGTTTCCGGCACGCATGTTGTTATATTAGGAGCAATTTTAATGTCTTTTTTGTTGGCCCTGGGTTTGTGGCGCGGACAGGCCTTTTATATCTCAATTATTTTTATTTGGCTTTATATTATTCTTACTGGTCTGCCCGCATCCGGAACGAGGGCAGGAATTATGGGCTCGCTTTTTCTTCTGGCTCAAAAATTAGGCAGGCAAAGCATGGGTTCAAGGGTAATAGCAATGGCGGGAGCTGTAATGCTTTTTATTAACCCCTTGCTTTTATTTTATGATGTCGGATTTCAGCTTTCATTTTTAGCAGTTATGGGCATTATATATTTAGAGCCCTTTATAAAAGATTTTTTGAAGATATTTATAAAAAAGAAATCAGAAAATTTAGCAGGCATTATTTCAACAACGCTTGCCGCCCAGATTTTTACCTTGCCTATAATGGTTTATAATTTTGGCAACGTATCTTTTATTTCTCCTGTAACAAATATTTTAGTTTTACCAATTGTTTCATGGCTTATGATTTTTGGTTTTTTGTCATCTATTTTGGGAGTGGCGTCTCAATTTTTAGGCTGGATTGTTTCCATACCCTGCTGGTTTCTGCTTGCTTATTTTGTAAAAATAATAGATATTTTTTCTAAGCCTTGGGCAATAAAAACAATAGAAAACATTCATTGGATATGGCTCATTGTTTTTTATTTGATTTTAGGCGCGATTGCGCGCTGGTTGCAGAAAAATCAAAAATTAAAAATTTTAAAGTAAAAAAACAGCCGCCAGGGTAAACCCTTGCGGCTTTTGTTTCCGCCAAAGACGGATTACATTTTCTCAAAAGCTATTTCTTTTTTGTCCGCATTTGCGAACTTAGCGTAGAATGCCGCAACCTCAATGCCGTTAATTTCTTCTAAGGCGATACGATTAACTACGGCCTTAGCGGCGACAGGAGCGTCATCCTTTTCTCGATTTTTTTCTTTACCAGACAGATTGAGGATTTTTCCATAAAAACCGCAATCCTCGTGATTAATGAGGATAATTGATTTAATAGATGGAAAATGCCTAAGAAAGAATATGATTTGACTGCTCAAAAATTGCCTTTCTATTGTCATTATTGGATTAGCTAGTGAACCCGGCCCGCCAGCTACGACAATTGGTATAAATTGGCCATAAACTAAATTTAAGTCATCCATAAAAAAGCGATTAAAGGCAAATTGAAATTTTGGGTCCGGACAATAAATAGCGAGCGTTGTGGGTTCTGTTTTTATTGCCCTATAAGTTTGTTCCATGCTCCACCTTCCTTTTTGTCAAAAAAACTACTCCAAATCTATTTTCTATATTATCAGAATATTAAAAATTTTCAAGAGAGCAAGAAATATGATATAATAACCTATCTTATCTTAAAAAAAATATGGCGAACGATAATAAACAAAAGGCATGGATTATAGCGGCTGATATGGGATATGGCCATCAGAGAACCGCTTACCCGTTAAGAGAAATAGCTTTTAGCGGAAAAATTATTAACGCTAATAGTTATGACGGGATTCCGGAAAAAGACAAAAAATTTTGGCAAAGGACCAGAATTTTTTATGAATTTATTTCAAGATTTAAGAGGATTCCGTTGATTGGCAATATGGCTTTCTCTTTTTTTAATAAATTTCAAATAATTCTTGATTATTATCCCAAAAGAGACTTGTCTCGGCCGGATATTAACATAAGGAGCATTTTTTCTTTTATTAAAAGAGGATGGGGAAAAGATTTGATTTTGAGATTTAAAAAAAATTCTTTGCCGATAATCAGTACTTTTTTTACGCCGGCTTTTATGGCAGAGGAATTTGAATATCCAAATGATATTTATTGCGTTGTTTGCGATGCTGACGTTGCCAGAGCATGGGCTTCTTTAACGCCCCAAAATAGTAAAATTAAGTATTTTACTCCATGCACATGGGCAAGAGACAGATTGAAACTTTATGGAATAAACTCTAAAAACATATTTTTTACCGGCTACCCATTGCCAAAAGAGAATATAGGCGAAAATATGGAAATTTTAAAAAAAGATTTAAGAAATCGTATTGTAAACCTTGACCCAAAACAAAATTATAGAAAATTATATAAGCCCTTGATTCAGAGTTATTTGGGAGATTTGCCTGAAAAATCAGACCACCCCTTAACAATAATGTTTTCTATGGGCGGGGCCGGCGCTCAAAAAGAAATAGGGTTAAACGCAGTGAATAGTTTAAAAAATAAAATAAAAGCAGGCAGACTTAGAATAATTATTGCTGTGGGAACAAGGGGGGAATTAACTAAATACTTCGCAGACAATATTAAAGGTTTAAAATTAGATGGATGGGTTCACATACTATCTGCCAAAACAACAAATGAGTATTTTGAAAAGTTTAATCAAGCATTGAGAGAGACAGATGTTTTATGGACTAAACCATCAGAGCTTTCTTTTTATGCGGGATTGGGAATTCCTATTATTATCGCCCCTCCTATTGGTTCGCAAGAGGATTTTAATAAAAAATGGCTTTTACATATTGGGGCGGGGATTATACAAGAAAATCCGAAACATACTGACCAATGGTTTTTTGATTTATTAAATAGCGGCAATTTTGCAGAAATTGCAATGCAAGGGTTTATTGAAATAGAGAAACTAGGAACCTATAATATTGAAAAAATAATAGACGGTAAATAAAAAAAATGAAAAAAATGCTTAAAATAATAATTTTAGTTTTATTTGTATTGTTTGTAATTTTTTTGTATTATTTTTTTATTGGCAAGGCGCCAAAACAAAAAAATATTATATGGGGAGTCAATTTTTCTCAAATGCAGGCCGAGTCTTTAAAACTTGATTGGCGAGAAACTTATTTGGCAATACTTGACGATCTTGGGGTAAAGAATATAAAATTACTTACTCAATGGGACTGGATCGGGGGCAAAAAAGACGATTATTTTTTTAATGACGTTGATTGGCAAATAAAACAGGCTCAGCGAAAAAACGCAAAAATTATTTATGTAGTTGGAATGAAAACAGGTCGCTGGCCGGAGTGCCATATTCCTAATTGGGCGAATGGACTTTCCAAAGAACAACAACAGGATGAAATTTTGAAATATATAAAAAAAATTATTTTGAGATATAAAGACAATGATGCTATCGCCGTATGGCAGGTGGAAAACGAGCCGCTTTTTAAATTCGGCCAATGTCCATGGTACGATAAAAATTTTTTAAAGAAAGAGGTAGAATTGGTAAAGTCGCTTGATTCTACAAGACAAATTATTATTTCGGATTCAGGAGAACAGTCAATGTGGTTTGGAGCGGCAAAAATAGGAGATATAGTTGGAACCACTATGTATAGAAAGGTTTGGGGTCGTATAAGCGATATTTTTGGTTTTTATATTGATTCATTTTTGCCGCCAGTCCATTATTGGAGAAAGGCTCAAATTATTAAAAAAATATTTGGCAAAGATGTAATATCCACAGAATTACAAGCCGAGCCATGGGCGCAGAAGCTTTTTTATGATGTTTCCTTAGAAGAGCAGGAAAAAACAATGAATTTAGAACAATTTAAAAAGAATATTGAATACGCCAAAGAAACCGGTTTGAAAGAATTTTATCTTTGGGGCGCTGAATGGTGGTATTGGATGAAAAAAACGCAAAATCGTCCAGAAATCTGGAACGAAGCCAGTAATTTATTTTCTAATCTATGAATATAAAAATTGTAAAAAATAAATATATAAACGCGCTGTTTATATTGATGCTTTTTTCGGCTATAGTTCATATGCTTATTATTTTTTATTTTGCGCTCGTCTCGGGAGATTTGTATATTGTTAACTATTTTAATATTTTGGATTTAGATTTATTTTATCCCAATATATTTAATAGTTTTACAGGGAATATTTTTTCAATATTTTTTACGGCAGGGCTTTATTTAATAATTTTGAAAAATAATAAGATAGAATAGAGATGAAAAAAAACAAGATTTTAATTTTACACGGCCAGCCGGGCATGGGCCACTTAATAACAGCCAAGGCTCTTGTGGAAGTTTTTTCAAAAAAATATCCGGAAGTTGAAATAAAGGATGCTGACGCATTCGATTTCCTCTATGGGCCGCTTAGACATGGATACCTCTTTTTTTATAATCATATTGTAGCCAAAGCCCCATTTGTTTTTAAAATATTTTATAATAGTTATAACAATAAACTGATCCAGAAATTTTTAGAAAGAATAACTTTATTTTTTGTAAAAAAGGGCAAATTTATTTTTTTCATTAAAGATTTTGCTCCGGATTTTATATTAGCGACAAACCCCCTGCCACTGCAGTTGGCGTCTTTAATTGAAGAAAAAAAAGTTATAGATATTTTATCTGCCAACGTTTGCACAGACTTTGGTTTTCATTCCCTATGGCATAGTCCAGATATTAATTATTATTTTGTAGCTAACGAAGAAATAAAAAAGTCGCTACTTGACCATAAAGTTAATTTAGATAAAATAAAAACTACAGGCATTCCAGTCAGGCCGATATTCAATCAACTGTTAGACCGCCAGAAAATTTTAGAAAGTTTAAATTTTAATTTTTCTCAGCCTGTTTTACTGATTATAGGGGGCCAGTTAAAATATAAAGAATTGTTAAGGGTTATTTTGGGAATAAAAGAAAAAAATAGCTTAGCGCAGTTTATTGTTATAGCCGGCCGTGATAAAAATTTACAGAAAAAATTAGAAAATTCAGAATTGAAAAAAAACGCCAATGTAAGGGTTTTCGGGCTAGTAAATGACATAGAAAAATTTATGACTGCTAGCGATTTAATTTTATCTAAAGCCGGAGGTTCGACGACAGCTGAATGTTTAGTTAAGGCATTGCCAATGATTGTCTATAAAACGATTCCCGGCCAAGAAGAAGACAATGTAAATTATCTGGTTAATAACAAGGCAGGAATTAAAGTTAAAAATACAAGAGAGACAATTGAGGCAGTTATTGATTTATTTTCACAACCAGATAAATTAGCAAAAATGAAAGAGAGTTGCATAAAAATTCAAAAGCCCAATGCGTCCGAAGATATAGCTGATTTTGTCATTTCGCAAATTAAATAATATTTTTAATTTTAAAATACAAAAACTATGAGTTTATATGATTTACCGGAGTTTGACACTCTTAAGATTAAAAAAATAATTTTTAAAAATAAACTCCTTTTAGGGGGAGTTTTATCCGTTATTATATTTTTAACAATCGGCTTTAACGCGGGTATATTTTCTTTAAGTTATTTTTCAGAGCAAATAAAATCTTTTTTGCAAGGGATGGAAATTAACATACCCGTAATCAATATACCCGTAATTAATAAAACTCAAACAATTGAGAGCGGCAATATATACACTCCTCAAATTTCTTACGAACAAGCGATAATAAATACAGTAAAAGAAGCCACGCCTTCGGTTGTAAGCATCATTATCACAAAAAATCTTCCAGTTTATGAACAAAAATGGGTTAATCCTTTTGGAGATTTGGGCATTCCTGGTTTTGAAATTCCGCAATATGTTCAAAAAGGAACAAAACAACAAGAGGTGGGTGGCGGGTCTGGATTTATAGTTTCTGAAGACGGCCTCATTTTAACAAATAAGCATGTTGTTTTGGATAAAAAAGCGGAATACACTGTTTTCACAAATGACGGCCAAAAATTTTCAGCCAAAGTTTTAGCCTTAAATCCAGTTCAAGATTTAGCGATAATTAAAGTTGAAAGCAATAAAAAATTTAAAGCAATAAAACTTGGCGACTCTTCAGAAATACAAATCGGCCAGAGCGCCATTGCTATCGGCAATGCCTTAGGAGAATTCCGCAACACAGTTTCGGTCGGAGTGATTTCAGGACTGGGAAGAACTATTTCAGCTTCTGGACAGAGGGGATTTTCCGAAACATTAGAAGATATTATCCAAACAGACGCCGCAATTAATGCAGGCAATTCCGGAGGGCCTTTATTAAATTTAAAAGGAGAAGTGATTGGAATTAATACGGCAATGGCGCAAGGAGCAGAAGCCATTGGTTTTGCCATTCCTATAAACAGAGCCAAGAGAGACATTGAACAGGTTTCGCAAGGCAATAAAATTGTCTATCCGTTTTTGGGAGTGCGTTATGTTTTGATAAACGAAGAAATAAAAGATAAAAATGATTTATCGGTAGATTATGGCGCTTGGGTAATAAGAGGCAGTCAGGGAGAATCAGCTATTACTAAAGGTTCAGCCGCCGAAATTGCCGGCATAAAAGAAAAAGATATAATTTTAGAATTTAATAATGAAAAAATTATAACCGAAAACTCAATGGCAAAAATAATTTCAAAATATAACGCCGGAGATAAAATTATTTTGAAAATTTTAAGAAACAAAGAAGAAATAATGGTTGAAGTTATTTTGGGCGAAAGGCCGGAGTAGCCTGAAATCAGAAACAAGAAAAAAGGCCTGCTTTTTGGGCGGGCCTTTTAGTTTGCGAAGCTATTCGTGTTTTCTTTAATAACCGCCATAGGGCTGAAAACCAACAGTTGATTTAACAGCCCCATATCGGTTATTGTAAGCTGTGTGAGACCCGACCTCACACGTTTTATGTGATGAGCTAAAAGAAAGGCAGAATTGTAAAAATAAAAAAGTATTTTCTAATCAAGAAAGGACCCTGAAATCTCGGACATGACTTTGTTGGAAAAGGTTGTCGGAAATTGGAGCTTTTGACCTTTAAAATTATTGAATAATTTCTCTTTTTCTTTTTGCATAAATTCGGCGAATTCGTTGTCGGATTTTTCAAGGGCGACCTTATCTAAATCTTCAAAAGTGATTCCTGGTTTTAAATATTGTTCTGCGTTTTTCATTGATTTTAATTTTTGGTATGGAGTTAAATATGTGTTGTAAATCTTTTTTTCTTTTCCGCGTTTATCAATTATGATTGTTGGATATCCGCACGGTCTGTGAAAGTTGAGATAATCGTTAAAACAGCTTTTGTAAAATTCATTGAAGCATTCGGCGTATCCTTTTGCGATGAATCTGTATCCGATGTGTTTTCTGATTACAAAGTTATTTTTTCCTTCAACCAGTCCGTTGTCATTGGAATGCCTCGGTCTGCACTTAGTCTGTGAAATCAGTAGTTTGTTTAAAAGCTGAGCTACAACCTTGTTTATGTATTCTGAACCGTTGTCGGAATGGAAATTAATGATTAAAAACGGAAACTGATCCAGTAAATCTTTGAGCAGTGGCAAAAGATGATCTTCTGAAATTCGCTCCACGCAACCGATGATTTCCCACTGGGTCACTTCGTCAACGATGTTGATGTGATAAATTCCTTTTTCCTTGTCCAAATCCCCTTGGTGGACGGTGTCAACGCGTAGGAATCCCGGCATTCCGTTGTTCTCGGGTTTTGTGCGTTTGCCGATTGGAATCTTTATCGGGTTCGTTTTTTTGACAGTTAGAGAATGTGAAACATATTGTCTTGTTCCTCGCAGATTGTAGATGTGAGAGGCGGAAATGTTACTGATGTTCCTGTAATCTTGTTTGTGGAAAATATTGTATTCTCGGGATAGTATTCCCTTGGTTGCCGGTCCAGAAAGCCGTCCGTGCAGGTTGTCTGTTTTTATCAGCAAGGCAATGTCTGAAGCATTGTATATTTTGGGAAACCGCCGGCAGTTTGAATAGGCAACGATTATCTTTCCCAACCTTCTTTTCTTTGCAATTAACTTCTTCGTTTGCGTTTTAGACAAGCCGGTCATCTTTACAATGTATTTTTTAACAATTGTTTTTTCTTTTTTAACACATGAAAAGTATTTAAACTTGTTTAAAACATTTTCAATCCACAAGTTTCTCTCGACCTTGTTTTCTGCGAGAAACCTTGTGGCGTCATTGTTTAATTTTAAAAACTCTTTTATCTGATCGATTGAAACTACATTTTTGTCTTGCATGTTGATTATCATGCTTCAACTCTGACATCTTTTTCCAACTTTTCAACATCCAATTTCAGGGTCCTTCTGTGTTAGAAACAGAACATCATTTGAGGGTCCTTCTGTATTGTACAATACTAAAACTTGACAGGCTATTTTGATTTGCTATAATTAAGATGCTGACAGACTCGTACACTACGAGTTAAAGTCGGATGTTAACAAAAGGGATTCTTTGTAAAAGGCGTCCTTTTTGTTTATAATTGAATCGTGGATTCGGGCTCGTGGTGTATGAAGTAGCATGTCGGCATTAACATCCGACGAAGCGAGTGCAAGTCTCGCCGAGTCCACGCTAAAGAGTCTATCGCAAATCGTGATGGATTTTTTAGTTACGCTAATTTTTTCTTTTTCTCCCTTCTTTCAGTCCGCCAGCCATGGAAGCCAGAAGAGCCTTATTGGCGGGCTAAAAGAAAGGAGGGAGGCCAGAGAACCAGCTCGGGCCTCCCATAACAATCCGCTTGATTTTTACAGCGGGCATAGTTCTTACGAACTAAGCGCGGTATTCCCGCCAACCTTTTTGTTTGCGGCACAAACAGGAAAGCACGTCTCGTTGTTTCAAATTTTTATAGAGATTTTAAACTCTACTTAGGCCGAGGACTCGTCTATAAATGGCGAGGTCTTCGGCCGTCGCCTCAGTCGGCAGACCGAGGCTGTCGGTTGTCGGCAGGATAATTAATCCCGCCTTCCTCGCGTCAATTTCCGCCAAATCCTCCGTAGGAGGATGGCGGATAAAGACAGTGACGTGACCCAATTTGTGTTGGGCCGCCGTCACAAATCCAACCTGTTGTTTGGTGGCGTTATCGGTAACGCCACCAACGGCAAGCGCCCTACGGGCCGCTTGCTCGGTTATACTAACTGGTCGCCATTCTTTTTTGTTCATCTCTTTTATTTCTCCCAAAAAGAGATTTCCACACTTTCAGCCCACAACACAATATTATGAGCTAAAAAATGGAGGGGAGTTTTTGAAAAAACCATTTTTCATAAATTCCCCATAAACCAATCCGCTTGAATTTTACAGCAGGCATGATTCTTACGAATCAAGCGCGGTATTCCCGCTAACCTGTTTGTTTAAGCCTAAACAGGAGGCTTTTGTTGTCGCACACTGACAGCAGAGCGACTTGCTGGGTAGATATTCGGTCTCTTATTTTCTACCTAATCTCCTTTACTCGCCAATCCATGGCCAGCGGTCTGACGGAGAACCCGCTGTTTAGCCGAGAGAGCTAATAAAGCTCTCTATTCACTACTTCGGCCTCGCACTCCTGCGAACAGCAGGAGTCCTTAGCCAAGTAGTGAATCGGTGCCCCGCATTCGGAGCACCGGTTCTCGGCCAGGCGGAGGAGCCGCTCCACCAAATCCTCCAGCCTTCCGAGCCGTTGCTCGGAGGTGCTGTTCGGATTGGCGAGTAAAGCCCTCATCTGCTTGTAAGCAGACTTGAGCTCGGCTCCAACCGCCGGAGACTCAAACCATTTTCTCATGGTTTAATCCTCCGCTGTTTCAGGCCAGCCGCCTTGCTTGGAAACTGCCAAGCTCAAAAAGGAAAACTTTATCCCTTCTTTCAAACCACTAAAGAAATTATCAATTTAGAAATCAACCATAAAAGTCGTTTCAGGTATTCAACTAATGATTTGAAAGAAGGGTAGGAAACTAAAACTCAGTTATGCCTATTGCTTTGTGTTTCCCGTAAATTTTTCAAATTGCTTCTTTATATCTAATATTTTTATTATAGCATACCCAAGAAACCTTGTCAATCCCGTGCGATAATGTACACAGACATATGGCGGTTTTTATAAAAAATAAGAGCGGGTTCTTTTTGGGAACCCGCTTTGGCCAGATGGCCCTGTTTTTTTGTTCAAACTTTTTGTTTGGTTTTGTGCCGGGCTTCTCGCCTGGCGCAGTGATGGATCATCGCAGCGACTATGGTGGTAGTCATTGGATTAAGAAAAAAATCGGCTCGCCACGCTGTTTTGCGGGCAACCATCGCCATCCGCCTCCGTTCTTCTATTAGGGGAACCGGAATTGCGCGGGAGAATACAGCCTCCTTCGTTTTTTTAAGTAATTCTTTGCTCGTCATCTTAGGGTCTCCTAAAGAATTGAAGAGTCCAAAAGGTTTAAACAATAATATTATCATAGCATTTATTATATTAATGTTCAATTTTTTTACTCTTGAATTAAAATTAAAGTTGACATATAATAAAAAACATGAATGGAGGAGCCAATTTTACAAATAAAGCCCAGGATGCCATAATGTCGGCCCAACAATTGGCGCAAGAAAAAGGACAGCAGCAAATAGACGCTCTGCACCTGCTTTTTGCCTTGCTTTTGCAAGACGGAAGCGTAATTTTGACCATACTTCAAAAATTAGGAGTTGATGTGGATTCTTTAAAAAAGAAAGTTGAAATCCAGATTGCAAAAATTCCGACAATTGCGGCGCCCGCCGCTTTTGGCCAATTTTATTTAACGCAGGATATGGCAAAAGTTTTAGACAGAGCCAGACAAGAGGCAATGAAAATGGGAGACGAATTTATTTCCGTTGAGCATTTCTTTTTAGCGCTGTTGGATACCAAATCAACAGCCAAAGACATTTTAGATAAAATTACTTTTTTCAGCCCCGGGGGAGATTTAAATAATTTAAAAACTTCAAAACTTGATTATGAGCAGGCACTGAAAATTTTATCGCAAATAAGGGGCGGACAAAAAATAACCGACCCGGAGCCAGAATCAAAATATCAGGTAATTGAAAAATACACCAGAAATTTAACTAATTTAGCGTCAGCGGGAAAAATTGACCCTATAATCGGCAGAGATAATGAAATTAGAAGGGTGATGCAGATTATATCCCGCAGAACTAAAAATAATCCAGTATTGATTGGCGAAGCCGGAGTGGGTAAAACAGCGATCGTGGAAGGGTTTGCCCAAAGGATTTCCAGAAGCAATGTGCCGGAATTTTTAAAAAACAAAGAAATAATTTCTTTAGATTTGGGGGCGATAATTGCCGGCACAAAATATAGGGGAGAGTTTGAAACCAGAATAAAGGCTTTATTAAAAGAGATTAATCGGGCTGACGGAAGATATATTCTATTTATTGACGAGCTTCACACTTTAGTGGGAGCCGGAGCCGCTGAAGGCGCGATTGACGCTTCAAATTTATTGAAGCCGGCTTTAGCTCGCGGAGAATTAAGAGCAATCGGGGCTACAACCTTAAAAGAATACCAAAAATATATTGAAAGAGATCCGGCTTTAGAAAGAAGATTCCAGCCGATTTATGTTCAGGAACCTTCAACCGAAGACGCAACAGCTATATTAAGGGGTATTAAAGAAAAATACGAGGTTCATCATGGGGTAAGAATTAAGGATTCAGCTATTAAGGCGGCGGTTGAGCTGAGTAATCGTTATATTTCAGACAGATTTTTACCGGACAAAGCGGTTGACTTGATGGACGAGGCGGCTTCGGCTTTGAGATTGGAAATTGAGTCAGAACCGCAGGAGTTGGAAAAATATGAAGAAGAAATCACAAAGCTTGAAATAGAAAAACAGGCCTTAAAAAAAGAAAAAGGCGCTGAAAGAAGATTAAAGGTAATTGCCAGAGAGTTAGCCGACTTAAAGGAAAAAACGAAAGCGCTAAGGGCGAAATGGGGAGCGGAAAAAGAATTGATTAATAAAATAAAAGACATTAGAAAAAAGATTGACGACTTTTCTTACCAAACAGAAACTGCTCAAAGAGAAGCTGATTTGGAAAAAGTGGCTGAAATAAAATATGGCAGAATACCTCAGCTTTTAAAAGAGCAAAAAATAATTGAGCAAAAATTAATTAAACTTCAAAAAACCCATCACTTTTTGAAAGAAGAGGTGACGGAAGAAGAAGTGGCTGGGGTTGTTTCCCGCTGGACCGGAATTCCAGTTACAAGATTAATTACAGAAGAGGCCCAAAAATTAGAGACAATGGAAAATGTTTTAAATAGAAGGGTGATAGGGCAAGAAGAGGCGATTTCAGCTATATCAAGGGCGATTAGAAGAGCCAGAGCCGGCATTTCTGAGGAAAATAAACCATTGGGCTCTTTTCTATTTTTAGGACCGACAGGAGTCGGCAAAACTGAAACCGCCAGGGCTTTGGCCGGATTTTTATTTGATGACGAAAAAGCTATGATACGATTAGATATGTCGGAATATATGGAACGCCATACAGTTTCTAAAATTATCGGCTCGCCGCCCGGATATGTCGGCTATGAAGAAGCCGGCCAGCTTACAGAAAAAGTAAGGCGCAGGCCCTATTCCGTAATTTTATTAGACGAAGTTGAAAAGGCGCACCCTGAGATATTTAATATTCTTCTTCAAATTTTTGAAGACGGAAGATTAACGGACTCTAAGGGCAGAACAGCATCTTTCAAAAACACGATTATAATAATGACTTCTAATGTCGGTTCGGATTATATCAATAAAATGTCTTCAATTGGTTTTAATACCAGAGAAGAGATCGCCGAAAGAGAATCAATGAAAGACAAAATAGCAGATTCCCTAAAAGACCAGTTTAGGCCGGAATTTTTAAATAGGATTGATGAGGTTGTAGTATTTAATTATTTAAGAAAAGAAGAAATAAAAAGAATTGTTGAACTGGAATTGTCAAAGGTTGAAGAAAGATTAAAGGCAAAAGAGATAAAAATTACAATTTCTGAAAAAGCAAAAGAATTATTAGTTAAAGACGGGTTTGACCCTAATTTGGGGGCAAGGCCGTTAAAGAGAGTTATTCAAAGATTAATTCTTGACCCTTTATCTATTAAAATAGTTATTAATGAACTCAGAGAGGGTAGCAGGGTTTTGATTGACGCAGAAGAGGGAAAAATTATATTTGATATGCCAAAAGATTTTCCTAAAATGAGAGAACCTCAAAAATTAGCGAAAACATCAGTTAGATAGTCAATGACAAAAATAAAAACTATATCAATAATTGCCGCTATTTTATTATTAGGAGCATTGGGCGCCTTATTTTTTAATGTTTTTGCTTTGCCCTTTTTGCTGACAAATTCTTACTTTGAAAGATTTCAGTTTGTTAAAGATTTTAAGCAGGGTAAAATAATCATAAATCCGAAAGAACAGGTTTATATACAAGAAAACACAGCATTAGAAAAAGCAATAAATAACGCCCAAAAAGTAGTTGTAGGAACCCAAAAGAATGGAGTTGTCACGGGTTCTGGTTTAATCGCAACATCTGATGGGTCTATTATAACCTTAGCTTCGCTTGTTTCTAGTGGAACTAAAGTAAATTTTAATGGTGAAGATATAAATTATAAAATTATAAAAAAAGATTTAAAAAATAATCTTGCTTTAATAAAAGTTGAAAAAAACGACTTGTACACAGTCGGTTTTGCAGATTTTGATAACTTAATTATTGGTCAAAGAGTTTTTTTAATAGGAGTTATATCAGTTAACACGGGTAATCGATTTGCAAACGAGGGGATTATAAGAAGTTTTGAAGAAAATTTAATAAAAACCAATATTTCAGAAAAAGCTATTGTCAATGGAAGTCCTTTATTTAATATCTCTGGCGAATTAGTCGGTTTAAGTTTTATTAGTCAGGACGGAAAAGTTTCAGCAATTTCCATTGATACAATAAAATCATTTTTAGGATTGTAATTCAAGGTAAATATATATGAAAAAAGGGTTTACGTTAATTGAATTATTAATAGTTATTATCGTTGTCGCAATTTTAGCTATTCTTATTATAACTTATCTCAATTTTGGCAGAAATAAAGCCAAGGACGCTTTAATGATAGAAATCATGGGTACCTCATTAACAAAATTTTCGGTGGAATATTATCTTAATTCTCCTACAAAAAATTACGCCGCTTTTTGCAGCGATGATGCAACGCGGGATCTTCTCGGTAAAATTAATCCTACGCAACAGTGTTTCTCCGACAATAATAAGTGGGTTGTATGCGCGCAGTTTTATTCTTCCAGCGCAAAAGCTTGGTGTGCCGATAACACCGGCGTTAAAAAAGAGATTACGGCGGGCCCGCGTGGCGCGTGTAGGGCAGGCATAAGGTCTTGCCCATAAAGTGTTTTTCTTGAATTACGAATATGAACGTTGTTTTTAAAAAGATTTTTAAATTTGCCGGTTTTTTCATACCGGCTTTATTTATTTTGTATTTGTGTTTTGCTTTATTAAGAGGGATTTCTCCTAATTCGTTTCTAGCTTCTACGTCCCCGGTTTTTTCCATAGAAGAAATAATTTTTCCAGGGAAAATAGAGCTATTGCCAGATTTAATCACAGAAGAAGATTCAATCGACAACGCAGATGAAATATTAATAAAAATAGTTGATTCTATAACCGGCGTTGGCGGGCCAGATAATATGCAAGAAACCCTAGACGATATCGCGGAAAAATTTGATATTCTAAAACAACAGGCGTTAAAGCTTATAGAAGAATATAATTTAAATAATAATTTAGAGCAAAATTCTGGAAATAATGAGCCGCAAGACCAACAAGATGAGCCAGATGACAGCCAAATATTACAGCAAAGCGCGCCACAGCAAAACAATCCGCCTACGATAACCGGTGGCGGCGGAGGCGGGGGAGGGGGCGGAGGCGGGGGCGGAAACAGCGGCTCCAATCCTGTTTATTCTAAAATTTTAATATCAGAAGTTCAGGTTGCCGGCTTAACCGATGAAAAAGAGGAATTTGTGGAGTTATATAATCCAAATATAGCGGAAATTGACCTAACTGATTGGTATTTGCAGAAAAAAACAAAAACAGGCTCTGATTATTCATCATTTATTTCAAATACCCTGTTTTTAGGAAAAAAAATCGGAGCAAACAGTTATTTTCTTATAGCCAGAGAAAACTCTTCTTTTATCGGCTTGTCAGACATTATTACAAATAATTCTCTTTCAGAAGATAGTTCTTTAGTTTTAAAAAATCCTAACAGAGAAATAGCGGATAAATTAGGTTTTGGCGACGCCCAAGAATACGAAACCAGTTCCGCTAAAAATCCAGAAAACGGCCAAAGCATAGGAAGAAAGTGGGACGCGACAAACAACACAGAGCAGGACACAGATAATAATTCTAACGATTTTGAGGCGCAAAATCCGACTCCAAAAGAAAAAAACAGCGTCTATGTAGCGCCGCCAGGTTTTAAAATTTTAATATCAGAAGTCCAAATATCGCCGTCTGAACAAAGATTTGTTGAACTTTATAATCCAAATAATTTTGAAGTTAGTTTGACAGGTTGGTATTTACAGAGAAAAACAGAAACAGGAACTTCATGGAATTCTCTTGTTTCCTCGCCTAAATTTGAAGGAAAGACGATTTTGGCAAATGATTATTTTTTAATTTCAGAATCAGCCAGCGCGCTCGATATTGTATTGGATTTAACTCTTACTGAAAATAATTCTTTGGTTTTAAAAAATCCTAAAGGAGATATTTCCGACAAATTAGGTTTCGGCAGTCCGCAGGATTTTGAAACTTCGCCTGCGCAAAATCCAGACAACAGCCAAAGTTTGGGCAGGGTATTTGATGAGGCCAGTCAAACTTACTTAGATACAGATAACAATTCAGTTGATTTTGAGCTGGCCGCGCCTACTCCAAAAGCAAAAAATATTAAATATATTGAGCCGCCGGTTGAAGAAAAGGATGCGACTCCGCCCGAAGTTAGCTTTAATTTAAATCCGGTTCAAAACAATATTATTTTTACAGTTAATTTTGAAATTACAGATACTATTGGGACAGTTACTCCGTCTGGCATAGCCATCTATATTTTTCATTGGAAAGAAGAAAGTGGCGATTGGCAGGAAGACGCTCCAGTAATAGTTAGCGGAAGCCCGACGTCCGCCAGTTTTACAAGAGAATTTATAGAAAGCCAAGACGAAAAGGCTTATTATTTTCAAATAAAAGCAAAGGATTTTGCCGGAAACGAATCTGTTTGGTTGCCAGAAACACCAGCAGAAACAAAAATAAGCATTCCAAAAGAAGTTTTGATAAAGATTGAAGAATAAGCGGGCTCTTTGCCTCAGTTTAAGCCATAGAGTTATTCACATGGTATATCTTTTTTTTATGATATAATAAATAAACGGTTTTCAGGGCACGGGATTCAAACTAGGATCAAATTTAGAAGCCAAAAAGTGAGATAATTTCAAGGAGCGACGAGGAAACATATCCTATGTGATACGTTGACGAAGTCGCAACGCAGAAATTAGCCATTTTTTTGGCTTCCCTTCGGGCGGGCGAATTCAGGCAATCTTCTTCGTTACTCGTCGAGAACGATGCGTAAAGCATCGTATCTCTTCCTCGCGCCTTGAAGCTTGCCTGAATTCACTCCGCTAAATTGATTCTAGTTTGAACCCCGTGCCCCATCGTTTTTTTGACTTTTGATTTTTTTCTGGTATATTAAAGGCCAGATGGAAGATAAATTTATACAATTAACCGGTGCGGTTTATAAATTGCTGGATTTTTTTCCCGAAGGGGAGCCGTTAAAAAATCGAGCTAAAGAAAAAGCATTATCAATAATGGATAATAGGAATAATGCCTCTGGCCAGTTTTTGGAGGACATAGAGGTTCTTTTGAACTACCTAAAACTTGCCAAGTCCTTTGGATGGATAGATAGCATTAATTTTTTAATAATTTCTAAAGAATACGAAAAAATCATGGGGCAAGCAAGCCAGCCGGTGAAAAAAGCAGAAAACACAAAAATTGTTGCCCAAACCCAAAAAATTACTTTTCAAAAGACCATAGAAAACCAAGTGTCATTTACCGAAGAAAAAATTAGCCAGCCGAAAGTCGCTGAATTTTCTATTTCAGACCGCCAGAAAAAAATACTCCAGATTTTAAGCGAAAAAGGGCATGCCCAGGTTTCAGATTTTAAAACAGTTTTAAATGATGTTACAAAAAGAACAATAAGAAGGGATTTAGACGAATTATTAAAAAATGGAGAGATAATTAGGGCAGGGGAATGGAATCAAGTGTTTTATCAGTTAGGACATTAACTATATCTTAATTAAATTAAATTTTGTCCTATTTTGTCCTATCAATAAAAAGATTATCAACATCCCGCCCAAACGGGATTAATTTTATTAGTCTTGACTTTGTTTTGTTTTTATTATATTATATAGTTATATAATAATGGATAATTATAAAGAGAAATTTAGCCAGATTTACGACCATTATATTGATAAAATATATAGGTTTGTTTACTTAAAAGTAGATTCACAGGAAACAGCCGAGGACATTACCTCAAAGGTCTTTTTAAGGGGCTGGGAGGCCTTCCAGAGCCAAAAAGTCCTAAATCCAAGCGCCTTTTTATACCAGATTGCCAGGAATACAGTGATTGACCATTATAGAGAAAAGGGTAGGACAAGAATAATTTCGGCTGACATTTTGCCTCAAATAGTTGACCGAGGAATGGGATTAGAAGAAAGAGCCATATTAAGCTCTGAATTTGAAGAAGTTAGGCTGGCTATCCAAAACTTAAAACAAGACTATCAGGACATAATCATTTGTCACTATATTGATGATATGAAGGTGCCGGAAATAGCCGAGATTATGGGAAAGCCAGAAGGCACAATAAGGGTAATGCTTCATCGGGGGCTAAAAGTTTTAAAAAAGGAAATGGAAGCAAGGAAAGTACAAGAACTGTAGATTGTAACAAAATCACGGTTTTTACGTCATAATAATAACATGCAGGAGACAAAATTAATCAACAAATTAAAGGAACTCCAGCAGATAAAGCCCAGAAAAGAATGGGTGATTTTGGCTAAAAATCAGATATTAGCAGAACCAAAGCCTGCTTTCGCTGAAAGTTTTAGCGCGAGAAAGAAAGAAAGCATATTTGGAATTTTAAGCTTTTTGCCCGCTCTTATTTATCAAAGAAAATTAGCTTACGCTTTTGCAACTCTTCTTTTTATAATGGTTGGGATGTTTGGCTTTGCCCAGTACACAATGCCCGGCGATATATTATTTTCAGTAAAAAGAATGACAGAGCAATCCCAAACAGCTTTTGGAGCGCCGGAGAATCAGTTAAAGAATAACCTTGAAATTGCCAGCAGAAGATTGGATGATTTAACGCAAGTTGTAAAAAATAACAGAATGCAAAATATTGCTCCAGCCATAAAAGAGTTTCAGGCAAGCATTTCACAAGCGACAAAAAATTTGATTGACAGCATAGAACAGAAAGATTCACAAGCAATAAGGGCGCTTGTTTTGCAGATTAAAAAAATAGAAGATAATAAAAAGCAATTGCAAACCTACGGAGTGGACCTGATAGATACCCAAGAATCAAAAGATTTAAACGACGCGTTGGCTCCTTTGGCGCAAAGAGAGATTGATGATTTAGAAAAAACAACATTAACAGAAGACCAGCAAAAAACAATGCAAACAATAAAGGATTTATACGCAGACGGGAAATATTCAGACGCTTTAGAAGGAATATTAACGCTTAATAAATAAACAATTGACGAGTCGTTAATTCGTGATTAATACGTAAAATCGCGAGTTTACAATGGTCGACCGGCGAGAAAAATAAAAATATAAATTAATTCATCCCTCACTAACTTTGCTCTTATGCATGTTTTATATGTAATTCAGAGCAAAAAAGATTTCACATTTTATATCGGCATTACTCTGAATATGCAAAACAGATTAGACGCGCATAATCGAGGTAAAGTTTTTTCAACTAAACGCAAAATTCCTTGGGAACTGATATATTGTGAGATATATAAATCAAAAACAGATGCAGCAGATAGGGAGCAGAAGTTGAAAAATCATGGAGCAGCTTGGTATAGAATAAAAGAAAGAATAAAAAATAGTATTTTGAAACCCAACTAATGGGTAAAGAGAGCAAAGTTAGTGAGGGATAAAAAACACACAAAAAATGAGTATACGAAAAACAATTATCACAACCGTAGTCGCTTTGACTTTGGTTGCAATGATTGCTCCTGGTGTGGCTCAAGGTGTTACGATTGACGAGTTGTTAGCTCAAATTACCGCATTACAGGCCCAATTAGTGGCATTGCAAGGCGGAACAACTACAACCGGAACAGCACCTACCGCCTGCGCTGGAATTACTCTTACTAGAACACTGGTAAAAGGTTCCACGGGCAGTGATGTAAAATGCGTTCAAGCGCTTTTAAACACCGATACAGCGACACAAGTAGCAGTTAGCGGAGTCGGCTCAGCCGGCAACGAAACAACCACTTACGGAAATTTAACCGTAGCGGCTGTTAAAAAATTTCAAGCAAAATACGGAACAGGTTCATTAGGCACAGTTGGTCCAAACACCAGAGCCAAAATGAATTTAATATTAACCGGCGGAACAACCGGTGGAACAACCGGCGGCGGAACAACCGGCGGAACAACTCCTCCAGTTGTAGTTCCAACAGGCGCGGGATTGACAGTGGGATTAGCCTACAATAATCCAGCCTCTGGAACAGTTATATTGGCGCAGGGTTTGGCCCCATTGGCTAAATTCACTTTTACTAACGGCGATAACGCAGAAGTAAAAGTTACCAATTTAAAAGTAAATAGAATTGGTGTTTCTCTTGATGCTACCTTGGCAAATGTATATTTGTTCAATGGAGCAAAAAGATTAACTGATGCAGCCAGCGTTTCATCTGGTGTAATTACTTTCAATGACGCATCCGGACTATTTACAGTTCCATCTGGCGGTTCAACAACAATCACAGTAGCCGCTGATTTAGCCGCTTCTGCTGGTCAAACAGTAGGGGCCGCTATCAACGCTTCTACTAGTGTAACCACCAACGCCAGTTCTGTTAAGGGAACATATCCAATTAACGGAAATCTAATGACAGCGGCAACTGCCACTGGAGCTGGAGTTGAGTTTGCGGCCACCACGACACCATCAACAAATACCAGCTTAACTCCCCAGAACGATTACACGGTTTGGCAAAACAGCGTTGTTATTTCTACCAGAGCCGTTGACTTCACCCGTATTGCTTTCAGGGAGATTGGCTCTGTTAAGAAAACCGACCTTCAAAACTTTCGTCTTTATGTTGACGGAGTCCAGGTTGGTTCTGCTGTAGCTAATTTAGATGGCGAGAATGGTTATGTGACTTTTGATTTATCTGCTAGCCCAAAGAGAATGGAGGCAGGCACAAGAGTTATTAAGTTAGTGGCTGATATTATTGGCGGATCAAGCTTAAACTTTAAGTTTAGAGTATCAGTATCCGCTGACGCTAACTTTGTTGATACACAATATAATGTCAACACAGCGCCAACAACAGCAACCACTACTGGAAGCTTTACAGTAGCCGATGTAACATCCGGTGTTCAGACAGTAGCTTCGGGAACTTTGACTTTTACCAAGCAATCCACTTCTCCATCTGGCGATATAGTTAACACTGCCCCAAATGCAACATTAGCTAAATACACCCTTACTGCCGCCGGAGAACCTGTAAAAGTTGAAAGCTTGTACGTTAGAATCATATTTACTAACGTAACTGGAACAGATAATTGTACCGCCGCCAGTACTGTATGTACTGATGCGGCAAGCATGTTATTAAGAAGTGGTATGGTATTGGCTAATGGCGTCCAAATCGGCAGCACAACAGCAATTTCGCCTGTTGCCGCCGGAACACTATTTAGCCCAGGTTCATCTTTAATCGTTACGCCGGGTTCGCCTGTTACTTTAGAAGTAAAAGGCGATATCTACGACGCAACTGGCACTTATAACGATATTGATGCTACCGATACCCTGCAAGTTAGTATTATTGCAGGTTCAAGCAATGCCCAGGGCACGGTATCTTTGGCAAGCTTAAGCGCGCCTTCAGCTGCCACCAATGGCAACACTTTGACTGTGGCAACAGGGGCTTTGACGTTGTCAAAATACCCTGCTTACACAGACCAGACAGTTGTTGCTCCATTGACAGCTCACAAATTAGCTCACTTTACATTAACAGCTAACACAACAGAATCGGTTAATGTAACAGCTATTAATGTTGCTTTGAACTCAGTGGCTTCTTCATACGGAAGCAATTTGTATGTTGTATATGGAGACAAAACAACAACTATAAAGCCAACAGTTTCAACCAGCGACTCATGGTCAATCAACCACACATTGCCAGCCGGCAACACCATTGACATAATGGTTTATGCAGACTTTAGTTCATCAGCGGCCGGCACAGCGTATGCTACAGTTGACATTGACGGAACAACTGTCAGCTCAGCTACATCGGCTGACACTTCTGGAACGGTTGACGGGCAAAACATTGCCTTTAGTACGGGGAGCTTCACAACAACATCTTCTAGCTCTCCTTTGAATCAGGTGGCTGCCGGTAATCAAACAGTTGATGTTGCAAATTACGTGATGACCTCTTCTTATCAGCAATACACTGTGACAGAAATGAGGTTCTCTATGGGTTCAGACACAATTGCCCAAGCTGTTGTTTCAGCTTCGCTTAAAGATGCTTCAGGCACTGTGTTAAAAACAATTCCTTATGATACAGCAAATGACAGGTTCTACTTTACCGGTTTAAACATTGTGATTCCCGCTTCTACTTCAAAGACCGTAACAATTGCCTATACATTGTCACCCGGCATATCAGCTACAGCCAGTTCTTCAAATGTTGACGTAAAGCCAACCTTAACTCATGTTAAGAGGCAGGACCCGAACGGGACAGTAACCACTGACACCACCTTTACAACAGCTGCTGGAAACACCACGCTTGTTTACAAAGCCGTTCCAGTGCTTACGTTGAACGACTTAAATAACAGCACCTATATGTCTAACGGCGCAGAACAGAGCGTATATTCGTTCAAAGCCAAAGCTGACAAAGGCGATATTACAATGAAGCAGTTTAAGTTAGCTGTTTCATGGTCTGATGGAGGAACTGTGGCCCAATTAGGACTTGGCAACTTGAAGCTTGAGAAGAATGGATTAGATATCACAAGTTCTGTGTCAATTCTGAACGAAGACGGTCTTTCAGTCGAAGGATCATCTTCAGGAGTTTCCGAGAACGACAGCACAATTGTTGTTGCTTGGGATGGTAATACCGCTGATACAATTCTATCTGGCGGTGAAGTTACCTACACAATAAAAGGAACTCCGGAACAATTCAGAACCGGTACAGGCTCAGGCGATACGGCTGGAGTTGACTCGGTTTCTGTGGTATTCAGCAGAGACACAGCGGCCCAGACAGCTTCCCATACATATCTGAACGCTAATGCTTCACTTGGTATAATCGGCTTGCACGATTCAGCCGCAGCAGCAACTGGTGATGCCGAAGAGGCAACTATGATTTGGTCTGATATGTCAGCTGTTGGCCATGCTCCTGCGAACGGTACAGTTGGCACAAGTTCAGATAAAGACTGGACAAACAGCTATCTGTTAGAATCTATCTTAAATTCAGAGACTTGGTTGAGATAATTTCTTGAATAAAACCCTTGCTCTTCTTGTGAAAGAGCTGAAGGGATGAAAACAAAAAACCCCGAAAGGGGTTTTTTGTTTGCTGATTTCCACTGATGAGTTACGGCGATGTCCGACCTCGCAAAGCTTTGCGAGGTCGGACATCGATTTAAGCTTAATTCGTATTTTAATATTTTATCAGTGTTAATCAGCCAGCAATCAGCGGTAATCAATTACATAACGGCTCTTTCCGCTTTTTTTTGGCAGTCGCAGGAGGTTTTGTCTGGAATGTTTTTTATGATTTTCAATATCAAATTTTTTAATTTTTCGTTGTTGTTTTTAAAATTTGCCAGAACTTGTTCAATTGAGACCGGTTCAATTTTTGTTTTAGCGTATATTCCGGCGTCGTAATCAGTAACCAAAGAAATGTTTAAATAACACATGCCCATTTCCAGCGCCAAAATCACCTCGGGATATTGAGTCATATTTATAACATCGGCTCCTATTTTAGAAAAATAAGCGCTTTCCGCCGCAGTTGAAAACTTCGGACCTTCAACAACAACAGCGGTTCCTTTTGAATGCGTTTTTAGCCCCAATTTTTTTGCCTGCAAGACAGCGATTTTTCTTAAATCCTGGCAGTAGGGAAAAGCGCTTTCAATGTGGGCTACTTTGGGTCCGTCAAAAAAAGTGTCCTCTCTTTTTTTAGTTCTGTCAATGAATTGGTCGCAAATTACAAAGTCGCCCGGCTTAATGTTTTGTTTTAACGAGCCCACAGCCGAAGGGGCGATAATTTTTTCAACGCCGATTTGTTTCAAGGCAGAGATATTTGCCCTGTAATTTATTTTATGAGGCGGAATTTGATGATTTTTTCCATGCCTTGGCAAAAAAGCCACTGTTTTTCCAGATATCTTTCCTATGGTAATTTTATCTGAAGGTTTTCCGAACTCTGTTTCAATATCAATTTCCCTTGCCCCGCCCTTAAAAAATTCATAAAACCCGGAGCCGCCGATTATTCCGATTTCCGCTAATTTTTTTTGCGGTTTTCCGTTGGCTGGCGGATTGCTTACAGAATTATATTTTATTAAAGACTTTATTTTTTGTCCTTTGAGGATTTTTTTTCCATTTAGGTAGGAAAGCTCAATTAAAAAATCAATGCCGATTATTTTTCCACCAAGCTCTTTTACCAAGTCAACGGCGGCTTTCATTGTGCCGCCAGTGGCTAAAACATCGTCAATCAGCAAGACTTTTTCTCCGGGCAAAATAGAGTCTTGATGCATTTCAATGGTATTACTGCCGTATTCTAAAGCATATTTTTTAGAAACTGTTTTTGACGGAAGTTTTCCCTGTTTTCTTATAATGGCAATTCCTGTTTTTAATTTATAAGCCATAGCGGAAGCCAATAAAAAACCCCTTGCGTCTATGCCGACAATTTTGTCAATTCTTTGGTTTAAATAGGGTTTTGCCAGTTCGTCAATCGTTTTGGAAAAAAGTTTTTTATTTTCAAGCAGGGGGGTTATGTCTTTAAAGCTAATGCCTGATTTTGGCCAATCCTGTATTTCTCTTATTTGTTTTTTTATTAAATTTTTTATTTCCATTTTCATATATTTTTATTTTCCAATTTGTCTGTATCTTTCTATGTAATTTTCTGGCAAAGTGTATAAAAGACCTAATACGGCAGGCTCAAGTCCCGGGTCTATTTTTTTGGCAAGCACAGCTTCGTAGTACGATTTTTCGTATTCGCCCAATTCTTTGTAGACACCCGCCAAATTAAAGCGATAGGTGCCCTCTTTTGGATATTTTGCCGCGGCCTGCAAATAAAGCGATTTAACTATTAAATACTCTTGTCTGGCTTTTTCGTCTTCTCCCATTTGTTTGTAAACATAAGCCAAAGAAGAATGAAGGCTTGGGTCATTGGGGCTTAAACCCAGCAGTTGTTTTAAAAAATCCATTGCCTCTTTATTTTCCGGTTCTAATTCAAAAACTTTAATAGCTTCTTTTCCCGCTTTATCATATTCCTTGATTTTTTTGTATAAAAAAGCCAAAACAGCGTGCCAGCCGGCGTTTTTATCATTATTGTAAACAGTAGCCATGCGGTAGGCTTCAGCCGCGTCTTTATAGTTTTTTTGGCTTATATAGGCGACTCCAAGCTGAATATATGGCGGGGTAACAGCGCCTCCTTCTTGCGCCCTCTGAATATGTTTTTTGCCGTTTTCCTGGTCTCCTAAAAATATTTCCGCAATGCCCAAATACCAATAACATTGTCCATAACCGGAATCTATTTCAAGGCAATCTTCGGCTGTTTTTTTCATTTTTTGGTAATCTTTGGCCATAATATAATTTTTTTCCATTTCTATAAAAATTTCCTGGCGTTTCGGACTTAATTCCAAAGCTTTCTCAAGATAGCCCCTTGCTTCCAATAATAATTTTTTTTGCTTTTCAACATCTTCTTCTTTAGCCGCTAAAACATTTATAAACCCAGCTAAAACAAGCCATGTTCTGGTGTAATTGGGCTGGACAAGGGAGGCTGATTTTAGGGCTTCAGTTCCAGATAAAACATATTCAACTTCTTTTTCAGCTGTAGCGCACTGTTTAATAAAATCAGTATACTTTAATCCCGCGTAAGATGTTAGAATTCCGCCGCCTTGCCAGATATTTTTTGTCATATTTATCGCTTTATCGCATTTTTTGGCGGCAATTAAAATTTCAGCATAATTGATTTTTTCATTGAGATATAATGGTTTTATATTCCAAAACCAAATAAAACAGATTAAAATCAGCAGAAGGGGGATATAAGCAAACTTTTTTTTAAAAAAATTCGTTTTCGGCGTTTGAATAATTTTTTGTTCGCCCTGATTTGATATTAAATGAAAAGCATATCCGATAAAAAAGAAAGATATAAGATAGGTTGAAAAATCGTCAAAATTGAAGAAAAGCGCCGTAAGATACGCTATAAACATCGTTTGAAGCCCGTGAGCCAAGTAGGCGCGCTCGTCATCGCCCTGCCGCCTTTTAAATTTTTGCAGCTGCCAGAAAAGAGCGAGCCAGAATAAAAAATAAAGAATTAGCGATATTATGCCGGAGCTTACGGCAATGTCTAAAAATGCATTGTGCGGCCTATCCCACCATGTATCTTTAATGCCCGGAGTATTGGTATCATAGTATTTTTCAAAGCCGATATAGAAATTTTCAGGCCCCCAGCCCCAAATCGGTTTATCTTTTATTGCCTGAAAGGCGATTTTCCAGGCCGAGAAACGGGTTCCTGCCAGGTCTGTCATCACCCCCTTTATGGATAATCTGCCGGCCGTCATTTTAAATAAGTTGTTTTTTTCCGCGATTTGAGGAAAAATATTGAAAAGAACCGCGGCAATTATGACAAATAACACAAAAGAAGAGGCGACTATTTTGAGAAGTTTAAATTTTTTAGGGTAGAAAAAGATAAAGAAAAAAAATCCAATCAGTAATCCCAAATAAGTGGCCCTGGCTCCTGTTATTAAAATAGTACAACCAAATAGCAAAAATAGCGCGCCATATGCCCATTTTTTCTTTTTATCTTTTTCTTGTGTTAATAGAGTGAAAGATAGAAAAGTTAAAAAAAGCATATAGATTGCTAAAAAAGTGGCATTGCCTAAAAAAGACGGAGTGCCTCCCGACTCAAAAGAAATAAAAACATTTTTTAAGAGATTAAAATATTGAACAACAGCTAATAAAGAGATTAAAACTCCAAAGCCGAATAATATGTGAAATAATTTTTTCCAGTCATTTTTATCTATGAAAAGAGCTAAAAAAACAGCAAAAAGAAAGAAAAATAACAAATTTAAAATGCCGCCGGCCCTCTTCGGCGAGCCAAAAATACTAAACATCAAATCTTGCGAGAATAGAGTTGCTATAATTAAAGCAATTAAAAAAGCTAAAAGTATCAAGAAGGGCAAATAAACCCCGTTAGAAACGAAGTTTCTAACGGGGTAAACAGGATTTTTCCACTTTGGGATAGAAATAGTTATATCTTTTTTATAGAAAAATTTAAAAAATAAAAAAGAAATTAAGAGGGTTAGAGCAGTTCTAAATAAAATTGCCCGGCTCCAAACAGAGGGTTCAAAGGCCGGCGGCAGAATAATTATTGGTAAAAATAAGATAAAACAAATTCCCCAGAAAAATAAGCGATGAGATTTTTTTTGCGAAATAAAATTATTGTTTTCCATTGTAATTTATGATATAAAGATTTATTAAGAAATACAATAGTTCCTTGAATTACGAAATGATTTTTAGCTATTTATTAGGGAATTTTGCCTCTGGCGAAGGAAAAACTTTAAAATGTAGCTACGCTTACATTTTAAAGTTTTTACGCAGTCAGGGGTAAAATTAGCAATAAATAGCAAAAACTTATATTTTAAAATGGTCATTTCATAATTCAAGGAAGAGTTATAATAAATGGACATAATTATAGTTTGCCATACAGAATTCGGTTTTATAAGAAATAAAAGAATGATTTTTGATAAAAAAGCTTTTCAGGGAGTAAAAGACGGAGCGCCGAATTTAGTTAGATTAGCAAAAAAATACGGGGCAAAAATAACCTTTGTCGTTTGTCCGGAAGTTGTTGATTATTTTCCTAAAAACACAGGACAAGAAGTCGGTCTTCATATTCATCCGGGATGGGAAGAATTTGAGAGAGTTGGATTAAAATGGCATGTGGGCGACCAATATCTTAAGGAACATTGCAAACAGGCATCGGTTTCCAGCGCCTTGCAGGATTATTCTTATCCGGAACAACTTGATATGATAAAGACGGGGAAGGAACGGCTAAAAAGATCATTAGGAATTGAGCCCAAGGTTTTTGTTGCCGGCAGATGGTCTCTGAATAATGATACGGTAAAGATTCTCACAGAATTGGGTTTTACTCACGATTGTTCCGCCTATCCCGGTTTTAAATTATCTTATTTGGATTGGTCAAAGCTCCCTAGAATATGTATGCCCTATAAACCAAGTATAGACGATTATCAAAATAAAGGAGATATGCCTATTTTAATAGTTCCGGTTTCTCGGATGTTTTTGAGAGGAACAGCTGGTCCAGAAGACGCGCCAAAGTACGGTTTTTCCTGGCTAAAGGCCTGTTTCAAAGAATATCATGAACAAGGCGCGCCATTATTTCATATTGCCCTGCATTCTCCTGTTATGGCCGACCCTTACTATATTTCCCTAGCGGATAATTTTCTTTCTTTTATTTCCAAACATGATAATATTAATTTTAAATTTGTTTCAGAAATTAAAGAATATCCGCCTGCTAATTTTAAAACAAAATTATTGCCCTATGCATTCGCCTTTAACAAAGAAATCGCAAAGACAATTATTAGAAAATTTTTTGGAAAATCATAAAATAATATGACGGAAAAAAAACAATTTAAATCAATCTTTCTTTTAAAGCTTCCTATGTGTTCCCATCCGGACACTCCGAGCGAAGATAGCTTCAGAACTAAAAACCCGTTTAGACCAATTCCCACTTTGGCTTTGCCGGTATTGTGCGCTTTTGTGGATAAATATAAAACCTGCGATTATAAAATAAAAGCCGTAGATTTAAATTTAGAGGCTTATACCGAACCTGAAATTCCGGTAGACACATCTGTTTTTCCCAATTTGTTAGCTGAAGTTATTCAGAATAACGATTACGATGTTTTATCTCTGTCGGTGATGTATGTTTTTAATGAAAGGTGGGTTGACGATGCCGTGAAATTATCAAGAAAATTTCATCCTGAAGCAAAAATAATTATCGGCGGGGGAT
>ERZ1292629.18-Hain-H43-01um-R1-18-length-169003-cov-9_pt1 | contig 169003 bp, 192 predicted proteins | sample MGYA00564399_ERZ1292629 | MGnify/ENA primary metagenome ERZ1292629 (study PRJEB36523, sample SAMEA6512636) | groundwater metagenome | collected 2019-01-08 | study: AquaDiva: Metagenomics assemblies of 32 groundwater samples | reverse complement strand
ATCACGCGGCGTCGCTCCGTCAGACTTTCGTCCATTGCGGAAGATTCTCGACTGCAGCCACCCGTAGGTGTATGGGCCGTGTCTCAGTCCCATCGGTGGGGGTCACCCTCTCAGGTCCCCTAAGCGTCATTGCCTTGGTAGGCCATTACCCTACCAACTAGCTGATACTTCGCAGGCCCCTTCCTAAGCAAATTGCTTCTTTAATCTTCACCCCGCAAATGCGGGGCGGGGATATTATCGAGTATTAGTTTATCTTTCGACAAATTATTCTCGACTTAGGAGTAGGTTCCTACGTGTTACTACCTCGTCTGCCACTGAACAATTATTGATATAATCACAAATTATCCCGTTTGACTTGCATGCCTTATCCACGCCGCCAGCGTTCATCCTGAGCTAGGATCAAACTCTACTAAAAAATAGAACGGAACAAAAGAAAAAACATTTATTCCATTTAACTGGTGCTCTATGGTTGCACCCATAGAGACTTTCTTCACTAGCCTTATTGTGATTAGCATAAGACTAGCTAGCCTACTTGCGTAGGACTTGATTATAATTGCATACCTATTCTTTTATCAAAGAAAATCAGCCGGCTTGCTACCAGACTGTGGGTTCTATTATATACATATACAGAATGATGTCAACCCCGCCCCCTAACCTCACAAACCCTTGAAATAAAAGGCTTTTACCATTTACAAAAGACTCTATATCTGCAATAATAACAGGGTTTGAAACTAACATGCCCTGTTAGCTCAGCTGGTAGAGCAGCTCCCTCTTAAGGAGATGGTCGGGGGTTCGATTCCCTCACGGGGCACAATCAAAAAATCAGGCATTATTGTCTGATTTTTTGATTGCTGAAACGTAGCAAGCAAACTGCTTTGCTTGCGTGAGGGAATCGAAAGACTTTTCTGTGTTTTATTTATGAAACCAGAAAAGTACCAGCGACCGTAGGGCGAGATTACCCCTCACGGGGCACAAAAATTTCTATAAATCTTTTTCCATAAGATAAAGACTGTGTGCCTCTTTATCTCCCATTTCTTTATTTTTATTGTTTTCAACTATTTTAAAACCTATTCTTTCGTAGACTTTTATTGCATCTTCGTTTTCTATATTTACTTGCAGAGATACCTTTTCTAGTCCTTTTCGTTTTGCCTCAATTAAAAGACTATTAATTAATTGAGTGGAAATCTTTTTTCCTCTATGCTCAGGTAGAGTGTAGACACCTACAATCATGGAGGATTTAGAATCTATATCTATAGCACCAGCTGTTGAAATAAATATATTATTCTCTTCTGCTGCATAATAAGAGCGATCTGGTTTTGAAAGTTTTCTTTTCCAATATTCATCGTCTTTCTTAGATTCTTCTTTAAGGTCATCTCCAAAACTCTGGGGGTCTGTTTCGAGTCCTTTGAGTCTGATTTCACGGTACTTTACAGCATCATCGGCCTCTAACTTCTTTATATTAAATTTTTCAATGCCAGGTTTTATTTCTAAATTCATAATTCAATTACTTACCCATTAATAGTTTTATAAGCCCTTTCACGGGGCACAAAATTAATTTAAACTACTAGAATCTTTCACTTCTATCTTGGAGTGTTGATTCGCTTTTATAAGTTTCTCGATATCACTATATTGTTTTTCAAGATAATCCAACCTGTTTTCTAATTCTAGAGTCATAGGATTTTTCATGATTATTTTCATTTCTTCAAGAATTTCACCTAAGCGCTCATTATAAGGTTCGGTAGATTTTGAAATAATATCAACATAGTCCATATTAATACTTCTAACTAGGGCAGTCTTTTTCAAGTGTTCTTCTGATTCAATATGCTTAATTTGTTTTTCTAGAGACATGAATATATTTTACTTGTTTTTCAATAACTTCGCCAATTCCTTCATAAAAGCTTTAATGGATGCGTCATCATAGAGAGAAAGTGTTAGAACAGCTATTGGTTTCTTTTCTCTCCCTGCGGGAGATCGCCCAAGGGCAGAAAATTCTTTTTTAACTTTCTCTATTTTTTTTGCATCACTTATCATATCAGTTTTTGTAAGCACTATTACCTCGTCTTTTTCAAGTAGTAACTTGTCATATGTTCCAAGCTCTTTGCGAATCTGTTTGTACACTGTCATAGGTTTCTCATTCTCTAGAGACACAAGATGCGCGAGCATTTTCGTCCGCTTGATATGTTTTAAGAATTTAGTTCCAAGTCCTTTACCTTGCGACGCCCCTTCGATAAGCCCTGGAATATCAGCAATTATTTTCCCATAGAAATCTCCAAGATTAGGGTCGAGTGTCGTGAATTCATAATTACCCACTTTTGCCTGCGCATTCGTCACAGCATTAAGTAATGAAGATTTCCCAGCATTTGGTAGTCCTATCAAGCCGATGTCAGCAAAAAGTTCAAGCTCTATCTTGAAGTGACCTTGCTCGCCAAGTTTACCTTTAGTTGCCTTAGTTGGAGTTGTATTGATAGAAGTTTTAAATTGTTCGTTACCCCAGCCACCAAGGCCACCCTTCAAAAGTAATTCCTTCTGCCCTACTTCATCAAGCGAGATAGATGCTCCACTCTCTACACTAGTAATGATGGACCCCACTGGTAGCTCTATGATTAAATCCTTGCGATGTTTACCATGTTTACTTCCTCCCATACCGGCTTCGCCGTTAAAACCAGCGAATTCCTTTTTGTGTTTATATTTTGAAAGCAAGTGGATGTCGGAAACCGCAACTGCAAAAATACTGCCCCCACGGCCCCCATCCCCACCATTTGGACCACCTTTGTCGATAAACTTTTCCCGGCGCCAACGAACAACCCCGTCTCCGCCGTGGCCAGCCTGCGCATGAAATTTTATTTCATCTATGAACATAATTTTACTCTACGCGAGCAGTGCCTTTTTAGCAAGGGCGATCGCCCCTTCTTTTGAGTCTACCGTCATATAAAAACCACCTCTATGACAAAAATTAACGTCTGGTACCCCAGTAAGTTCAACAAGTTTGGGATCTCGATCGAGTAATCCTCGCCAAGATTCAGGGAACATTTTTCTACTTTCAAATGTTTCAGAGTTCTTCCTAATTGCTTCAACTTTCCACGATGAACTATGCCCACTTGGATAAATAAAATAAATTGGTTCAGGTAACAGAGATAAGGTATCCTGGAATAAGTACCTAGGGAAATCATTTGCGACTTCGATAATTCTTTTATCTGTTGCCTTCGTATACGCCTCATTGATTAATTGCTTACCACGATGATCTGTAAGGGCGACATAAATCTCTCTTTCCAATACTTCTACAACTTTCATGACTTGCTGTTTAAAAATCAAATCCTCATTAATACCAATCTCCTCCCATGTTGGCGAGTAAATTAAAAAAGGTTGATCAGCTGAATAAGGCATAACGTCTTTAAATTTTGGTGAGATAATATCGACACCATTGTCTATGGCATCAAGAGATGAAAATATCTTGCGGTCAATAAGATTCCATACTTCCATATTGTTATCACAAGTATCTAGTCCGAAATGTTTCCACGCAAGACCACAAGAAGCATATGGTATGCCATTTGCACGAGCACCTGCTCCTTCTTTCTGATGATGGTCAAAGCGATTAGACACTGGATCATATATACCACCAACATCAAATACGTAGTCAGCTTTGTCTATTGTTTCTTTATCACGAGTACGAATTATTTTGACCGATTGATTACTCTTTTTCAACCATATAATCAAAACAGCACAAGCAAATAAATCATCTGCATGGAAAGAACCATTGTGTGTGACTAATATTTTCTTTTTCTTTAAAAATGACATATTATTCTTTTTTATTATTTTTATCACCTTTGGATTCCCATAGTTCGATTATGAAAGCTACTATCTGTTCAAGTACAAAGAAAGCAATAAAGAATAGTAAGATGATGATTAAAAATTTACGGATGTCGCGACTTATCGACAGCGCAGTGTAACTGAAAAAGTATCCGAGTGCAAGTACCGAAGTAGACCAGACAAGGAGTGACCCGAGCTCTGCTTCGGCAAATGTACGAAGTCTTATCTTTTTGTATCCCGCAAAAAGAAGTGTAAACCAATGAAGTCCGAGTATCAAAAAACGAGAAAGAAATATAGACCAAAACGGTTTCTTTTCAAACTTTGGTAGGAAATAATTTACCCGGTGCTCAGCGTACCTTAGGACTGGCTTACCTGAATGGTTTTTCTGGAGATAATATCCGATTATATAGCCTATGACTGATTTTGATCCTCCGCCTATCATAGTAGCAATAAATGCGATGAAAATATTCAATGATCCCAAATGGGCAAATATGCCAGCAATGACAACAATTATTTCTCCTTCTATTATAACGCCTAGGAATATTAAGAGATAGGCTATATTTGCATTCAGCTCGACAAAATGTTGGATATGACTGAGTGTGAACATATAAAGCTACGAGTTGAAGTTGAATAATTTTGTAAGAATCCAGTTAAGTATCGATACTAGTAATGCTCCTATAAATGCAGCAGTAAATGTAGTAACAGAAAATCCTCGAATTATAGTGCCTAAATACCAAAACAGTATTCCATTTACCACTAGGGAAAATAGGCCAAGAGTAATCATATTTATAGGTAGAGTCAGTATATTTATTATCGGTCGTAAGAACATGTTGAAAAGTGTCAGACAGGCTCCTACTATAAGTGCCACCCAAATAGGACTAACAGTCACCCCAGAGATTATTTGGGTCGTCGCCCAGACGGCAACCGAGAGTATAATCCAATGTAAAATAATTCTCATAAGAGATTTAATTAAGAAAATAATGAATCAACGACTTCTTTGACCACATTGCCATCGGCCTTGCCTTTTAAATCTTTCATAAGTGCCGACATAAGCATACCCTTCTTCGTACTATCTGTAATACCTAGCTCATCCTTCTTTGCCTTTGCGATACTTTCCACTTCGCTCTTGTCCATCAATTTTGGTAGATACTTTTCGAGGACTGCCAGCTGTGCCGTCTCTTCAGCTACCAAATCCATGCGGCCACCTTTTGTAAATTGATCTATAGAATCTTTGCGCTGTTTAGACATGCGAGTAATGACAGCGAGAGCTTGCTCATCGGGTAGCATATCTTGCGGAGTCTTGCCTGTAGCGACGAGCTCATTGGTAAAAGCAGTGGAGAGTCCACGCATGACCTCGAGTGTGACAGTATCGCGTGCCTTCATTGCTTCCTTTATATTATTCTTGATTTCTTCATGTAACATAGACTGATTATAGCAAAAAAAGTGTAATCAAAATAGTCCTTGAGAAATGCCTTGCGCAGGCGGGTAGCCGAGCAGAGCAAATTTGAAGCTTCAAATTATGTGTGCATTTCAAGAGGAGCTATTTTGATGAAACGTTCTATGTTAAAATAGGTAATATGAAAAAGATTATATTCCTAGATACTGAAACGACTGGTAATGAACCAGTGAAAGATTTTCTTTGTCAGCTGGCATGGAAGACAAGCGAGGAAACATTTTGTGAGCTTTTCAAACCTCCTATCCCTATTCCACCGGAGGCAAGCGCCGTGACACACATTACGAACAAGCATGTCGTAGATAAGAAAGCATTCCAAGAAAGTAGCAATTATGGTGCGATAAAACTAATGCTCGAAGACCCAACTGCTGTCATGGTCGCCCACAATGCACGATTTGATGAAGAAATTATAAAAAAGGAAGGTATTACACCGGCCCATACTATCTGCACCCTTCGCGTAGCCAGAGCACTCGACACAAAAAATGTCATCCCTCAATACAAGCTCCAATATTTACGCTACTACTTGGACATAGAAATCAAAGCTGAGGCTCATGATGCGCTTGGTGACGTGCTTGTGCTAGAGCAACTGTATAAAAGACTTTTAGATAAGATAATGAAACCTGCCCGCAATGCTGATGGCATAGCTTCTGCAGGCGGGGAAGAAAATCTTACAGAGGAAGAAGCGATAGAAAAAATGATAGAAATTTCTAGTAGGCCATCGCTAATGAATAGCTTCCCTTTTGGTAAATACAATGGCAAGACTATAGAAGAAGTAAAAAATATTGATCCAGGATATTTAGACTGGATGCTCGGACAGAAAGAATTGAATCCTGACAACGAAGAAGACTGGATTTATACATTAAAATATCATTTAGGGAAATTATAATTATGAATATACTTTTAATTATTATAATAATATTACTAGTCGCACTCTTTGTAGGTATGTTTTTCTTCTTGCGAAAAAAGCCGATAGAAAGTAACGACAGCGCCATGCAACTTATGCTTGCGCAAATTAACGAACTATCAAGGACACTAGATCATAAATTGGGTGAATCACAGAAGGAAATGACTCAGACTATGCGCTATCAGTCGAGCGAGACTTCACGCATTGTGGCAGATATTACGGAGAAGATTACGCGATTGGATGAGACCAACAAGCAAGTGGTATCTTTTGCAGACCAACTTCAGAACTTGCAGGATATTTTAAAGAATCCAAAACAGCGAGGAATACTTGGTGAGTACTATTTAGAAACATTATTGAAGAATGTCATGCCTCCCGGCTCATACCAAATGCAGTACCCATTCCCTGATGGGACTATAGTAGACGCGGCAGTATTTGTAAAAGATAAAGTCATCCCAATTGATTCGAAGTTCTCTCTCGAGAATTACAATCGAATATCCGAGACTAATGATAAGGGTGAAAAAGAAAGACTGGAGAAAGTATTCATGAACGATCTGAAGAATCGTATTGTCGAGACATCAAAATATATCCAGCCGGAAAATGACACTATGGAGTTCGCTTTTATGTTCATACCTCATGAGGCTATCTACTATGATCTGCTTGTAAATAAGATTGGCGTGATACAAGGTGAAGATACTGAGAACCTGATTCAACGCGCAGCGAGTAAATACAAAGTTATCATAGTATCCCCTACTTCTTTCCTTGCATATTTGCAGACAGTACTTCAAGGATTAAATGCTCTACAGATAGAAAAAGGTGCGAAAGAGATAATTAAGCGTGTCGGTGAACTTGGCACTCATCTACAAAAATATGAAGAATACCACAAGAAGCTTGGCGCGGCGCTCGAAACCACTGTGAACCATTTTAATAAATCCAATCACGAATTCAGAAAAGTAGACAAAGACGTCATGCGTATTGCAGGTGTACCGATAGACATCGAGACGATGACTCTCGATAAACCACAAGATGAGGAGTAGAAAAACCATCCCCGTAAAAGGGATGGTTTTTTACAAACATTGGTTTGTAAGTTAATTTATTGTCATAGTCTGACCGGTTATTAAGTCAGAGCTATAAAAGACATTTGTTGTGGTTGAAAGATAACCAATCTTCATGCTGGTAATGACCGTACCACCAGTTAATGAACCTTGATCAAAGAATATATCAATCACCTTAGAAGTACCAGGTGGTAAAATAAAATCAACAGAAAACATTTGCGACGCCTGTACAACTCCAATGGGTACGCCACCATTCCCTGACATTTCAGAAGTTCTAATATTGGTAAAATTATTCAAGGGTGTAGTACCGCTGATTCGAACATCAATATTTGTTACACGAAACGGGTCAACCATATTCGTATTACGAAGGACAAATGAACCTTGTTTCACTCCGGCAGTATTAGGAGAAGTCGTTGTGTTTGGCAAGGCAGGATTTTTTGCTATAAGTATAAGATCAGTGTTTACTGATAGGCCTGTAGTGATTGGAAAATCAATAACTTGAGTGCTCACGTTAGAGCTAAACCCTATCATCCCACTTACTGGAATCCAAATTTTTACTTTAATCGTTCCGGCACTATATGGTATACCGTTTGTCATGTATATATCTGCTTTGACTACCAAAGTATTTATTGAATCCTTTAGAAGGATCAACTGACCGCCTAAATTATTATAAACAATCGGGGTAAACCCATCGTAGGATCGTGTTGAGCCAATTTGTACCCCTTTGTAGTATAGAGATACATTCATTAGGCTTGAGCCAGTCGGAGCCATCCCGGTAAGCATCGGCTGAACTACGAGCTGTGTCACCTTTTTACTTTCGCATAAAGGCGTAATATCAAATGATGCAATAGGAGCATTTGTAGTTCCACTTTGCACCGAAGTAAGTCCAGCAAATGCCGGCGTTACCACTTTACGGAGGGTATCCACACAGTTAGTAGGTTGGTTAGCACATTCTTTGGTGCAAGACCAAAAGGATATTATCGTAAGCATGGCTACGATTGCGATTGTTAACGAGCTAATTTTTCTCATAATAAAGATGATTTAATTTTAGATTTTTGCGAATTATATCACGGAAGACTCCTAAAGTCAAATAGATAGAGAGCAACTAAAAATCCTCCGAGTGGAGGATTTTTAGTTTGAACTTTAATAAATATTAGTGAGTCCAAGATGGGCCGTTGCCGTAGTTACTATATCCGTAATTATTGCCAAATCCTTGGCCTCCGTAGTAATTGCCATATGTTGGGGAAATATTTCCGGCATAAGGATAGCCGTAGTTTGTATTCGTATATCCGTAGCCAGCATTGTAGCCATTATTGCCATAATTATTATTTACTGGGTATCCATAGCCACCGTATCCTCCACCACCATATGTATTGCCATAGTAGCCCATAGTTGGATACATGTTGTTATAACCTCCTCCGTAGCCTCCATAATTGCCCCCATAGCCACCACCGTAGTATTGATTGCCGTATCCACCACCATAGTTATTATAGCCAGCATAGCCTCCTCCTATACTGATGCCGAAGCCCCAATCAGCAGATGAAGACTTTGGGTAGGACAATAGCCCAACTCCTATCAAAATGATAAATATTGAAAGTATTGTAAATGTCTTTTTCATAATATGCACACTATAACGCCCTTAATTTACTTTGTCAATATCACTCTTTCCCCACTGCCATTTGGGCGCCTCACCTTTCTTGTAGCAGATAATTATTAAAATTGTAGTAAATAAAATAAATGGCAATGCGTATCCAATAAGAGTATCGCTACCCGAATGCGAATATATATCGACAAGTATAGAGCTCTTGACCATAGCTACCAAATATACTATTAGTACAAGCCACCCTTGCCAAGTAGAAGGCGTCCAACCCCAGCCATATCTTTTTCTTTTGAACCAAAGTTTCTTTCCCATTATTATTATTTCACTTCTGACTTTTCGACTACGACCTCAGGTCTTTTTGGCATAACTAATGCCATAAATATATAAGTGAGCATTCCCGGCACAATACCAGTGAAGAAGCTGAATGCCGTATAAGCTACACGGAAAACTACTGGGTCAATATCGAAATATTCTCCGAGTCCTCCCATAACTCCTGAGATAACTTTATTATCATTACTTTTATATAATCTTTTATTGTATGTTTTCATAGTACGTATTTTACCAAATTCCAGCCTTTATGACATCTGGGATTAATTCTTTCTCTGTCATAGTAATCATGGGGTATTTTTTATTTACAAAATCTTTTTTGGTGAACCATATATAACTTTCAATTTCCATTGCAGGAGTAATGGTGCCTTCTATTTTTATAATATATATTCTCTGTTTAGTTATGTGCTTATCTGGATTATAAAAAGATGGACCGATATATTCTTTGAAAAATTTTGCTTCTACAAGCGAAACACCCAACTCCTCTTGAAGTTCCCTCCTTAGGCACTCTTCATCACTTTCACCTTCATCAATTTTGCCTCCTGGGGTCCACAGTTCTTTATAACCCTTGCCTAATAACATAAGAAGTTTTCCATCTTGAATAATTATTCCACCAATTCTAGTTTTAGTTTCCATTGCTTGGGGACAGGGATTCGAACCCCAATTAATGGCTTCAAAGGCCACTGTCCTACCATTAGACGATCCCCAAATACATCTTTAAAATACACTAAAAATAGATAAATTACAATGCAGTAGGAAATTAAGCCTCATGATATAATCATTTTATGTCAGTCTATATCACGTATTTTGTCCACGGTACGACAACAGATAATGAAAAGGAAATCTCATCGGGATGGTCCGATGTCGATCTTTCAGACTTAGGGGTAAAGCAATCTATTGAATTAAAAGACCAGACTAAAGATAAGAAATTTAATGTCGTATTCTGCTCAGATTTACAACGTGCAACCAAGTCAGCAAAATTAGCTTGGGATGGAGTCTACCCAATCATTCCTGATTCAAGATTAAGAGAATGTAACTATGGAAAACTAAATGCCGCGCCTTCTGCTATTGTAGAACCAATGCAAGAGGATGAATGTATTTATAATAAATTTCCTGAAGGAGAAAGTTATGAAGATGTAAAGGTACGTATTGCAGATTTCCTAGAATTTTTAAAAAATAATTACGACGGCAAACATGTTGCCTTAGTTGGTCACAAGGCCCCACAGCTCTCACTAGATGTCCTACTTAAAGGCAAGACCTGGAAACAAGCTCTAGCGGAAGATTGGCGCAAAACAAGATCTTGGCAACCGGGATGGGAATATCAGCTGGATTAGCAAGTAATCTCACTCCAACTTCCCTCCAGAGGCGGGCGGGCGTCCCAGGCGTAGAGCATTGTAGGAACAATTATAATTAAATTTTGGCAGTAATAGTATTTAATAAATATGAACACAGAAGAATATATGAAAGCAGAAGAATATAAGGAGGATTTAAGAAAAGCATATGAAAATAGTACTGTATTAATCAATCCTGAATCAGAAAACGAGATTAGTTTTTTATTAAATGAAAATATCTCCAAGGAAGAAGCTGCGAGTTTATTTAATAATTTTCCTAAAGAATTAAAAGTTAATATATATATTTCAAAAAAACACGAAGAAGAACTTGAAACAGTTAAAATTAAATACGAGGAGTTTCTATCTAGGGTTGATGGTCTTGGTATGGGTAGCCCATCTACTGGATTGAGCTATGTAGACGTGATAGTCAATAATCTTGATCTTTTTGGACGTTATATATTTTTCCCATGGGCAATAAAAAAAATTCTTGAGGATATCGATGATAAAATTTGGGATAAAATTAAAACATCTTTTAAAAACGTATATTCTAAATTCTTCAAGAGGAATAAAAATAAAAATATCGCCTTTGTTTTTTGGATTGATAGCAAGCAGGCTCTATTTATATTTAACTTAAATTTTAAGAAAGAAATAATTATGGATTCTCTTGAAAATGTACCAACAGTATTAAAAGAAATTAAGAATGGAAAATATGTTTATTTATCATTAATTTTTGAAATAAATGAAAATACAGGGAAATGGGTACAAACAAATGATAAATATATACGCTAAATACCAATAGCACTGTTCCAACTTCGTCCCAGACGGAAAACTGATAATTTTGATATAATAATATAGTTATGAAAAAGCCAATTTTATATGCACTGGTAGCTACAGTATATATCGTCCTTATAGTTTCAATTTTAAACTTTACAAGGTATGTTCCACAAAAGGAAACTATACTTATACCGATGGTAATGCTCGGCCTTTTTGTCCTATCGGCAGCGATTATGGGATTCTTGTTTTTGTCCGAACCTATTCGTTTATACATGGAAAATCAAAAACAGGAAGCCCTCCTGTTCTTTGGTAAAATTGTCGGGTTCTTTGCTGGCTTTGTTGTCCTCCTTTCTATTTTGCTTTTAGTCATATAAAAAAGCATCGTGGAATGATGCTTTTTCAAAGTTATTATTAGTTCATATTAAAGATACAGTTCCCCAATCCGTTTCCAGCTTTCAATACGATTCATGCCATTGATATCTTTATAGGAACTATTAGGATCAAATAGATGAGAAGTGATTACATTCTGGGCCCTTTTGACTTCCTTGAGTGAGTCATCAAAAAATGCAACATTTTCTCCTTCCGTCTTTTGGATAAAATCCTTTTTTTGAACTTCGACGAACCCTACCCCGGGAATATAGTCCCAACTACAATGTATATCCCTTATACAGTTCGGTATATACTTGTCCAATAGATATTGGACAACGTGTTGCCCATTTTTTTGCCGTGCAGTTACGGTGTAGAGGTTATATTTTTTTGAAAGCAGTGGAACTACTTCACACATATCCTCCATCGGCTTCACATCCTTATGCCACTCTACTGATGAGTGGAAATTCTCTCCGAGGTCTTTGTATATTCCCTCCCAAGTTAGGGTGACATCAGTGGCATGTCTCTTTATTACAGAATCAAAGCTATCATTTTTCCCTATATATTCTTCAGGTAAAGTATTTATTCCATAGCGATGGTTCACATAGGCCACATGGGCTGGTAGAGTATTAAACTTCATACCATCCAAGTCGAAAAACAAGTTTCTTTTCCTACTTTTGCTCATTGTATGAAGTTTTAGTGATTTACATATATTTTAAACCCATACTACAATTTACTCATTATTTGTCAACAATATATATTTAAAACAAAAAAGGAGCGACGGTGATCCATCCCTCCTTATTGAAAATATTTTTTATATTAATTTATGCTGTGACCAACTCCCTTTCAATAGATATTATTCGTGAGGGTGAAAACTCAACATAATTTCTATATTCACTACTCATCTTGAAAGGTTTTGAAATTCTTATTTTTATGATATTTATCCTGTGTGGTTCTTGTTTGTAATTATCACCACAATACGAACCAGTCACTTCTTTGCAAGGAATCCAATCCTCTTCGTCCTTTTTTCCATAACCAGTATGGAGGACTGGCCAATTTACCTTTTCTGTTGGAGGGTCTATTTTGTAATAAAAATCATCTAAGACAATCTTTACTACATCTCCTATGCCTAAGCTCAGGCTTTTGATTACTGAATCTTTTACCATGATTAGAAGATTTTAAAATTAAGGATTTTTCTTTATACTACAATTTACCCATCATTTGTCAACAATAGTTTAAAAATACCAACCACTGATGTATAATTGACCTAGTATGGATAAGAAAAACAGTATAGAGCTAAAGACAACTGCGCCCTCAATAACCGAACAAGGGAACACTGCTTCAAAGGAGGAGCTTGAACTAGAACTCACTAATGCAAAGCAAAGATTAGAACAAACCAAGAATAAGGCTTCCGAGTTTTATAATGTCGAGCTTTATGATTTAATGATGGACTCAATAAATAGATTTGGTCCAAATAATATTGAAACCATAAGACTATACATAGAATCAACTAATAACGACTATGAAGAGGCACTGGCTACCCTAGATAAAGAGAATGACTTTAAAGTTACCCAGCTACAGCCAATCAATAAGGAGATCAGTAGAATCCAAAGCAAAATCAACGAACTTGAATGGAACAATAGTAGGAAAGAAAAAGCAATAGAAGAAGAAAAGCAGAAGAAAGAAACCGAGGAAACTTTTAAAAAAGATAAAAAAGATCTAGAGACTAATCTATACAACGCTCTTGAGAATATTCATTCAAAAATACCGAAGGAAGCATACGATGTCGGTATGACTACAGAATCTGCAATAGCGACATACTTACCATTATTACTAGACAAAGTAGGAATGTTAGAGCACTATATCAGTGAACTTGATAGAGCAGATACTCCTTACAAACTATCGAGATTACAAAGGGAAATAGATTCCTATAAAATTTTCGTTAATCATGAATAAAAAACAGCAAACTATCGATACCTATAATCTGACTGCGGATAACATGGCAGAGAAATTCGACAATTTAGGAGCGAGAGTTGAAGATATCGATGAAACATTCAAACTTGTCCCAAAAGAAAACCCTTCAGTATTGGAAATCGGCTGTGGTAACGGTAGGGATGCAAAAGAGATAGTAAAGCGGACTAATAACTATCTAGGAATTGATGTAGCTCTGAAATTCATAGAAATTGCTAAAGAAAATGTTCCGGAGGGAAAATTTGAAGTTGCTGATATTGAAAATTATACTTTCCCGAAAAATTTAGACATAGCATTTGCCTTTGCTTCCCTTATACATGTCCCGAAAGATAGCTTTGAAAAGGTTTTACGAGAATTGTACAGCGCTTTAAATACAGGAGGGGTCGCTCGCCTTTCCATGAAATATAGTGAAGTTTATAAAGAAATTGAAAAGGAAGACGAATTTGGAATAAGAACCTATTACCTTTATTCTAAGGAAGATATCGAGAGATTTGCCGGTAATTTTAATATTATTAAAAATGAAACGAATGAGTTAAGGGGCCAAACGTGGCTTGAGGTGTTGTTACAAAAATAACTTAATAAGAAAAAGAGAATACATCCCTGTATTCTCTTTTTATTTCAACTATTTTATGCTCAGCAACGAACTGGGGAACGATATTTGAAAAAAATGTCGCATTTCAAATCATCAAATTCTTTTTTTGATACTTTCTGCACATCATAGCTTATTTCTGCAGTCGGGATATCTATCTTAAATGCTTTGCGTACAATTCTGGAGACTTCTGTTGCGCCAATTATAGTCCCTTCATCAAGGTTTAGTTTGCACTGATATGTAGTGCTTCTGAATCTTAGATTGAGTTTAATATAATCACGGGTTTGAAGTTTTTTTTCACTCATTTTGGAGTATTTTAATGTGAAAGAAAAGATTTATAGAGAACCTAACTTTTATACGGTTACCTAATCGCAAACTGGCTGGTTTTGAAAAACAATATGAGGCTTTTCACGCTTTTTATAGCGAGCCACACTATTCCGATCGGTACCCACCAAAGTGGTGAAATTATTGTCCCAACAGTTATTACTGCTGCCGCTAAATTAGGATTCTTTGGATTAATTCTTTCATACGCTCCACATAAACCCAAACACCACCATACTCCAAGAGCTATTTCAAATGGAGCAAGTCCGACATCAGTTCCCTGGTCCTCGGCTGTTTTGGGTTGTGACACAAATGGTAAAAATATTTTCCAGAAAAAGTATGTGGCGAGGATATATAATATTCCCCATAAAACGGCGTAGATAACCTGTTTCGTTTTCATTGTGCTTTATTATTTTATTTTTCCATCATAGTACTACAAAAACATGGTGTAGTCAAACGCTGTACTCTATACATATATCCTATGGTACAATTACCATATATGCACACATCTTTAATTGAGAAATATTTCTTATTCGCTCTACTTGCTATAGTGATCGTACTTACCATTGCAATATTTTGGCCATTCATTACGGTTGTAGTTCTTGCCGGAGCTTTTGCTGTAGTGCTCGAGCCAGTTTATTTATGGATTAAACGTCGTATCACAAAGGGTACTGCTTGGCTTGCTTCGGTTATTACTGTTATATTATTTCTTATTATTTTATGCGGACCACTTTTCTTTATAGGAACTGTTATATTCAACCAAGCTCAAGATGTTTACCATTTGATATCTGGGGGTGCAAATACGAATGAATTAGTGCAGAGAATTGACGCTTCAATCAATAATGCTATGCCAAATGGTTTTACTTTCGACATGGAAGCAAAGATCCACGATCTTGGAGTATTTTTATCAAACAATGTCACTAGCTTCTTTACTGCAACTTTCAACTCACTCTTGATGTTCCTTATAATGATTCTCACTATTTTCTATATACTCAAAGATGGCGAGCATTGGAGGAAGAATCTGGTTAGTTTGTCTCCTTTATCAGATAGCCATGTAGAAGAGATATTAAATAAATTAAAAAGCGCTATAAATCGTATCCTCAAGGGCTCATTTCTAATCGCAATTGCACAAGGAATACTAGCGGGCATTGGACTTACAATTTTCGGTGTTCCAAGTCCAGCACTTTGGGGTGTGGTTGCTGGTATGGCTTCATTTGTACCAACGATAGGCGTCTCTATAGTGACCGTACCTGCGATTCTGTTCTTATACTTCACTGGGGCACACCTACCGGCTCTAGGGCTTCTTTTGTGGGCCTTACTACTTGTCGGCATGATAGACAATTTCCTTGCGCCATATGTAATATCAAAAAATACTGAAATACCTTCATTGTTTATATTATTCTCCATATTAGGTGGAGTTGCGCTGATGGGCCCAGTCGGAGTGTTGATAGGGCCTCTTGTTTTGAGTTTATTGTATAGTCTAGTTTCTATCTATAGAAAGGAAATCAAGCACAGTTAAACAGAGATCCCAGCTACATACCCTGTAGTCCAGCATAGTTGTAGTCCGTAACCGCCCGATGGGCGGTTTATGTTTAGTAAATCCCCAGTGATATATAAATTATCAAATAATTTTGAGCGCATAGTCTTTGTATCGACTTCCTCTAGCATCACTCCCCCGTCAGCAACAACTGCCCTATCGTAGCCCATAAGATTTGTGATATTTACAGGTAACGCTTTTAATATATCTACAATCTTTTTCCTTTCTTCTTTTGTAATACTATGAACTTTCTTTTCAAAATCTATATCTTCGAGAATTATCGCGATGGCTTTGTGAGTACCATCGGGTACAATATCTTTAAAAACGGTTTTGAGCATTTTGTTTTTATTGGTATCAAATATCTTTACAATTTTACTAGACAGCTCACCATGGTTTGTATCAGGGTATGCGTCAATCGTAGCTGTGACTTTGCCACTCTGGAGTAGGTCACTGACAAGGCTTGCACTATTTAGTATGAGTGGGCCTGAGAGACCGAAATGAGTAAAGAGTACTTTGCCTGTCTTTGAAAAAGCTTTCTTACCATCTACGAAAAAAGTAATTTTCATAAATGAAAGTGAGACACCAGCTAGCATATGAATCCATTTATCACTCACTTCTAGAGGCACGATAGACGGAGTCGGTTCTTTTATGCTGTGGCCTAGATCTTTGAGAAATTTAAAGCCGTCCCCTGTTGCTCCAGTTTCCGGATGTGACATACCACCAGTAGAGAGGATAAAAGAGTGAGCTTTAAACGCACCTTGGCTTGTGTCGACAGAAACAATTGATTTATTCTTAAAGTGAACCGTTCGAACTGTGCAACTAGTCTTAATAGCCACACGATTTTTGATGAGTTCTTTATTTAGAAGTATCTGCACGTCAGTCGCTTTTTCTGTGTGAGGAAACGCACGTTTGCGTGCTTGGACGACGAGTGGAAGTCCCCGGTCTTCAAAGTATCGAAACGTATCTTTGGCCCCAAATAGTGAGAACGGAGAGTATAGAAATTTTTCAGCCTTACCATAGTTTGAAAGAAATACCCTCTGATCTTCTTCTGCGTTAGTGATATTACATCTTCCACCACCAGTAATTTTCAGTTTCTCGCCTAGCGATTTATTTTTATCTAATATTAAAATGGATTTGCCTCGAGCGCCCGCCACTGCACCAGCCATCATGCCGGAAGCTCCTCCACCAATAATAATACAGTCAAAAATTTCAGCGCTATTTTTAGGCATTTAAAATTTTGACTAAAGCAAGCTCAAGGGGCAACTCACTTATAACAGCATTTTTTTGAGCTTGATACGTCTCGAGTAATATAGATAAAGTATTGGAAGATATATGCTCTGGTTTGGTAGATATCAGATTCTCTATAAATCTCATATTACTCTCAGATATAACGGTTTCTATGGATTTCTTTGTTGCTGGTACGTAGCGAATCATAAGCGCGTAGCGTAGCTTGGCAAGAATCATTTTAATATAGACAGACATATCAAGATTCTGACTTACCGCTTTCTCAATCGATGAAAAACCTTTCTCAATATCATTTGTCGCTAGAGCGTCAAGGAAATTATTTACAAGTGTCGTATTCGGGGCTCCAGTAATTTCTTCAATCTCTGTAATATTTATAACTTTGTCTTTTGAAAATGAAATAACTTTCTGCAAAGTCCCGAGCGCATCACGAAATGCACCATCGGCGAGCAAGGCAATAAGCTCAGCTCCACCTTCTTCAAGTTTATACCCTTCCCTTTTGGCAATATCTTTTATATGTAGAGATAAAATTGCATCATTTGGTTTTTTAAATATAAAACTCTGGCAACGGGATACTATTGTCTCAGGAATTTTCTCAAGCTCAGTAGTAGCTAATATAAATATGACATGATCTGGTGGCTCTTCGATGGTTTTAAGTAGTGCATTCCATGCATCTTTGGTGAACATGTGTACTTCATCAAGAATATAGATTTTATATTTTGAATCGAAAGGCAAAGTCCTGACGTTCTCTCTGATGTCACGGACGTCATCAATCCCTCGATTAGAGGCTGCATCCATCTCGTAAATATCATTCACAGACGAACCAAGAGTATGCGCAATAATACGAGCAATAGTGGTTTTGCCGGTACCACGAGGTCCGCAAAGGAGATAAGCATGAGCAACTTTTCCAGTTTTTAGAGCTCCTTCTATGGCTTTGACTATGTGGTCTTGCCCTATAACATCATCCCAGCTCTCTGGGCGATATTTCCTATATAGCGCAATATTACTATCTTTATCCATGGCTTTCATGGATTTAGTATATCATAACAAGCCACCAGACTTCATACCGTCTATTAAACGTGTAACACCTATTCCCCCACCGAATCTAGGGAAAAATGAGAGTGACAGAAATTCTTCAAGTTCTGTAATCACACGCTCTCGTCCAAAAAGTTCGTAGAGCCTGCCAGCATATTTGCCACCGGAGATTGTGTGAAACTGCTCCCTCATCTCATCTACATCTGTACTTCGCTCAGCTGAACCGATAGTCTCACTGCCACCTATAATGACATCAATCTTATGAGCGTGACCACCGCATTTCTTCATATTCCAAAATGGTGATGTGTAGATCGGAAAGTGTTCTAGGAATATGACAGGGCCGTAATCTTCTTGCATCTTTTTCTCTTCTTTATGTGAGAGTTCTTTGACTTTATAATCATTAGAAAGTTCATCGTAGGTCTTGTGAGGAAATTTTTCTTTAGAACCAAAGCCAAGATGTTCTAATAATTCAGCTTCCAACTTTTTTAAATCCTCGATTGTGCCTCGTGATTCAAATTCAAACATTGGGAAAATAATCTTATGCCGACCGGGAACTGGATTTTTTTCATTTCGATAACTAGTCGAGACACAAAAGACACCTGGCACTCTATCTCTTGTTAATAACTCATATTCGAGCCACATCTGTCCTGTCTGTGGTAGAGGCCAGATCTGCCCCGCGTACTCGTATGTAGCAACAGTCTCTGGGTCTTCGCAGGCAGCAAGTATCGATAGCCTATCTTGTGTATGAACTTCAACGAAATTCTTTGCCAAGAAAAAACTTCGAACTCGATTTATAACCTCACTAAAAGCTACAGTATCTTCGCACCCTATGTAATTATTTTTCATATAAAATATTGATTAATAAAAGCCTCATTTGACGAGAATGAGGCAAAAAAAATCCCCCAAACATGGGGGCTAAAAGAGGAAAATAAAAAATGAAGGCATTAGGCTTTCGATCTTTACTTTTTCTCTTGGTATACACTGGAAACCATTATAGCACTTCTTCTGGATTCGCAAGAAAGTTATCCACAAGGGCTTCTACTTCCCTTGAATTATTACATTCCATAAGCTTTACTCGCAGTTCCTTGGCGCCATCGAAACCATTTACATAAGCTTTGTAGTGCTTTTTCATAATAGCAAAGTTTTTTACTTTACCGAGCAATTCTTCAAAGAGCTTTGTATGCTCAACCATAATCTTGAGCTTCTCCTCTGTATTAGGTACATAACCCGTAAAAAGCCAAGGGTTTCCAAATATTGCACGACCAAGCATGATACCATCGCACCCAGTTTGTCTGACAAGCTCTTTGGCATGGACAATGTCGCGCACATCACCATTACCTATTATGAGAGTTTTTGGAGAAATCTTATTACGTAATTCCACAACCTGCTTCATCACTTCCCAATGGGCTGGAACGAGGGACATTTCCTTGACAGTTCGCAAATGCACGGTAAGGGCTGCGGGTTTTGTTTCTAAAACTTGCGGAATCCAAGTTTCTATTTCCATTTTATTAAATCCGATACGCGTTTTTACAGAAACTGGTAAATTCCCTGCTCCTCGCATCGTTGCCAGAATTATTTCTTGAGCAAGTTCCGGAGTGCGAATAAGTGCTGAACAAGAATTTTGATTTAGAACTTTTTTTACAGGACAACCCATATTTATATCTATGCCGTCGAAACCCATCTCTACTAGCATATGCGCTACTTTTTCAAAATTCTCAGGCTTACTTCCGAATATTTGCGCTACTATTGGTCTTTCACCTTCAGTATATTTCAAATCGATCAATAACTTTTCTTTTCCAATAGAACAAAGTCCATCTACAGACACGAACTCAGTCCATGTTACATCTGGCTTGCCATATTTACATATGATACGACGAAAAGCCGTATCGGTGACATCGGCCATCGGTGCTAGGGCAAAAAATGGTTTTGGTAACTTTTCCCAGAAATTAGACATTATTCAAACTTATATAGAACCTTATTCTTAAACCGCAGATCTATATATAGGAGAGTAGTATACTTCCCTTTGATTTCGTTAGCAAATTCGGGTTTATTCATGGACAGAGACAAATTATCGAGTATATTATCCATGTCGTTTTCATTTGTAAAAATTATCTTGGGTGCTGTGACACCTTCTATGTGATCTAGATATATAGAGTTATCACCGCCACCTATAACTACATATATGGGTTTAAACCCTAAGGTGGTCAGTCCATCTATAAATCTTATATATTTATGGAATATATCTGGTGAAAGTATTTGCTTCCCCATAGGGTCACCCACACCTTCTGGGAGACCTATATAATATTTTAAATAAATATTCCCTGAGAAATATGGAGCTTTATCAAATATATAGCCATCGTTATTTACAAAGTAACAATTTTCACCAACCTCCAACTTTTCGTCTGGTACATTTTTCCCGCAGTAAAGTGATGAACCGAAACGTTCAGATATATCTATATGTAAAGTATTCCAATTATCTCGATTAATAGACAACTTTTCGATGCGTGGGAACTTTGTGGTCAATTCCTTGTGAATTTGATTTTTAGGATATATAAAACTATTACTTCTCGAAAATAACTTAATATACTTGCCCGACAATGCATTCTTAACTATCGTTAGAACTTCTTCTTCTTTTAGGATACGAGTTCCAGTGATACTAATACGATTTATAGTTATGCGATGATTGGAAGAGAAATACCCAAGCGCGTAAACAATACTTAAAAATAATACAAAAATAAGAACATTTAATCTGATGCGTCGTACGCGACGCTTACGCTTCATATCCATTATGCGCGGTGATGTGAGAATATCTTTCATATGAAACCTACGAAATAGTATCTTTACCTAAATATTTCTGCAGAACTTCTGGTATTTTTATTGTGCCATCTTCCTGCTGGTAGTTCTCCATAATGGCAATAAGGGTGCGACCGATTGCGACAACAGTGGCATCATTCATATGAACAGGCTCTATTTTACCATCAGCTCTGCGCACGCGAGTATTGAGACGACGAGACTGAAAACCACCAGTAAAATCAGAACTATGAGTTTCTCTATATATATTTTGTCCTGGCATCCAAGTATTAATATCAATCTGCCTTGTATCAGGGAAACCCATATCGCCACTACAAATCAATACTACTTGATAAGGTATTTTTAGAGATTTTAATACATGTTCTTGTATTGCTACAAGAAAATTCTGCTCTCCAATACCATTCTCAGGTAGAGAGAAAACTTCTATTTCTAATTTATCAAATTGGTGCTGTCTCAAGATTCCATTTGTATCTTTGCCAGCTGTGCCCGCCTCACGTCTGAAGGCAGTAGAGTACCCTGCATATCTGACTGGTAGTTCATTTTCTTCAAAAATTTTATTCATATGCATAGAGCCGAGAGTGTGCTCAGCACTACCGATAAGCATAAGATCATCATTGGGAAAAACGTAGTGGTCCTCTGGTGCCATATAACGGGCCATCTTTACTTGAACAAGTGGTCGGATAAAAACTGGTGGTATAACAGGAGTAAACACAGAAGGAATAATTGAGAGTCCTGCATCTTTTGCTATAGCTTCTAAAGTTTCTTTATTAGTTAAAATTTCTAAACACATCTGAATAAGTGCAAATTGTAAAAGTACTAAATCCCCTTTTAGATACGAGAATCTAGAAGATGCAACCTCGGCTGCCGTCTCGGTATCAATTATTCCTAAGGCTTTTCCTAATTCAAAGTGTTCTTTAGGTGCGAAGGTGAACTCTGGCTTTTCTCCCCACTCTCTTATAACTTGGTTGCCTGTCTCATCCGGCCCCTCTGGAGTATCTACTGACGGGATGTTTGGTATTTTAAGCATAAGTTTCTGCCACTCTATTAGTACCTTCTCTAACTCTTCTTCTTTTTCTTTAAATTCATCTTTTACCATCTTCATCTCATTTATCATCTGTCCACGAACATTTGAGTCCTTCTCTGTAGCAATAGACGTATTCATCTTATTCTGCTCACTGCGAAGTGCTTCAGTACGAGCCATAATAGCAAGGCGCTTCTCATCTAAATCTAGGAGCTCGTCAATATCGACAGTGGCATTCTTTTTCTGGATACCAGCTTTTACTATATCTTTATTTTCTCGGATGAATTTGATATCTAACATATCCTCAGTATATAAAAAAATGATACAATAGACAAATCGTATGGAGGACATAGATAAATTAAAACTAGAGGAGTTCCCAAAAGCTTTACTCGAAATTCCCCAACCACCGAAGAAGCTATACATTCGCGGTAAGTTGCCACCGAAAGATTTTATCTACTTAGCCGTAGTCGGTTCACGAAAGTACACTTCATATGGGCGTGATATTTGCGAGAAATTAATCGCCGGACTTAAAGGCTACCCAATCGCTATCGTCTCAGGTCTTGCTATAGGCATAGATAGTATCGCTCATCGAGCGGCACTTACGAACGGGATTACAACTGTGTCATTCCCAGGATCAGGATTAGATAACTCAGTGATCCATCCACAGAGCAATATAAAACTAGCTCAAGAAATAGTAGACGCTGGTGGGTGCCTTATATCTGAGCTTGATCCGAATTGGAAGGCTACTATATATTCCTTCCCTCAGCGCAACCGCTTGATGGCAGGTATTGCCCGCGCCGTGCTTATTATTGAAGCTGGCGAAAAATCTGGAACTTTAGTTACTGCACGCATGGCGCTCGATTACAATCGTGATGTATTAGTTGTACCTGGGTCAGTCTTCTCATCTAATTCCAAAGGGTCCAACAATTTACTCCGCCAAGGTGCAACACCCATAACAAATAGCAATGAACTTCTTGAAGCTCTCGGATTTGAAATGGAAAAGCCTATACTTTCTGATGAAGAAAAGTACGCCGACTGCACTAGAGAAGAAGGTGAAGTCATCAGGCTCTTACTTGAACCGATGGAACGCGACGAGCTAATCCGAGCACTAGGCATGGATACAGCAAAAGCAAATGCACTTCTTTCAATGATGGAAATAAAAGAATTAATCAAAGAAGAACTAGGAGAAATAAGAAAAGTCTAAATTTCTAAATTATAGAGACACGAATATAAGTCCTGCGATAGAAAGTATCACTCCTACTACTTTAGTAGCAGTAAAACTTTCATTTAGTAAGAAAATCCCAAGTAGTACTGATATAACAAAGCTTGACCTGTAAATTAGTGAAACAATAGAAAGTGAGCCACTAGATAATGCTAGGTTATATGTTAGCCAAGCAAAAGTTCCAATAACACCAGCTATAAGTAGATAAAATAAATCCATCTTGTTTGCTGTATGTAAGGATTTTGCTCCTGTAGTTAAAAGTACAATGACTGCCATTATTAAACCCATGATAATAGACTTAATTAAAAGGCTGTCAGAAGACTTGATGGAGCGCAAAGCGAGTTTATCAAATAAACCGGTAATGGCGATGAGTATAGAAGATAGGAAAGCATAAAAAATCCACATAAGTCTATTATATAACATATTCTACACGCAACAAACATCTTATATAATTTGCAAAAAAATTGCGGAGATGCTACTAATAGAGTCATAATGAAATTATTGATTGTTGAGTCGCCATCGAAAGCGAAGACCATTGAGAAATATTTAGACGGCGCATTTACTGTACGTGCATCTGTCGGACATATTCGCGACTTACCAAAGTCAAATAAAATAGCGATTGATATTCCTGCTGGATTTGTACCTCATTACGAAATATCTAGGGGTAAAGAAAAAGTTGTCCACGAGCTACAGCACTTGGCTGAAAAAGCCACAGAGATAATGCTCGCTACTGACCCAGATCGTGAAGGAGAAGCTATTGCATGGCATATAGAGGAATTGCTAAATAGTGACAAGAAAGTAAAAGCTCCTATAAAGCGTGTTACCTTCCACGAAATTACTAAAGAGGCAGTAGAAGAGGCTTTGAAATCTCCGCGAGATATTGATACCAATTTGCGCAAAGCTCAAGAAGCCCGCCGAGTGCTCGATCGCCTTGTCGGGTATGACCTCTCTGGAATTATTTGGAAAAAAGTACGATATGGATTATCAGCTGGGCGAGTCCAATCCCCTGCACTCCGTATCATCATGGAACGGGAACGGGAAATCCGCGCATTTATACCAGAGCAATATTGGATGCTCGAAGGATTATTTGAGACGCACAAGAGGGAGAAACTCACACTGACATGTGTCGACGAACCACGCGACCAAAAAATTGTCGATAAAATACTTGACCTCGGCCAGAAGGAAAAATGGTACGTGACAGATTTAAAAGCATCAGAACAAAAGCGAAGTCCTCGTGCACCTTTTACTACTTCGACACTCCAACAAACTGCGAGCACTCGTTTAGGGTTCTCACCGGCACGTACTATGGGTGTAGCTCAAAAATTATACGAGCAAGGATTCATAACGTATATGCGTACAGACAGTACAAATATCGCAACTACAGCCCAAATTCAAATACAAAAAATCATAGAGAAAAAATATGGTAAAGACCAAGCTGAACCACGAATTTATAAAACCAAATCAAAGAACGCTCAAGAAGCGCATGAAGCTATTCGTCCGACACATATCGATAGTATGAACGAAGGAATAAACGACGAACAGAAGAAATTGTATCGCCTGATTTGGGAGCGCACAGTCTCATCGCAAATGATAGATGCGAAACTTATGAAGACAAAAATTGTGGCCAATATCAAAGAAAATGGAGTACCTGACTTTACTGCAAATGGTTCAAGGGTTCTTTCCCCTGGATGGCTCGCAGTTGATACAGAAGCTCGAGGAGAAGATGTGGAGCTACCGCTTGTGGAAATTGGAGAAGAATTAAAATTACTTGAACTTAAAAATATCGAAAAGTTTACTGAGCCACCAAATCGCTATTCTGAAGCAGGGCTCGTCAAAGAGCTCGAGGCTCGTGATATTGGTAGACCTAGTACATATGCTTCCATCATGAAAACGCTTGAAGATCGAGGTTATGTGACCAAGGAAGGTCGCACCCTTTTCCCGACTGACACCGGGGATGTGGTATCAAGCTTTCTTGAGAATAACTTTGGAGAGTACATTAGTGATACTTTTACTGCCGAGATGGAAAATGAGCTCGATGACATCGCGAATGGAACACGCGAATATGTGAAAACTTTAAAAGATTTCTATATTCCCTTCCAGAAAGACATAAAAGCAAAAGACAAACTCGCGAAAGCGACAAATATGGGTGAAGCACCAACGGATATGCTCTGCCCAAAATGTGGGGGTGAAATGATTATAAAACTCGCACGCAATGGCAAATTCTATTCATGTGCAAAATATCCTGATTGTGCTGGCGCTCGGACGATGGAAGGTAACGAATTAGAAGGACCGAAAGAGACTGGGGAAATGTGTCCACTCTGTGGCGATAAAAAAGGAAAGTCGGGTGGAGGCAAGCTCGTAGTACGCCAAGGTAAGTTCGGAGCATTTGTTTCTTGTTCAAGATACCCAAAATGTAAATTCATAAAAGAAGATGAAGAAGAGAAGAAAAAGAAAATGACTGACGTGACTTGCCCAGTTTGCAATAGTGGGAAAATGATGGAGCGAAGAGGACGGTTTGGAATATTTTATTCTTGTAGTAACTACCCTACTTGCAAGAATGCGATAAAAGCCAAGCCAACGGGTAATATCTGTCCCCTTTGCCAATCGCTAATGATGGAAGGTACAAAAACTATTCCCGAGCGTTGTAGTAATAAGATGTGCAAGATGCATAACCCGCATAAGACTGGCGAGAATGTAAAAAAGAAGTAAATCAAAAAAGAAGCTCCAGCGAGCTTCTTTTTTATTATTGAAAAACAATTTTTAAGGGTTATCGGCGTGTTCTTTGACCCGTCCTATCGTAAACACTCTTCCGGTAACTGACATTTCTTTTCTGCTTGGATCTACAGCCATGTACTCTGTGGAAACTGAAAATGAAGGCCATACAGTTTTTATAAACTCTTCTACTTCCTTTGGGTAGGCTTTGCCGAAGGCGTAAGATTTTTCTGTAACAGTGACTTCTTTTTCATTAAGTGAAAAATTAATCCGCCCTCCACCGTTCACTTTTATCTCTTTCAGACCTTCACTTTTCATGTAGTCCAGAAGGGCTTCTGCGTGATAGGTAAATGGATCACCTATTCGCATAATCAACATTTGAAGTAGATCAGATCCAACGGATTGAATCATTATATACTTAAACTCACTCGATCTAAATATATTAAGATTTTCATCGAAGTACTTTTGTGCTCCGGAACCAATTAATACAATGGGTGACTATTGCATATAGATTTTTTTGATTAAGGAATTGAGGATTTGTTTTCTAGCATACTACCATTTTACTAAAGTATGTCAATCGGCTATACTAGCTTATATGCCAAAGATAGATGAAATCTTCTCAGTCACTCCTACTTTAGGCGCTAAGGGAAAAGCGCTTATAGAGAAAGCATACCATTTCGCAGTCAAAGCGCATGAGGGCCAACTTCGTAAAAGCGGTGAACCATATTTTATCCACGTATTTAAGACTGCTAAAAATCTAGCGGACCTAGGGATGGGCCCGACTGTTATCACTGCAGGGTTTCTCCACGACGTCCTCGAAGATACAAAAACTACCGAGGAAGAGCTGACGAAAGAATTTAATAAAGAAATAGTATCCCTCGTGCAAGGTGTGACGAAATTGGGAACTGTAAAATATAAAGGTATCGAGCGCAACGTCGAGAACTTGCGGAGATTTTTTATGTCAATGACAGAAGATTTACGAGTACTTGTTATAAAACTTGCCGATCGACTGCACAATATTGAGACGCTCGAACATGTCCGCCCTGACAAACAGAAACGCATCGCTCTTGAAACTTTAGAAGTTTACGCTCCACTGGCCAATCGGCTATCGATGGGTCGCCTCAAAGGCCGACTCGAAGATGCCGCATTTAAATTTGCTTATCCAAAAGAGTATGGTGAAGTCAAAGCGTTATTGATTTCTAAAAAAGATGTTGAAGAAAAATATTTAATGGAAGTAAAGAATGAGCTAGTAAAGAAGCTAAAAAAAGATAGCATCGAAAATACCCACGTCGACTACAGGCAAAAACATTTATACTCGCTCTGGAGAAAACTCAAAAAGTATGAGATGGATATAACAAAGATATATGACATCTTGGCACTGCGTGTCATGGTGGACACTGTGGCCGACTGCTACCACGTACTCGGGCTTATCCACGGCACATGGACACCACTTCCAAACCGATTCAAGGACTATATAGCCACGCCAAAGCTCAACGGCTACAGAAGTCTGCATACAACCATATTCACAGGTACCGGAGGAATAGTGGAGGTCCAGATTCGTACATATGAAATGCACCAAGAAGCTGAATACGGTATTGCTGCTCACTTTGCCTATAAAGAAAACAAGGGGAGTAAGAATATGGCCTTGGATCAATTCGAATGGGTACGTGAGCTTCGAAACCTAAATGAATTAAGCGGTGAGAAAAAAGATCCAGAGAAATTCCTTAGAGAAATCAAAATGGACTTCTTTAAAGACCGCGTGTTCGTCTTTACCCCAAAGGGTGACATTATAGACTTGCCCGAGGATTCTAGTGTTATTGATTTTGCATATGCTATTCACACCGATATCGGTAACCACGCTCAAGGTGCAAAAGTAAATGGCAAGAATGTTGCCCTACATACAAAACTTAAAACCAATGACATCATAGAAATCCAAGTTAACAAGAATTCCAATCCATCATCAAAATGGCTTGACCATACGAAGACTGGTCTTGCTCGTAAACATATAAATACCTATCTAAAGTCGCACAGTTTGCTTTCTAAATTTTTATCTTTCGGAAACAGCTAGATAGAGAAATTTTTAATACTATATAGATCTGCATCTTCGTCGGCCTGAGCTTTTTCTTCTGTCGTACGATCATCAAGCAAGATAGAGTCTTCTTCTAGAGTATCAGAAACTGATTCTCCGGCTTGCTTAGCCATAAAGCTATCGAGCATTTCATTTGGATTTTTTATTTGGTTGGATTTAATAATATCGAGTATCATCCGCAAGTCATCGTTGGAGAAAAAGTCGATAGTGATCTGCCCACCATTCTCTTTGCGATCTATGTGTACTCGAGTACCTAAAGTCTCTTGGAGTCTGTCTTCAAGATCTGCGAGCTCGGGGTCAGGTAAATATTCTTTCTTGCGAATACGATCAACAGCAATCTTGCGAGCTATCTTCTCGGCATCGCGGACTGTCATCTTCTTTAGCATTATCTCTTTGAAGAGCACCATCTGCTCTTCGGGCCTATCAGCGAGCATTAGTATCGGTCGAGTGTGACCTTCGGAGATTTTACCGCCCGATAGCCCATCGAGTATTTCTTGCGGTAGTGAAAGCAAGCGTAGAGTATTTGAAACATGCTCACGGCTCTTGCCAACCTTGGCCCCGATTTGCCCGTGAGTAAATTTAAATTCTTCATTGAGTCTGAAAAAAGCTCGGGCACGCTCGACAGAATTGAGATCTTCGCGTTGTAGATTTTCAATAATGGCAAGCTCGAGCTTTACCATATTGTCATCACCGACACGAATGATGACTGGTACTTGCTCGAGACCCGCGAGCCGAGAAGCCCTTAGTCTGCGCTCGCCAGCGATAAGCTCGTACTCAACTGCGATACCCCCATCCTCTTTTACTACTTCTATTCGAGAGACGGTAAGTGGTTGGAGGACTCCGTACTGTCGTATTGAGTCGGCAAGGTCACGAAGACGAGCTTCATCGAATTCTCGACGAGGCTGAAACGGATTTGGTTTGACTTTATCTACATCAATCCAGAAGATTGAATTACTATACAACTGTGACATAAGCTGTATTTTAGCATATTTTTTTTGTGTTGAAAAATTGAAGAAAAGCATGTATACTCATGAATACCCGCGTCGGTGGTGGAGTGGTCTATCACAACAGACTGTAAATCTGTCGGCCTTGGCCTTCGTTGGTTCGAATCCAACCCGACGCACAATGTAAAAATCTCGTAACTTCTGTTATGAGATTTTTACATATATATTCCAAGGCTATTTTAACTCTATACACCTCTTGACAAAGAGGGTAGGATATGCTATACTACAAGGAGAGAGTGAGGTATGTGAGGAGTGATCTTTCCAAACAAAATTTCAAACATCAAAACCCAGTTTAACATGAAAAAAGTTATGTTCGCCTTTATGGCAATTGCTATCGTTCTTGCATTTGCAAGCTGTAACAGCAAAACAAAAGTTACAACCCCTGTTGAAAACAATTTCACTTACACCTGCACAATGGATACTTGCATTACCGTGAAAGTACCGGTAACCGCACCCATAGGTTTGTGCTCCGGAGGCAAATCAATTTACCGGAAAGTAAAATCGTACAAAGACAGTGTTATCTGCCTTTCCAAAGGTCAGACTATCACCCTTTCGTCCGACGAAATGAATTCAAAAGGCTGGTATTACTTCCCTATCGGCACAACGCCGGTAATGCCCGACAATTCCGACAGCGACAATTCAGGAATTAATCAATCTTCCTCTTCGCATTCTGGTTTTAACTGGATGCCGAATTGGTTGAGCGATATTTTCCAGGTTCTGTGGCCGTTAGCTTTACTGGCATTCATTTTGTGGCTTGGTTATCTCCTCTTCATGGCGATGAGGAATAATACACCAGCTGCAACAGGAGCAGGAAGGCGCAGAAATGATCCTCCCGCTGGTGAAGAAGGAAGTGAACGTTGGGTAGCAAACCCGGTTCAGCCAGTATCTGTGGAGAACAACGCCAGTGCAACTGCTGAAGCCAACACTACCGTTGTAATGCCGGAAAACTTTGGCCAAAAGCCGATGTTCGTCATCAAAAATACCGGCGCAGGTTCTATCACGGTTGGTAACATCCACATTGGTAAGGGTGACCAACTCGTTGACCTTGATCTCAATGAGGAGAGCCCTAAATAGGATGTTTGGATTTTGCTAAATACAAAAGCGCCCTTCGTATGAAGGGGGCTTTTTTTATTTACTATTGTAAGATGAAGTCTTGGAAACTTTGAAGTCAGATTTGATTTTCTTTTTCTTCATTTCAATGACTAAGTCATTGTCTTTAATATTTACTGTGACAATATCGCCTTTTTTCACACCTTTACCTATGATAAACGATGCGATAGGATTTAGAATTTTATTTTGGATTAGTCTGCCTAGAGGTCTTGCCCCGTAGTGAGGGTTGTAACCTTCACGCGCAAGATAGGATAGAGCATCATCAGTTATTTCAAGCTCAATATTTTTACTTTGTAATCTTTCTTTTATAACTTGGATTTTCAAATCCACTATATGCCGGATGACTTCGATAGATAAAATATCAAACACAATTGTATCATCTATACGGTTTAGGAATTCTGGGCGGAAGTGATCTTTGAGTGATCCGAGGACTTTTTCTTTTGTCTCAGCATATTCATTCTTTTTTGAATTAGTAAATCCGAGTGACTCCATCTTTTCAATAAAATTCGAACCGATATTTGATGTCATGATGATGATAGTATTTTTGAAGTTTACTATCCGGCCCTTGGCATCTGTCAGGCGACCTTCGTCGAGAACTTGGAGGAGCACATTGAACACTTCGGGGTGAGCCTTTTCTATTTCGTCGAAAAGTATCACCGAGTAAGGTCGGTGGCGAACAGCCTCGGTCAGATTACCAGACTCATCGTAGCCGACGTATCCGGGTGGAGAGCCAATGAGTTTCGATACACTATGGCGCTCCATATATTCACTCATATCTACGCGGATGAGGGCCTTATCGTCGTTGAACATGAACTGGGCTAGAGTTTTGGTGAGCTCAGTCTTACCGACACCAGTCGGACCGAGGAATATAAATGAGCCAATGGGCTTATTTGGATCAGAAATACCGGCGCGTGATCTGCGGACGACGTTGGCAATTTTGGTTATCGCTTCGTCTTGGCCAACGACACGCTTTCTGAGCTCACTCTCCATATTTGCAAGTTTCTCACGCTCTTCTTCGAGCATTTTGACAAGTGGGATACCGGTCCAACGCGATACCACTTCGGCAATATCTTCGGCGGTAATATCTTCTTTTAGAATTCGACGTGACTTCTGAAGTTTCTTTAGCCGTGAGAGTTTCGTCTCCAATTTACTCTGTAGTTCTGGGATTCGGCCATAGCGAATCTCGGCGGCACGGGCAAGGTCGGAACGCATCTCAGCACTCTCGCCTTCTAAGCGGAGCGCTTCTAATTCTTTCTTTATTGAACGTATTTCTATGACTGTCTCTTTTTCATTCTTCCACTTGAGTTCAAGCTCTCGGGTTTTCTCTTTTAAATTACCAATTTCTTTATCAATATCTTTAACCCGTGCTTTCGCATTCTTGTGTTCTTCGGATTTACTTGATACTCGCTCTATTTCTTTGGAGAGTGCTTCCTTCTCGATTTCAAATCGCATAATCTTGCGATCGGCATCTTCTAAAACTTGTGGTTTATTCTCAAGGGATAGGCGAAGAGCAGATGCAGCTTCATCGATGAGGTCGACTGCTTTATCGGGCAGATATCTATTTGTAATATATCGAGTCGAAAGATTGACTGCCGATATAATCGCATCATCGGTAATACGAACACCGTGGAAAAGTTCATATTTTTCTTTGAGTCCTCGGAGTATTGCCACAGCATCATCGGTACTTGGTTCGTCGATAAATATTGGTTGGAAGCGACGTGCAAGAGCTGGGTCTTTTTCTATATGTTTTTGATATTCTTTTAGTGTCGTTGCACCGATAGCACGGAGCTCGCCTCGCGCAAGCGCGGGCTTTAGCATGTTTGATGCGTCAAGTGACCCCTCGGCAGATCCTGCGCCGACAATAGTATGGATCTCATCTATGAAGAGAATTATTTTACCGTCGGATTTTTCTATTTCTTTCATGATACCTCTGAGTCTCTCCTCAAACTCACCACGATACTTTGTGCCGGATAGAAGTAAGCCTAAATCAAGGGATACCATCTCTTTATCCCGTAGGCTCTCTGGGACGTCATTTTTGGCTATCCTCTGCGCTAAGGCTTCAGCGACAGCCGTCTTGCCTGTGCCAGCCTCCCCTATTAATATTGGATTGTTCTTGGTACGACGAGAGAGTATCTGCATCATGCGCATGATTTCATTATCACGACCGATGACTGGGTCGAGCTTGTCGGCGCGGGCGAGGTCTGTCAGGTTGCGAGTAAATTTTGCTAGAAGCTTGTGTTTCTTGCCACCGCTTGATTCGGTAACGTTTTCATTTCTAAATACTTCAAGGACACTCACTACTTGATCTTTCTCGATTTTAAATTTACCTAAAAGTTCACGAGCCTCGCCGGGTGTCTCAAGTAGTGACACAAATAAATGCTCCGTCGACACAAATTCATCTTTCAATGTCGCCGCGACTTTACTAGAATTCTCTATAACGGAAGCTAAATCAGGAGTGAGATAAAGTTGGTATGAAGGCGAAAGGGTATTGCGATTCTCTGGAGATTCTATCATCTCAATGAGGTTGTCTGTCATTAGCATAGTATCGATATCCATACGATCTAGTATTGATACTACTAGGGAGTCCTCTTGAATTAGAAGAGAAGTGAGTAAGTGAAGTGCATTGACGTGATTCTGCCCACGCTCAATAGCCAGCTCGTGGGCTTTACGAATGGCTTCTTTAGCTTTAGTTGTAAAATGATTGAATGGTGGCATATGTGATAATTACGAATGAGAAGGGATTTTAAAATTTCTATGGTTTGTTGTCAATTGGAGGAACCACACCATTATCCTTCTTTGGCTCTTCTTTGACAGGGAGGACTTTCTTTGGACTTATTTTAAGAACAGTAAATCCATTTGGGAACTTCATTAAAATGGTAGCGTCAAATTCTATTTTATCTAGAACAACTTTATACAATTCCTTGTCAACGAGAATATCCGAGTCAACCAGCACGAGCCCTGTATCGGAGATTATAATTCCTTGACCTAGTGGCTTAGGAGCTTCTGTTTTTGTTTCTCCCTCGATTGTTGTAGGCGGAGGCACTACTGCCTCGATAGAGTAAATATTGATAACCGCATCTCCTTCTCCAAATACAACCGTAGGTGTCTTATTTTCTTCTGTTTTATCAGATACAGTTATGACAGCTGGAGCCGTTGTAATTTTCTCAATTGTGCGCTGAATTACATTATTTATGGTTTGGGGAACACTCTTGGGCATCTGTTGCATTATAGACACAGTTATTATCCCCGTAGCAATAGAGACCACAAAAGTGATCAAGAGAGTAAGTAATATAAGCTGGGTTTTATTGAGTTCTTTGATATCCATCCCCCTATTATATCACAGCCGTCTACTCTATTTCCACTTCCTATATTTGGCTAGAATTTCTTTAAGGGCTTTGAATAATGCATCAATATCACCTTTTTTTGTTTGTCTTCCGAGTGAGATACGAAGCGAACCGTCAGTTGTGTTTGGTTTAATATTTTGTGCCTTACGGAGAGCGCCAATGACATATGATTCATCTAGTTCCTCACTCTTGCAAGCGCTTTTGGCAGAGACTTGTATTCCCTTCGCATCAAGTTCGATAACAAGGAGCTCGCTTGAAATTCCAGAGATAGATATATTTATATTGTTCGGTAATCTTTTTACCTTATCTCCATTTAGAATTATTTCATAGCCAGATACATGAGATAGGGATAGTAACTTTTTAATTCCATAGTCGCGAAGTTTTATTAATCTGGTTGATTCTTTTTTCTTTATCCTAAATGTTTGTGAAAGTGCTAGAGCAACGCCAGCAATCCCCGCTATATTTTCGGTCCCTGATCGCAATCCAAACTCTTGTCCACCACCAAGGTAGATAGGTGCAAGATTTACTCCTCTTTTTTTATATAAAACACCGACTCCTTTTGGTCCGTAAATTTTAGAACTATTAAATGTGAGCAAGTCCACTCCGAGCTTCTCAATATTCTCGGTTGGCAAGTAATTCATCGCTTGGCAGGCATCAGTGTGTAAAAGAGGAAAGGAAGAATTTGTATTTTTTCTATAATGTCTAATTATCTTCGCAATCTCTTGTATGGGTTGTACGGTTCCAATTTCATTGTTGGCGTACATGACCGATACTAGGGCAGTACTTACTTTGAGTGCATCTCTTACGTCTTTTGGATTTATTATTCCATCCGCATCAGGCATAATATAAGTTACTTCGGCTTCTCGATTTTTTTCAAGCATCCTGCAATTCTCAAGTACAGCTGAATGTTCTATGGTTGTTGTTATTATATGAGGAATATTTTTGCCCTTGTACCCACGAACAACGCCAATTATAGCAAGGGCATCACTCTCTGTGCCACTGCCGGTGAAGATAATCTCATCACTATGAGCGAATATAAGCTTGGCGATTTGCTCTCGGGCGTTCTCAATTACCTTTTGTGTTTCTACCCCACCTTTGTGGATAGACGAAGCATTAGCAAAATATCTACGCTCATATAGAGATATAAGTTTAGCCACACTAGAATCTATAGGTGTGGCACTTGCGTGGTCTAGATATATAGTATTTTGATGTTTTTTAGCCATATTTTAGTTGTGTCATTACTATATCACAGCATTGTAAAAACACTCCAATTCATATATACTCTTCTTAGTTATGAATACACTCGTATTAATCTATATACTAGCTGGTATAATTGTCATCCTCTTGGTATGGGTGATGTTGACTGAACGTAGATTGAAAAAGTTCTTCGTAGGCAAAAAAGCTGAGGATTTAGAAGAACTGATGACTGACATATTCAAGCAGGTTGAAAATTTAAAGAAGACCCAGCTTGAGATAAATAGCCATCTTATAACAGTAGATAGTAGGCTCGATAAATCGATAAGAAGCGTCGAGACAATTCGCTTTAACCCATTCCTAGATGCTGGAAGTAACCAGAGCTTTGCTATATCCTTTCTAAATGATAAAGGAGACGGGGTAATAATATCTAGTCTTTATGCTCGTGATCGTATGAGTATATTTGCAAAACCTATAAACAACGGTAAATCGGAGTTTGAATTATCTACAGAAGAGAAAGAAGTATTAAAAAAATCCAAAGACAGATAGCGGAAAAATTAACATATATGAACGCAAAAGAAAAAAAATCACATATCGTGGAACGTCCCCCTGTCGCTTGTGTGATGGGCCATGTGGACCATGGCAAATCAACACTGCTTGACTATATTCGAAAGTCTAACATCGTATCTGATGAAGCTGGAGGTATTACTCAACACATAAGCGCATACGAAGTAATACATAAAGATGAGAACGGTATCGATAAATTGATAACATTCCTAGACACACCAGGGCATGAAGCGTTCTCGAAAATGCGCGCAAGAGGTGCAGTGACTTCTGATATTGCTATTTTGGTGGTATCAGCTGAAGATGGAGTAAAAGCTCAGACACTTGAAGCTTACAATACTATAATAGATAATAAAATCCCCTACATTGTTGCAATTAATAAAATTGATAAACAAAATGCAAATGTAGAGAAAGTAAAAATGGATTTAGTAGAAAAAGGAATATATCTAGAAGGTATGGGTGGAGATATTCCATTTGTACTTATCTCTGCAAAGGAAGGTACTGGTGTGCCAGAATTATTGGATATGATATTACTTGTATCTATGATGCATGCACTAACTGGAGATAGGGATTTAGACGCCTCAGGTATCATCATCGAAGCAAATCGTGAACCAAAGCGTGGCATATCAGCAACTGCTATTATAAAGGACGGGACACTCTCATCTGGAATGTTTATAGCTTGCGGTGAGGCTATAGTTACTACAAGAATACTCGAGAATTTTCTAGGAAAACCCATCAAAGAAGCTACATTTTCCTCCCCTGTCCGACTTGTCGGATTTGAATCTATGCCAGAAGTTGGATCCACATTTCTATCATTTCATACTAAGAAGGAAGCCGAAGAATATGTAAACACAATAAAAAGAGAGAAATCCTTACCAAAAGTATCCGAGGAATCAATTATGCAGGCCAATAAAATAATACCTCTATTGATAAAGACTGACGTCTCGGGAACTATAGAAGCGCTTGAAAAAGAAATAAGTAAATTAAATGGAGATGATATAGCTTATAAAATTATAAGCAAGGGCGTCGGAGCAATAAATGAATCCGATCTAAAAATGGCTAATGTAAATAAAGACACTATTGTAGTGGGTTTCAATACAAAGGTTGATAACGGAGCTCGTGATTTAAATGAGTCTCTAAAAGTAAATATTCAGATCTTCGATATCATTTACAAACTGATCGATTGGTTAAAAGAAACAATTAATGAAAGGCGTCCTAGACAAGAGCAAGTAGAGATCACCGGGATGCTTAAGGTTCTAAAAACTTTTGGTGCTACTCGTGATAGACAAGTCGTAGGGGGTAAGGTTATTACAGGACGTATAACTGACAATGGTAATGTCCGAGTTATCAGACGGGATTTTGAAATTGGTCGGGGTAAAATAATCGGGCTACAGACAAATAAGATAAAGGCTAAGGAAGTCTTAGAGGAGACAGACTGCGGTATATCCATAGAGTCCAAGATAGATATTGCTCCTGGTGATGTATTAGAAGCTTTTATTATGGTGATGAAATAAGATGAATACCAAAGAATTTCGTGGAGAAAAAATAGCCAATCATATCCGTGAACTCGCTGCGACCTATATAGAACGTGAAGGAGGCCCGACTTCTATGATTACAGTTACTAGAGTAATACTAACTCCGGACAACAAGAAAGCAAAAATCATGGTGACTGTTCTCCCGCGCGAGAAAGAGAATGCCGCATATGGATTTATAAAACGTAACTTGGGAGATTTACGTAAATATGTCACCAAAGGGCTTCGAATAAACCCTATACCCTTCCTCGATGTGGAAATAGACGAGGGAGAAAAGAATCGTCAGAAAATTGACGAATTGCTCGCGAAAAGCTAGGATATAAATGCATAATGAAATAGGGCGTGGTGGCGAAGTGGTAACGCTTCGGTCTGCAAAACCGACATGCGCGGGTTCAATTCCCGCCCACGCCTCCAGCGGAAAGTCCCGCCCATGTTAGAAAATAAAATATGCCCAGGTGGCGGAATTGGTATACGCGCTAGTCTTAGGAACTAGTGGAGAAATCCTTGGAGGTTCAAGTCCTCTCCTGGGCACAAATTGTGTTTAATTAAGTACATATAATATTTGCAATCTTTGTCTAAATATAGTAACATGGATTTTATGACGATTATTGCTAATGTATTACCATATATACAGATTATACTGTCTATCATTTTGGTTGTTGCAATCCTACTTCAGCAATCTAGCGCAGGGCTTGGTGGCGCACTTGGAGGTGGAGACGGTGGTGGACTCTATCACACCCGACGTGGATTTGAAAAGTTCCTATTTATTACTACAATCGTGGTTGGTATACTTTTTGCTGCATCAGCGTTTGTTGCAATACTCGTTAAATAAAATTCAACATTAAGTTGGTATCTATCCGTTTGAAATGCATTGTATGCAGAAATTTCTCACATTTATAAAAGAATTTAAAATTCCAAAAAAGAAAGAACTCCTAGATGCTAGAGCATCTTTTTCGAAGAAGGAGTTCATTATTTTCGTAGCAACTTTGTCTATCGCAGTTGTAGCAATGATAGTGATATTAGAGAAAGTAAACATCTCTTTTATGGTACCCATACCATCTGATGGAGGAACTATCAACGAAGGCATTATTGGTACACCGACATTAGTAAATCCTGCTCTTGCACTATCTGACGCAGATAAAGATTTAACCACTCTTGTATATAGTGGATTAATGAGAAAAATGCCAAACGGTGACTTTATAAACGATCTAGCAGAATCGTATGATGTATCAGGGGATGGTATGACTTATACTTTCATACTCAAGAAAAACGCAAAATTCCAAGACGGAGTTAAGGTTACAGCGGACGATATAGTATTCACTATTGAAAAAATAAAGGATCCATTAATAAAGAGTCCGAGAAAAATAGGTTGGGATGGAGTAAGCGTTAGTAAAAAAGATGAAAGTACTATTGTCTTTACTTTAAAGCAACCTTACATATCGTTCATCGATAATACTACTATAGGTATTTTACCTATGCATATATGGAAAAATGTCACCCCGGCAGAGTTTGGCCTATCTAGCTTAAATATCAAAGCTATAGGATCTGGCCCCTATCTAATAGACTCTGTATCAAAAGACAGTGACGGTGTTCCAAATGAATATCAATTAAAAAGATTCAAAGGATTTGTGCTTGGCGAACCGCATATCAAGTATATGAACATAATTTCATATTCAAATGAAAAAGATTTAGTGGATGCCCTGTTATCACACTCTATCGATCAAGCTTCTGGCATATCTCCTGAAAATGCAAGAGATATTACGAAAGCTGAATATACTATAAATACTGCTACTTTACCTCGTATATTTGGGGTATTTTGGAACAGTAATAACAATAAAATATTTGCAGATAAAAATGTGGTAACCGCATTTGACAAAGCTATAGATAGACAAGAAATAATTGACAAAGTCTTGTATGGGTATGCAGATATAACTCATGGACCAATTCCAGAAACTATTATAAACGACCCATCGAAAGAAAAATATAGAAACTCTTCTTTGGATGAAGCTAGACTGATACTTGATAATGCTGGTTGGATTCAAGGAATAGACGGGATACGCTCTAAGGGTGGAATCACAACTGTATCGAAAACAAAGAAAGTAGGCAAGAAGACGGTTACTGAAAAAGTAACTGTAAATAACGGACCTGTTATTAGGCTTTCTTTTTCAATTACTACAGGTAATACTCCAGAGTTGAAAAGTGTATCTCTACTAATCAAAGAGCAACTAGAAAAATTAGGTGCACAAATTGATATAAAAATTTATGAAACTGGTCCACTTAATCAATTAATAAGGGCTCGTGATTATGAAGTTTTATTTTTTGGACAAATAGTTAATCATGAATCTGACTTATTTTCATTCTGGCATTCTAGCCAAAAAGCAGATCCTGGACTCAATATTGCTATGTACAGCAACAAAGATGTAGATAGTATACTTGAATCAGCACAGAAGATAACTACCCAAAAAGATAGAGGAGGCAAATATGAAGATTTCATAAAAGAATTTAATAAGGACGTGCCAGCGCTTTTAGTTTATTCACCTAAATATTTATATGCTACGTCTCCTAAGCTTGGAAATCTAAATCTAAGCACATTAACAATACCGTCGGATCGTTTTACCCAGATCTTCAGTTGGTACGCTGATACTGAAAATGTATGGAAGATTTTTACTAAATAAAGAATAATAATATATGGATCAATCACAGCCGAATAGAAAACCGAAGAGTAATAACTTTCACAACAATAAAGTAAATTACGCTCGTACCCTGCACAAGCCACAAACGAACACAGAGAGTACTGATAATAATAAACAGGCTAGTAAAAGTTTCTACCATAAAACTAGTCAGAGTGGAAATAGAGGCAGTAAAGGTAGTTACCAATATGGTAATAATAAGGGTGGAAGAAGGCCTCGCGCCCAAGCACAGGCGCCAAACACTACGCCTACAATATCTAAGAGAAAGACTCATCTTATCCCCCCACCAGAGAGTGGTGTAATCCGTGTTATTCCACTTGGAGGTGTTGAAGAGATAGGAAAAAATATGACAGCTATCGAAATAGGTAACGACATAATTGTCATAGATGCTGGTATGCAGTTTAAAACAGAAGATACACCTGGTATAGACTATATAATACCCAATACTACTTACTTGGAAGAAAGGAAGGAAAAAATTCGCGGAATGTTTGTCACCCACGGCCACCTAGATCACATTGGTGGTATACCACTTGTTATGAGTCGTATAGGCAATCCACCACTCTACTCTAGGAATCTATCTATCCTTTTAATGAAGAAGCGCCAAGAAGAATTCCCTCACCTACCAGCATTAAATACTCAAATAGTTGAAAAAAACTCTGTCATACATGCAGGCGAGATGAAAATTCGCTTCTTTGGAGTCACACATACAGTGCCTGACTCTATGGGGATTATTATTGAGACTCCATTTGGATCAATAGTTACAGCTGGAGACTATAAGCTCGATCAGATAGACGGTAAAGTCTCTGACGAAGAAGAAAAAGAGTATGCTTTTTTTGATAAAGAAAAAGTATTGCTCCTTTTGACTGACTCAACAAATATCGAAAATGAAGGGTTCTCACTTCCAGAAGTACGTGTGCATGAAGGTCTTGATAAACTCATCAAGCAAGGTACTGGGCGTATCATTATTGCTGCTTTTGCTTCTCATATTACTCGTTTAGTAAAAGTAGTAGAAATTGCTGAGTCACTAGGCAAGAAAGTGGTACTAGATGGAAGGTCCTTGAAAACAAATATGGAAGTCTGCGAACAAGCCGGATTATTCAAACCTAAAAAAGGCACGATTATCCCAGTTGAAGATGTGGACAGTTATCCCCCGAACAAAGTTATAGTTCTAATGACTGGAGCTCAAGGTGAAGAATTTGCGTCGCTCAATCGTGCAGCTAATAAAACCCATAAAAAATTCACAATTAGAAAGGGAGATACTATCATACTCTCAGCTTCGATTGTTCCTGGAAATGAGATATCAGTTCAACACTTAAAAGATAACCTCGCTCGACATGGGGTAAAAATAATAAGCTACCGTACCTCTGAGGAGACTATTCATGCCACAGGGCACGGCAACCAAGAAGATATTAAATGGCTCCATAGGAAGACTCATCCAAAATTCTTTATACCAATTCATGGTTGGCACTCAATGCTTGTCAAACACAAAGAGGTCGCTATGTCGATCGGTATGTCTGAGGAAAATATTGTAGTCCCAGATAATGGCTCTATAATTGAGATTACAAACGAAGGTACAAAAATTAATGTACGCAAGGAAAAGGCACCGTCTGGGCCTATGATGGTAGATGGATTCTCAGTTGGCGATGAACAAGAAGTCGTAATTCGTGACCGCCAGATGCTTGCTCAAGACGGTATGTTTGTTCTTATTGCTACAATTGACTCAGAGACTGGCAAATTGCGTAAATCCCCAGATATTATTTCTCGTGGATTTATTTATCTAAAAGAAAATCAGGAACTACTTCATCAAGTCAGATTAATAATTAAAAAGACCATCGAAGACGGTGCCCGTGGAATGAATCCTATAAATTTTGATATGATAAAAACAAATTTAGGAGATAATATATCAAAATTCCTGTATCAGAAAACTGCAAAGCGTCCATTGGTCATACCTGTGCTATTAAGCGTCTAGAAATATATGAAACTTACAAAAATTCACCGAATGTATATACTGTCATTCCTATTTACACTTCATATTTCCCTATCGGCCTATGTTAACTCAACATTTTTAACTAAAATCATCTCGGAAAAATATGTAGGTCTCCTCTATACCGTCGGAGCTATTATTACAATAATTCTGCTCTCAAGGAGCCCAAATTTACTGAAATACTTCGGTAATCGCAAGCTAGTATTATGGTTGCTTTTTATTAACATGCTATCACTTGCATGTCTTATATCTTCTGGCAACTCAAGTCTGATAGCTCTATCTTTCATATCTATACTAACTACCAACACCCTTATCGCGCTATGCTTAGATATCTTCATCGAACACTTTGGTAACCCTGAAACCATCGGTAGGAATCGAGGACTATACCTGACTATCACCAATATAGCTTGGATGCTCTCACCTCTCATCACGGCTCTACTTATTACACAAGAAGGAGGGTATATTTCTGTCTATATAGTAGCTCTTGCTACTGTTATTCTAATGACTTTGGGGTTATTCTTCTCTGTCAAAGATTTTAATGATAAAAAGTATGAAAGAGCGCCGTTCTTGAAGACATATAGATACCTGAAAACAAATAAACACATGCTCTCAATTACTATAATAAACTTTATCCTGCAGTTCTTCTTTGCTTGGATGGTAGTTTATACACCAATATACCTCATGGAGCATATAGGATTTGGGTGGGATCAGATTGGGGTAATATTTACAATAATGCTTGCTCCTTTTGTAATATTTGGGTTACCTGTCGGGATATTAGTAGATAAATATCATGTAAAAAAACGAACACTCTTAATAATAGGGTTTCTCATCATGGCAATCTCTACACTTGCAATACCATTTATAAGTATTAAGAGTGTGGCACTATGGGCACTCGTACTATTTCTGACCCGTACTGGCGCAAGTATAGTTGAGACAGCATCAGAAATATATTTCTTCACACACATAAAAGAAGAGGAAGCATATTTACTTGGCGTATTTAGAGATATGGCTCCGGTAGCGTATATAATTGCGCCGTTATTTGCAACTTTGATTTTTGTATTTTTGCCATTTAAATATTTATTCATCATCCTTGGTATTATCGTACTTTGTGGACTGTACTATATTCCATATTTAAAACATAATCATGAAAACAACGAAAAATATAGCATACCCAATCCGAATCAATAGATATCTTGCGCTTCATGCCTTTGCTACTCGCACAGGCGCAGATCTACTTATCAAAAAAGGATTCGTGACTATTAATGGAAAGAAAGCTATTCTGGGCGACCAAGTAAAAGAAGGTGACGCGGTAGAGGTGAGTAAAAAAGCACCGAAAGATAATTACGTATATTATGCTTATAATAAAGCAATTGGCATATCCACAAATCCAGACAAAGGAAGTAAGGATATTTTACAAGCAACTAGATTCCCAGTTCGGGTCTTCCCTATCGGCCGACTTGATAAAGATTCACACGGGCTAATAATTATGACAAATGATGGTCGGGTGACAGATAGATTGCTCTCGCCAAAATATATCCATGAGAAAGAGTACGTAGTAAAAGTTGAACCCGCATTTTCTGATAAATTTGTAGAGCTCTTGGGAAATGGAGTCAAATTTGATGGATTCATAAGTCAGAAATGCAAAGTCTGGCCTGCCAGCGCAGGCGGGCGTAAGAGCAAAGACACCTTTCATATAATTCTTACCGAGGGTAAGAAACGCCAAATCCGCCGTATGTGTGAAGCTCTACATCACAATGTAATGGATCTCAAACGCATCCGTATTATGAATATAGAGCTTTGTAAAATTCCACTGGGTGGATTTGAAGAAATCAAAGGCGAAGAATTGGATATATTACTAAAATCACTACAGCTCAAATAAAAATCCTCTCAACTGAGAGGATTTTTATTTGAGCTAGTTGCTAGAATCGATTTTCCCTCGACTAGCAGAACCGAATGCTCCGTCAGGCTTAAGGTCATGCAATAATTGCCATTCTTTAACTTTCTTTGCAGTACCACGGCCGTATACGCCATCAGCTTTGATATTGAGCCATTCTTGAAGGGCTTTGACGTCGTCACCTCTTAATCCAGGTCTTAGTACTCTAATTTTCTTTGCAGGAACTGGTGGTAATTTAGAACAAGGTTCTCCGATACTAGTACTGTACTTGCTAAATAGACAACTATAATCGACAGGGCTTATTGTAGGACCACATGGCTTAGTATCATCGGTTGAACTCACACCTTTACAATCTGGATAAGGCACAGGTGGCATAGGAATAATATCATTGCCACAATTAACGCTTGAAACCGATGTACAACCTCCTGAGACTTTTGCTCTAATTGTAAAAAAATTATCTGAATAATCATCAGCAATCAAGACAGCATTATTATTCATATCTTGAGCTTGGATATAAACTTTGAAATCAATACCATATCTGAAAGGTTCATGTGCAGAAAAATTATCTATATCTAAGCGGGTAATCTCTTCACCATCATTTGGTGTCCAATTATTAATATAAGTACCTTCAAATGGAGTCTGTCCTATCATAGGAACGGTGTAATTAGAGACGGTACTCTTATAAAGATTCATTTGAATTCTTATTTTTTTGTCACTTCCAATGTTACAAGTCTTCCATTTAAGAGGAATTGGTTCTCCTGCTTGGTATATTTCTCCTCCATTAGGTGAGAGAACTGTGATTGAAGGAACTTCGTTAGCGCAAACACTAATTTTAGGACCGTTGATAGTGAATAAATTATCAGAATAATCTATATATTGAGTTTGGTTATTATGTAGGTATGCTGCATATATTTTGAAATAATTTCCATAGTGATACTGACCAGGATTCTGTCCAAACTGAGAGGCACTAGGAAGAGTGATAATCTCACTTCCATCATTAATAGTATTTACTATTGAATACCCTCCCGTATTATTTGGTTCAAAACTATTAATTCCAAGTGTGATATTTTCATTAACATATACATTACAAGTACTCCATTGTACTTTGATTTGCTGTCCTGCTTGGTAGACCTCTCCCCCATTAGGCGAAAGAACTGTTATTGAGGGCGCGCTTGCTTTACTACAGTCTGAATAAGGCACAGGTGGTAGAGGATAAGGATCATTGTTATACACAGGAGGTAGAGGTACCTGGTCACTGCCAGCAGTTGACCCACCTAATACATTTCCGGTTGCGCACTTTTCCCCAGTTACTCCACTAAAGGCAGTTGTAGCAGTACAACCCTCTTTGTATGTAGTCATTGCTTGGGCTACGTTTTGAATAGTGAATAAAAGGCCTAGTACAAAAACACTTAAAACTATAATTTTTTTCATATTTAATGGTTTATTAGCTTAGTTTATATACATATATGCTAGCACTTTTGGGCTTTCTGTCAACCAAAAAACTACCTGGGATAGGTAGTTTTTTGATGTATATTTATTTTGCGATATAAGGAAGTAGCCCCATAAATCTGGCCCGCTTGATAGCGATCGAGAGCTTGCGTTGATTTTTGGCAGTCACATCTGTACGACGGCGAGCCATCATACGAGCAGAAGGAGCTAAGAACCTTTTTAATAGTTCTACGTCCTTGTAATCTATATGTTTTATATTGTTTGATGAGAAATAATCTTGTTTCATAATTTTCTTTTATAATTTGTTAAAATGGTATATCTTCTGCATTGATCTGCTCTTCAGGATACTCGATGGTATCTAACTCTCCATCATCCTCTTTTGGAGCCGATGCTTTAGAAGATGATTCACCTGACCCACCTGATGTCTTACCAGTCCCACTTGAACCAAATTGGACACGATCAGCTATGACTTCTGTGCGATATTTTTTAGTACCAGTCGCAGCGTCATCCCAGCTCCTCGTCTGCATACGGCCTTCTACCATGACCTGTGAGCCCTTCTTCATATACTGGGCAACGGTCTCAGCTTGGCGACCAAATACTACGACATTGTGATAGTCTGCTGCCTCTTGCTTGGCGCCATTTTTATCTTTCCAAACCCGATTTGTTGCGATAGAGAAACTACAAACTTTGATTCCAGATGGAATCGCTTTGAGTTCAGGGTCTCGAGTTAAGTTTCCTATGAGTAATGCTTTATTTAAGTACATATGTTTGATGAATAGTTAAACTATTAATATCTATATTATACTACAAGCGCATCTATTTCCTTGTCTATGGTTTCCTCATTGATTGGGCCTGATACTTCCTCTTTTGGAGTAAATTTTCTTCTCATGCCACCTTCAGTCTTACCATAAGGACGCTTTGGGGACATAGTATTCTCTCGAACCGTTTTAATAAGAAGGTATCTTACCAACTTCTCATTCTTATCTAATATATCTTTTACAACTTTTGCCTGCACTGGTGTGCATTCAAATTTAACCCACCCAAAATATCCATAAGAGAATTTCTGTCTCTTGTTTGCTATTGAGCGGGACATCTCGTATGAGAGCTCCATCATCTTTGGATGCTCGTCAGAGATAAATGTTGCACCATGCTCGGTCAGCATATCCTTAAATGCTGTGACTTCACCCCCAAGATTCTCCTCAGCTATTGTTGGCACCATAATATAACCAACTTCATAGACACTGCCTTTTGCCTCATTAAGATCCTCACTCACTTCGACAACTTCTTTTTCTTTTGCCATTTTTATTACTATTGTTATTAATTATCTTGCTATGGACCCTCCGACATAGGTCAGAGTATTGTGTACCGGATTCAGTGCCGGGACAAGCAAGATGTTCGGTTATATTAGCAGAATTAGCATGGGATGTCTAGCTTATAATCCAAAGACTCTTTTAGCGTTTATTATTATGGCTTTAGCTACTTCGGATTCTGATAAACCCTTGATTTCCGCTATCTTTTTGGCAACTTCTTGGACATAGACTGGTTCATTGCGTTTGCCTCTATAAGGCACCGGGGCGACATATGGGGCATCAGTCTCGGACATAATCATATCAAGTGGAGTGTTGCGAATAACTTCATCATAATCTTTAGTAAAGGTTATAACTCCTGTAAATGAAAGAGTGAAGCCAAAATCTACAAACTCTTTGGCTATATTTAAACTACCAGCAAAGAAATGTACATCGCCTTTTACTTTCGAATATTGTTTTAAGAGCTCTAAAGCATCTTTATAAGCATTTGGAGCTTTCGGCGCCCCTTCCATGAGTTCGGCCTTTTCATTATTGCGAATGTGGAGCATCAAAGGCTTCCCTACTTCGTTTGCTAGTTCTATTTGTTTTATAAAATCTTTCTTTTGCTTCTCTATAGATTCTGGAGTGCAGCGGAAATAATCTAGCCCACATTCACCGATAGCTACAACTTTTTTGTCTTTACAAAGTTCTAAATATGCATCTTTATCGAAACTCTCACCTCGTGAAGTAAACTCTACTCCTCCCTCTCCTAACTCTTTCTCATCATGATATGAAGCTCCAGTATGTATCGGATGAAGTCCGATAATAGCATACACGCCTTCTTCATATTGATTTGCCATCTCTACAGCTTTCTTTGAAGTACCAAGTTGTGTCCCGACATTTATTATCCATGTATCACTATCTAGCGCACGCTTAATCACTTCGTCTCGATCTTCATCAAATGCTTTAAAATTCACATGACTATGTATGTCTATATATTTTGCTATATTCTTCTCTTGCATATTACTCTTTTCTTAAAAATAGCGGTGTCTCTGGCTTTTTGTTTTCATTAATTAATTTCATAAGCTTTGAGCTTGTTTCTGGAAGTAGAGGACTGAGCATATATGCAATTTTGTATAATCTTTCAACCATCACAATTATGAGCTCCTTTCCTTTATCTTCATCAATTTTTACTACTTTGAAAGGTTCTGTCTCTTGGATAAATCTATCGAGCGATTGTATCTCTTCCCATACATAATCGGTAACTCTTTTTAAATCAAAAGCCTCAAAGAGTTTAAAATATTCTGCGGGAATTGTATTATCATCAATTATCGGACACTCTGGTAAATATTTTTCTGAAAGAGTGAGTATCCGACTAGTAAGATTCCCTATGCCATTTGCAAGTCCCCCATTATAAGCCTCCTTAAATCGCTCCATTGTGAATGGACTATCTTCAAATGCTGAAATTTCACGCAGTAGGAAATACCGAAGTGCTTCAGTTCCATATTCCTTGACTATATCATAAGGGTTATAAACATTACCGAGGGATTTAGACATTTTGACTCCTCCTTCCCCTGTTATAAATCCATTTATCACTATTTGCTTTGAGTTTGGCAACCCCGCCGCCATCAGCATCGCCTGCCACATAGCTGATTGTTGACGCAGATTGTCCTTGCCACAATATTGGACAGGTTGTCCGTCAGTCCAGAATTTCTCAAATTGCTCTATATTCTCAGGCCACCCTAGAGTCGATATATAATTTACAAGCGCATCAAACCATACATACATAACATGGTCATCATCATCCGGCACAGGTACCCCCCATGACATCTTTGACTTTAGACGTGATATAGAGAAATCCTCAAGCCCGCTTTTTACAAAAGTTTTTATCTCGTTGAATCGGAAGTCTGGTATGACAAAGGTTGGATTTTTCTCATAATAGTCTAGGAGTGGTTTCTCTAGATCTCTAAATTTAAAGAAGTAATTCTCTTCATCAATCAACTCAACTGGTTTACCTGGGTGTATAGGGCATTCACCTTTATCATTTAATTCGGACTCAGTTTTCTCAAGTTCACAACCAACACAATATTTGGTTTGGTATGTTTTTTTGTAAATAAAACCACGTTCATCGCAACGCTTCCAAAATTCTTGTGCTGCACTTATATGATGCACATCAGTAGTGCGTATAAAATGCACATCATCTGATATACCGAGCAAGTCCTTTAGTCCGCGAAAGCGCTCCGCATATTCATCAACGTATTTTTGAACATCTTTACCTTCTGCCTCCGCACCTAATAGAAGTTTTCGTCCATGTTCATCTGTACCAGTATTGAAAAATACTTCATAGCCCTGCAATTTTTTAACCCGGGCAATAACGTCAGCCCGAATGATTTCCATAGCAAAGCCGACATGTGGATCAGCATTTACATAAGGTAGTGTAGTAGTGATATAAAAGGCCTTTACCATATCAATTAGATAATGCTACTTTTTTCTTTTCTAAATCATCTAGGAACTCGAGCAGACAAACAGCGCACGGTATAGCAAGTATTACACCCCAGAACCCTGCAAGAGTCGCTCCAACTAAAAGAGATATGATGACAACCAAAGGTGAAATACCAGTAGCCCGCCTGACTATAAGTGGATATATGAGGTATGTCTCAAATTGTCCTAAAATTATATACAAAAGCATAGTAATAGCCGCAATAGTAACACCTCCATCGAGGTAAGCAAAGATCATTCCCGGAATAGCAGCTAGTATCAACCCAAATGGAATAAGCTCGGCCACTACTACAAGTAATGCAAGTACAAGTGAATATTTGACTCCAATGATAGTGAGCCCGAGGTAAGTCAACATTCCAACGATGACTCCCATGAGCATCTGTCCTTGCATCCAAAGACCAATTTTTCGTTCAGTACGTAACCACAAACCGATAATGTACTCTTCCTGTGGTGAAGGGGTAATAATTCGCAAGAAACTCTCAATACCTCGTTCTGTTACTGATAAATAAAACGAAATGACAATAATTAAAAGTAAGTTAAAAACTCCACCGAATGCTTGTCCAAAAATGTTAAAAAATCCACCGGAGAGACTCGTAACAAGATTCTGGGTGCTCTTAATCACATCTCCGAGTGATGCATTATGAGAGATAGTACTGACTACTCCTTTTGCTCCAGTTATAGTGTCTTGTTGGAAAGTATTTAAAATACTACCATCTGGAATATATTTCCCAAGTTGAGCAACGAGAGTAGACATTTCTTGAATAAAGACTGGTACGAAGATGGAAAGTAAACCGAAAATAACTGCGAAGGTGAATATATAAATCAGAGCCACAGAAAGAGTGCGATTTTTTATGTACTTCTTCATCTTTTTGACAGCAAATCCTATGAAAGATGCGACAACTATAGATGTAAGTAGTATCAGGATGATGTTTGTTAGTTTTACTAGGGCAAGTAAGACTATGCCAAATAAAACAACTCTCACAATAGTCCCGTTTGAGATAGAGATTTGTAGATTTTTAGAGTTATTATCCATTTAGCTATTTTAACATATTTGGGCAATCTATACCTAGAATTTCATAACTTTTACAAATTTCGATTTATCCTTGAATGGACCTATGACAGCAAGGTTTAGATGGCTATTTTTAAATATAAGTTTAGACATATTCATAATGTCACTTGCTGTTACTTTGTTTATATTCTTTATCTTATCGTCAAGAGTTTTCATCTCCCTCTTCATAAGCTCTTCTGTGCCGTAGAAATTGGCTATATCATCTGTGGCTTCGAGTGATAGCTTCATATTTCCTGCAAGGAAGGACTTTATCTTTGCCAGCTCTTTATCGCTCACTTTCTCATATGTTAGACGTTTGCACTCTTTAAGTATCTCTCTTATAACCTCTTCGGTTCGTGCGTTATTGACACCTGCTGATATCTGAAAAGATCCATGATCAAGAGATGCATCATTGAAAGCTCGCACATAATAAGCTACCCCCATCTCCTCACGAAGTTTGATAAAGAGTCGTGAACTCATACCAGCACCGAGTACTCCTCCAAGCACTGAGAGGATCGCATTTCTTTTATCTTTGAGTGGAAATGTTCTCACCCCTAATACAAAGTGAGTCTGGTCAGTCGCTTTATGTTTAACTAGAATTTGAGGTTTATTTTGAACATTCTTGGTTTTTACTTTATTTCCTTTGTTACTTGTGTGCACATTAGCAAAATGTTTTGTGACTTCCTTGTATACTTCTTGTTCACTTACACTTCCAGCGACTACTATAACTGTACCACTTGCTACATAATGAGCCTTCTTGTATGAGACAAAATCATCGCGAGTCATCGCTCGAACATTATCTTTTGTACCAGCAATATTGCGCCCTGCTGGCTGATCCCCATAAAGAACTTCTTGGAATAAATCTTGCACATGGCGAGCCGGCATATCCTCATACATATTTATCTCCTCTACTATCACCCCTTTCTCTTTTTGGATTTCAGAATCGGGGAATGTAGAGTTCAAATAGATATCTGAAATAACATCAAAAATCTTTTTGAAGTTCTTAGAATCACTTTTTGCATAGTAGCCCGTCATCTCGTGGTCAGTGAAGGCATTGTATTGTGAGCCAAGTGCGTCGAGTTCGTGCGAGATAGTCTGAGCATTTGGCCGCTTTGTCGTACCTTTGAAGCACATATGCTCTAGAAAATGCGATATGCCATTTACTTTCTTCTCCTCATAATCGCTCCCTGTGCCGACAAGAACAAGCACCGTTACTGTCGGATTATCTTTCATAGGCACGGTCACCACTCGAAGACCATTTTTTAATGTTTTCTTTTTAGCTTTTTGCATCTAACCTAATTTATTTTTTATATATTCCACAATTTTGTCTTGCTTGATTCTCTCTTGCGCTCCAGTATCGCGGTCTCGGATAGTAACAGAGTCATCGGTAAGAGTATCGAAATCTATAACAATGCACCACGGAGTACCTATCTCATCCTGCCTGCGGTAGCGCTTGCCGATGTTGCCATTATCGTCCCACATAACTCGGCCGAATTCGGCTTTTAGTATACCGTAAATTAAATGCGCTTTATCGACAAGTTCTGACTTGTTTTTAAGTAATGGCGAAACAGCACAGATAACAGGTGCCATGCTAGGTTTAAGAGCGAGATATGCCCGTACCTCCCCATTTTGCTCGTCTTCTTTATAAGAAGATAGGAGGAGTGCGAGCAACAAGCGGTCTATACCCATAGATGGCTCTATAACATGAGGTACGATTTTACCTTTGGCTTCCTCGTCTATGTAATCTAATTTGTGATTATCAAGATCAAAACTTCCTCGGTAAGCAAGGCCAAAAAGTTCTTTCTGACCAAAAGGATACTCAAACTCAAAATCTATTGTTCGCTTTGAATAGTGAGCTCGGTCACCATCCCCTATCTCAATTTCATGGACTAGATTCATGTCGAGTCCAAGTCCTTCAATAAACTCATTTAGCTCGTCCTTCCAATATGTAAAATATTTCTCCCAATTATTTTCTTGAATAAAATACTCAATCTCCATTTGTTCAAATTCCCGTACACGAAAGATAAAATCTCGAGGGGCGATTTCATTGCGAAAAGCTTTACCTATCTGTGCAATACCGAATGGTAATTTTGGATGAAACGAATCGACAATGTTTTTGAAATTAACGAATACTCCTTGGGCAGTTTCTGGACGCAGATATGAAGTAGTGGCTTCTTCTCCTGCACCTACTTGAGTCTTGAACATAACGTTGAATTGTTTTCCGTCTAGAGTTGGGTCAGTGAACCCAGCCACGTGGCCAGATGCTTCCCAAGCTTTGCTATTCATAAGTATGGCCGCATCAACTTCATACATATCAGTACGAGAAGAAATAAATTTCTTCCTCCAAGCATCTTTGATATTATTCTTGAGCGCTACTCCGAGTGGACCATAATCCCAAGTACCCGCCAAGCCACCATAGATTTCAGAACCTTGGTAAACAAAACCTCGGCGCTTAGAAAGCGATATGATTTTCTCCATCAAATTGTTCTGTTCTTTTTCCATATTACTATTGTATAACACGTTCTTGACCAGATTTAAAGCCTGGATCACTTATAAGATATGTTGTAATCGGGGAACGTGTATTTTTGACAATAGTTCCAGTGAACGCATCTGTGCCTGATAATATAACTTCTTTCATTAGCTGAGGGACACTCCCCACCTGTGAAAGAGATGGTTTGAGTGATATGACAAACGACGCTTCACGATTCGAATCAAGCCCAGTGTTAGGGCGGACTTGCCCTATATTCCAGATAACTTCACGAGTGACTTCATTGTAAACCACATTTTCTCTATTCTCTGATGCAGGAGAAACCCATTTCACATAAATTGGTAAGGTAGAATGTGCAATAGCTCCAACTACGCTATTTGCAGAATTAGACAGCGTCCAAGTTACTGTATAGGTAGTCTCAGTTTCTGCCTTTGGAGGCAAGGAACCCGAAGTAAAACGTGCAGCTGAAGCAATTTGAAAATCAGATTTAATTTTAACAATCTTTTTAGTAAAATTATTAACATTGTTAAAATTAGAACCCTCCGAAGGCTGTCTACCACGGATACTGACATTGAGTACAACTTGAGGTTCCTTGATTGGATTAGTTAGCCCGACAAGCGAGATAGGTTTGAAGCTAAAACTAAGCGTTCCAGTAGCACCAGGTTCGACAGAAGCAAGATCAGATATAGTATTTTTGTCCCAGATAATTTGATTATTTGCTGAATCATAGAACCCTTCAAGGGGATTGACAGTACTCTTGTCAAAAGCATTGCCGGAAAAGTTTACTATTATCTGCGTATCTGTTATACGAGTTGGTAAGTTGTTGGACCAAGATATTTGTGCGTCAACTGTGTCTCCACCAGTTGCAACATACGATGGCAAATCTTGACTATTGACCAAAATGCGAGCCTCGAGAAATGGTTTAGTGATTATAATACTTTTGAGTAACGAATTATAAACAACGTTGACAACGGATTGATCTGCTCCGCTCGTCGCGCCTGCGTATACATGAAATACTTGCTCGTCACCATCTGCCCCGACGAGTCTTCCTTTGACAACGATAGATATGGGATTTGTTTGGGTCAACCCTGATAAATTCCAAACTGAATTACCAAAAGAAGGAATGGGTACGGCACTATCGAAAACGAAATTATTTGGGTAGGAAACTTGTAGCATAGTAGCACCTTGCGGAAGTGAGGTATTAAGAGAAGCTGTAACCTTAAACGATATATCCTGGTCCGAGGTTGCAGTCTCTGGAGCGTCAATGACTAAAGATAGTGGTGCGGAACTTATGGTTACGGGATACTCTTTGTCTTTTGAAAAAATGGCGTTGGAACCCTCCGGGTGATACTCTAGAGTAATCTTGACGTTACGTATAGATTTCTCCTCACCAAATAATTTGACTTTGATGTTGCGGGTCACTCTGCTACCTTTTTTAATTACTCCTATGGTATCACGAGGTAAACGTATCATATCAGTAGTATTGTCACTTGCTCCGCGAGGATACTCTACGATCAAGTCAGCGAGCTCAAGATTGGCATTGTTATTATTTACAATCTCCACCTGAAGAGGAAGTTCTTCACCACCTTTAGTAAATGCATTACCAAGAACTGTAATATCGATATTGTCACTTGATACCGAGACTCCTCCATTTAAAAACATATAGGTAGCAAATATAAGGGAGCCGAGGAAGAAAATAACTGCACCGATAAAAAACTTTTTGAATCCCGATGTTGGTGGTTTCTTCATTATTTTATTTGTAATATCATTCTCATTATTTAAATTAGTTTGCCAACTTTCAGGAACTTTATGGACTACGGGATGAAGAACGCCCTCATGTGTTCGGCTAGATACTGTATCGACGCGGTCGTAAAGGCGACGCTTGATATCTTCTATTCTGTTCCTACTTTCACCTTCTGGCATATAAAGCTTATTATACCACAAGAATTTTATAGCTGGCTTTCATTTATAGCCTTATTTATATGCGCTATAATTGATTTCTTTTCCTTCAAAAACCTACTCGTTTCAACTTTATCAAATGGCAATGACAAATATTCACGGACAGAGCTAGACTCCCCTATATATCCGAGTGTGCTCATAATGCGAAGCACGAGATGAAGCTCTAGTGCTTCACGCACATCAATAGATAAATTTACATCGTCGAGCAAATATAATGCCTGAATAAAATCATCAAATATTCTATCGTTCGCTTCTTCCCCATCACAGAGCCTCTCGATAAGCTTGCTTACCCGTGCAATCAGCAAAAGTGACTCTTTAGTCGAACGAGCATATGGAAATGAATTAATACTAGTAGCTGAAGTAACACGCCAAATCTCGCGACCTCTAACCAAATCCATATTTATGTATGAATAATCTTGGAGAGCAAAACGTAGTTTGGATTTATGGAATCGTATACCTTGAGATGCCACTCGCACGAGCCCCATCTCACGAGTATAAACAGTGAGCATTTTATTCGCCTCGCCAGTATTGCGCGAACCTAATATAAACCCATGGGTGTGATATATGTGGTGCATTATAACTCTTCTTCTTTATTTACTTCTAACACTTTAAACTCAATCCCACTTTGAGTCAGAATATTTTTAGGCAGATTATAAATAGGCCCTGGTCTATCTTCTTTTATCATCCCGTCATGAACAGGAAAACAAACTTTTGGTTTTAACTCAAGAGCATAATGTATGGCATTTTTTATTTTCATCCATGGCCCGGCAACAGGTAAAGCAAGTATTTCTACTTGTTTATGTGGATTAGTAAATGCATCTCCAGGATAAAAAAGTGTATTGTCTATAAAGTAGCCAGTATTTTGAACTTGGCCAAATTCTTCATAAACCTCTGCATGATGATCTCCGTATCCTTCAAATAATATCCCCTCAAATTCTCCCCTTCCTCCTTCTTCCAACAATTCATATGCAATCCCAGCTTCAGTAAGAATTTTTCCTACTGCGCTATTTGTAATTACTTTTACATCTTTATTATTCTCTAGAATAACTTTCAAAGAATCCACATGCAGGTGGTCGGGGTGTTCATGAGTAATAAGTATAATATCTATATTTTTCTCTTCAACTTGGAGAGTGGAATAAGAACCTGGATCTGTCATTATCCTTTTGCTATTTACCTCTATAACTAAACAACAATGCCCTAGTTTTTTGATCTTCATTCTTCTATTTTAACATATTTAGATATTCTTGTGCTTGTTGAAGGATTTCTACACGAGATTCCTTCTTAAAAACAAAGGTTTCTGAGGCTTCTTTATATGTAGCCCATTTGTATTCTATAATTTCACCTTCTTGTATCTTTACAGATTTATCTTTGACGACACCCAAGAAATATTTATTAGTGCGGTGGTAAGTATCACCTCGTTTTTCATACCGATATTCCTCCTCCATAAGTGGACAGTCTAGTATATCGATAACAGTGATACCAGTCTCTTCGCCCAATTCACGCATAGCTATATCAAGCGGTACAGTCTCGCCTTTTTCAGTTTTACCTTTTGGAAAACTCCAATTTACAAATGTCTCATCTTGTAGAAGTATCAAGAATTTCCATTCATCTTCTTTGATAGCTACTACTATACCGTATGCAACTTGTTCTATTGAAGCCATACTATGAAAAACTGACTAGGAATGTTAATTCGTCAATCTTAACTTCAGTGCCTTGATTATCGGCAATATTAACCTCTTTAGCTCCAGCTATTTTCATGAGTTCACTTTTCCATTTATTTACGATTTCTTGACCTTCGGTATTAGTAGCAATGGTAAGAACAATGACATCATTTGGGTTTAACCCCTCCTTCTTGCGCATATCTTGAATAGCACGAACAAGTTCACGATATTGACCTTCTTTTTTTAGATCTAGAGTTATATGAGAATCGAGTTCGACTGGATTCTCAATAGAGTCATCGTAGACGACAGCTTTTATATTTAGCTCATCTTTAATAATCTCTATATACTCATCTTTTAGTTGATAGCTCTTGACTTTTAGTTCACTTAGTGGCTGACGAACTTTGATATTTGCTTTTTGTCTCGCTTCAAGTCCAAGAGTCACTACGTGTCGTACAATTTGCATTTCAGAAATCAAATCCTCGTTAACTTTTCCTCCTTCTGGCCATTCTGCTAGGTGCACACTCTCTGCATCAGAAGTATTTTTTAACTTCTGCCATATGTCTTCAGCTGCAAACGGTGCAAATGGAGCTAAAATTTTTGAAAACGTTTTTAATACGAAGTACAGAGTCTGCTTCACATCTACATCCCCGTCCTTAATCCGCTCACGTGAGCGACGGACATACCATGTAGAAAGCTCATCGACAAATTCGCGTATACCTCTTACTGGTTCTAAAAGTTTATAATTATCCATACTATTCGTCATATCTAAGACGAGCTTGTTTAGCCGGGCAATTATCCATTGATCAAGAATATTATCTGACTTTTTATATTCCCTATCTTCAATGGATTTGTCTCTATATAGTTCGTAGAATGCGAGTACATTATAAAATAAATTAAATACTTTGTTGTTGAGCTCGGAAACTGTCTTCTCGTCAAAGTTCTTTGATTCACCGGGCTGATTCACGCTATACATCCATAGGCGTAATGTATCTACTCCGTATTTATCCATCATTTCCCATGGGTCGACGACGTTGCCGACAGACTTGGACATTTTCTTCCCATCTTTATCTAAGATATGTCCAAGGCAGATGACATTTTTAAAGGCTTTGCCTCTACCTGTGAGTACGCCTATCGCGTGCAAAGTATAGAACCATCCACGAGTCTGATCTATCGCTTCACAAATATAGTCGGCGGGGAATCCTTTAGTATCCACCCATTCTTTATTTTCGAACGGATAGTGATCTTGCGCGAAGGGCATGGCCCCAGAGTCGAACCATACATCCATGACTTCTTTGACTCGAGTCATTGGGCGGCTTTCTTCGTCAAAAAGCTCTACTTCATCTATATATGGCTTATGTAAATCTAAAATATTGTGTTTATCATGGGGTAGTGGTACGAATGGTAGTTCTCTTACTTCAGCATTACCAAATTGTTTGAATTCTTTCACAAATACATGGGTGTCTGCTTTTTTATATTCAGTATTACGCTTCTCATAAATACCAGAAGCGACATACATAGCCCATGCAGGGCCACCATGAGTAATAATTAGAATATTCTTACCAGAATACTTAGCCTCGAGATCATAAAGTACTGCTCCTGACCTTTCGGTGACATCTTGTAGGGATTCTCCTTCAGGAATTTTCCTTACAAACCATCCACGCTCCATATTATATAAATGCTCGTGATATTCACTCCAATTCTTACCATCATATATCCCTGGGTTTATTTCTATTAGTCGTGCGTCGGGCATTACCTGCTCACTACCAAGACCAAGCACTTCTTTTACAATCGTAGCAGTCTCGGTAGTGCGAGTAAAAGGAGAATATATTACTATATCTATATTATGATCTTTTAATTTATCTGCAGATACGCGTACTTGCTCTTTACCATTTTCAGTTAAATTGTCAGTCTCTTGATGTTTATAGCTCACGAGCTCCTCTAAATTACCTTCTGTCCCACCATGACGCATGATGAAGTAACTGTTACCACTTTTTTTGATGTATTTTTTAAGTGTATCAATCGAATCTACTACAATATTACTACCGTCGGCTTTCTGCCATATAGGTAGCGGCGTCCCCCAATATCTCTCACGAGATATTGCCCAATCTTTTATATCTTTGAGCCACTCTCCAAAGCGCCCATCGCGAATATGTGGTGGCTCCCAATTTATTTCTTTATTTTCAGCTATTAGTTTATCTTTCACACTCGGATCAGACATTCTGATATACCAAGAATCACGAGCATAGTATATGAGCGCAGTTTTACAGCGCCAACAGTGAGGATATGAGTGTTCATATTTTTCTTTCTTAAATAAAAGGCCTCTGTGTGCCAGATCTTTGATAATATCAACTGCGACTTCTTCATCCTTAACAAATCTTCCTTCCAAGAAACCAGTGCCTTTTACAAAGTGACCACTATCATCGACTGTGTGGAACTTTGGCAGACCAATTTTTGTACCGAGCTCAAAGTCATCCTGACCATACATGACTGCTGTATGCACAATACCAGTACCATCTGTAGTATTTACGAAATCTGCCGGATAAACTTTATATGCATTTTTTAATTTTTCATCTCCCACATCAAGAGTAGACAGATATGGATAAAGTGGCTCGTATTCCATACCAACCATTTCACTACCTTTGTGTTCTGCCACTATTTCATATGGATCAGTAATTATAGAAAGCCTATCCTTTGCTAAAACTAAAACCTCCGGCCCAACTTTTGCCTCAACATAGATAATCTCACTTCCAACCGCAAGAGCAACATTGCCTGCTAGTGTCCATGGAGTTGTAGTCCAAGCCAAAAAATAACCATCAACAACGCCTTTTATTTTAAACTTTGCAGTTACCGACAAATCTTTATCATCTTGGTATCCTTGCGCAAGTTCGTGGGAAGAAAGGGCTGTACCACAGCGCGGGCACCATGGCACTACTTTGTAATCTTTATATAGAAGTTTCCTATCTTCTACTTGGGCAAGAACATTCCAGACAGATTCTATATAATCATTATGATAAGTAACATATGGATTCTCTTGGTCCACCCAGTAACCTATACGCTTGGTAAATTTATTCCAAATATCTAAATATTCCCAGACACTTTCCTTGCACTGTTTATTGAACTCTGCTATACCATACTCTTCAATAGCTTTCTTGGAGTTTAATTCAAGCTTCTTTTCCACTTGGAGTTCTACGGGTAGCCCATGAGTATCCCAGCCACCTTTACGACGTACATGATATCCACGCATGGTTTTATATCTTGGAATTGCATCCTTGAAAGCTCTGGCTTCGAGGTGATGAATTCCTGGTTTACCATTGGCAGTCGGAGGGCCTTCGTAAAAAACGAACTCGCCTTTTGGTGAATCTTTTTCTAAAGTTTTTTGAAAAGTATTATTCTCCTGCCAAAACTCCAAAACCCGCTCCTCGCGGAGCGCTACTTCCGATTTATTATTGTCTTCTTTCCCAGCCATTATTGGCTGATTTTAACATAAATTTGATGCTTTTACATCTTATCTGGGGTTTTTATGCCGAGGAGATAGAGACCGTTCTTCATAGTCTGGTGAAATGCTTCAACAAGGGCGACGCGGTAAGGCGCGTATGGGTCACTTTTATTTACTATCTGCGTATTCGCATAAAAAGTATTGAACGCACTGGAAAGCTCGGTCAGATATGTCGCTATATGATGGGGTTCAAGGAGTAAGTATGAGCGGGCGACGATTTCAGGAAATTTGTAAAGATTTTTCTCAAGTATTGTAATGTCGGTTGGTATATTTTTATATACTAAGTGTATACCCTCTGCTTCACTTTTTTTAATAATAGAATTCGCACGCACTGCAGTGTATTGCAAGTATGGACCCGAATCCCCTTCAAATGAAATAGACTTCTCAAAATCATAAACGATATCTGAGCCAAGAGATGAACGAAGTATGGAGTACTTTAGAGCTGCTACTCCGACAACTTTAGCTATAGTGTCTTTTTCTTCAGCTGATAAATCTCTACTCGCGACTTTCTCACGCACTACATCCATAGAGTCTCGCAATAACGACTCGCCTGTCACTACATTACCTTTGCGAGATGACATTTTCCCAGAAGTCAGTCGCATCATACCGTGAGTAACATGCTTCATACGTGATTCGTAATCAGGGTGAATTAGCGATACTGCCTTTTGTACAACTTTCATATATTCTCCTTGCTCAATGGCGGTAGTGATAATAGAGATATCAGGATTTTCTTTCTCGAATTTAGTCACAGTCAGCCCCACTTCTTTTGTCTCATATAAAGGAATGCCTAGAGATGTGATAAAGACTCTAGTATGGAGCTTTGGGTCGTAATTCTCGGCATGGAATACAATTGCGCCCTCACTCTCGGTGAATACTCCTCCAATATTCTCTCGTACAATCTTCTCACCTATTGGCGCCATTTCACTCTCAAAAAAATAATAGTTAAACTTTGTACCTAGAATCTGGTATATTTCTTCAAACGCACACAACGTTACTTCGCGTCCCCAGTCATATATTTTATTTATCTCGTTATCACTCTTATCATATATCTTTTTATTTATTTCATCGATTTGAATTTTAATGCTTTCATTTTCTTCGTAAGCTTGTGCACCTTTGGTGTAGCACTCACCGATCCACTCTGCCAATTCTCCAGCTGGGTCAGTTGTTTGTAGCTTTTCATTCGACGCGTTATCAGATAACCACATGATGCCGTATATAGCTTTGGCTACATGAGGACCTACATCCCCTTGGTAATTTGCTCTTACAGTTTTTGCCCCGGAGAATTCAACAATACGAGAGATAGATTCACCTATAGCATTACTCATAAGATGGCCTATGTGGAATGGCTTGAACGGGTTCGGCTGTGTATACTCCACCATGACCTTCTTGCTAGATAGTATTTCATTTTTCCCCCAGTTTTCTTTTTGTTTTAGTATTTCCTTAGTTGAATTTGTGAAAAATTCCCGAGATAAGTAAAAATTTATAAACCCTGCACCTGCGACTTCAACTTTTTCAATTTCTTTAGGTAAGTTTTTTTCTAGTTCTATTTTAATTTTTTCTGCCAACTCTCGAGGGTTTGTTCCTAACTGCTTAGCATAAGCCATTGCGACATTGGTGGAATAATCGCCCATTTCAATATCTGCAGGATGCTCAAGAATAATACCTTCGGCTTTAATGCCAAGATTTTTTAGTGCATCGTCTATAATTTGTATAATTTTTTCTTTTATCATTTCTTCCCTGTACTTCCAAACATTCCCTCACCACGTGATGACTCACTAAGTGTATCCGTAACTTCAAATTCAACTATTTCTACTGGCATTATGACGAGCTGAGAAACTTTGTCTCCCTCCTCTACTGTATAGGGCTCTGTGCCAAGATTTACTAGATGTGTATTGTATTCTCCTCTATACCCTGCATCATAGACTCCACCCATATGTATAAGTCCAGCTTTTGACATACTACCTTTGTCCATTATTATACCACCGTAACCTACCGGAAATTCTAGAGCAAAACCATGCCAGAAACGGTAGTGCCCCATCGGAGGAATTGTGACCGTTTCCATAGCATACATATCCATGCCTACATCTCCTGGATGTGCATATGTCGGCAACTTCGCATCCTCCTTTAATTTTTTAACTTTAATCCGCATAATTATAAATATAACATAATTAAAACCCGTTATTATATTTGACAAAGGGAGCAATTAATGATAATTTAATATTTCAAAACAAAAGTAGTTCTATGACAAACGAAAACACCGTCAAAGCCAAAAAGGGCTACGACCCCGAAACCAACACACTGGATGGTCTTCCATTTATCTCTCAATTTATACAAGGGACTTCAGAACCAAGAGACTGCTCCTTATGTTTTTACAGAGGGAAAAAATTCCCTGGTAGAGGAGATTGTCGAAGTGACTCGGCAAAGAAACACTTTGGATACAAAGATACTGACAAACTACCTGTATCAGTTTCGATTCCAGTGATAGGGTCTCAGTCTTCTGAGACCAAGAAAGTTCATCTATCTCACTACTGTAAAAGATGCACACTGAGACAGTCATAATAAGGCCGTTGGTAAAAAAATATTTAAAGATACCGCAACGGTATCTTTATTTGTTTTTTAGTAACACTTTTACTTTCTCGTAAATCTCTTGGTGTATATCGTCGCGAGTGCGGATAGAGTTGCCTATTGCGCAATCAATCTTTCTGTAATATTTTTGTGTCTTAGCAAGCCAAAGAGCGCTATTGCGAGAATTTATCAAGAATTGTTTATCACTCTCATGTACATCTTTATGCTTCTTTAGGTAAGCACGTTTCATTTTGCCATTGCGTTCTTTTATTAATTTTAAAATTATAGGTAGTGGTAAACTTAAATAAAATACAGTATTTGGTCTAGGGATTTTAAAAACTTGATACTCCATCTCGTCGAGCCATTTTATAAACGCCTCTCTTTTTTTCGCATTCTTAATTTTACCACCTTGATGGATTTGGTTTGCACTCACATAACGATTGGCAATCACTACATAACCCTTTTTAAGCCAACCCTCTATCTCATCTTTTGATTGGAATCGGTCCGCTGCATAAAGGACTGAGGCAATCTTGGGGTGCACTTTGACAAAGTTATAGTACTGCTCGGAAAGACAGTGACCGATAAATTTCCCAAAAAAATTTTTATAGTATTCAGGAAAATCTACATTCTTGACTGTGTATCCTTCCTTCTTCAGTCGTGTAGTGAGTAAAGCGACTTGGGTCGCCTTCCCAGATCCATCCGTTCCATCTATGACTATGAGTTTGCCTTTTTTCATAAATTATTTTTCTATATCAAAATAGTTTCTACCTGTTTTGTATGACTCTATTCCCTTTCTAGTTAGTTCAAAAATTTTATCAGGAAGACTATCAAAAGAATACCAATTCCAACCACCAATCTTTTCACTCTCGAAAGTTATAGGTTCTCCGCTTTCCCAATCTGCAAGAAATTGAACATTTACATAATGTTTTGGTGCATATGTAACTTCGTTTGCAACATGAATGAATTTTATATTCTTTATCTCAATACCACATTCCTCTCGTACTTCCCTACGAATGCCATTTTCAAATGATTCCATATATTCAAGATGACCTCCGGGTGATGCATACTCTTCAGAACCAAAAGAACCCTTGCGTTTACCAAGAAGGATTTTCCCTTCTTTAAGAATTACAACTCCCATACCAACTTTTGTAATTTCAATACTCATATTATTTTTCTCCTAATTCTTCTAAAGCTTTAGTAGCGAGGTGGAGAATATTTGGACGAAGATCCATTTTTGAAAGTTCATCTTTTGTGACCCATCGCGTTTCTGTTTTCTCATGTTCGTTCTCTGAATCTACCACCTTATCAGTATTGGATGTGGCAAAATAAACTAAAACAACATGGGTATGAATATCATTCACTTTGTGACGACCAATATACTTGGGAGTAGCCAGGTAGGTATAGTCACCATCATCAAATTCTGGAACGTCTCCTGTAATTTTTATATCTAATCCTACCTCTTCCTTTACTTCTCTGATTGCAGCTTGGACTGGATCTTCGTCAAGTTCTATATGTCCACCAACAGAGAGCCATAAATGATATTTATCATGCATACGAAGAAGAACTTTGTCTTTATGAACAATAAATACTTCTACTGTAAAATCAATTTTTTCGTGAATATGAGGCATTCTACTTCTTCCTTTTTAAAATTTTATCAATCTTTCTTGCGATTTTTATCATATCCTTCTCCTTCTTTCCTATTGTAGTCTCAGCACATGTTCCAAGGCGAATACCGGAGGGGTCCATGACAGAACGAGGGTCGCCTGGAATTGTATTCATGTTTACAATTATTCCAGCTTTCTCAAGTTTTTTACTTGCATCAGAACCTGAGACACCAACTCCATTCATCCAAGTGTCCATAAGTATAAGATGGGAGTCTGTACCGCCCGATATAATATGCCAGCCTAATTTCTGAAGCTCATTTGCAAGGGTCTGAGCATTTTTTACGACTTGCTTTGCATATTTTTTAAACGCTGGTGTGTCTGCCTCTTTTAGAGCAATAGCCACAGCTGCGATATTGTTCTCATGTGGTCCACCAAATAGCCCGGGGATTACCATCTTATCTAATTTCTTATCAAATTCTCGGGAATCCTTTTTCACAAAAAGAAGCGCTTGCCTCGGACCGCGAAGAGATTTGTGAGTAGTCGTCATAACAGAATCTGCATATGGAAATGGAGATGGGTACACTCCCCCTGCAATAAGCCCTGCAAAGTGCGACATGTCTACATGAAGGAGCGCCTGGCATTTATCTGCAATCGCGCGAAACTTTTTAAAATCAACAATTCTTGGATACGCAGTAAATCCAGCGACGATGATATCTGGACGTTCAACCATAGCGATAGATTCAAGAGCCTTGTAATCAATCATTTCAGTTTTTGGGTCAAGCTCAAATTGGACTGGCTTCCAAAGTTTACCTGTCATTGAAAGTGGGTGGCCATGAGTAAGGTGACCACCTGCTGTGAGCTTCATTCCCATGATTTTTCCACCTAGTGGTACGAGTGCAGAGTACAGTGCAAAATTGGCCGGACTACCTGAGAGAAGTTGAGCATTTACATGCCAATCGGCTTTCTTTAATTTAAAAAGCTTCAGTGCACGGTCGATACAAAGTGTCTCAACTTTGTCGATGATTTCGTTGCCTCCATAGTATCTGCGACCTGGATAACCTTCAGCATACTTATTGGTAAGTTTTGAGCCGAGAGCTTTGAGAATATCGTCGGAAACATAATTTTCAGATGCGATAAGATTAATGACGCTTTTCTGCCTCTTCTCTTCAGCTTTTATTAGTTTTTCTACTTCTTTGTCCTTCATGCAGTTTTGATAGTTAAGAGTAATGTCCTGATTTTAGCACGAGTCTGGTAAACAAAAAAGCGGGCCCTTTGGGCCGGCTTTTTATTATTGAAATTGTCTTCCTATTATATTATCTTTATTGAGATTATTGAACAGAATTTCACTCCTATCAAGTAGGTAGACATCTTTGACTCCTGCAGAAATCATAGCATTCCAGCATGGCTCACAACACCACCAATGCCCCCATAGATACAGATCGAAGGGCTTAGTATTACCTTTCTTTTTTAATTCTGTACTTACACGAGATTCGGCGTGATTTTCACTTCCGGCACATCCTGGACAAAGCCAGTACTTTTGGCCAGAAGGAATACCAAAAATCCTACGGATACAGTATTTCTTGTGAAGATTAACTAAAAAATTATTGCGGAGTGGTGGCTTATTACTGGCTTTAGCTATGATATCACCTTCTATCACTGCGACAGCTCCTGTAGGCATAGCTCTATCATAAGAAGTGAGTGCTATTTCTTTGGCAGCGCTCATGTATATACTATCAATAGGTACATATAATATAACTCGCCCATTGGGCAAGTAGGGATATTTTAAATTTGATGCAGTTATTTCCATGGTTGTATGTTTTATTGTATACTCTACTACATGACGACGTTTGACACAATCTATCAAAATCTAATAAAAAGAATAATGGAGGACGGTATCGAAGAGCTCAATGAGCGTACTGGCCATAAGATAAAGATACTACCTGGCCTAACTTTCCAAACTGACATTGAGAAGGACGGCTTCCCTGTTCTGACTCTTCGTAAAAATCCTATCAAATCTCCAATTGCTGAACAAGTCTGGTTCATTACCGGCGATAAAGATACGGAGTTCCTGCGAAAATATACAAAGATGTGGGACGAGTTCATCGAGGAAGATGGCACTATCACTTCAGCATATGGGTACCGATGGAGACATCATTTTGGTCGTGACCAACTCGGTCAACTTATAAAACATCTACAAGAAGAACCCCATTCAAGGCAAGGGGTGGTTATAACCTGGGATGCAGGTGATGACGGACTCTATGGCAAAGGTCTAAAAGCTACTTACAAAAAGAATGCACCATGCCCATTTGCATTCACTGTAAATATAATCGGTGGGCGTCTTCATATGCACAACATAGTAAGATCAAACGACATGATGCTAGGTTGCCCATTTGATACTTTTGGGTTTAGTCTTCTGATGTGTACCCTCGCCCAGAAGCTTGGAGTGAAACCTGGGATATATACCCACACAATATCAAACGCTCATATATATGATAACCACTACGAGGGGGCGTTGGAACTAATTAAAAGGGCAAATGAGCATCCGAACGTATTCCCAATCCTACCCGAAAATATTTTTGAAAGGGCTGAAAAAAAAGACGAGTCTTTGGTAGACGATATTTATCAATCATTTGCTCCATATTTCAATCCTAGTGAACCTATTACTGGTCTAGATATTATAAAATAATGATACTTTCAATTATAGCTGCGGTTGCGAAAAATGGTGTCATCGGTGGAGGCAATACCATGCTCTGGGACTTGCCTGAAGACATGAAGCACTTTAGCAATAAAACTCGCGGTCACACAGTAATCATGGGTAGGAAGACATATGAGAGTATAGGCAAACCCCTACAAAATAGGAGAAATATTATCATAACTCGTGATGTGAATTACTTCAAAGCTGACATAGACATAGTAGGGTCACTTGATGAAGCATTGCGTGTCGCATCCCTTGAGCAAGGTAGAGGGTTTGAAGAGAACCAAGACCAAGTCGAAGTATTTATAATTGGTGGAGGAGAGATATATAGGCAAGGGATAGGTAAAGCAAATAAACTCTACATCACAGAAATTCATAAAGATTTTGAAGGCGACACTCTATTCCCCGCTATAGATAAAAATGTATGGCAAGAAACAGCGCGTGAAGACTATCTAGATAATCCTATCCCTTATTCATTCGTAGAATATAAAAAATCCGCCTAAGTTTAGGCGGATTTTTTATTGATCTTCAACCGTTTTGATTCTTATAAAAATATCTTTACCATCTGGGGACTTTTCTTTTCTATATTTTCTTTTCTTATTAATTTCAATTTTATTAACTAGTTCTTTTTCTAAATCATAACCAAGTATTTCAGCCATGCCAAGTAAAAAAACAGCGACATCAGCAAACTCTTCTGCAACTCCGTCTTGATTCTTACTAAATTTTGAAAAAGCTTCAGAAAGCTCTTCGTGGGCACGACAAAACTCAAGCGCGACATCAGTCGTATTAAACCCCTTCTCAATCTTATTTCTCATTACTTCTTTTTGAAGTTCTTTTAGATCAACCATAAAACTATTATATACTCTCTATAAAAATAAGCGAACTCTATAGATTATCTGGAGCGGCTTCGAGGCGAAGGGTGACAGTTTTTACGATGCCTTTTGACAATACTTTCATAGTCACAGTATCGCCTACTTTTTTATCTCGTATAAGATACGCGAAGTTCTGATTTTCATCAATCTTGGTACCATCTATCTCTAGAATAATATCATTTTCAACTATCCCTGCTTTATCAGCCGGTGAACCTGGAACAACTGCGAGATCCGTGGTAGTTGCTCCTCTTTGCACTAGTACTCCATAATCAACAGTCAAATTATTCTTGGCCTTCAGCTCTGCAGTCACATTGATATAACGAATTCCGACATATGGTCGGACAATTTTACCACTACTTTTAACAGAATTTATGGCACTCTTTACACTGTTAATAGGCAATGCAAATCCAACGTTCGAAGAACCTTGTACGACTGCAACATTTATACCGATAACATCGCCATGGATATTTAGAAGTGGGCCACCAGAATTACCTGGGTTAATTGCAGCATCAGTTTGGATAACCTTGTCGAGTCTTTCTGACTGGCCCATGCCATTTCCAGCTACAACAGATCGAGAGAGTCCTGATACAACACCGACAGAAACGGTATTTTTAAATTCCCCCAGTGCATTACCGATAGCTATGACACTTTCTCCAACATCGAGAGTATCTGAATCAGCTAAATTAAGATACGGTAGATCTGATGCGCTAATTTTAACTATTGCGACATCAAGAACCCCGTCACGAGCGAGAACTTTTGCTGTGTATTTCTTGCCATTATTTAAAAGCACCTCGTATATAGCATCGCTGTCGGCAACTACATGTTTATTTGTGACTATCATGCCATCGGAAGAAATTAAAAATCCAGAGCCGCTACCAAGTTGCTTTTTCTCTGTACCATTTTGTTTATATGTTGGAGTTTGAAAGAAAAAGCCTGGGAACATCCCACCAAATGGATCACCTCCTTGATCGTAAGAAACATCATACTTTGGGACTTCTTTACTAATAATAATAGACACCACAGCAGGCTTGGCCCTCTTTACTGCATTTACAACATTATCTTCCTTAGCTTGGACTAGTGGTGCACCGTTGGATGAGGAAGTTTCTTCTTTTGACCTAGGATCAAAAACCAAATTTGAGCTTGAATTTTTTTGATTGATTTCATAATTTGTGGCAAGTAATTGGAAAATTTTTCCACGATAATACCAAGCAGCCCCAAATATAAGACCGAGAGTAACAACAATAGTAAGAAAACTTACGACCACCGTACGTACTACTGGGTCTTTGAACATTTCTTTAAATTTTCGTGTTGAATTATTCATAAATCTTTATCTTACCTTTATAATACTATATTTTATGATAATAAAAACTGTTGTCAATAACGCTAACTAAATAGTATTATTACCTAATTTGCGTTAAAATATGACTGTGCCCAAAAAAACTAAAAAAACTGGGGGTTTTACTGTCTTAGAGCTTCTTATTGTTATTGCAATTATTGGTATATTAGCAAGTATCATAATGGTAACAATGAATAACGCAAAAATAGAAGCTGAGAATGTAAAAGCAACTCTTGAAATAAAAAATCTCCGGAGCTCGATAGTTATGCTTGAAAATGATACATCAAAGTGGCCCAATGGTTGTGAAGTAGATGAAGTCTCAAACCCCGAAGTTGACCTAATAGATGCAAATGCTGGATTATTAGCGGCTCCAAGTGTTTTTTCATCCGGAACATGCAGTTGGAATGCCACAGATATTGCTAGATGGAAGGGACCTTACGCAGTAAGTGCAACCGACCTTTGGAATCACTCTTATGTTTTTGATCCAGACTATCATGTATGTGTAAATTCCATTGACGTCGCCTACTCTGTAGTGGCCTCGTATGGAAGAAATGGAACTCAAAACTACCCGACCGACAATGCAAGCGTCGGAGGGGCATGTAATCTGGTCACAAGTGACGATATTTATATCAAATTAACAAATTCCAATTAACTAATTGGTTATTTTAATATCAATTTTACTTTCTGGACATCTTCACTTATAGCAGTGGCGAGCTCAAGTGCAGTATCAAAATATCTTATATCTCTAATTCTCTCAACAACATCGATTTCTATTTCTTTCCCGAAAGTTTCCGGAGCATCTCCATCTGTTACATCAATTAAATGGACTTCCAAAGTTTTATCTTTTAAGTCAAAGGTTGGTATTGGGCCATAATGCAAAGCTCCCTTATAAGTTAGATTATCTATAACTACCCAAACGGCGTATATACCCTCATCTATATGAAAACCTTCTGGTATGAGTAGATTAATAGTTGGGAAACCAATTTTATGACCCCTACCGATTCCTTTAATTTGTCTTGCTTGAAACAGCATATGATTGTAAGCGAGCTACCTTGTAAATTGCAAAAACAAGTATAAAAGTAGCGACCCATTGTGATAATGATAATACACTATTATATAGCACAGTATCAATAAATATTGCAATGAAAGGGAAAGTGAGCTCTAGGATTGTAGATATATGGACCGGAGTTCTTGCCAGACCTCTGTAATAAATTACGAGCGCAACCATACCTGTCGAGACAGCTATTAAAGTAAATAAACCGAACTGACCAAGCGTCGGTAAAGTCAGAGAATTTCCATAACCTAATATTAAAATTACAAACGCGGTAATGATACTTGTAAACAAGAATCTATAGAATGTACTAACTCCAAAAGAAATCTTAGTTAAAACCATTTTAGAAAACGTAGTAGATGTTCCCCAGGCAAAAGCCGCACCTAGTGCGTAGAGTGCTGCTACGATAGTCCCCTCGCCAGTGGCTAAATCAACATGACCATTCTTGAAGGTTACAAAATACGCAGCCACTATAGCAAGCAGTGCCCATTTTATATACCGCTTATCTAACTTTTCTTTCAAGAATATGGAGGCAGAACCGATGGCAAAAATTGGTTGAAGTTTCTGAAGTAAAAACACTACAGAGAAAGATATAAAGTGAACTTTGAGCAACGCTGTCGTAAACCACAGCGTTCCGAGTAGACCACTTAAAATAGCTATGATCACCAAAAGCCCGACGTCTTTTTTATTGATTCTTTCTGTGAATAATTTCTTCCAGATAAACGGAGTGAGAATAATAAGACCAATCAGATGCTCAAAGAATATAATCGTGATGGGTGGCAAACTATATAAATATCTACGTATCACACCGTCGAGTGCCCAGAGAATCGCAGCGACTATTATGAATATCGGGCCGTCAAGGCCTGTTTTTGTAAAAATTTTCATATCTGTTTATTCATCTTTAAGATAAGTAGGGTGATCCTCTGGTATCGATAGGACATAGTTTGCATACCTTGAAAGGGCAAAAAGTACGCTTGAAAGCCTATTTAAATAAGATATAGTTCCAAGACCTATTTTCCTATGTCCTTCTTCCATCACTGATACAATCCTGCGTTCTGCACGACGGGCAAGCGTCCGAGCCACATCAAGCGATGCAGAAGCAACACTGCCACCGGAGATAGTAAATGTAGTTATAGGTGGGAGTATATCAGCGATTTTATTAATAAGATCCTCGATATTTTTTACTTCCCTATCTTGTACGGTCATGTCTGACCCTGCTAGTTCTGCTTGGATGATAAACAAAACTTGCTGAATTTCTGCTAGAGCATCGCAGTATGAGATTGTTTTACCACCTCCTTTTATTTTTAGTTTGTCCATTTCTGAATAAACTTTCACTAGTCCCAGATATGCATTGAGCTCGTCGATAGACCCCAGAGCCTCTACGATATTAGCACTTTTAGATATCCTCTCTTGCTTACAACCAAAGAGAGTTGTAGTTCCTTTGTCGCCAAAGCCTGTATAGAGTATATTTTTCTCCCTTTTCAAGTGTTTCTTGTCGTCCTTCATACCTAGGCAGTATATCATAGAGCATCCTAGTAATAGTACTAGTATCTGGTATAATGTGCACATAATTAACCGCAGATTAGTATATATGGATAAAAGGAAACAAAATCTCAAGGAAAGCAATATAGAAGAAACGTCACTCAAAGACGGGGCTTCGTCAGTCTCACTCGGAGAGAATACTATCAACAAAGCTGGAGAATTTTTTAAAAGTCAGGTACCAAGCAAACCAGAAGTGCAAGGCGCGCTAGAGAGCAGTAAAAAAATAGTGAATAATAATATCGACGTAGAAGTAGTAAAACAACAACTCCTTAATAAATATCCTCCAGATGAAGATATGGATGGCGTGTTGAAAAATGAGAAGACTGGTACAAATAAAGTTGTCACTAGAGATCAACTATTCAAAAAAGAGAGAGAGAATATTTTTAAAAAATTCTGGAATTTTATAAAAAGAAATAGAAGAAAAGCCATGGTTACTGGTATAGCTACTGGTATATCTATGGCGAGTATGGCCGGCAATAAAACTGCTGAAGGAGTATTCGGTGACACCACTAATACGAAGAGCGCTAACCTTAAAGATACTATGGATACAAAAGATAGCCCTCTTCCACTCTACACAAAGTCGAAAACCAAGGAAGGTGCTATTACTCCAACAGGATTAAATAACTCCTTCTTTAATAACGAATCCAATATCAAACCGGGAGATCTTGGAAAAATAGCACAAAAATACGGATTCCGAATAAATAATGTTCTTAACTTCCAAACTGATTTGTTTGCTTATTTAGAGAAAAATAAACCAGAAGTTATAAAAAGAATTCTAGAGAAATACGACCAGACAGCTGCTGGAACTTTGCTTGATGGCAAGCTAGGCGCAAGAACAAAAATAGCTCTAGAGGCTTTACTAGAAGGTGGTGGTGAAGTAGAGATAGTTAATGTAGAACCTGAAAAACCTGAAGTAAAAATAGAGACGGATTGGAATACGTTTAAGACAAAGGGTTTTAAAAAGGCATATGCGTTTTTCGATAAAAGTCCATCTATGGAACAAAATAAGGAGGAACTAGGAAATTATATACTTACTGCTACTGAGCAAGAAATCCCGATGCGGGTTATCGGTTTTACAGATGTAGCAGATACTGTACTTGATGCAAAAAACCTCAAAGAAGGAGTAGAAAATATTAAAAAAATGAAAACTGTCAATAAGACAAAGGAGCTAGGTATTGATGTGATTATCAAGGAAATGCAAGAAAAGAAAGATGCTGAGAAGGCTATTGCTCTATACGCCTCAGATGAAGAATTTCAAGACCTCACCAAGCTCAAATTAGAAGAGATGGCGAAAATAGAAAAAGAGAAAAACGTAGAATTTATATTTTACGTAAAAATAAATGGCAAGAAAAATATTCTATCTCTAAATGATCTAATAGCAGCTTTTGACCAAGAGTGGGAAACAAGAGGACGAGATATAGATATAAAAAATACAAAACAGGGAATAATTAATTTCCAGAATGAATTAGAAAGGACAACTGATAAAAAAGAAATAAAAGAGATAAAGAAAAATATTGCTATATTTGAAAACCGATTGAAAAACTTTGAAAAAATAAATGTTGAAAACTTTGCCATTACAAAAAAAATAGGAAAAGACCTGACAAATGCACCCAATACAACCTCATTCAACTCTGGTATAGATATATCAAAAAATAAGTAGTTATACCAAAACAGCCCCAACCTAAGTCGGGGCTGTTTTGGTATGAGAACCTCCCCCCTTGACTTTTATCCCTATAAATGTTAATAAGAGTACAAAATATTGTGAACCATAAAATTTCATACAACAATGAGAAAGTTAATAGTTATTGCTTTAATGGCTTTGGTATACACCACAGCAACTGCACAGAAGTATTTCAGTGAAATAACCTTAGGATTTGACTTTGGCAAGGATAATGCCGGGACCTCCCAGAAAGTTTTGAACGGTAACTGGACAGGGGTTTATAACATCAAAGACGGCAATACAGGAATATTCTACACTTTTGACCTTAAACAAACCCTAAACGCTACTGGGCAAAAACCTTTCGAAAAATCCAGGCTTATTGTCATCGGAGTTGGGCAAAATAAAGAATCGATGACCAACGATGATATTAAAATTGCCGGTGGAATCGGTGGTGCAATCAGAATGATACCACTGTATAACAGCCAGCCAAAGAAAACTGAAAACTACTTCGGAGCCGGATTATCAGCAAATGTCTCTTATAAAGATGCTTTGCGGGGAAAAGTTGAAGCAGTACTTACAGTGTTGCCAAGATCCAGCAACTACTCCTGGAAAAAAAATATTTTCTCTGGGGGTATAGGTTTAAGAGGAGATTTAAGTAATTTTGGACTCAGTGCAGAATATTCACTAATGAAAAGCTCTGAGACTGAAGTTCAAATACCAAACAACCAATTCCATGCAACTATTTCAAGTAACTCTGTCAGTACGATGAATGCCTGCGTTTACTACAAATTTATGCCGAAAAAATCTAAATACAGCGCATTTGAATTGTTTGCAGGGGTAAAAATGGTGAACGTAAATTACAGGATCAAATCTAACCAGCAGGGACCAAATAGCCAGCTTCAAAATGATTTTAATAATTTCGCTGATCCAATCAGTACAATGTTTGGAATCAGGATGAACTGGTGGAAAACGGATTAAAATTTCATTGTTCGATAATAAAAAAGCTGCGTGTTGCCTATGGTTACACGCAGTTTTATGTTGCATTTGACAGAATTATTGAAATGAGGTATTGTTATAAAAAACTTAAAACCTTTTGTATGAAAAAGAACACTACAAAGAGATTCGTTTTAATAAACAAATCCTTATTACCAGGAGATATTACTGAAATTGATGAATATTGCGTAGGTAAAGTAACTATCATTTCTGCAACGAGAAGAGACATGGCTGAGACAGTGGATAGACTCCGCGGAATAATACTTGCCTCAAAGCTCATTTGGTCAGATAACCTGGACGTAGATGCGGCTACAGTGTCATTTGATTCCCCAGGATTTACTGAGGTAATGGAGGTTGAAGCTGATACAGTGATAGTCATCTGTAGCAGTGCATTCCTTTCGAATATGGTGTTTGTTATTGAAAGAGAGAGGGGTGTGAAGATAGGACTTCATGTAACACAGAGAAACGAGGCTTTGGGTATTGACCTGGCCAACCCCGATCAACCAAAGGCTGAATATATAATAAAAAATCCAAAATAAAATATTTAGGAATGAGACCCTCAAGCAATGCGCGAGGGTCTTTATTTTTTATCAGTTACATCAACATTTGAAACATTTTCAATAGTTTTATTCACTACTTTTTTGGTTGTACGTCTAAGTACTGATGTGAGTTTATACACAATAGAGCCAAAAGTAAATGAAACTATAAGTCCTATAATGAAAACTATTTTGAAAAATAAGTACGGCCCCCCGAGGAACTTTGTATATGCAAGGAAGAATAGAAAAGTAAGCCCAAGTAATACTATTATCAACGGTATGAGTATAATGCCAAAAATCACATCGCGAGCTTGCGACCCTGCAAAATTCCCAGGGTCTTCTTTGGCTTCTTTTATAGCACTCCGTATATGTAAAATTTGGAAAATCATAGTTATATTATAACATCTAGGAATTAAATATTATTTATCTAAGTCAAGTGTATCGTCGATACGAATTTGAGATATGAATTCCGGCACGTGAGATACGATAATCATTGCACCCATATATCCGTCGAGTGCTTTGGCTATGATTGGTAGGTGGCGGAAGTTTATATGATTCGTAGGCTCATCGAGTATCAAGAGCCCCGGCTGCTCTATTACGAGCCGAGCAAAGGCTACTAGGCCTTTTTGGCCTTCGGAGAGGCTACCTATCCTCGTGTGGACCATATCCCCAGTTATCAGAAACCCTGCTACAATGGCACGAATCTTCTCTTCGTCTACTCTACCTGTCACACTTCTTGATACGTCAGCAAGCGATTCGTAAACTGTGTCATTGAAATTGAGCGTCGAGAAATCTTGCCTATAATATCCAACTCTGACTCCAGATGTAATAACTGCGCCCTCCGCAGTAGCATTTGCAAGTGATTCGAGTAGGGTGCTCTTGCCTATACCATTTGGACCAGAGAGTAAGAGATGTTTATTTTTGCGGAGCTTAATATTGGCTTTAACCTTTTTTAATTTACCATTCTTGAAAATTGAAAGAGAAGTGAGCGCGACAATATCGCCTACAATATCTGGCTGAGCTGGTATCGTGAACGGGCGAATAGTTTTATCTTCTTTACGAACGTCTACTTTTTCTTCTTCTAAATCTTCCGCGAGTTCTCGCATGCGCTTGGCTACAGCACGAAGATTGCCACCCTTCATCGCAAAAGCATTGGCTTGATCCTTCTTGGCTTGGATTTCTTTTGAGAGAAGTGCATTCTTGCGATTCTCACGCTCCATACGCACTGTAATCTGATCTCGAACATCAGTATAGTTGCCGACATATTGCTCTATCTTCCTGGTATAGACATCAAGATAAAGCACTGCATCAGTGAAAGAGTTTAGGAAGTGGGCATCGTGAGAAATTACCATCACCGTCTTCTTGTATTTCACTAGAAAGTCCGTCAAATGTGCGATACCGGCTTTGTCCAAGTTGTTTGTAGGTTCATCTAGGAGAAGTATATCTGGCTCCTGTATCAAAGCTGACGCAAGGAGTAATCGTGCTTGCTGACCACCAGAGAATGACTTTACTATACGATCGTGGACTTTTTCGTGGCCCTTTAAATTCACAACCTCTAGCGCCTCATCTATCTTTGGATCTATATCATATACTTTTTCTTTAAAGCATTTCTGAAAAAAATCTCTTACCGAGAGATCGAGCTCATCTCGAGGTATGACTTGGCGAGAGAGGGCGATAGTTGTGCGCTGTGCAAGATGCACTTGTCCATCTTCGGGTGTATTTGCGCCAGTGATGAGGGAGAATATAGTACTCTTGCCGGCGCCATTTTGGCCCATGATAGTGACCTTCATCCCACGGCGTATAGAAAAATCCACATTATCTAAAATGTGTTTGTTGTGCCCGTATTCAAATGAAACGTTTTCAAAACGTATTACCACTTCGGCGTGGGCCATATAGACATCTACTTTACATTGTTTTTAGAGAAATTGAAAGGGGGTAAAAAATAAACGAACCGGAACTTTCGTTCCGGTTTGTTTCATTGCTTTTAAATCTTTTATTTTTTCTTTTTATTCCAATTGATCAGGTTCCCTGGTGTTATAAGCGCCGGTTGCATCAGTGGTAATTTTTTCCTGGGTATTTTTCTCTTTATTATTATCATTACTTACAGCAACCATGTTATCAGGCGAAACAGTACCTCCGGACAGCTTCTGGGTTATGCAGTTCACATCAAAAAGGACCACTTCAGAAGAAATATTTTGTGTTACCACAATGTCTGTGGCAGCACCTCCGGGCAGCAGGAACAGTTGATCAGTGACGCAGCTCAAATTTGCAAAAACAGCTTTTTCGATCACCGGCTTCATAATTTTAGCAGTGTTTACTGCGGGTGGTGACCAAGCGATGGCGGCCAATGACACTGTCATGGCGGCCAGGAACATTACAAGAAATTGCTTTTTCATTGTAAAATCTCTGTTGGTTTAAAATGATTGGAATAGAAAAGTCGTTAAATTATTATAGGTTATAATCCGTAGTCCGGGCACATTTATAGCTTGAGCTATAACCTGTATATAGTATCAGGCTGTGTTTTAAATATAGACCTATTTTTGTCAAACAACTAATCTTGTTTAGATAATTTCAATATTATACAAAAAAGTCAATTGTGTCAATAGCATTCGAAGCATGGTATTTGACGAATATGTATAAGTATTATAGTATTCGTATGAACAAAATCGAAAACATGATAAGAAACTCTTTGTCAAATGAACCTCATACTATATCAGTATGGGAAGAAAGCTATTATGGCCACAGAGATGTGATTATAGTTGGTGGAGGCTTAAGTGGTCTTTGGACTGCTTGGAACCTAAAAAACGAATACCCTCACCTGAATATATTAATCATCGAGAGAGGAAACATTCCAACTGGGGCATCTACCCGCAATGCAGGCTTTGCCTGCTTCGGGAGCCCAAGCGAAATAATTTCAGATATGAGTACTATGGGCGACGAAGTTTGGTCCCTTATTGAAATGAGATATAAAGGTATCCAAAAAATGCGCAAAGTTCTTGGCGACGGACTTATTGGTTATAGTCCTTGCGGTGGCTATGAATGCTTTGACGACAGTCTGAAAGTGAACCCCGTACTCTGTATGCTTGGTGATATAAATCGAAAGATGAGGGAAATCACTGGCACCGACCAGACATTTACTATAGTAGACAAGTCTGACAATCTTGGTTTATCTGGATTTGATAAACTTATTAAAAACAAGTTTGAAGGTAGTCTTCATAGTGGAAGATTGGTTAGTGCTCTTACTCAAAGAGTATTATCTTTAGGAGTAACCATCATAAATAATACCGAGCTTGTCACTTTTGAAGAAAATAACAATTGGGTGGTTGTTCACACTAATCGTGGTGATTTTAAGTCATTCAGACTAATTCTCTGTACCAACGCCTTCACGAGATATATTACAGATAGTGTGACTATAACACCAGCAAGAGGTCAAATTCTTTTGACTGGCCCAATTGAAAACCTCAAACTTGACGGAACTTTCCACTATAATGAGGGGTTCATATATTTCAGAAACCTCGGAAACAGAGTTATGCTGGGTGGAGCAAGAGATGAAGATTTTGAGACTGAGAAAACAACCCAATTTGGAACAACTGAAAAAGTCCAGAGGGTGCTTGAAAAGTTTCTTTCCTGCCACATATTGAAGGGAGGAAAATACACTATCGAAAAGAGGTGGAGTGGCATAATGGGCTTCACTGAAAATAAAAAACCTGCCCTACACATTTCTCCAAGTGGTAATGTATTTACTATCGCTGACTGCAACGGTATGGGAGTCGCAATGACACCTATATACACAGAAAACGTAGCAAAAGAAATGTTCTCGTAAATATTGACGTATATACCTTCCGCGCTTTTAGTGCGGAAGGTATTTTATTTTGGCCTATTTCCCCTTTTTTATGGTAATATATCGACATTGCCGATTCGTCTAATGGTAGGACACATCCCTCTGGAGGATGGTATTGGGGTTCGAGTCCCTGATCGGCAGCAGCGAGCTCCGCGAGATGCTGCCGATAAGAAGCAAACGTCTTTGCTTCTGTCAGGGACGAGAAGACCTTTTCCATATGAGTGTACCCGCGAATGGAAAAGGTGTACTGATCCTGTAAGGATCGAAATTCCCTGGTCAGTTACTCGATTTGTTACAATAAACCAATGAAAGAAGAAAAAAACACTGAGGGCGCATTTAGATGGATTGTTGGATTATTACAAAAACACTCTATCCCTTTTCAAATATCTGGCGGATTCGCTGCGCGACTATATGGATCAAAGCGTGATCTCGCTGATATAGATATAGGTATTCCTGATGATCGTTTTGATGATTTATACCCAGAGGTTAAACAATATATTATTTACGGACCAGAGCATTATCTCGACGATGAATGGGATTTAAAATTGATGACGCTAAAGTATGAAAATCAAGAAATTGACATCGCCGGAAGAGATGAAGTGAAAATTTTTGATAAATCTAAAAAAGTTTGGGTCCCAGCGCATAGAGATCTTACAGTTAGTGAAGATATGGAAGTGTATGGCATCGTCGTACCGGTTATTCCGAAAAAGTCCCTTATTTCTTATAAATCAAAGATTGCGAGAGATGTCGATTTGGAAGATATAAGGCAACTAGAAATTAGTATGCAATTCCCAAACTGATAGTCCGAACATATAAAAAGCCCCATATCAATGAGGCAATTTATTTATTCTCTTTTTTCCCTCGTTAACTTATTGATTCGAGGAAGCGGGTAACCTTATTCTTAGCTACTCTTCTTGGAATGTTGAACATGTTTAAGATGTCCCGAAGAACAGTGTTACTCATTTTCATACTTCCTGATTCGATCTCGATTTCAAAATCCTTGGACCCATTAGGATAATAGCTCTCATCCAGACATATCGTGACACCTTCCCATGTGTTTAAACTCGTGGCTTTTGTCTCAGCTCTATGGGTATGAACTTGCCCTTTGTAAAGATACGGGCCTTCTATTCCTAAACTTAGCAACTTCTCCGAGACCTTACCATCCGGTAGAAATCCAGATATAACTAATTTATTGTAAACCTCTTCATTGTTCATATCGTAATGGTACTCATCAGTACCATCGTCGGTTGGCAATTTGAATTGGAGTTCTTTTTTGCCACTTTTTTCTCGTACCCGGAGTGTTGTACCAGCAGGCAAGGTAGTTAATATCTTGTTCCCCTTATCAATGAAATATTGGTTAGTTTGTTTAGAAAAATTCTCCTTGCTAATACCGAAGTATTTTTTCAGCTTTTCAAATTCTTCCGAGGTCAATAAATTTTTGGCTTCATTTTCCTTCTCCGAAGGAGTGATTGAATTATTATTCATAACGATAGGTTTATTTTTAGAGTATTTTCTCCCATAATAATGATTATAGTGTTTTTTGTCAATGCTAATTGTATTGGATAAAATTTTAAGGTAAAATAGGGCCTATGAATGAAAATGAAAAGAAAACAGTTTACAGACCAAAGAAATTAACAGTTGATGATATAAAGGAAGGTTGTATTACTCTATACGGGGATAATGACGAAGAGACGAAGCTCTGTATGATACAGGAGGAATTCCGCCAAGGAATCGACATGATTAGTGAATTCACCCCTTCGGTGACATTTTACGGTTCAGCAAGGCTCGAGGAAACTCACCCATCATATCAGAAAGCAAGAGACCTAGCCTATCGTATATCAAAAGAGCTAGGATACATCATCCTCTCTGGCGGTGGTGCAGGTATTATGGAGGCAGTAAGTCGTGGAGCAAATGATGCAGGTGGTAAATCAGTAGGCCTTACCATCAGGCTACCTCGTGAACAAATGACAAATAAATACGTTACGAATGAGATACCATTCTACTTCTTCTTTGCCAGGCAAGTGTCAATGTCATACATGACAGAGGTATGCGTATTTTGTGCTGGTGGCTTTGGAACATTGAATGAACTTTTTGAAATGTTGACCCTCCAGCAAACTGGGAAAATTGGTAGAATACCTGTGATATTGTTTGGTTCTGAGTTTTGGGAACCATTTGATAAGATCATAAAAGAAGTCCTAGCAGAAAAATATGGGTTGATAAATTTAGAAGACACAAATCTCTACATTATCACTGATGACGAAGACGAAATATTAAAAATAATAGCAGAAAGTAGACTCCGCGACGGAGAAGATGCTTTAAAATAAGAAAAAATAATCCCGATTAAAGTCGGGATTATTTTTTCTTTCTTTTTATACAAGCTTTCATAAAAGCTGAGAAAAGTGGATGCGGAGAGAGTGGTCGGGCTTTTAATTCAGGATGAAACTGCGTTCCAAGATAAAAGGGGTGCTTGGATGGAGATAATTCAGCAATTTCAGCAAGTTTTCCATCTGGAGAAACACCCGAAAAAACGAGACCTGCTTTTTCAAGTTTTTCTCTATAGTCATTATTGACTTCATAGCGATGGCGATGCCGTTCAGAAATTAGATTTTTATTATATGCCTTCTCCGCAATAGTACCTTTTTTAAGCTTGCAGTCATACGCGCCAAGCCTCATTGACCCGCCATAATCTCTCCGAGCAAGTTTTTCTTTTTGATCTGGCAAAATATCAATAATAGGATTTAATGTTTTAGAATTTATCTCAGTCGTGTTGGCATCTTTTAGCCCTAGCACATCTCTAGCATACTCTATCACCATAATCTGCATGCCATAGCAGAGTCCAAAATATGGAATCTTATTCTTGCGAGCAAAGTTTGCTGTCATTATTTTACCTTCGATACCAGATTCACCAAATCCACCTGGAACAATAATCCCATCATACTTTGCAAGTTCAGATATTTTTCTTGGAGTCTCTTCATAATCTTTGGCATTGAGCCAAGAAATCTCTGGCTTGAAACCCAAATGATATGCAGAGAATTTAATTGCCTCGATAACAGATAGATAGGCATCAGATAGGATAAAATCACCAGTATCAAAGTATTTCCCTACAATACCTATCTTGATAGTTCCCTTGCCATTGTGAGCATGTTTTGCAAACTCTTTCCATTCTCTAAGATCAGGTTTTTGTTTGGTTTTGATACTAAGATCTTTAATAATTATTTCAGAAAGTTTATCGCGTTCAAAATTAAGTGGTACATCGTAAATAGATTTAACATCAGGCGCCGATATTATATGATCCGCGATGACATTACACCATATGGCTAACTTTTCTTTACGTTTTTTATCGAGGGGGTGAGTCGAACGAGCAATGACTATATCAGCTTGAACACCGTACGAATTGAGTTCACGTATCGCATGTTGAGTTGGTCTTGTCTTCATTTCCCCGATAGTAGAAGGGACCGGTAAATACGAGACCATGACAAATAGCACACTTCCTGGATTTCTCATTTTGAGTACGCGTGCTGCTTCTATATAGAGTGCATTCTGGAAGTCACCTATTGTACCACCAATCTCTACAACTGAAACATCAGAATTTGATGCGTCTGCTGCTTTCATTATCCTATCGATAATCTCATCCCTGACATGTGGTATAGCTTCAACAAATTTACCACCATAGCCCAAATTACGTTCACGTTCAATGACAGAACGATATACCATACCACTAGTCATATAGTCACCCACACCAAGATCCCGCCCTAAAAATCGCTCATAATTACCCATATCTTGATCAGTTTCAAGGCCAGAATCAAGTACAAAGACTTCTCCGTGCTCTGTCGGATTCATAGTACCAGCGTCAACATTGAGATATGGGTCTATCTTCATCAGATTAACTTTCAGACCTCTAGCCGAAAGTACTTTGCCGATAGAAGCTGTAGCAATTCCCTTGCCTACTCCAGACATAACCCCACCGACGACGAAAATATATTTACATGTTTCTAATTTTTTCTTGGAGATCTTTCTTTTAGGTGAATTCCGCTTCTTCTTCATATATTATTTTCTTAGATAGCGAGCAATAGCAAAGAAACTTGAAATACTTCCGAGAAGTACCCCTGTTCCTAGCATGATAATAAATAGCTGCAAGAAGTTTGATTTAAAGTATGTAAATAAATTTATGCCCAGAAAATCAGTGGCTTGATTACCCAGCCATATGGATATCGGTATGAATAGTAAAATAGTGACCAAGCTCGCTGTGAGCCCCACAAACATACCAGAGACTATAAATGGCCCACGTATATACCTTGACCCAGCACCAACTAGCTTCATGACACCTATCTCTTCACGAGACATGTATATAATGAGCCTGATAGTAGAAAAAGTAATGATGATGGATATAAGAATAAGAATAAGAGATATCGCAAAACCTAATCTTTGTGCTCCAGCGATAATAGACGTCAATCTATCTATGACGACCTTGTTCTGGTGGTAATCAATTTTATCTATAATATTTAGTGTACCTTTTGATAGTGCGTTATCATTCTCAAAATATTTCGTAATACTCTCATATTGCGACGGGTCGTGGGCCCGGACATTGAGTGTAGCCCCTAGAGGATTACTACTTAGCTCATCTAAGGCTTGGAGAGTGAGATAATCATTGGCGTGTTTTTCTTTAAATCCTATCAATGCTTCCTCGTCAGATATATAGACGACGTCTTTAACTTCGGGAAGTTTAGACAGTGATGTCTTTAAATTTAAAATTGACGGCTCATCTGCTCCAGGAACAAAATATATAGTAACATCTACTTTTTCTTTTATATCATTTAGAGACGTTTGCAGAGCAGTTTGTATATAAATAAGACTAGTTATAACGAAAAGCGTTATAACCATCATCAGTATTGAGGCAAGCGATGTGAATCCGCTACGCATAAAATTGCGATATCCGGAACGCACAATCCTTTTAGCATGAGTCAAAAACATATGGGCATTATATCATATACTTACCGTCTTTATCATCTCTTATGACACGTCCATTTTCGAGCGTTATAACTCTTTTTTTAACCTGATCTATGACATTTCTGTTGTGAGTAGTAAGTATGACAGTGGTACCTAAATCATTGATTTTCTTTAGGATGTTTATGACTTCATTAGTATTTACGGGATCTAGGTTACCTGTTGGTTCGTCGGCAATAATGAGCTCTGGTTGAGTGATAATAGCCCGAGCTATTGCTAAGCGTTGCTTTTCCCCCCCTGAGAGCTGGTGAGGGAAATGAGTCGCCCTATTTGCCAAATCCACCAATTCAAGCACATGAGGCACATCTTGAGCTATTTCTTCGTCATCTTTACCAGTTGCTTCCATTGCAAAGGCTATATTTTCGTAGGCCGTCTTATTAGGAAGCAGTCGAAAATCCTGGAAAACTACCCCAACCTTGCGTCGAAAGTTAGTTAAATCTTTATTAGATAGTTTATGAATATCAGTTGATTCAAAAAAAATCGTTCCTTCAGTCGGTGATTCTTCGGCCAGAATAAGCTTGGTTAGTGTAGTCTTACCAGCACCAGAGTGACCAACAACAGAGACAAACTCGCCAGATGATATCGATATTGTAACATTATCAAGCGACATGTTATCTGTGTATTTTTTTGTAACATTATTAAAGTAAATCATTTACCAATTAAGGATATCATATATGAGCCTCGGCTTCAATGAATGCCTCGAGTTCACCACTCTCTAATACTGAGTCAACATTCGAAGTCTCGACACCTGTGCGTAAATCTTTCACCAATTTGTAAGGGTGTAGGACATAGTTACGAATTTGATTCCCCCATTCTATATCTGTAGTTTTTGATACAGCTAACCCTTGCGCAATCCGTGCTTCATCTTCGGCGCGCTTCTTAAATAGTTTTCCTTTGAGTATTTCCAGTGCCCTTTCACGATTTTGCTCTTGAGAACGCTCGGTCGTGACATGAACTGCAATGTTTGTAGGTATGTGAACTATTCGCACTGCAGTCTCACGCTTGTTTACATTCTGACCACCTGGACCACCAGATTTCGAAAACTCAATTTTCAATTCATCGGGTGGTATTTCTATCGCATTATTATTCTTCTCTATTTTTGGAATTACTTCGACAAGAGAAAATGATGTGTGACGCAAAGATTTAGCATTAAAAGGTGATATACGTACCAAACGATGCACTCCGGATTCATTTTTAAGAGCACCATAAGCACCTTTCCCTATAACTTCTATGGATACATTTCTATAGCCACCGACATCATTCTTGTTCTCGTGTATTAGGCTTATTTGCCAGCCACGCTTCTCTACATACTTCATATACATACGAAGAAGAATAGCGGAGAAATCTTCTGCGTCATCCCCTCCTGCCCCAGAGAGAACAGAGAGTATCGCGTTGCCCTTATCATACTTCTCACTACCTAAAAGCTCATCTTTTAATTCTCCGATTTTCTTGATAGTACTTTTTGCCTTATCTTTATCGTCCCAGAAATCGGCACTTGCCATGTCGCCTTCTAACGCTTCAATTTCTTTTTTTATCGTTTCAGTATCTTTAGACATTTGTTTATTATACCAAAATTTTCAGAGCCGAAAGTGGGAATCGGACCCACGTTCCTACTTTACGAAAGTAGTGTTCTACCACTGAACTATATCGGCAAACTTGAGCCGTTAATCAGACTTGCACTGATGACCTCGTTCTTACCAAGAACGTGCTCTACTGCCTGAGCTATAACGGCGACATGGGTTGATGTTACTATAATTACAACTCTTTTTCAAACGAAAAGTAATGATTGCAAAATTCTTAATTTTAAGTACAATATGCAATACGGCTCTTCTAGAGCATTTTTATATAGCGGGGTAGAGAAATGGTATCTCGTAAGGCTCATAACCTTAAGACGGTCGTTCGATTCGATCCCCCGCAACAAGTCGGCAGGTGACATGCCATCAATGTCTTGCCGATAATGTCGGCGTAGCTCAGTTGGTAGAGCGGAGGACTCATAAGCCTCAGGTCACAGGTTCGATCCCTGTCGTCGACACATTCAGGGAAACCTGAAAAAATATTTGCAGTCGTAGCTCAACTGGTTAGAGCACCCGCCTGTCACGTGGGAGGTTGCGGGTTCGAGTCCCGTCGACTGCGCAATAGAAAAAGAGTCCATATGGACTCTTTTTCTATATAACCCCTATTTCTTCAAAAAAGGTTTGGAAAAGTCGTACCACCCTACGACCTTCAACTTGTGATAATGAGAATTCCGAGCCAGCATGTGCAATCTGATTCCTGACTAGATGCGCATCCCAAGCATTTTGAATATAAGCATAACCATTAGTGCGAGCCTGTTCGAGTTTCTCACTGAGAGTCTCCCCTACTATACCTTCTCTTGCGAGTGCCTCATCGAGCATCGTATCTGCTTCAATTATAGCGACACGCCAATCAGATTCATTTGAGCTCTCCATAAGAGTAAGGATATAATGCCATCTAGGATTTTCATTGCGTGATGTTTCTTTGTCTCGAAGAAGTGCTTCTTGTATCTCATGGTCAAGTTCCTTTTTTTCGTGGATTTGAATTTCTCTCATTCTAACTAGAGAAAATATAATCACGGCAATACAAAGTATAGAAAATGACGAGGATATAATACCAATAACAATCCAAGTACGGGAGCTGGTGAGAAAGACTAGGATTGGTTTAAGAAAATCTGCGATATTATTAAAAGCAGAATCTGGAGAAAAAAGTGGCTCTGTTATACCAAAAATTGTAATAGCGACCACGACAATCCCAACAACGATCCAGAGACCGACGTCCCCTCCCATAATCCCACCGTCACTCGATTTAGATTTTACATCAGCCATTGACTTATTATACTAGCTTTACGCTTTATTCTCAAAGGACGTACCAATGCTCCAGAGTATATCTTCGCGAAGTTTTGGTGCCATTATATGTAGCCCGAGAGGTAATCCACTTTCTGTATTACCTGATGGGATAGATATTGCCGGTAAACCTGCAATATTGGCTGGTACTGTAAATAAGTCAGACATATACATAGATATGGGGTCTTTCGATTTTTCGCCAAATTTAAATGGTGGGAATGGTACAGTCGGAGTAATGATAGCATCAACTTCTTGGAAAATATTTGCAAGCTCAGCGCAAATTGCATCGCGAACCTTCACTGCTTTGTTGTAGTAAGCATCGTAATAACCATGGGAAAGAATATAAGTACCGAGTAGTATTCTTCTCCGAACTTCTCTACCAAATCCAGAACCTCTTGTCTTTGTATACACATCATAGAGTTTATCAGCAGACACAGATAGTCCATAGCGCATTCCATCGTAGCGAGCAAGATTACTTGATACTTCTGCCGGCATGATAATGTAGTAAACAGCGAGTGAGTATTTAATAAGAGGAAGTGACACATCTACTAACTCGTATCCTGCAGTCTTTAATCTCTCGCAACTTTTTTCAAAATTTATGAGCACTTCTTTGTCTATACCGTCACCAGAGAGAAATGAGCGCGGAATACCAATTTTGTTTTTGAGTGACGACGGATTTTTTCTTTTTTCAGTCGGGATTGAAGTACTATCATTTTTATCGTACCCACTTATCGCTTCGTAGAGAATCTCAACGTCTCGAACAGTTTTCCCTATAGGGCCAACCTGGTCAAGAGAACTAGCCATAGATATGATACCAAAACGAGATATACCGCCATAAGTTGGCTTCATGCCGACCACCCCACAAAATGATGCTGGTTGCCTCACAGATCCCCCTGTATCACTGCCCAGCGATACTAGAGCCCCATTCATAGCAACAGATGCTACTGATCCACCTGAAGTGCCTCCGGGTACTCGAGTAGTATCCACTGGATTCTTGGTATTACCATAGGCACTTGTCTCTGTCGACGAACCCATGGCAAATTCGTCCATATTTGCTCGTCCGATAATAACTGCACCTTTTGATTTTAATTGCTCTACCACACCTGCGTCGTAAGTTGCTTTATAATTTTCTAAAATTTTAGACCCGGCTGAGGCTATATGCCCTTCCACGAGCATATTGTCTTTAAGAGAAATCGGTATGCCAGTCATGAGTGTAGCTGTTCCAGTCTTAAACATTTCTTGCGCTCTCTCGGCTTGAGCTATAACATCGTTATAAATTTCAAGGTATGCATTTATATCAGGATTTTTTTCTTTAATCACATCTATGTAAGCATTTACTAAATCAGCCACAGAAAAGTCTCCCTTCTTGAGTGCGTCGTGAGCCTTTTCTATTGTAAGAGTTTTCAAGTCAATCATAGTATTTGTTTAACTTTCAGGAATCCATCTTGAGTATCTGGCATTTGAGCAAGAATACTATCGGTATATTCCCCAGACTTATTAGTAATCACATCTTCCCGCATAACATTCTCGAGTGCATAATCTTTCTTGGTATCAGATAATTCCGAAATTTCCTGGATTTGTCCCACGTACGCCAAAATAGAGTCAAAATCCTTTGCGATTTCAACTAGTTCCTCATCACTCATATCAATCCGCGCCATCTCGGCCAACTTTTTAATATCATCTAGTTTCATACAATGAGAATAACATATTTATAGAATCTTTAAAAACTCTTCTTCGTTTAAAATTTTAACTCCAAGCTTAATAGCATCAGTGTATTTTGAACCTGGTTCAATACCAACAACAACATAACTCGTATTTTTTGAGACAGAGCTAGATACTTTACCACCTTCTTTAGTAATTCTAACTTTGGCTTCGTCACGAGACATAGTAGAGAGTGTCCCTGTTAAGACAAAAGTCTGCTTAATGAACTTCGTTCCTTTCTTCTGATTATTCTTTTCAATAGAGACTCCATTTTCAAACAATTTATTAATAAAATTTATATTATTTTTCTGTTTAAAGTAATCGTAAAAACTCCTAGATACAACTGACCCAATATTTTCAATTGACTCTGCCTCTTCGATGCTCGCTTTCATAATTTTATTTAGTGAGCCGAAATGATTTGCAATATCTTGGGCTGTTTGTTCGCCAATATGTAAAATTCCTAAAGCATATATAAATCTCCAAAGTGGCACTTTTTTATGGGAATTAATAGAAGAAATAATATTCTCCGCGGACTTAGCACCAAACCGCTCGAGGCCGGAAAGATCGCTTTCTTCAAGTGTAAATAAATCAGCTGAGTCACTTATCAATCCTTCATCTTTTAGTCTATCTAAAATCTTTGGTCCGACAGTGTAAATTTCAAAAATATTTACAAAGTGCTGCATACCACGTCTATTCTTAGCCGGGCAAGATTTATTAGCGCAGTAATACGCAACAGATGACGAAGCAGAAGTACCTGTCTTTCTCTTCTCCACATCAAAACCACACACTGGACACTTTGTTGGCATTTTAAATTTCTTTTCTTTGCCTGTCCGCATTTTTATTAAGACTTCAACAACCTCAGGAATAACATCACCGGCTTTCTGGATAACAACAGTATCACCAATACGAATACCGAGGCGATCTATCTGATCCATATTGTGAAGTGTTGATTTTGAGACTGTAGAACCAGCCACAATCGTCGGCTTAAAGTGAGCAAGAGGAGTAAGTACCCCAGTACGACCGACATTTACAGTAATATCTGTAACTATAGTTGTCGCACGCTCTGCTGGATATTTATAAGCTATAGAACCCCTAGGGTCTTTGCCAGATATACCTAGAGACTCATAAGTTTTAGTGTCATCTATAGTTATTACTACCCCATCTATCCCAAAAGGAAGACTATCTCGGATATTAGATACATCTTTAATAAATCTTAAGGCATTGCTCAAATTTTGAATTTTTTCTGCATTTTTATCAACTTTAAATCCAAGAGAGTCTAGTGTTTCGTGTTTATTGGAATGTTTACTAATTTTTTCTTTCCATCCTTCCCCTTCTATCTGAGCTATCTCATATGCAATAAAATCTAACTTGCGCTCTTTTGTAAGTTTTGAATCAAGTTGTCTTAGAGAGCCAGCAGCGGCATTGCGAGAATTTGCAAAAAGTGGCTTTCCTTCTTTCTCATTTTTTTTATTTAAGTCCTTTAGTACTTTTTTACTCATCAGAGCCTCTCCTCTGACTTCGATCTTTTTAGGATATGGAGCGAGAAGTACCAGTGGTATAGATTCAACCATTTTCAAATTTTCTGTAATATCTTCACCTACTTCTCCATCACCGCGTGTTGCTCCGCGGATAAACTTACCATTCTCATATATCAGCGATATTGCTAATCCATCAAACTTTAATTCGCAGAAATACTCCAACTGCTTTTCAATTTCTAATAATTTTAAATTGCGCTTTTCCCACGAAAATAGCTCCTCGGAAGAGAAGACGTTACCGAGAGATAGTAGTCTAATCTCATGTCTGACTTTTTTAAATTTATCGAGTGGTTTGCCTGCAACACGAGAGAGCGGAGAATCGGGGTCACGAAACTGTGGAAACTTTACTTCGAGTTCTGCGAGCTCTTTAGCAAGCGAATCATAAATATCATCCGTGACAGTCGGCTTATCATCTATGTGGTATTCTACTCTTAACCTCGAAATCTCATCCCGAAGCTTTTGTATTCGGTTTTTTGCTTCGTTATCGTTCATAAAAAGTTGCTAATATCTAACATCTATACGGATTTCGCGTTCGACTGCTTTAGAGCTTGTTTTATTACAAATATTATATCCTCTCGCTTTTATTATTGCACTGACTGGGGGACCAGTTACATCTTGAACATCAAATTCAAAACACGGAATCGTAGGGCCACTTGAACTAGCTAGGGTATATTTAATACTATCAAATGTTTTAGTCAGGGAATAGCTACTCCCACTAGAATTAATCCCACAGTTCCACGGTGAGGGTAGCGCTACCATTCCTACAATATTCTCGGCGTAAAGCGCACACTCTGTAGCCATATCTGATTGAAAATAAGATGATTGGGAGTCGTTGGCAAGCGAAGATAGCACTAACTGCTTGTAAGTTGTATTTGATAGACCGACAGATATAAGCGATATAACACTAACAATAACAACCGCAAATAAAATTGCATATCCTCTATTATTTATCTGTTTATTTTTTTTCGCCATATTATTGTTTCCAATTTAGAAGACTAGTACGAAATACCCTCGACTTTGGTAAATTACCATTTAACCATTCTACTGTAACTGATATATTTAACTGGTCTGTTGCCTGACCATTTATAGGTGTAACAGTCATAACAACTTTTCTTTTAAAGTTACTGACAGTATAGCCAGACGGAGTAGCATAAGTATAGAAATCCTTATTCGCAGCATTTTGATCGTAATTCAAAATTTCACAACCGACGCTTCCCCACGTTAGAGTCCCCGAACAAACACTAATTGCGTCAATCGTCGAACTACCTTGTGCTGATGGTTCGAATTTACAACCGTTACCAGCAAAACACATTGAGCTTGGGTACCCATAGTGTCCTAGAAAGCTAGCCCAGGTCCCACTTAGGTTATGCTGATATGCAGTAGTATCGCGGTCATTTCTTGCATAGTCAATAGCTTCTTGAATGAGGTAGTTTGCAATGATATCATTCTTTGCATATCGCGAAGAAAATAGACTAGTAGATATGAGACCAATCAATGTAGTAATGGCTGCTGCTAATATAAAAACGGCAATCATAGTCTCTATGAGGGTAAATCCGCCTTGCTTGGCAATTCGGACAGATTCCTTATTTTTTTGTAAGTTGTATAGTCTCATATTAATACTCAGCTGAACGCTGTGATACACTGGTCTGAATAGCAAATACCGTACCTTGACCTTTTATAGTAACTGTACCTCTTATCAAGATACTAATACTCGGCTGTATTGTATCTAGAGTACTCGAAGAACCATTCAAGAAAAACTTTAAATAATCTACGTTAACATCAGACGATACCATATCAAGACAAGTTGGGTTACAACGTTGCAATGCAAATGTATTATCTGCTCTCTGGTTTAATTTATAGGCAACTGTTCGAGGAAGTACTCCTAATCCACTATAAGGAACAAATGCTACCGCCCCAGCCCCACTTGGGCAATCGGTCGGTGAGGATCCATCTAATGAAACAGTATTCCCACAAGTATAATTTGTCCCCATACGTAAAGAACGAGTCATACTCTCCATAGCAAAACTTACATTGTCCATGGCAGTACGAAGGGCCTGAGCCTTCTTGGCAGTGTCTGATGAGGTAATAAGCGCTCCAAGAGCAACAATCATAATGACCATGAAGATAGAGGTGGCAACCATAATCTCAACCAATGTGAACCCATTTTGTTTTGATAAATTAGTTCTCATATTATTTAATACTAATCTGGCCAGTGTTTGAAATTGTTATAGTTTTAGTACTACCACTTTGACTATTTTTTATTATAATATCTATACTTGAATAAGTATTACATGTAGGTGTGCAAGCATAGATATAAGCATCTGGATCGGGACGCAAGAAAGAAATATCAGTATAGCTCGAACCAGAGGCGCAGTTAGCAGGCACACTATTCGGGCATATAGATGAAATATAATCCGCACTCGTAATTGTAAGTACATCTACACATTCGTTACCGGCAGTCGGGCTACCACATGACGCATTGCCTGCTGGATAATTGTAAGCTCTGTTTAGAGATATATCAGAAAATACAATGAACGATTTACTTGTACCAGAGAGAACGTCGGATGATGAAGTCGCTGTAGTAAAGTGTATACCATAACCATTAGTAAACACTGATGACTGCGAACTACGGACACCTATGGCATAATTCTGAGCACGGCGTACAGAAAGGGCTATATCATCTGCTAAATTCTGAAGAGATACAGTTGAGCGAAATTTTCCATAATCAAATATTGTAAGCCCTGCAACAATCATAAAAATTCCAAGAACCACCATGAGCTCCACCAGAGTCATGCCTGCCTGCTTGCTTGCAGATAGAACCTGCCGACTAGGTAGGTCTTTATCTCGTTTGATTTTTCTATAAAATATTTTTTTCATTTAAATGTTGAAATTAAATAAACTGGCCAAACGAAAGATATCTATATTATACAGGATTACTACTAGAGTACTTATTATTAAAAACGGAGCAAAGGGTATCTCAGTTTTAGCTCCTACTTTTTTGTGTGAAAGCAACATAATTAATATACCTACCACAGCCCCTATCCAAAATGATAGTATAATGGCGGCAAGTCCTTTTGTAAGTCCGAGCATCCATCCTATACCAAGCACAAGCTTTGCATCCCCTAATCCCATCCATTTACCTCGAGATAGTAACCAAAGAAGAGCAAAGGGTAGTGCTAGCAGAGGCCCAGAAACTATATCCAGATATGATGCTTTTACAAAAAAAGAACCGATTCCAGTTTGATTTATAAAGATTGAAACAAATGAAATAAATGAAAAGATATATACCAACTTATCTGGGATAATCTTATGCCGAATATCGTAGACAGATATGACTATCAATATAGAGAACATGAATACAAGTAAACTAGTGAGTATGACGTATGAAATCTGTGAGAACCCTAGTATAGGTAGGAAGTGATACGCTATAAGTGTAAATACCAAACCTGTAATAAATTCAACTACTGGATATTGGTGAGATATGGAGCTTGCACAACTGCGACAACGTCCAGATTGGATAAGAAAAGAAAAGATTGGTATGAGCTCATACCAAGAAAGTGTGTGACTACAAGACAGGCATATAGATCTACCTTTTGCTATAGATTTACCAGTATTGAAGCGATAGATGACAACATTGAGGAAGCTACCAATTATAGTACCGAGTAAGAAAATCAATATAAAAATTAGGACAAACATATAGATATTATATCATTTTGACGCGGAAACTAAAAACTCTCCCTAGTCTGAGCTAGAGAGAGTTTTCAGGAAATGATTTATTTAACAAACGTATGATCCAGCTAAACTAGTCCACTGAGTCGATGCATTAGCTGCTGTCATAGAAGTCCCAGCTGTGTTTGATTTAAGTGCAGTAGTATAGTCAACGCAATAAGATCCCTTTGATGTTGAGGCTGCGATAGCCCATTTACCTCCTGCTACTGGAGCTGTTGCTTCAGATGCATAATAGATAATTGTTCCAGTAGGCAAGCCGACTATTAAACGATATAGACCATTATTTGTAGTAATATTACTATTAAATAAATTGCCAGTACCCCCTCCATCGCCAGTAGTTATTGCTGTTGTTGAGGCGGCTTGCGCATTTGCCGGTCCAACATACAGTTGAGCCTGATTTATCATAGACTTAAGATGAGATTGAACTTTAGAATCATTACCTTTATCTTTCCCAGAGTTAAGTGATGCCATGACTATGAGAGATAAAATTACTATTATAGATATAGCAACCATTAATTCTATTAGTGTAAAGCCTGACTGTCTAAGGGTGTGTTTTGTATTATATTTCATAGAGAATGAATTTATTATGACTAATATATCTTATAAAAACCATTATACCATTTGCAAAATAAAACACTATCCCTTGTGGATAGTGTTTTAAAGCTATATAAGATAGCAAGTCTCTATGGGCAAAATACTGTTGTTGCAAATACTGTAGCAGTAGTATAAGCCTTTGAAGCACCAGTACTATCTGCACAGTAGAAGATATTAGTTCCTGGAGCTTGAGCTAGGATTCCCCAAGCAACAGCACCGACTGTTGTACTAGCAAGAGGATCAAGTTTTGCAGTTATAGCTGTCGCACCAGATGAACAAACACCCTTTATCAAAGCACCTAAACTACCAGATGTTGCTTGGAGGAACATACTACCAGTACCAGCGGCAACTTCTGTAGCACAAGAAGCTGTAGGCATAATAGTAGAACCTGCGGCAGCACCAAAACCAGCACCAGCGACACCACTATTCATACCGTAGTGACCATTTGTAGCATAGAAGAGCTCTGCTTGGGCACGCATATTTGAAACTTGAGACTGAACAGCAGCCTGTTGACCCTTAACTCTTGCATTCGTAAGAGCAGCGAGCACAACTGACGCAAGGATACCAATGATGGCGATGACCACCAAGAGTTCGATGAGCGTAAAACCTTTATTATATTTCATACTTAAATTTAATTCTATTAATGTGTCCTTTATAAAAAGACGCGACCTTATTTTTAATACTATTATTATATCATGAATCTCCTTTAAATGTATGCAACTAGGGGCAACTGTGGATATCTTTTAATGAACCCCAGAAGCAACGTTGTATATAGGCATGAGAACTGATGCGAGTAGGAGTCCGACTCCAAGACCAAGCGCCACAATCATAAGTGGCTCGATGAGCCCGACCAGAGTATCGACAGCATCGTTAACTTCACGACTATAGAAATGCCCAAGTGTTTTTAGAATGTTACCCATCGACCCAGTCTCTTCCCCGACACGAACCATGCCAGCCATGATTGATGGTATCTCTGGATGAGCAGATAAGGCCTCTGAGAACGAGCCTCCTCCTTTAACTTTCTCAGTTACATCTTTTAATATGTCTTCGTAAATACTATTACCAACCACATTCCCGGTAAGTTCAATCGCACGGATAATAGGAATGCCAGATGAAAGCATTGTGTCCATATTATCTGAAATACGCGATAAATATAGCTTTGAATATATATTTTTAAATACTGGAGCTGTTATCTTTATCCTATCTAAGTAGCGCTTACCTCTATCTGTCCGACTAAATCGTATAACGTAAGCCATAAAAGCTATAAGTGCAACTAAGATAAAAATACCATATTTTACAAGTAAACTACTAATGCCCATGACGATTTTAGTAGAGAACGGCACAGCCTGTCCAGATTCTTGAATAATAGTAGCAAGCCTAGGCACGATAAATACGAACATCATAGTCATAACAAGTAAAAAGACAGCGACTACAAATCCTGGATAAATTAGGGCATTTTTAGTCTTAGAAGTAAGTTGGTATTGTCTATCTAGATATTCAGCTAAATATGAAAATGTCTGGGTGAGTTTACCAGATTCTTCCCCAGCTTTAACCATATTTACATAGAAAACAGAGAAAGCCTCTGGGTGCTTGGCTAAAGCTTCTGAAATAGAAATACCAGATGATATATCATCAGAAACATTGGTTAAAACTTTTACTAGGGCTTTATTTTCAGTATTAGTAGCAAGGAGATTGAAAGCTTTAAGAGCAGAAACTTGGGCTTCAAATAAGGTCGATATTTGTCGTGACATTATAACCACGTCTTTCATAGCAATACCCTTCTCGAAAAATGTCATTTGCATCAAACCTTTCTTTCTTTCTCCTTCATTAATAGACACAACTATCAGACCTCTCCTTTGAATTGCTGAGATTGCTAAATCTTTAGACCCAGCATCTACAGATCCTTTCTTCTTCTCACCGGTATTTGATATGGCTTCATAGTTGAATAACATAAATTAGAGCATGCGTTCAAGAGCTTTAGGGTTAACGGAGTACTGATAAGCTGACTCCATGGTAATTTCCCCTTTTTGGACTAATTCGACAAGAGATCGATTCATATCTACCATTCCTTGCTCAGAAGAAGTCTCGATGACATTACTGATCTCATGAGTTCGTTTCTCTCTGATTAGATTTGATACCGCATTATTGTTTATGAGAAGTTCATAAGCCGGAACGCGCCCTCCCGATATACGAGGGATTAGACGCTGTGAGAAGACTCCAAGTAAACTAGAAGATAATTGAAGTCTAATCTGATCTTGTTGAGCCGATGGAAATGAATCTATAATACGATCAATAGTCTGAGCAGCATTATTAGTATGTAGCGTCGAGAAGACAAGGTGCCCAGTTTCCGCAGCAGTTACAGCAGCCGCGATAGTCTCAGGAGAGCGCATTTCACCAATAAATATAACATTTACGTCTTCACGGAAAACTGATTTGAGGGCAACAGAGAAATCTTTTGTATCATCCCCTATCTCTCGCTGATCAATAATCGATTTATCTGGCTCATATATAAATTCAATGGGATCCTCGATAGTTACAATATGAGCAGCCCTGTCTTTATTTATCATATTTATCATAGTCGAGAGTGTAGTAGATTTACCCTGGCCAACAGGTCCGACTACTAGGAAAAATCCTTGGTTTTTAGTTGTAAAACTTGCGAGTATTGGTGGTAAATTCAAGTCTTCTAAAGTTTTAGCCTTAGGAATCAGACGAAGCGCTATACATATGGATCCTCTTTGGAAAAATGCGTTGCCTCGAAGGTGGGTAGTATTCTTAAACGAGTACGAGAAGTCAATTTCTTTATCTATCAGAAATTTATCAGTTCTCTTAGAGCCAACAAGTATAGTCAGTATCCCAACCATGTCGTCACGGCTAAGAACATCTTGGTTTGTAAGAAAAAGAAGTTGACCATTTACACGCATGGCAGGTTTACGATCCGCACCCAAATGTAGATCTGATCCATCTTCATGCATTAAACTAGTCAACAATTCATCTAATAATTTTTGATGATTCATTTTAATATTATTTCTTAGTGCTATTTATAATACTATTAACTTTGTCTATCACTTCTGATGGCGTACTTGAAGCTTTTACTATATATCCTGCGGCACCTAAAGACTCACCTCTTGCAATATCTGAAGGTTGACCACGATTTGAAAGTATAATAAAGATAGCAGATTGTGCTAAATTTTCTTCTTTTAATTTTTCCATAAGTTCAAATCCATCCATGACTGGCATAACAATATCAAGAAGAATAACATCGGGTATATAGCCTTGGTGGAACTTCTCGAGTGCGGGCTCAGGCCCAAGTGCAGTAGTTACACTAAAGTTTGACTGATTAAACTTTAGTGCATACATATCGAGTAAGAAGCTGTCATCGTCGATAATAAAAATTTTCTTTCTAGGTTCCATATATAAGGTATTATAGTACAGTTATATATATTTTACTATACACACTAGTAATTATAGATTTCTTTAAATGGTATGAGACCATTAGCAGATTTCATGATAGCATCTTCTCGCAGTGTAAGCATACCTCTTGACCTTGCTAGTTTATATATTTCCTGTTCTTCAGGTTTCTTCAGTATTATACTCTGCATTTCTTTGTCTACCTTAAACATTTCAAACAGTGATATGCGCCCGCGAAGCCCTGATGGACACTCGGCAGACGGCTTGGCTTCATAAACTGTATCACCTATATTTAACTTAGATTTAAACTCTACTGGTAGGTCATGGAATTGCTTATCAAACATGAGTTTGGTAGCTTCATCTATCGGAGTTGCGTGGCGAGAAGTAGGATGAATACGGTGAGCAAGACGCTGAGCAATACAAAGCACTAAAGTAGGTGCAATTAGATATGGGTCGATTCCCATATCGATAAGACGAGGGATGGCTCCGACTGCAGTATTAGTATGGAGAGTTGAGAAAACCAAGTGACCAGTAAGAGCAGCTTGGATGGCGAGTTCGGCAGTCTCTTTGTCGCGGATCTCTCCTACCATTATAATATCTGGGTCCTGACGAAGTATTGAACGCAAGCCCGAAGCAAAAGTATAGCCAATCTCAGGCATGACTTGGGATTGATTCACCCCATCAATATGGTACTCAACTGGATCTTCTAGTGAAATAATATTCTGCGCTTCGTGATCGAGTTCGTTTATCATAGAGTAGAGAGTAGTGCTCTTACCTGATCCTGTCGGACCAGTGATTAATATCAATCCGTAAGGTTTATCTAGCGCTTCTTTCACCATCATTAAATTCTCTGGTGACATATCCAGTTGATCTAGCTTCTGTATTCCTCGCTCTGGATCAAGTATTCTCATTTCAACCTTCTCACCATAGTAAGATGGCATAGTTGAAACACGAAAATCAATCTTGCGACCGTCAATTTTAGCTGAAAATCCACCGTCTTGCGGTTTACGTTTTTCATCCAGGCGCAACTTCGCAAGGATTTTAATACGAGCAACAACACCATTATAAACACTGATAGGTAGAACAATCGAAGTATGGAGTGTACCATCAACACGGAAACGCACTCTGATTTTATCGCCAACATTTTCGATGTGGATATCAGACGCTCTCCCCTCTGTTGCGTGGCGAAGTATTACTGCCACAATTTTTATTATCGGTGCATCTTCTACGATTCGTTCCTCTTCTCCTGGCTTTAAGCTATCAGATGTTTTTGTATTTGATTCTATTGTTACTCCATCATCTTTAGTATCAGCAATCTCGGCATCAAGCTCGGATAGTGCTTGATCAACTTGACTGTCAATACCTTCATAAGTTCCGAGTAGTTTGTTATATGTAGAAGTTTTTATTAAAAATAGTTTGAAGGGTTTATTTAATTTTGCTGTAATAAAAGTTAGGGCATCCATTGCCTGAACATTTTCTGGGTCAATTATTCCTATCTCAAGAACACTGTCACTCTCTCCGATTGGTAAGAAGTGATATATTTTTGCAGCGTCGACTGGAATAAGTTTGAGTATCGAGGGTTCAACACTTTGTGGATCAATAATCCTAACTGGAATATTAAAAATAGAACCCTTAACCTCAAGAATTTTGTCTTCGTCTATATTTAAATCAAGCAAAGCTTCGTCTATGTTGCCACTATATTTCTCATCGGCAATTCTTATAACTTCTGGTATTTGATCTTCGCGGAGTACATTATTTTTTACTAGAGATTCAAGAAGTATCATACTAGTTTGTAGTAAATGAAATTATTTCTCCATTGTGCACCGTCCCATTTATCTTTGCAACTGCTCGAAAGAAATATGCAGTCTTTGGTTTCAAGTTAGTGACACTAGTAACAAAGTTACCTATGAGCGACTGCTTTACTGGCGGAGTAGATTTACCGAGGCTTTCTGTCGGACCGTAATCAAAATAAGTAATCGTATTGTCGTTAACATCTTCAACTCCACCAGAGAGTAACGCAGACTTATCTGTAACTTGGGTTGGCTCATTTGTTACTACTGGGGATGCTGGGGTGTTGCTTGTAAATACATTATTATTCACAGGAGCAAAAGGATTTGGCCTACCTGGGGTAACCTGTTCTATCACTACAGTATTGTCTTTGAGAGCTTTGAACCCTGCATCAGAGAATATCGATGTATTGATTTGGATTTTTGTAAGAGAAACCAAAGTGGTCAAGAAGGCTGTATCTTGTGATATTTTATCATTGACGTCACTAACTGTATCAGTAGTTGGGATACCTCCTTGAGAAGAAGACGTGGATAGAGCGGACGATGTCTGAGTAGATGGTAATACATCTAAATTATTAGAAACATATGTAAATACTCCAGAGGTGATAGCGACTAGTGCAATCAATATTAAAAATTTATTGTAAGTTGTGTTCATACTATTTTAGCCAATAAGTTTCAACTTTTAAATTATAAGTATAATTATTTGGATCAATTCCAAGTGTAGTTTTGTCTAACTGAGGGACCGTGAAGTTAATGGATTTTACATCTACTAGGCGTAGATTGCGCTCAATATCTTTAAGAAATAATACAAATGTATTGTAGTCACCTTCCGTCGTAAATTCAATCGGGAAAGAGCCGTATGGAAGAGAAGCGGAGGGGTCGCTAGAAGTGATAACTGTGGTATTTCCATTTGCCGTAGTTTTAACATCCGAAGTCTTTTGTGGTTCGAATCTAATATTTTTCACTGGCATACTATGAGAGTTCGCAATGCGTTCGATTTCTAGTATAAATTTAATATTATTAACTGTATTTGGAAGGAAGTGATCAAGTCTCTCTTTGTCATCTTTATTTATGTTCTTGTAATTATCTACTAACTGATCTCTTGTTTTTTGTAAATCTGTCGAATTATCAAGTGCGATGTTATAAGTTGCTACTTCAGTGCGTAATTTTGATACATCGCCATAGAGAGGATCTACTATCGTAAAGAATAGTATGCCTGATATTATTAGAAGTAAAATTGAAAAAATAAATTTCATAATTATTGTGGTTTATTATCTACTGGCACTGCAGTCTCAGCTTCAGTTGGATTAACAACTGGCAAGGCAGTTGGTTGTAGCTTTGGTTGAGATTGCTCAAGTAGTATATTTTTATCATATGCAAGCAGATTCGGGTCTACGGTAAACTCTACATGAAAATTAACATTATTATTTTTGTCTTTATTGATATCTGAAAAAACAACATTCTTAAATGAACGCCCTTTTGCACTATTGAATGCATCAGCCTGAAGAGCAACCGACTTATAGTCATTAGCAACACCTGTGAGTAGAACTTGAAATCCTTGACTTCCTGTTTCATGTCTAAAATTAGTATATTGAACTTGCGGTATGGTAATAGCACCAAGTAAAGTAAATAGTGGAGTAAGTACTATATGCTGACTTAGAACTCTTTTTGCTGCAGATGACCTCTTATCATAGAGTTCGAGTTCATCTATAGTATCTTTTTCAAACGTATCCCGGACCCTCTCGAGAGATGTTGATAGTGTTTGCTTTTCTTTTATTAGATAATTCTTATATAAAAAGAGACCGACACATAGAGCTCCTACAATAATAAGCACGAAGAAAGACAGGGCAGTAAAAATGCTAGTCGGAGGACGAGTAGACTTACCGCTACTACTTGTAGTAGATATAGGTTTCTTTGGTATGAATGATGTTTGAAATGAATTCTCCATAATATATTACGATAATTGTCGGAGCGCGAGCCCAACTGCAACTGAGAACTCTGGACCACTAAGTTCTAGAACTGGTTTAAGGAACGCTGGAGCCTCTGTTTTAGAAAACGGATCCCCGTGCACTACTTCTGTATGGAGACTTTCTATAGCTTTCTCAAGAAGACCTCTTATGAGTGAGCCTCCACCGACTAATATAACTTTACTTATACTCTTATTATACTTCTTCTCGTAGGCAAGTACAACACTATTTGTATCTGAAAAGATGTAATCCACCGACAAACGCACTATATCTGCCACCTGGGAATTGCTTGCTTCATTTAGTCCAACTGACCGCTTTAACTTTTCAGCCTCTTCAAATGAGATACCTAGGGACGAAGAAATATTACGGGTTATGTCTTGTGAGCCTCTATTAACTATATGGAAAACACGCACAACTCCACCTTCGACAATAGATAACTTGGTCTTGGAAGCTCCAAAATCTATAAAGAGTATCGGTGTTAAATCATGTCCAAAAGAAGACCTTATATTACTAAATATCTCCATTTCAAAGGACTCCGCGCGGATATCTGTCTTTGAAAGAATATCTTGGTAGCGAGACAGTATATCGTTGTGTATTGCTACCACTAAAACTTCTATATTTGGATCAACATCTGCTGTATTGCTTGGTTGTGGAATAGTACTATTATCAAATACTGAAATCTCAGGAGGAACCATGAACCAATCGAGGCTTACTTCAGAAATAGGAACTGGTATATACTTACGAGCTTCAATGGGTACAATACTAGGCAATTGATCCTCTGTAACCCTGCTTGGCAGGGAAATAGTAAAAATCAAACTTGAAGATGATGGGATAGCAACAACTCCAGACTTGGTCGTAACGTTTGACTCTTTCATTAGATCTACAAGTGCGCGAGCGATGTCTTCTGTTTGAAGACTGGCTATCGCCCCAACTTCAGATTTACCATATGGGCCAAGGGAAAGTGCTCCGTACGTCTCAAGTATTGCCTTGCCTCCTTTTTTCTTAAGCTGAACAACTTTGATCGACGAAGAACCAATATCGATACCGAGGGCATTACTTGATGATTTGTTGGAAGTAAAGATTTTAGATAAGCTCTCCAAGCCAGAAGATATGATTTTCTTTAGTGAATTATCCATATTGCGTACTATCTAGTATAGCATAGCTATAGTAAAATAAGGCTGTGGAACAAAGAATAAAACCTATGAAGTCGGTGGTAAATTGGCTACTTGATATATTATTTCCGAGATCATGTATCTCTTGTCATATTCGAGGAGAAATTATATGTGATAACTGTATTTCCAAGATACGTATAGCTGAACGTGAGACGGACAGCAATATATATGCGCTATACGACTACCGTGACCCTGTAGTTAAAAAAGCTATTTGGGATCTAAAGTACCACAAGCATCGACATCTTGGGGAAAGACTAGGGCAGTTATTGTACGAAGGGAGGATTGAAGATATATCTGATATTAGAGAGTATTCGCAAGGTAGAACCATATATGTAGTACCTGTACCAGTCTCAAGATCGCGCGGAAAATCACGTGGATACAACCAAGCCGAAATCATAGGGAAGCAATTTTGTCTCAGTGAAGGTAGTGGAGCTCTTGAACTGAGAGACGATTTTATAGTCAAAAATATTGATACTATACCCCAAGCACGAATCGCCAATCGCGCAAAGAGAATCCAAAATATCCACGGGGCATTTGAAGTTAAAAATTTTAATGATATAAAAGGAAGAACTATAATAATAGTAGACGACGTGACGACAACAGGCGCAACTTTGCGGGAGATAATGAAACTATTTAAAAAATTTGGAGCCAAAAAAGTCGTCGGTTTTACAGTAGCGCATTAATTATTTCCACAAATCCCAAATCATGCCGGCGATGTTGCGAGGTTTACCAACGAGTGCGTAGTAGTGCATATTTATAAATGGCAGAGTATTGCATTCGATAATTCCCCATCTTTGCCCGCTCGCATCTTTAGTTGGATCAGGAATAATACAATCAAGTCCTATGACGGACAGACCGATAACGCCTGCTGCTTTCTCTAAAATAGGAATAAAACTCGGGTGAAGTTCATCTATCATCTCTGAGGTCATCCCTCCAAACAGTTGGCCTGTGCGATGAGAAAGTGGTAAATACATTTCTTTCGGCAAAATATCATCGATAGTAAAACCTGATCGTAGTATGTGATCGTGCAATTCATCTACTACACGAATATGATAGCGCTCGATTCGCCCTCTGTCTTTCTCTTTTATCAATTCTTGAATTGTTTTTTCTCCATCACCAATTATGAATGGCAACTCCCCCTTATAAAATCCCGCGAGCACTCCACCGACTAGAGTTGCCCGACATACGTGGCCATACAAATGCTCCTCGACAACAAGATAAGGGGAAATTTGTCCTGCTATAGTTACTCCCTCTTTAAAATGTTTCAGGGAATTAATATTAGTGACTGTGTGGCGAGCTCTTGACCCTAATTGCGGTTTTACAATCACCGGCGTTTTGAATTTTGAAAATATTTTATTTAAATTTCTTAATCTAAATATTGAAAGTTTTTTATATGAAGGTACAGGTATATTATGTTTTGATAATTCTTTTTTAAGTATTATCTTATTATCCCAATCTTTTTTGAAATCCAGAAATTGTGGTTGGATTGGAATACTTTCAAAATAAATGGCTTTGCCGTCTAGAACTGCTCGATACCAATCGAGTGGCTTTTTACCAAGTATGATTTGTTCCATGGGAATCCCCCGCCTTTTCGCTTCCTCCCAAATAACACGAGACCGAAACGAACAAACTTTTTCAATATCAGAAGAAAAGTGTGCTAGTTTAAGTTTTATGAGAACCTTAAAAAGTGCTATTGGTATGAAACTGGCAAAATCTTTCAGGAAATTTGGAGCGTGCCTTGTCACCCCTGCCATATGAGACTCAAAAGCTGACGAAACAATACTCTCTAAATAATAGAGCTTGTGGTTCACTGGCGCATCTGCGCAATATGAGCATTTCTTTTTATGTGATACCGATGTGGACTTTTGTTTCATTAGTTACATTATACACAAAGAGACAGCAATAGATTTCTCCATTCTGTCTCTTTCGTGGGTGAAAACCACCTTTTAATGGTCAGTTCCTCTTATCATAACATTTATAAATATGAGTTTAATAAACGACCCATGTAGCCATTATACCATCTTTTTAAATAGCAAACTATATAATTAGAGCCCACTTCTAGTATCTACAGAAGCGGTATAATCTGCCACAAAGCTCTCTAGATGGCTAGAGAAAAACAAAAAAATAGAAACATTCACTATTATTATTAAGGCTATTATAATCCAATATTTATTTAACTTTGTTTGCATATTATCTTTTGTGTAGTGGATGTAGATGAGAAGCAATACCGACCGCTGCTGCGATTAATGCTAAATTCTTTATAATATATTGACCTTCAAGAGTTGGGGTCATAAAACCAGACCAGGTGACTTGGGGAAGGAGAAAAAGTGGCATAAATGTCGTGATCATATGTATAAAAAGAAGTGGGATGACTACGCGTTCAGCACCATGAATCAAAAAGAGTATACCGATAAGCATTTCAAATAATCCAAAAAGTACTAAGAAGGTCGGGAACGACATAAAGTGGACAGTATTTTCAAATAAGGCTTGCACTAAACCACTTGCAGGTGAAAGCCCAATGACTTTCAATAATCCGAACCAGAAAAAAACTACAAATAATCCAAACCGAGCTATCGGCACGGATATGCGACGAAAAAAATGAATGAGTTCAGTATCAGTTTTTCTGAAATTCATAATTTGATTATAACATTATTTTAATATTACAGTAGGATGCTGAGATATTTAAGGAAAGTTATTGAGAAAGATCTAAATAACACCCCGGTGCAGTCCATCCAGATGGATCACCTACTGAGCTTTTTCCATTATTTCCTTTGCAGACATAATAAGCGCCATTACTTGGAAGTTTGACCATGATTCTATAGGTACCAACCTGAGAATTGTCGGCGTTGGTGGGCCAAATTAATAAAAGATTAGAACCAGTTTCATTTTTAACTATTTTGTCACATATTTCTCTCATTTTTGACCCGTAAGTTACTGAAGTAAACCACGCACTATAATTACAATCGTTGGCTGTACCACTAGTCCCACCAGTAGTATTAACCCAATCTAACCATGTCCACCCTCCTGCATAACTTCTTGTATTAAGATACTCTAGCTCTAATAGATTGGCGAGTTGTAAAACTTCTTGTCTTATAACAGAATCTTTGGCTTTGGCTCGTGCATTGCCGAGTGCCGAGAATACAACACTAGACATAAAAGTGATGACAGATATCACCACCATAAGTTCTATGAGCGTAAAACCACTTCTAGTTTTATTAGGTCTTTTCATTATTAGAAAAAGAAATTATAAATTGATAATAAGAAAAATATAATGGTAGCTATTATTAAAACCTTTGAGGCTTGTTCCTCGGTTTTAATGTGTCCACCTGAGATTTTCATAACTAATCTTATTACCCATGACTGTTTGGGTGGCTCTTGTTTGATAAACATAGATGGTCTAGAGACCTCTTTCTCAAATTCAATTCCTTCCATATTTAGATATTATAACAAATATCACCGTAAACCAAGCATCAAAAAAGGCAGTCTCATTCAAGAGCTCTGCCTTTTTATTTTTACTATTATATGAAACTCTATCGTCCAGTAATAGTTCTGAGGGCAATTTTTATCATTTTTCCAAAAGAACTTGCCCTTTGCTCACTTGTGAGAGGTTTACTTTTCCTCGCCAGCGTATCGCTTATTGTCAGAAGGGTCAGTGCCTGTATCCCATGCAAGGCAGCCAGGGTGAAAAGCTCTGAACTTTCCATTTCTACGGCCAGAACTCCATACTCGGCAAAAATTTTCCACGAACCCCAATTCCATTTCAGAGTCGTGGGATCCATATCAGGATAAAATTTATCACCGGCCAATATCCCACCTACGTAAACTTTTATACCGAGTCTGCTGGCTACATCCTCAGACTTCCTCGTTTAAGATGGATCTGCAATTGGTGCAAAATGGCAAAAAGGGAATCTGGCGTTATTCATACCGGAATCGGTACTGGCCCCTGTTGCAATTACTATGTCCATCTTTTTTATATGCGCTTGCAGTGAACCAGCAGAGCCAACCCGGATTATTTTCTTCACATCATAGACAGTAATCAATTCTGTTACAATAATGCCAAGTGTCGGCTGACCCATACCGCTCGTCATAATTGTTACCAATACTCCATTATATGTGCCGGTGAATCCAAGCAGACCCCGGACTTTTGTGACACATCTAACATTTTTTAAAAATGTCTTTGCGATCCATTCGGTACGAACTGGGTCGCCGGATAGTAGTACAAGGGGTGCTATCTCCCCTTTCTTCGCACCTATGTGCGGAGTCGGCGCTTTGGGCTGAAGAGATGCTTTGGCTTTAGAAGGCTTTTTCATGGTTGTTCTTTTTATTTTTTAAACAGATTTTTCTTTACCTTAACCATAATCTGGGGTGAAGTCAAGGTTAGTATTTGGATAAGTAAGACATTGACAAAATCTACAAAAAGCATAGATTGAAGAAAAACTTCGACATTCAATCATCAAAAACACCTATTATGATAACGAAAGAATATCATACTCTGACAACAGAAGAGAGAACTCTCTTATTTGAAGCACTGGATGCAGCAATGAAAGCCCATGCGCCCTATTCTCATTTTTTTGTTGGTGCCGCTATTCGAATGAAAAATGGCGACATTATATCTGCATCAAATGTTGAGAACGCAGCCTATCCTTTAGGCACATGCGCTGAAAGGTCCGCAATAGTAAAAGCGAACTCTGAAGGACGAATAAAGGATATCGTAGCAATTGCGGTTATTGCCTACACAGAAGACGGAAAAGGTAACACCATTGAACCTACTGCCCCGTGTGGTGGATGCAGACAGGAGATTTTTGAAGTATTTCATTTATCTGGAGTTGACACAGAGGTCATTATCGCAGACACGAAAATGACCAAAGTAGAGATATGGAAAATAAGTGAGCTCCTTCCCCGCGGGTTTGGCCCAAACGATTTGAAGAAAAAAATCTGGGATTAAATTCCTTAACCTAAATAATAAAAATGAGTTGCTGTCACAGGCAACTCATTTTTTATATATCTAATTTTAAATCCAGTGCGCCAAGTATGCGATGAAAATTGCAGTACCTAAAAGGCCGAGTAGGGGTTGAGCACGAGAAAGTAATGCTATGATGACTACCGCTATCACAACCTTAACCCAGCCTAGCACAAGAATCGAAGCCCAAATAGTTTGTAGTAATGTTTGTATGAATGTCATAAAATTTTAATTAATTCTTCCTGCTTTGATATAAATAATAGTAATAGAGCGCAAGTGGTGCAGCCCAGTTTGCAAATCTTTCTATAAAATCGAGCGTAGACGTGCCACCAAAAGCAGGGCTTGCCACTAGAGGCCTGACTAATGCTGTCCAGAATCCCCAAAGTGTAGCCCAAAGTAGTATGGGTTTGACTGGTCTAAATAATACAATTAATGCGACGATAACATCAGAGATTCCTATTAAAAGAAGGAGTGTAGTCGCAGTCGGTGTATCTACTCCGAGCATTTTACTTATCCAACCTATCCAATCAGCTTTACCTAGTATGGCAAGCATACCGTGTCCAATAAATTCTCCTGCTACCCCTATACGTAGTAACCATTCGAACTTTTTGTCATTAGTCATATATAATAAATTATATTTATAATAGATATATTATACACCTTTTAGAAGTTAATAGGTAATCTTATCCTCTATTTTCTCTATGTTTAAGTAAGAAGAAAGTCATAAATGAGTTTATAATTATCATTACTATAGAGTGCAGAGTGGTTACTATATTATATGCCTGTAAGGAAAATAGGGTCAAAATATGACGTGAGACATTCATACTATAGAGTAATGGTTTCTCGGTACTTGGATAATAATAAGTTTTACGAAGTGTGGGAATAAAAGCGATAAGGTCAATACTAACAACTATAATTACAGATATGGTCGGATCCTTAGTTAATATCCAAGGAATTAATCCGAGCAAAGCAAATATTAGAAAATAAGTGTCTCGTCTCACAATATTTTTAAACCCATATCGGAGTGAGAAAAAGAAAATAATAACTGTAAATATCTCAGATACCCCTGTAGGTATTGCCCCAATACCAGCGCCTTTTACAACTTGTCCGAAGAATGTAACTGCTGAGACAATAGACCATACAAACCATGTGTACGGATGTGGCTTTACTTTCCCTTTTATAACATCACGTAAATAAGGTACGTTGCCAATGATTGCAAATATGACTGCAATTGCGACTAAGATTTTTGACATAATTTAATAATAACATACCATAATAATGATTATTTGATTTATATTGGAACACAGTATTGGGTTACATGTTGCACATTATAACTTGCATTGTGCTAAGCTTATCTAATGATTAAAATTAAAGAGTATGTGGGTAAAAGTCCTAAAACAAGCGAGGCTGATTTCTTTGGGCGATTTTGGGAGAAAAGCTGGACATACATAAAAACCGTAGTAGATGTAGTACGGGAACCGGTATTAATCTTAGATGAAGAGTTTCATGTGTTAGCAGCAAATGATGCTTTCTATAACACTTTCTCTGCTGAACTTGAAGACACTGAAGGAAAAGTAGTATATGGACTTGGTAATGGTCAGTGGAATATACCAGAGTTAAGGACACTCCTTGAAAACATTTTACCCAAACAAACATTTTTCAAAGGCTTCCAAGTTGCCCATGAGTTCCCTGACATTGGACGTAGAGTAATGATTCTAAATGGTCGTCAGATTTATGTCACAGATGAAGACGGCAAGGAACCTCATCCATCTATAATAGTTCTTGCCATAGAAGATGTCACCGATATGATGGTAGTAGCAGAATCTTTAAGAAAACAATCGAAGAGCATCGAAGACAGATTGTCTTCGAAAGCACAGAAACTAGAAATCCATATAGGAGAATTAGAAAGAGAAATTAACGATCTCAAGAATAGTAAAACTCTAAAAAAATAGAGCTCTGTTGTTTAGATTTTGGCGGAGACGGTGGGATTTGAACCCACGAGGCCGATTAAAGCCTGCCTCCTTAGCAAGGAGGTACGTTAGACCACTCCGACACGTCTCCGTAGATACCTTATCATATTTACTTCTTTTACCCAAAAAGTCTTTTTTTATTTAAATAATATTGTGCTAGTATGTGATAACTGGAAGCGTGGATGAGTGGTTTAAATCAACGGTTTACTAAACCGTCGTCCCCAAAAAGGACCGTGAGTTCGAATCTCACCGCTTCCGCAGTAAAACTCTGCTATACTTATATAGTATGGACGAGATAAGTAAATTAAAAGTAGAAAATGAAAAATTAAAAAAGATAAACGCTGATAAGGCAAATCTTGTTTCTATTTCAGCGCATCAGCTTCGCACGTCACTCTCAGCGTTAAAGTGGATTCTCAAAATGTTAATAGATAAAGATTTAGGCAAGCTCACCGTCGAGCAAGAAGGATTTATAAAAAAGGCATTCGACAGCAATGAACACATGATCACCCTTGTGAATAATTTACTTACTCTAAATCATACTGGTGAGATGAATATGGAACCTAAGCTAGAGAAGATAAACTTACTCAAAATTATAGAGCAGATACTATTTGAATTCTCAGGCGAAACATTTAATAAAGGTATTGAGCTGACGTTACTAAAACCAGAAGATGGGCTGCCTGAAATAAACTGCGATACGGAAATGATGAGGGTTGTAATCCAAAACTTAGTAGAAAATGCTATCAAGTATAGCCAGCCACACGGCAAGATCGTGATGTCGCTTAGGCACAAGAAGGAGAGCAACGAAATTGAGATTTCTATTCATGACAATGGAATAGGTATAAGTAAAGAGAATCAAGGCAATATATTCAATAAATTTTTCCGAGCCACGAATGCAATAAAAAAGGAGAGTATCGGCTCGGGCCTTGGGCTATTCACTGCAAAGAATATAGTCGAACACCATAAGGGTAAGATATGGTTTTCCTCCGAAGGCGGATCCGCCTCTGGTGGAGAAAGTCCTGGTACGACATTCTTTGTTACATTACCTATAAATTAATGCTTATGTTATAATTATACCCATGAAGAAAGTACTCGTAATAGAAGATGATAGTTTCCTCCAAGGTTTGGAAGTTAGTAAACTCAAAAAAGACAAGTACGAAGTTATCGCAGCTTCTACTGGAGAAGAAGGCATGGATATGATACTAGAAGTGGGTATTGATTTAATCCTGCTTGATATTATTCTCCCAAAATTTGACGGCTTTGAAATACTAAAAAAAGTTAGGGAGACTGAGCATCTTAAAAAAATCCCAGTCATAGTATTTTCTAATTTATCTGAAGAAAAAGATATAAAAAAGGCACAAGAACTGGGAGCAACAGATTTTATGGTCAAGTCTAACTTCACTCTAGATGAGCTCATAGAGCGAATAAATAAAATACTAAATTAGTATTTACTCCAGTATATGAAGATGACCGAGAACACAAGAGCGATAATACTCCTAATCGTACTCATAGCTATAGGTGGTATTGTCATGTATGGAGGTAGTAAACCTCCATCTTCAAACTATGCAGCTCCACGATAAACTTGAAACACAGTTTAGAATTGACACCAACCAAAAGAGAGCTCTGGCGCGACTAGGACTTCATACTATTCGTGATTTACTTTATTACTTCCCCTCTAGATATACAGATATATCGGAGGTAAAAAATATTAGTGACCTTATAGAGGGTGAGACATCCACAATTTTAGGTACAATTTCTAAACTTAAAGCCAAGAAAGGTTGGAAGAGTAAAATACCTATGGGCCAGGCACTGCTCTCTGATTTAACTGGTTCAATCAATATCATTTGGTTTCATCAGCCATATTTAGCAAAAATGCTAAAGGAAGGCTCTACAGTCAGAGTCACTGGGAAAATATCCAACCATAAAACTTATGGACTAACCCTAACGAATCCAGAGATAAATCCCGAGGATATACTGCCAATTGATATTCACGATTCACTTTTTAAAAAAGGTGAGCGGGGGCACCAGTTTGGATATCCAATTTATGGAGAATCGAGAGGAATAACTTCGAAATGGATATATCACGCTGTAGAGAAGATACTCAAACAAAGTTGTACCAAAGATATTGTTGATTACTTACCCACTGATATTATCTCTAGATATAAATTACCAGCCCTCCATACGGCCCTTGTGTGGATACATATGCCACAAAAGGCCGAGCATTCCGAGATTGCTCGCAAGCGTTTCGCTTTCGAGGAAGTATTTTTCATCCAGCTTGCACGCCAGCAGGAACGTAAAGCGTACGAGGAACTATTTTCCTATAAGCTTAAAATCCCAGAGACAGATATTAAAGATTTCATCTCTCGCTTTCCCTTCACTCCAACAAAAGCGCAGAGTGATGTTATTCGCACTATTTTGGATGATTTTAAAAAAGATAAACCGATGTCCCGACTTATCGAGGGCGACGTCGGTAGTGGCAAGACATTTGTCGCCGCAACAGTTGCTTATGCAGTAATAAAAAATAGACCGACAGGGCAGAATTTCGGTAATTTACAAGTTGCTTACATGGCTCCGACTGAAGTTCTCGCCACCCAACTTTATGAGAGTTTTATAGAATACTTTGATCACACTGGCATATCCATCGGCCTTATTACAGGCAGTGGCTGTCGAAAATTCCCAAGTAAGAGCGCCCACTTCGAAAATGGAAAGCAAGTCCGAACTTGGACTCCGATTTCAAGGAACCAACTCCTCAAATGGGTAAAGAACGGCGAGATACCAATAGTCATAGGTACTCACGCCCTAATATCCAAGACTGTAGAATTTGAAGACTTAGGACTAGTAATAATAGACGAACAGCATCGCTTTGGTACTAATCAGCGTATGAAACTTGCCAAGAAAGAAGGCCACGCCCCGCATTACCTTTCTATGACTGCGACTCCTATCCCTAGGACACTTGCACTAACCATTTATGGTGATCTAGATCTAAGTATTATTGACGAGATGCCCGCTGGTCGTAAACAAGTTGTTACAGAAATTGTGTCACCAAACAAAAGAGAAGAGGCCTATGAAAAAGTCCGGCTTGAATTAGAAAATGGCAGGCAAGTATATGTGATTTGTCCGCGCATAAATGAACCCGATCCAGATAAGGAGCTAGCTGTGATAGCAAAATCAGTTCTTGCTGAAGCAAAGCGTCTTGCGAAAGAAGTTTTTCCTAAATATCGCATTGGTGTCATGCACTCAAAGATGACTAAACAAAAAAAGGAAGATATCATGCAAGAATTCAAAGACCATGAGATAGACATCCTTGTTTCAACATCTGTTATCGAAGTAGGAGTAAATGTTCCGAATGCTACATCTATCATTATAGAAGGCGCCGAGCGCTTTGGGTTGGCACAGCTTCACCAGCTCCGAGGACGTGTTATCCGAAGTACTCATCAATCATACTGTTACTTATTTGCTGATGCGAAGACTGATAAAACTGTAGATAGGTTGAAAGCATTGGTGAAAGCCAGTAGTGGATTTGAGCTCGCAGAACTAGATCTTTCTTTACGTGGTGCAGGGCTACTCTCTGGAGATAAGCAATGGGGCATCACCGATCTTGGCATGGAAGCGATAAAAAATATTAAAATGGTAGAGGCTGCGCGAACTGAAGCAATTAAACTTATAGAAAAAGATTCCACTCTCGCCTCCCTTCCCCTACTTGAAAAAACCCTTGCCGATAAAAATTTAGATTTACATTTTGAGTAAATTAATTAATACTACTGGTGGCCTGTATAAATATAATTACTATAACCTATACTACACCAAGAAGATCCAGCATTATAAAACATCCACTGCTTAAGTTCACATCTATATTTATTATTTTGATCTTCTAGTTGGGTCACTAAATCGTAACTTGATGCACCACCAAAATAATATGCATAGGTGTAATTACCAGTCCACCATGGATCAATCGCACTATTTTTTGGATCTTTTGGTAAAGTTTTCATATAGGGGGTCAGGGCAGTTTGTAATGTATTCCAACTAGCATCATAACTATACAACCATCCGCCTACTGGATAAGTTCCATTGGCCGAACGATAAAGCTCTAAAGCAAGTTGCATTTGATGCATATCTTGAATTCTTGCTGAATCTCGAGCTTTTACTCTTGCATTGTTTAAGGTTGAAAATATGACACTGGATAGGAAACTAATTATTGAGACAACAACTAAAAGCTCTATAAGTGTGAAACCTTTATCACGACTAATCTTTATCATATCTACCGAATTCATAAGTTAAATTATAACATTACTTGTCGTCACAAGTATTTTTCTGCTGAAAAATCTCGCGACCCCGGCTTGGCACGTCTGCCTCCGCCTTGGACAAGCTTCGCTTGTCCTCTCATTCTAGCATTTGCGCGAACCTTTTTCGAGCAGAAAGACCAAGAGAACCAATGAACTCCGCCGCGCGCGACTACGCGCGTCTGCCCTCGCCCACCACACTCTCCATGCATATTTGATTTCGCGGGGGATTCTTTTTGATTTGATATGGGTGGGGGGCTCGGTCAGGCTTCTTTTAAGAAGAAGCGGCGGAATTCAAACCCAAATACATCGGTGCCTTCGTTCATTATAAAATAGGATGTCCGAACTAAAGGGGTGTCACCCTCGGCATCCGCCTCGGGCATTACCGCTAGGGCTACTCGCGCCTAGGTGCCTCTGTGCGGGCAATTTGCCCGCTTCCTCTTAGGGAGAGGAAGTTTCCTCTCCCCGGGTCGGGCTCTGCTGATTACAGCAGTCCGCCCTCGCCACCCCCACTCTACGCTTTTCATTATTATATTTAGTGTGTCGCTTTCGCTTTTAGATTTCTCTGACTTCGTTTTTCTTCGGCGCTCATCCTTTAGTCATGGACGCCACTAGCGGTAATGCCCGAAGGCTCACATCTCTCGTGCTTGCCCCAGTCCGCGCGATTACGCGCGGACTTACCCACCCGTGCGTGCACGATAGAATCACTCCCTGGTAAAAAAATGCGAATACAAAATAAAAAAGAAAAGAAAATACAAATACCAAATTACAAGTTACCTAATTAGTAGAAACTGCGGGAAGGGCGAGCGCCGAGACTGTCAATCTGAAAGTCGAGACCACCGGCAACCACACCGACCAGACCACCACCCGGATACCAATCCGCGTAGACGAGACGAGAGCCCGATTTTGTGGCAAGCCAAGTCCAGCCTGATTCATCCAAATGTTTGCCGGTTTCTTCAAAGAATTTTCTTTGAAATATTAGATAGTCTTCTAAAGTTAATGTTTGATCCTTTTTTACATCCTTACCTTTTATATTTAAAGTTTTCTTGAGTTCTGGTCTGTCTTCAAGATTTTGAGTTTTGTGAGCAAGTACTATACGTGGTTTATTTACATTTTCACTTTTAGCACCAGTAAAAGAACCGCCAGATTTGAAGTCGCTGTCTTCCCACGTTTCAGTATATACATCCGTCATTTTAGTATTTAATTCTGTTAAGGGGATATTGCCAGGTACGAGAAGCATTTCATCAAAGCCTTTCTCTTGCATTGCTTTTTGTATTTCATCAATATTATTTTCCCAAATTTCTTTGATTTGATCTTCAAAATCTGGAGGCAAGTCTAATTTGGTTTTTTTGTAGATAGCGATATTTTCCTCTAATTTTTCTTCCAGAGAGAAAGTGATATTTTCTACTTTATTATCTGGATGAGTGTAATTAGTAGATATTGATTCTGTGTAGTTAGGTAATTTTTCTTTGCTATCTAACTTCGTTTTCATTTGTTCCGCTTTATCAAGGAACGCATTTATTTTAGCTTGCATTGTTTCCCTTCTTTTTTCTCCGTTTCCTTCTTCTTCGCCTTGTTTATCTAGAAATGTTTCTTCTTCTAAAGCTTGCTTGTATTCCTCCATAACACCTTTAATAGTTCCTTTCATTCCGAAAAGGCGCTCTTCTATGGCTTGGCGAAGTTCTGCTTGAGACTTTTCAGGTTTCTTTGCCTTTTCTGGGGCTTTTGCCATTTTTGATATGTTTTCCATGTTTTGTATTGTATAACTAAATATCCTTTAAATGCTCCTTTAACAATTCACCTAAAACAATAGGCAAATCAATAACATTATTTACTACTTGCGCGTTTGGTGCATACGTTGTCTTTGCGGGTTCTCCCGCTTCTGTTAGTCCAATACCGACCACTACTATACCATCATCTCGCAAACCTTTCAAGGCCTTTTGTACTCGCGCAACGCTGTCACTCCCGCCGTCAGTAAACACAAAAACTATCTTTTTTAATTCTCCTATTGCAATTTTTTGTTTGGTTTCATTGTCCAGTCCTTCGTTAATAGCTTCCAAACAATTAAAATCAGTAGTAGAACCCGGCAAATCAAAAAGCTTTTTTAAAACATTTATTCTCTCAGCTTCACCGAGTTCTTTCCCCATTTTTTTAAGAGGCGTCTTATCTTCTGAACTACTTGCAAAACTGTATATCTCAGATTTTACTAGAAGTGGTTTATCCACCTTCATTTTCTCCTCATCACACATTTCTGCAAAATCTTTCAAAACTTCCATCATCAAAACTGCTGAATTTCTTTGCTCAACCGCTTTTTGACCATTACCATCAGTCATAGAACTCGATCTATCACATATAAGAGTTATTTCAACTTCGCCAAATTTGTCGCCTTTTCTCTCCTTAATTTCAGTATCTTCCCATACTTTCGGACTTAAATTGCCGGATTTTACATCAGACACAAGCTGAGCAGGGTCAGCCAACTCATCGCCTTCTTCAACTGGATATTTCGGAGCAAGTTTCTCTTTGAGTCTTTTGGAAATAATTCTTGAAAAAAGGTTTTTTAACTCTTCCATTACACTCACATTTGTTTCTGGATTCACGATTTTCTGCAATGCTTCTGCAATCCTCCTGTATTCTTGCAAATCTTTCTTTTCAACACCTATTTTTTCAGCATATTCCTCATCTGCTTTGTCGGGACTATTTTTCTGTTTTTCTTCCTTCCATTCTTTAAAAGCTTTCTTTATATCTTCGATCGGTATAGCGTTGGGAACTTTTTTTTCTGCTTTCTCATATTCATCAGCAAAAATTTTATTGGGGTTACCTTCCTTTACCTCGCCTTTTTCAGGTTTTCCTTTTTGTTGACCTTTTTTATCATCTTTCTCACCTTTTTGACCTTTAGTGTCATCATTTTTTTCACCAGGTTTATTGTCCTTGCCCTCACCTGTTTTTTTATCTTGGGAATCAGATGGCTTGTTTTCGTCTTTATTTTCCTTATTCTTTTTATCTTCAATATCCTTTTCTAAAAGTTCCTCCACTTTCGGCCAAATATATTTATCTTGTAATTTCAAACGTGTCGACATCGGCGTCTCAGGATTCGTCATTATATTCATAAGTCCTTTTACTTTTTTAAGTTCATCAAGTTTCTGTCGCACCTCGGGCGAAACATCGCATTGTTCGCCCTCTACTCTTGCTTCACGCAATATAGCTTGGCAAAATTGTATATGGCGAGGAGACTCAGTAAAATCCGTTTCTGGAAATAAAACTTCTTTATAAATATTTTCTTCCAAATCCTTCATTCCTTTATTAGTTTTGGAAACTACGGTTCTGTTCTCACGAATATCCGCTACACAATTATCCATCAAACCAAATGCTTTTGAAGTTTCTATCTTCTTGAGGTATTTTTCAAAATTTTTCTCTCCTCCGTCTTCGGAAAGCATCTGAATTTTTTCTAAAAAATGCTCTATTTCGTGCAAGGTGGCGAAGATAGTCCTTTCTTTAGAAAAGCCGAGCTTTTCATAAAACATCGAATTGATATAGATAGTGTTATTTTCCAAATTAAAAGCAAAAGTGTCCAAGCCCTCGGGAGCTTGTTCTATTTTTATCTTGCCTTTTGCATGGTGTTCAAAAAAGTCTCGATTTTCCTCAACAAAGGCAAAGGCTTCAGTATGGTTGCCTGTTTCTGTGGTTTCGCCTTCTTTTTTGGCCTTTTTTGCTTCAATGATAGATATGCCTTCCATGCCACCATACTATCAAATTTTATATGTTTTTTCCATCGACAGAATCTTTGCTTTTAGATTGTGAGAATTACAATGATTTAAAAGGGAAAGATATGAGTGTATATTTTTCCTCTTTATATTTGAATAGATTTTGTTCTTCGTTTTGTCTCTAAGTAAGATAGCTTGAGGTAAAATTACAAATCCGAGAAAATCAACCCCCCATCTGATTTTTCTTATACTTGTTTTTGGGATAGGTATATCTAAAAATAACTTTTCTTTCACAAAAAGAATCATTTTATCTCTGATGCCCACTATGTGTTTTTTATTTTCAAAAACAACCACGAGGTCATCATTGTATCTGATATAAAATCTGCATTTCAATTCTTTTTTGACATATTGGTCTAATACATTAAGATAAATATTGGCAAATATCTGGCTTGTAATACTGCCTAGGGGTATACCTTTTTGAGGTGGAGTAGATGAACGATAACTTGATATGACTTCTTTTATTATTTTCAAGGTTTTTTCACAGGAAACTTTTTCTTTTATCAAAACAAGTAAAATATCGTGATCTACACTGTCAAAATACTTTTTGACATCACATTTTAAGACAAAACATTCTTTGCCAGCACTACTAGCAAGTTTTATAAAATAGCAAAAAGTGTCAAGAGCTTTATATTGTCCTTTATTTTTCCTCGAAGCATAGGAGTCCGCTATAAAAGTAGGTTCAAAGCAAGATAGTAGATAATCATAAATAATCTGATGTATTATCCTATCTCTGACCTCTGCCTTATAAATATCTCGTTTCTTATTATCAAAAATCTGAAAATATGTATATGATGAATGCTTGTATTTATCATTTTTTACTTCTTTATATAAAGAAAAGATATTATCCTCCAAATGCATTTCAAAATCCATTACATCTTTTTTTCTTGTCTTTCCCCGCCTGAAAATTCTCCACGCGAGAATCATATTATTAAGACTAAATAATTCATCATAACTTTTATGGATAACAATACTCATAAGGACTTCTCAAAATTAGAAATACCGGTTGTAATAAAACTCTTTGTACTCTACGAGGTTACACATAAACTCATCTTTAAATTTCCAAAACACGAAAGATACACATTGGGAGAAAAAATAGAAAGAACAATATTAGATGGAATTGAGCTTTTTGTGTTTGCCAATCAAGTATCAAAATATGAAAAAGAAAAAGTCTTGGCTCAAGCAAATTCAAAAATAGAGCTTCTGAAAATACTTTTTAGAATTTCTTTAAACTGTGAAATACTAGAAGCAAGAGTTTATCTGGATATTGAAAGCAAACTACAAGAAATAGGAAAAATGACCCAAGGTTGGATAAAGTATTCGAGAAATTCGACTTAGAACGGCGGGAAGGGCGAGCGCCGAGATTGTCATTCTGATAGTCGAGATCATTGGCATTCACATTGACCTGACCATCATCCGGATTCCAATTCGCGTTGACGAGACGAGAGCCCGCCCCACTTTTAGCTTTGTATTATCCGTATCAAGATTGGAAACCATACTCTATTAATCAGGGCTACATCCCCAATACAAAACTGCAGTTCTTTTTTATTTCTACATAAAATAAATTATCTGACACAAGGCCATCTTTCACTTATCCCAAGCACTTCGGTAAACCAATCAATTGCTTGTGGTTATACTAACCGAAGAAAAAAAATCGAATACAAAACAAAAGTAATAAAAAAAATACAAATACCAAACTACAAACTACCTAATTAGTAGAAACTGCGGGAAGGGCGAGCGCCGAGATCGCCATGCCGATCGCCGAGACCACGGGCATCCACATCGACCTGACCAACATCCGGATACCAAGCCGCGTGGACGAGACGAGAGCCCGATTTTGTGGCAAGCCAAGTCCAACCGTCTTCGTCTAAGTGTTTACCTGTTTCTTTAAAATACTTTCGTTGGAAAACTAGGTAATCCTCGAGAGTTAGAATTTCAGATTTAATTGCATCCTCGCCTTTAATGTTAAAGGTTTTTGCAAGTTCAGGATTGTCTTTTAAGTTTTGAGTTTTATGAACCAAAACTATTCTAGGTTTATCCACTTTCTCACTTTTGGCACCTGCAAACGAGCCCCCTTGTTTAAAATTATCGCCTTGATATGTAGCTGTATATCCTTCGGTCATTTTAGAGTGAAGATCGGGCAAAGGCATATTTTCAGGCATCAAAAGAATATCATTAAAACCATTCTGTTCTATGCTTTCTTTAATATCATTTGCATTCCGATCCCAAATCTCCCTTATGTCGTTCTCAAAGTTTGGTGGTAAGTCTATCTTACTTTGTTGATAGAATGAGATAAATTCTTCGAGCTTTTTCTCTATATCTAAATTTATGGATTCTTGTTTATAAGTAGTCGTTATAACTTCTGCTGACGGTTGTTTACCAAAAATTTTATTAAATCTTTTGCTTGAAGCAGTCAAAAATTCGTCTTTATTAAAAGTTTCACCCTCTAAAAGTCCTTCAGCTTGTTTCTTCATGAGCAATGCTCTCTTATCAAAGGGGTCAAGTTCGGCAACTTCTTTTAAATTTAAATGTTTTACTTTACCAGATTCTAATTTTAGCTCCTCTATTGCATCAGCGCCACGCATTGCTTTTATGGTATTAAAGGTAAAAACATCGTCGGGCAAGCCAAGCTCTTTCGGTGTTAATGTCAGTAAAAAACCACGGGAAGCCAAAATCTTAGCCGCTAGTATTCTGTCTTCTTTTGAATACTCTTCAAAAGTCAAAGCAGTCTTAAATCTTTCATCTAAAAATTCAGCAAAAGATTTTTCTGTTCTTTTCATTTTTTTCTCTATATTCCAAGAAGAAAGTATAGCTTCAATAGAACCTTGTGTCATTACAAATTTCTTCAAAGAGTGAACTTTACCAGAAGCATCGAGTGCCCCTGCTTTTCTGGCGACTTCTTTGTCTGTGGCGTTAGTATAAGACTCCTGTATTTCTGACATCACGCGAGCTAGATTTGGCAATGTTGTATTAAGATCATAAAAAGACATATCCAAAGAACCGTCTTTACCCAGCATACGAGAAAGCATAACGTCGTATGACTCTTCCTTGTTTATATAATTGATTTTTATATTATTTTGTTCAAATTCACGAGCGACTTCTGGTGGTAAATCCTGTCTCTCTGGATTTTTTTCAGATTTTAAGTTTGCCGTAAAAATCATCTGAAAGCCAGGCTGTATTTCTACCATACCATTACCAACAATATTTACCTTATCCCCTACTTTGGCGTTGAAAATACCTTTTATAAACACCATTTGCTCTTTTGGTAGAGCTGTAAATTCATCGAAAATTACAGTCTTGCCTTCTACCATTGCTTTCGCAAGAGGACCGTAAATCTCTACTGTCTCAATCGCTCCCCCTGGTGCTGGTTTTATGCCTGTCTTGCCCCAAACATTTGATTCTTTTGTTTGCGGGTTACAAAAAACCATTTCAGAATCTTTGCCCGTAAAATGAACAGCCGCATAGCGAGCAAGTGAAGTTTTACCAGTACCAGTCGGTCCGTGAAGAAATACGGGCTTGCCTGTAAGCATCCTGTCTCCAATAGCTTCCAAATCTTTTGCAACAGAAGGAACAATACAGATATGCCCGCTCTCGCTCAAATTTTGTTTATTTTCCAGTAACTCTGCTTGTCGAACAAGGGTTTGATCTTCGTTTTCTAATTTATCATAACTGTCTTCTATTCCTGCTTGAATTGTTCCAAGCATTTTTTCGTTTTTCTCTTTAACCTTTAGTCCTATTTTTGGATTTAAAATTTCAAATGTTCGCTTCATTCTAAAATCTTTCAAAGCCCAGATAGCACTTTTTGTATCTAAAACTTCTTTTAATCCTGGATTGTCCGCAAGTATTTTTTCGTAATTTATTTGGGGAATATTCTCCGCTCCACTTTTTTCATATTCTATTTTTTGTTTTTGTAACTCTGTTTTTGCCTTGCCTTCACTGTCTTTAAAATCTTCTTTTTTAAATTGCTTGGCCTTTTCATTTAATTCATCGTACTCCTGTTTATAATGTTTCTCAAAAATAGTATATAGAGGGGAATTTGAATTCTCCTTTATATTATCCAAATCAAGTCCAAGTTCATCCTTTACTATTTTTTTTATTTTTAACCTATCCTCAAAAATTTGGTGAAAATTCGGGATTTCGTCCTTTTTTTCTATGCCTTTATTAGATATTCCTTCCATATTTCATATTATGCGACAATTTATCACATTTTGCAAATGTATTAAATTGAATTCTAAATGTTAATATATACTTACATCTCGCCCCCACCCATACCAAATCAAAAAGAGTCCCCCGCGAAATTAAATATGCATGGAGAGTGTGGTGGGCGAGGGCAGACGCGCGTACTCGCGCGTGGCGGAGTTCATTGGTTCTCTTGGTCTTTCTGCTCGAAAAAGGTTCGCGCAAATGCTAGAATGAGAGGACAAGTTTGAACTTCTCCGAAAAAATGGGACGCGCGCTTGCGCGCGACCGATTTTTTCGGAGAAGTCTATGAATGTCCACCCTCTTGGATTCGAACCAAGGACCCCAGAGGTATAAGCTCTGTGCTCTAACCAACTGAGCTAAGGGTGGTTATACTTTATGTACTATAGCTTATGAACTCACCTTTCGCAACGACTTTATCGATTTTACTATCGTATCGTACATAACGGGAAGTTCTAGGTAATCAATAGAGATGGCAATCCACGAGAGCCAGACTGGTAGTACTACGAGGGCTGTACCAGTGAATTGTGCATATATAATCTCATCAGTAATCCAGAAAAGGTGAAGCCATTGAGAATTTATAAGGAAGAGGAACAGAACACTGCGCCAGTTGAAGCCAGAGCGAAGATTGTGAATGTATAAAATTGATGCAGTAATAATAGCTGGGATTTCAGTATAGTCAGCGAGAGCTATCATCAACTGCCAAAAGTGACTAATTGGGAAAAACATATGCCCGAACAATCGGAACATCACAATGTCTGTCGTCATCCAATATAAGTGGAAAAGTTGAATGAGGAAAAGAAGCGTCGTCGTATAGAGGACTAGTTTGTACTTGCTTTCATACCATTGCCAAAATTTTTTGAGCATTTTATGCTTTTACTATTGTTTCTTTAGTCTTTGGAGTAATCCCATGGGCTATTATGAGTTGATTGTATTCATCTTGCTCGAGTGTCTCTACTTCCACAAGTTTTTTAGCTATAGCATCAAGAACTTTACGCTTATCTATAAGTACTTTTGCAGCTTGCGCTAGCGCATTATTCATAATTTTTGAAACTTCCCCATCAATAAGCGCACTGACACGCTCAGAGTATTCTTGATCGTTTATCCCACGGCCAAACATTGTTCTTCCCCCATCACTCTCAAGTGCTATCGGACCAATCTCATCTGACATTCCCCAACGTGTAACCATAGCTCGGGCAAGACCTGTCGCTACTTGCAAATCATTTGATGGGCCAGTCGTAATGTCACCAAATATCATCTGCTCAGCAGCATAACCCCCCATTGCCATAGCGATATCATCTAGGAATTCACGCTTACTTTGTAAACGGCGTTCCTCTAGTGGAAGTTTTAGAGTATATCCGCCTGCACTTCCTCGAGAAACTATTGATACTTTGTGCACTGGGTCTGCATAAGGAAGTACCGATGCCACAAGTGCGTGACCTGCTTCATGGTATGCCGTGATTTCTTTTTCCTTAACTGAAAGTAAATGACTCTTACGCTCTGGACCCATCATGACTTTCTCAATTGAGCGGATTAGGTCAAACTGCGCGACTTTTTTCCTATCTTCCCGGGCAGCGAGTATCGCACCTTCGTTCATAAGTGAATACAAGTCGGCACCAGAGAACCCTGGTGTACGCTCGGCAATAACTTTTAGATTTACATCTTCTGCGAAAGGTTTTTTAATTGAATGTATCAAAAGTATTTCCTCACGATCAGCCCGGTCCGGCAGATCAAGTACTACTCGGCGATCAAAGCGACCTGGGCGAAGGAGCGCTGGATCAAGTACGTCAGAGCGGTTCGTCGCTGCCATTACTATCACTTTTTCATTTGGTTCAAATCCATCCATTTCGACAAGTATTTGGTTTAGAGTTTGCTCGCGTTCGTCGTTGCCTCCACCCACTCCAGAGCCACGTACACGACCGACGGCATCGATCTCATCAATGAATATAATCGCTGGGGCAGATTTTTTGGCCATCTTAAATAAATCGCGCACACGTGAAGCACCGACTCCGACGAACATCTCGACGAATTCAGAACCAGACAGATGAAAGAATGGCACGCTTGCCTCCCCTGCTACGGCTCTTGCAAGCAAAGTCTTACCTGTACCAGGTGCACCAGTCAGAATCACCCCCTTCGGAATACGAGCACCTATATCTAGAAACTTTTTTGGATTCTTTAGGAAGTCCACAATTTCTTTCAATTCTTCTTTAGCTTCTTTTGCGCCAGCGACATCTTTGAATGTCACGCGATTATTTTTATCATTTGGGTCAGTAATGCGAGCCTTTGATTGACCAAAAGTAAAAGCTTGCATACCCGCGCCTTTGACTTGGCGAGTCAGCATCCAGATGAAAAATACTATGAGTATAACTGGAAGCAAGAACGGCAAGACATTGGCGAGCCAGTAGAAGAAACCACTCTCACTTTTAACTTCGATAGGAGTGGACGCGAGCTCTTCTTTTGTGACTCCATAGTTTGATAGCGTTGTGGAGAGCGAGCTTTCGACTTCTTTCTTTGCAATACCTTTTGTCTTATCTTTGAAAGTCACATTTACATCTTGACCAGATACATCGATGCGCTCGATGGTACTAGTACTAATACCTTTAGCCACATCAGATATAGACATGCTTTTCACCTCGGAAGGCGTACTTGCGACCATAGAGTAAATAATGGTAATACTAGCGAATATGAAGATAGCAATTATGATCTGATTGGTTATATTAGGCACCTTTTTCTGTTGTGGGGCTTTCTTTTTAGGATCCATAGTATGGGTATTATACACGAACGTGAGTAAAATAAAAACGCCTTCAAAAGGAGGGCGTTTTTATTTATTTGAGTTTTAGGCTAATACTTGGGTACAGTGTGAACAGCGCTTTGCATCAATCGGGATCTCGCTTAGGCACTCCTTACACTTTTTTGTCGTTGGGTCAGTCGATGGTGCTTTGCGGGAACGTGCAATGAGTATATTCATCGGTTTGACGACGAAGAAGAACACTGCCCCTGCAACTAATATGAATGAGATGAGAGCATTAATAAAGTGGCCGTACATAAACTGACTGCCATTTATTGTAAATGATAGCCCTCCAAAGTCTGGTACTTTGGCGATAGCTGCGATAAGTGGAGTAAGTAAATCAGAGACCAAAGCAGAAACAATGGTTCCAAAAGCCGCACCGACTACGACACCAACTGCCAAGTCGACGACATTACCTCTGAGTAAAAATTGTTTAAATTCTTTCATAAAAATACTTGTATATTATTAATATCTCTATTGTACAGCAATATTTAATTTATCGAAATAGTTGTGGAACTGGGCGGAGTTGAACCGCCATGCAAAAGATGTTCATAGATGAGTCTACATGTGTAGAATGTTCGATTGGTTTAAATATTCACTCTAGAGAACAAACAAAAAAAGTGAACACCGAGCTCTTAATTGTCGGAACTACAATCAAGCGGTTTGTAATTCGTAACCCGATGAATGATGCCTACCCACTATATCGGATGTCTAATAGGTAGACAAACGCATGACCTAAAGTTAGGCTAATGCGAAAGCAAAATTATTCATACCGAAGTATGGAGATAATTTTGCTGAAGCGACTTTGTTTGCACTTAGTCTTTTTCAAAAAGTTTAACGAGATTTCTGAGTACTCGACACGCACATCTATGGGACGGTCCTTTGTCGAAGCCCGTCAGTCCCATATATAAAATTTTCAAAGAATTACCTTTTATACTCTCTATCAATCTCCCGATCAATATCGCGTTTCTTTATAGTCTCGCGCTTATCATAATTCTTCTTACCTTTTACGACTGCGAGCTCTACTTTGATAAGGCGTCCCTTACTATACAGTGATAGTGGTACCAGTGTCAAACCTTTCATGTTGTCGCTTGGAGCTATCTCGCGTATCTGCTTCTTGGAGAGTAGTAGCCTGCGAGTTCGAGTCGGGTCATAGCTCTCTGGGGTATTGCCTACTTGATATGGAGGAATCTGCATATTCATCAAATACACTTCCCCGCCACGGACAATAGCAAACGAGCCAGCAAGTATTGCCCTGCCACCTTTTATGGATTTAACCTCGTAGCCGAACAATTCAATACCAGCTTCGTATTTCTCAATAACTTCGTAATTAAAGTGGGCCTTTCTGTTGTCTATCAACATGCTCATATACTTATATTAACATATAATAAAATCCCTCGACCGAAATCGAGGGTTTTATTTATTATATGAAATCTATTTTATTTTAACTGACCAGAAATGTTAAGGCCGATACACTGTCTCTTACCGTCAGCAGCAAAGAAGAGTCGGAGACCACCAGGGGAATTTAGATGAATCAGTCCTCCAAATTTTACGCTGTGGGTCTGATTTAGTACACCCAGACTAATCCATTTAAATGGAGATATTGTTGCGTAAAACTGATGCCACCAGCCAGACATGTCTGAATAATGAAACTGAAAGAAAGTTTGTACCTTCCACTGCTTTCTATCCAGATATTTTTTATTGGAAAGATAGACATGCCCCGTAGCGCCGAGACCAGATTTCTTTGTCCTAATTTCTTTTATAAACTCTGGACCGAAACTTCCTTCAACAGAGAGTTGGCGATTGGTCTTCATATTATAAGCTAAACCCGTAGCATATAACCCGACATTAGCGTCGCTGGAAATTTCAACGAAGTATCCAAGCTCGGGGTGCTTCTTGTTGAGCCTTATATAACTGCTACTTAGAAAGAAGTCATGATCCGTGGGGACCTTATAAATTACAAAACTTCCTTCATTTCTTATATAGGATTCCTGGCCTTTTAGCTGTGAACAGACAAATAGAATAACGATGGGGATGATTATCTTTTTCATGGTTATTTAATTTTGAGGTTTTTTATCTTTATAGCATTAAATCCCCAAGAATGATAGTCATACAAAATAAAAAAACCGCCCCTAACTTAAATAGGTTGCGGTCTTCGTCCTCGTCCTCGTCCTGATAATATTTTTATAATCTAAATTCAGGGATTACATGTCCCCCATGGATGGTACGTTTCTGACGATTTTCTTCAATCATCTTTATTTGATTCTCGTTTAGAATAATCCACCCGCCATCTTTTCCGTGCACCTTGTATATATTCTTTTTTTTATTTCGATATACATAAGTGTAACGGAATCGTCCGTCTTTATCTATCACTTTACATTTAATGTCCTGAAAGAGGTATGACTCTCCAATTATCCCTGCGCAGAAAACTACAAATAGGACAGCAAATACAATGACTATGAATGCATACCTGTCGTCAATGGAAGAAAGTAATCCGTAGATGACTACGCCAAGACTAGCCAGGGCTAAGATAGTCAATCTTAGCTTGATTGCTTTTGGACTCAATTGTTTTTCCATAAATAAACAGAGTTTAGATTTTTATTTAAAATAGGATTAGATCAGTTTTGGGTAGTATTATAGCAAACAATAACCAAAAAGTCAAGTAAAACAAGCCTATTTTACTACAACCCCTTTTAGACTCTCCAGCCCATACTCGTCGTAGAGAATAGTAGTAAGGTTATTACAGACGTTCATATCTAGATCTTTAAAAAAAACTTCTTTATTATCAACAAAAACCACTTTATCGTCTTTATTATCAGTGCAAATTTTTTCTATAGGTTCCTTTTTACTTCCAGGAACAACTATAATTTTTTGGAAAAGTTGAACTATTTTGCTTTTTTCAATTTTATCCATTTGGTATTCGTAGTTACCGTTTGTCACAAGATAGCAATTATCTTTGCCAAGTTTACGAACAATCTCTAATAACTTCGTATCCAAAAGAGTTGGGCATATCTCCATTATTTTCTCGTAAAGTATCTCAATATCTCCTTTAGTATTTTCACGAGTGAGGACCGAGGATAGAAAATCTTTCAAAGAGAACGGGGTATTAGTAGCGCGCACTTCTTTATAATATTTTTCGGATGTAGCAGATAGCACTCCTACTTCTTCTAGACATTTATATATATGCTCTTTTAGTAGCTTATTATTAGACAGGGTATCATCAAAATCTAGAATGAGTTTCATATTATTTTTTTATTATACTACTTATACATTTGGCTAGTTTTAAAGAATCGTGCCTTATAAAGCTTCTTTTGTGATTAAAAAGTGCCGGAGATAATAGGTCCCTCCTCATAACTCGTAGATCATTAAAATCGTCTTCTACTAAAACTCCATCCCCTTCTTTTAGTTTATAGCGCTTCATTTGAGCAGTTGAGGGTGATTCACTATTAACTAGCACTATATCAACAGATCTACCTAAATACTTTTCTGTATTTTTGACATAGTCACTCACTTTCCAATATTTTGTGTGAATCTTCTTATTTGTGAGATTTATTGGTAAAATTATTTTTGCTTTAGTTTTTTGGATTGCTTCTTTAAATCCACCGACGATCAGATTTGGTACCACTGATTCATAATAGTCGCCAGGTCCTATTATTATATAATTTGCTTTTATTATCGAATTTCTTGCTTTTTCATTTAACCTAACTCTATTCTTATAGAAAATTTTCTTAATGCCTAACTTTCGAAGATTTGTTTTACCTATACTTCGTTGATTTTTTATTAAAGTTCCATCTGAAAGTAGGGCTCGCAACTCGGCTTTGTCTTTTGTTATTGGTATCACTGTGCCCTTTACTTTAAGGATTTCTGAAGCAACTTCAACTCCTTGCACAAAGTCACCGGTCACTTTCTCGAGGGCAGCTAAGAGGATATTCCCAAAACTATGACCCGAGAGAGACCCCCTGCTGAATCTATAGCTTATGAGCTTGCGGACTATATCGCTATGTTCACTGAGGGCAACGAGGCACTGCCTTATATCTCCCGGGGGTAGGACGCCGAGCTCGTCGCGAAGGATGCCAGTCGAGCCCCCGTCATCCGCCATAGAAACAAGGGCAGATATTGATACATCTTTCAAATCTTTCAATCCTACTAGGACAGTATAGCTACCAGTGCCCCCTCCTATGGTCACTACATTTTTCATAGAGAAGATTATACCATTTATTATCATTAGAACTAGTTTGGTCCATATCTATTTTAGAGTATAATAAAGCCATAAATGAAACCTATTGATCAAATTTCAAAAGATGAATTAAAGAAGATAAAGATGGTTGTTTTTGATGTCGACGGGGTACTCGTACCGAGGGGGACAAAAATAAAACAGGTTGGCAATATTACCACTTTAGAGACAAAAGTTATCGCAAAAAGACAAATAGAGCAAATAAGGAAACTTTATAAAATGGGACTTCTGATAAATATCAGTTCTGGTAGAGGGCTGTATATGCTCCAAGAGATGTTTCGCGAGGTTTTACCTTTTGTTAGTCTCACTTATGAAAATGGAAGTGCTACTTGGTATAAGGGTAAAATATTCCAGCATATCAACAGTTTCGAACGACTGAGGAACATACTTCCAAAACTAAAAAAAGTTACAAACAGAAATAAAAGTGTAAAAGGTTATGAGCCAAAAGAATTCATCATAACAATACATTGCGCAAGGCAGATAAAAGCAATCGAACAAGTAGTAAAAAAAGAAGGTGGACTCGTGACTGTTTGGAACGGCGAAGCTTATGACATTTTAATAAAAGGAAGTCAGACAAAAGCTCTCGGCCTAAGGCATGCAAGGAAAATTTTTAAGTTGGAAAAGAAAAACGTCATGGCTATCGGAGATAATTATAACGACGCTGAGCTGTTAGCAGAGAGTGGTTTACCAGTGTCAGCAGATAAAAGTAGAGTCAAAGGAAAATTTTATATTCCACTAGAGGGTAAATTCCTTCCAGCGGATGTACTTATGCAGAGAATTTTGTCCTTGAAAAGATAAAAACCCTGTGGTCAGAAACGCACAGGGCTTTTACTTTTTTTACATAGGACGTAACTCAACTGCACAACAATTATTTATAGAAAAACTTTACCAAATTTATTACATATGACTGTAATATTACCCAAAATCCTACTGCGGTAGGAAACATCACGATAGCTAATCCTATCGTGACCGAGTAAAAGAACCCAAGGACACGATTAATCTTTTTCATGATGCCAACTTTTTAAGGATGATGATTTTTTTATATTATACTCCTATTTGCCTACATTGTCATTTAATATATGCTCTCCTACTTTTATCCTTTTTATTGAATACGTAACAAGTGGCATACCTATCTGCTCACTTATATCATGTACAAGTTGTCGTATGTAAGTCCCACTGCTACACTCACAGATGCAAGATAAAACGGTGTACTCTTGTTGATTGCTATCTTTGAATGCTCTAGCCCAACTCTCTAGTATTTCTTTTTGCCGAAAGTCGCCTTGTACAAGATTTATCCTTCTTTGTACTTCGCTATACAAATCTTTCTTCTTCTGTATCATTGTACTAGTACAGCGTAGGTTATAGATTGTTACTTCGTGGGTTGGGAGAATTTCTGGTAATCCACCCTCTTTTGAGAGTTGGAATAATTGTTTACCATTTACGGTCTTTGAAGAAAATGGTGGGTATTTTTGAGTAATATTACCTATAAATTTAGGAACTGTATCTTTTATTACATCAGAATATGCAAATTCTGAGTCGGCGTCGGAGCCCCCAGAGAGAGGGTTAAGATGCGAAGAATTTGTATATTCTGATGTAATTAAACCCAGCAAATCATAAGTATCAGTTGTAAACCCGACAAGTATTTCAAATTCATACGTCTTATCGAGACCTAAATATTTTTCTTTGTTTTTACACTCATCACCTGCAAGTATTATCATCAATCCCTCTGCCATGGGATCGAGTCGGCCAGCATAGGTCATAGGAATATCTGTGGCAATTCCCCGCTCTTTGCGAGCTTTTTCTAGGGACTCTAGGGGTGTCTCCCCTATTTTTTTATAGGTTATTATGACATCTTCCGACATATTGCCATACTATCATATATATGCTAGTATTGCTTTTAGGTACTCCTGCCTATCACAGGCATGGAATCTATTTATTTCTATCGGAAAGAATAATATAATCGCAATTGAGGGAAAGAATCAACAATCAAATACGCGCTAACGAGATTCGTGTAATCTCAAGCAAAGGCGAAAACCTAGGCGTTTTAAGTTTTAAAGAAGCCTTTGCCTTGGCTCAAGCAGAAGGTCTGGATTTGATTGAAATTTCCCCAAATGCTATTCCACCGATAGTAAAGATAGCCGATTTCGGTAAGTACCAATATGAACAGAATAAGAAGCAGAAGAAGGCTAAAGCCGGTTCAAAACCCACAGAGACAAAGGCCATCCAGATAAAGATAGGCACTGGGGACAATGATCTTGCTCTAAAGGCTCGCAAAGCTTCAGAGTGGCTAAAAGAAGGTCATCGTATCAAAGTAGAGCTCTTCTTATCAGGTCGCTCGAAGTATATGCCAGACCCATTCCTAAAAGAGAGAATGGACCGCGTGCTTCACTTGATTACAGAGAATTATAAAATAGCAGAGAGTTATAAAAAGGGGCCAAAGGGTCCGACTATGACAATAGAAAGAGACTCTAAGAAATAATTATATGAGTATAAAAACAAACAAATCAATAACAAAGCGTTTAAAAGTTACTAAGAATGGTAAGATAATGTCGCGCGCACCGGGATTTAACCATTTCAATGCGAAGCAGTCACGCACAAAGCAACTAAATGGAAAGAGGATGAATAAACTTAACCTCAGCAACAAGATCACTCGTACTTACCTTCCAAACGCGTAAATAATTATAAATATCTAATTTAAATATATGACAAGAGTAAAAAGAGGAGTTATAAAAAACAAGCGTCGCAAAAATATACTGAAACAGACAAAAGGTTTCCGTTTTGGACGAAGTACAAAGGAAGCTCAGGCCAAGGAAGCCCTATCACATGCAGGAGCATATTCATTTGCACACAGAAGGGACAAAAAGGCAGATGCTCGAAGCTTGTGGACTCTGCGTATCAATGCTGCCATTAGACCTTATGATATGTCGTACAGTAAATTCATCGATGCTCTCAAGAAAAAGAAAGTGGGGGTAGATCGTAAGATCCTCTCTGACCTCGCCAATAACAATCCAGAAACATTCTCTCGTATTGTAAAAAGCCTTTAAATTAAAATCCCCTTATAGGGGATTTTAATTTTTCTCTTTATTCTTAGAGGCCATCTCAATAATTTTCTTTACTAATACTTTGGGATCCTTATCAAATATTATCTGGTCATTTGGTCTATTACTACGATCTATTATTTCTTTGATAGTATCAGACGTATTCCAATCTCCTTCGAGTACTCCTATTGGCTTGCCATCTTCAAAGGCAATTGTGAATTCATGTATAGTACCTATGCGTCCACAGCCAAGTATAACAGCATCACAACTCCTAGTGAAAAGTAGGTCCCTGCCAGCGTAACCGAATCCTGTATAAATTATCAAATCCATATAGTCTACTGGTAGACGATATGTCTCTATGTGCTCTTTTTCATTAGCTGCTGGAGATATACCGATACTTACCCCCTTCTCCTCTTTCGCCCCCATCGCAGTCCAGAGTGGAAATCCAGAAGTCGCACCAGTGACAAGTACGCCACCTTGGCGGACAACCTCGCGACCAAGATTTTTAGCTTGTTCCAAAGCATTTACTCCGCAAGTAGTCGTCTCTGCAGCTCCACAAACCCCTATTTTAAGTTTCAGGTGATTGTGTTTATCGCCATTACCTATTGGGCCGTTATAGCAGAGATATTCAGTTTTATTTTTATCTACATCCATATAACACTAACATTCTATCACAATTTGTTCGCCAGCTTCAGGTACATACGTATCAATCCCTAGGTTATCGCGTATTTTCTGCGCTAGAAATAATGACGATTTTGGTTCACCTATTATCACGAATATTTTTTTAACCGTATCTGCCGTATTTTGTACAAAATTTATAAGACTATCAGAATCTTTATGGCCAGAGTAACCGCTAATCGTCTCTACGTGAGCACGAAGGGCTACGTCTTCACCTTGAATATGTAGACTCTTCATACCTTCTTGGATTGCTCTACCTAAAGTGCCGACAGATTGGTATCCAGTTAAAAGTATAGTGTTATTGGAATCTGGTAAATAATTTTTCTCATGATGGATTATGCGTCCTCCATTAGACATCCCACTACCTGCAATAATGATCTTAGGATTAGGAACGTGGAGTATGGCTTTTGACTCTTCTGTCTCTAAAGTTTTCTTGAGTCCAGAAAATTCAAATAGATTGTTCCCTGTAGCTATTATTTTTTTAGCAGTTTCGTTAAAGTATTTTTCATATTTCAAATATACATTGGTAAGCTTGATAGCAAGTGGTGAATCGAGAAATATTGGCATCTTTGGAATACGCTCACCTTCTACGAGAGAATCTATCTCATATAGTAAATCTTGTGTACGCTCAAGAGAAAATGTGGGTATTATAAGTGTACCATTGCGTTTATAATTATCTTGAATTACTTGAGCAAGCTTCTGCTTTCTTTCTTCTCTATCTTCATGATTACGATCGCCGTAAACAGATTCCATTATCAGGTAATCGGCATCATTTATAATCTCTGTATCTGGTAGGAGAGGAGATGGAGAATTACCGAGGTCGCCAGTGAACACTATTTTTTTGCCGTTGTATATTATCTCAAGCATTCCTGAACCCAGTATATGCCCAGCGTCTTTATATGAAAATTGAAACCCGTGGTCGACATTGAGTACTTGATGATACTCTAACGTATCCCACATACTTAGGGCTTGTTTGGTGTTTTCTTCGTTGTATATTTTTTCTAATCCGTGGTCAGTGTCACGAGAAAGCAAGTGATTAGTATCGGCAAGCATAACTTCAGCTATCTCTTTTGTAGGAATCGTTGATATTATTCTGCCCTTAAAACCTTCACTTATTAGCTTCGGAATACGACCTATGTGATCAATATGCCCATGGGTTATAAAAAGTATATCTATCTGGCTAACGTCGTAAGGGAATTTGGTCCAGTTTAAATCTTCGGCTACTTTCTCACCCTGAATTAGCCCGCAATCCACCAAGAATTTCTTACCATTACACTCAATCAAGAAGTTAGAACCGGTCACTATTCCGGCTCCAGAGCAAAACGTGACCTTAAAATTTGTGTCATTTACCATATGGGCTCTATTATACCCTATAATAACAAAAAATCCTCCCAAAAATGAAGAGAATTGCTTGTTAGGACTATTTGAAGGATATTACCATAGCGTTACGCTAAGTGGGATTGGGGATGATACAGATTTGTTGACAATAATTTTGTTACAGCACTGCATCAAAACTCTCTATCCCCTATAAAATATGATCTAGGTAATACAAATCAAATAACCCTACTTACAGTATACAATTACAAGAAGAGTCTGCAAGTATTTTCTCAATAAAACACACTTTTGACACTCTTTCAAGTTAGATTTAGAGTTTAAATTTCAAAATTTTAAAAATTTTGCAAATAATATGCTATAGTCTTAGATATGACAGAAAAAGAAGTATGTGTGTTTTGCACAAAACCAGACATTAGAGAACGTGAGATATCTGGGGACGATTTAGCTTGGGCATTCCCTACCAATATCCCCATCGTCCCTGGTCATATAATTATCACATCGAGGCGTTGCGTATTAAAATATGAAAACCTAACAATCGAAGAAAAAAGTTCTCTAGAAAAATTGCGAGTTCATATTATAAACGCCTTGAGGAAAACATTTGATGCCGAAGGATTCAATTATGCATGGAATGAGAATGAAATAGCAGGTCAGTCTGTACCACATTTTCACTTACATGTAGTACCTAGAAAAGTAGGAGACCAAGGAACCTTGGGATATGATCCTCGGAAGTTCTTATATAGACCAGCTAGTCGAGAAGCAACTCCTGAAGACGAACTAAAAGAAGTTTGTAGAATAATAAAAGAGAACCTATAGCATAAAACCCCCTTTCGGGGATTTTATCGGTTTTTACAAATCAAGAGCTTGTGTTAACTGCTTTATTAGTGCAACTACAACCACAGGGGCAAGTAAGCTATATGAATCATTACCTTGGTCATCTTTGATGATCCACGGTTCTTCGGTAATAGCTACTTCATCGGTTTCTTCATTATATTTAAATTTATAACCAGGAGTTACCTCGTAGTCATCTACAAGATCATTTTTGAGACTATCAATAGGTACAGCATTTCTAAGGAGAACTTTAGGAATTCCATGTAAAGACATTACTTTCTTAGCTAGTTTATCATCCAAATCTAGGCGTTCACGAATACTCTCAATCCCGGCAGTATCTCCTTCTTTGCCAATCATTCTTGCACCATTACATTCCGGATTGTCACAAATAAGGAAGTATTCCTTTGTCTCTTTGTCGAAGCCTACCTTTTTTGTAGGGAAAACACTTAAACTTCTCGGTGCCTGACATATAGGGCAAACTACACGGCTTCGCATTCGCTCATCGAGTACTGATTCTGGAATATTGATGGCTACGAAAATATCCGGGTCAAGGCGGTAGTTCACTAAATCTCTAAAATAAAGCGAATACTGCACTTGGTCAAGATCGCGAGGGAAACCATCTATAAAAATGACTTTTCTTCCCATCTTATCAATTTCTCTTTTTACGAGCGCTAGAATAAATTCGGTCGGCAACAAAACTTTCTGATTTTTCCCAACCAAAGCATCAATCGCATCTTCAATTGATATGTATCCACGATAGTGTTGCTCCAAGTATTCCACAATTTCTTTCTTTTTTTCTGGATTGTCTATATCTTTATATGTCGTACGGACGAGGTCACCAACGGAAATATGACCAATCTTATCTGCTCCGAAAATTTCTGCCATGAGCTTTGTATAGGTACCCTTACCAGAATTTTTCTTCCCAAGAAGGTAAGCAATAAATGTATTATCTTTTAAATACTCTTTCAGCTTATTAATTTCAGTGCCAACTTTTGACTCAAAATACTCCTTCCGTTGTTCTGGATCAGTAAGGTCGAACTTTTTGGTAAGATTCGGAACTTTTGTCTTGATAATTGGGAACTCAGTTAATGGTCCTTTCATAATAAAAATTGCGCAGAGCGCATAATGAATAATAAGTAATTCTGGGTATATACTAGCAAAAAATTGCCTATTTTGCAATTCTAGGCTTTAATCCATTCATTAAATGTCATGGAGGTGTAATCATTCTCTTCAAAGCCATATTTTTTATAAACTTGTTTTGCGGAGCCAATTAACCCATCTTCTGGGTTAAAACCTAGCTCTTTTGCTGCCTCTTTTACTTCTGCTAGGCTTGGACCTTCTACTTCTAAAAACGTTGGTATCTTAGGCCAAAAATCAATATCGTAGTGGACATTGTCTTTAATATATTTAATTCTTTTATTTTCTTGCTCTCTTTTTATAATAAAACCTATAGATTTTAAAAGTTCGTACGTTTTCTCGTAATCATCAACAATTATTTCTATTTCTTTCATCCCTTCATCGGAGATACTGCCGTCATTTGCCTTGACTCCAAGGCGCTGTTTGTATGTGAGAGTTGTCTCTTTTCCGTCAGTTCGAAGTCTTAGCCAAGCGTGACCCGTATTTAAACGCCAGTCAGGAAAGTCAAAAGTGGCTCGATGATAATCATACTCTCCAGCTTTTTCTGCCCCAATGGCAGTAAGTTTCTTTTCTAGTTCGGGCACATCAATTTCTAAAAATTTAATTTCTATTTCTTCCATATTAGCCTTGTTGTCTGTACTTATCCATTATCTCTTCTTCTACCTCGGCGCGGTCACGGCCAAACTTTAAATATGACAGTTCTTTGATCTTCTCTACTATTTCCATAGTGCCAGTCGGTGGTGGGAATGTAGCAATATTGAAAGGTTTGGTCGGCTGACCATTTATAAGCATAGACAGGTAGGCGTTGCGATTCTCAATTTTCATAATATCTGCTGCCGTGAATACTGGCTTGAACTTACTCTCAAGAACTTGGGCATCTTCAGCTCCGACACGAAATACCGCCATCGAGCCAACGTTCCCAAACACTGCATTCTTTATCTTATCTTCTAGCTGAGCGATATACTGGTGAGCTACAGTCAACGATAGTCGATACTTACGAGCCTCAGATAAAATAGACTCAATGGAATCTGTCGTGACATTCTGGAACTCGTCTATATAGAGATAAAAATCTTCCATCTTTTTACCATACATATCTACGCGAGAAAGTGCCGCCATTTGGATTTTGTTTACAACTAGAAGACCGATGAGGTTTGCATTTATATCACCAAGTCTACCTTTTGATAGGTTCACAAGAAGAATTTTCTTATTATCCATAATATCACGGAAGTTGAATACTGATTTTTCTTGGAGAACAACTGGACGCATGATGTCATTTGAAATAAAGTTATCAAACTTTGAAGTGATATAGGGCACGAAGTTGGCTATCGATTGATCACCAGTTGTTTGCTCGGCACTTTTCCAAAACTGAGAAATAATAGGATTCTTGCAGTGTGATAATTTCATATCACGGAATTCTTTGTCAGCAAGTACGCGACCAATTTCGAGGAGTGTCGCACCACTCTCTGGATGCTCCATCACTAGGAATGCTGAATTTTTGAAATATTGCTCGAACATTGGGCCACCGGAAGTCTTCATGTCGAATAGTTTATTAAATATATTCATGAGTTCATTCACTACGAAAGTCTTCTGCTCGGGATACTTTGGATCGTACTCTAGCATGTTGAGTCCCATAGGGCGGGCAGTATAAGCCGGATCAAAATATATGACATCATCGATACGCTCTTTGGGAATATAACTTAGAATATCTTGGATATCTGTACCGTGTGGGTCTATATAGCAGACTCCATGCCCCATCTTTATATCCTGAGCAATCATATTCTTCATGATTGTCGTCTTACCTGTACCAGTCTGACCGATAACATACAGGTGACGCATGCGATCTTCTGGAGAAAAATGTACCATTGTATCTTTACCTCGATAACTATTCACTCCTAGTGCTACACCATCGGTGCCCATCTCTATAGGTGCAGGTGCGATACCAGCTCGAGCTTGCTTGAGTTGAGGAGAAGTGGCTATACCATATGGGAAGTGGAATATTGTGGCGAGTTCCTTGAGGTTCAGTGGCATTGAATATTTGTCTGAGAAAGTCCGGTAGGAGAAGTCGTGAATAAGCTCAGTTAAATCTCTACCTTGTGGGTGATTCCAGTTGAATCCATTTCGCTGAGCCTCGGTGAATTGATTGAATGAAGACTCTATATCGGCAAGTATCTGCTTTGACCTGAGGCTTGACTCAGCCGAAGCAATAACACGAATATTACACGCCATTATTGTACTTTTTATCTTCTCAGTAATATTGTTGACTGCTTCATCGCTTACTTTCTTCTCTTCTTTTTGTTTTTCGCCTAAGAATAATCCACTGGCAAGTGATTTTAACTCTTTCCCAATTTGTCTAGTGAGGCTTGAAGCGTCTTTGACAGACATCCCTTCTTTAACGTCTCCTAAAATAGTGTGGAACTTTTTAATAATATCGTCATCTTCTGGACAAATTGTAAATTGGATCGAAGCGCCTTCACCAGACTTTTTAAGTTTTGTGAAAACATTGAGAATTATATTGAGTGGGTCATGGTCGATGACATCATAGAGCTTTATAGGGTAGACGTCGTAACGAGAAAGTGTAGCGTATGAGGCAGATATCACACCATCATCTCTGAAAATATTATAATCATCTGGAATTTCATTAATTTTCGCGTGAGGGTGTACTCCGAGTAATTGCTTTTCAAATAGATCGGCTTTGTGAGTCGGCACGGCTGTATAGAATACAAATTGATCACTGTCTTCAGAGAGTGCGATCTCGAGAGTAAAGTGATTGCGGTTCACATTTTCTCTACCTTCGCCTACTGAATGCATGCCTGCGTAGAATTGCTCCATTGATGAGAGTAATTCTTTTAGGCTTTTCTTTTCTTTCTCATCGTCTGTCGGATCAGGGAGTGTAATTTCAAAGAGCTTCATGTCGAGTGATTTGAAAAGTGGCGTGCCTTCTTTGAGTCCTGGAATTTTATGAACACTGTATAAGTACTGCACTAGAAATCTATGAAAATCATCATCAAGATGAGGATTATTCATTTTACCTATAATAGATAGCGCATTGGATATTCCTTTATCAAGTAGTACACCTAATATTTCTTCCATTTTGCTATCATGGGGCTCTGGATGAAGCCTCAGTACCAAGTTCTCTGCCTCTCCTTCTTTGATAACAGCACTCGGATGCATCACCTCTTCTGGCTCATATTGCCTGTATTCAGAGAGCACATCCTGGGCTAACTCTTCTTTTGAGACCTCATGCCCTGCTTTATCCAAGGCCTTTTCTCTCTCAGTGATATGTGCACGCAAAAAATTAAGCTCCTCCTCGGGAGTCTTGAACTTTGGCATATTGTTTAAATTAAGCCCTTCCATTAGGACTATTATATCATAGTTAGAATTTAAGGTTTACTGAAAAATACTATAATATTCGTATATTCATTTCTATGTTTACCTACTTGTTCATCAATCATCAAATTCTTGCCATTATTTTTATCATAAAAGTACCCTTCGGACATGTTGCCAGTATCAAGTCCTATAGCTTTAGTGATAGTAAAACCTTTCATCTCTTTCATAGCTTCAACTGCCTCAGTATAAGTCATGGGAGTAGAGAAGTTAAGAACTCCTTTTTGGGGTTTCCCATTTGTTTCCCCTTCTACAAAGAATCGGAGCTCCCATTTAGTAGGATTGGAGGAACTAAATTGACCACCAGGGCGAAGATACGACGTCTGTTGGAAAGCACTAGCATTTTCACTTTTTAGTTCATTGATATAGTTAGTAAAATCTGGGATTTGATTTACGTATTGTATTTCTGGATTACCATCTTTCATGACTAGTAATCCATTTGACCCACTTTTAGGTTGGTCTTGGCCTACTGTCTTGCCCTTCTCAAGAGCAATGCCTTCAATATCTTTTGTGCGAGGAGCATAGTATGCTCCAGCGACCACTAGAACAATTTCTTTTCCTTGAGATTTATAATATCTTTCTATCCCTTCGAAATCGACGCCACCTGCAAAAAATTCTGGGTGTTCCTTATTAGAAAGAAAATCGACTTTGGCTTTTTGCTTATCTTCAATAGAAAAGAAGCTCCCAGCACCCTCTATCTCTTTTTCACCTTCAAATTTTATGTTTATCTTACTACGATAAAAACCGTCGGGTAAATTACCATGCCCTTCCATTTCTTTCATTACAGAAGTTTCTACGCCGCGATTTTGTTCTTGTGATTCCTGACTGGGCTCTGAAAAAATTTCTTTAGGCATAAGAAAAGCTCCGATACCTAGAGCAGTAATTTTTTTAATGAATTCTTTCCTTGAATTTTCACTATTTGTCGGACTAAAACTTTCTTTCATGAAACTATTATATCACAAAGATTTTTAAAAACTGGTATCAAAAAAACCGGTGACGAGTCCCGGTTTTAAAAATATTTGCTTATATGGAATCAAAATCTCGTTTTCATAAATTCCTGAGGATTTTTTATGAATTCCAGCAAGGACCTGCCGTGGAGTCCTGCGGCATTACCCCAGTCGTACGAAATCTCGTACATTGATTTATTGTTCCTGCGAAAGCTGGCAAGAGTTACTTCCCGGAAGAGTACGCTACCCTTCATTTCTGAAAGGTATTCAATCTGGCCGATGAGGTTAGGATTTCTAACAATAAAGTCAACTCGGCCAATCTGATAATAATTTGATATCTCGCCGGTGTTTTTGGGAGATAAGGCAGCCAGCAGATCTATTCCTTTCGCCCCCAATTTATTAAAGTGATCAATTTTTTCCTGGATTCGCAGGAATTTCGCTTTGAATCCAAGGATATTTACAAGGTTCTCAGTTTTTTCATTATCATTTTCAGCTAATGAAAAACTGCAATCATAGTTACAAAATTTATCTTTGAAGAAACTCATGGCTCCCCCAAATGAAAAGGTGGCTACTTGCATAGTGATATAATTTTGGTGATTTTGATTAGATTAAAGCATTTTAAAAGAGATTTGTCAATAGACTCATTCCATAGTCATAATTTCTGCCTCGCCTTCGGTAATAAGTACTGTGTGCTCAAAATGGGCACTGCGGGAACCGTCGGCAGTTTTGATAGTGTAGCCATCAGGTAGAGTTATAATGTCAGCCTTGCCAATATTGAGCATGGGTTCGATAGCTATAACCATACCGGGAATGAGCTTCTGACCTTTTCCAGCTTTGCCAAAGTTTGGCACGTAAGGATCTTCATGGATTTTCTTGCCGACGCCGTGGCCAGAGAGCTCGCGAACTATGCCGTATTTTTTATTTACAAACTTCTCTATCGCACTACCAATATCTCCGACAGTGTTGCCACCTTTTGCTTGCTCGATGCCTACCAACAGTGCTTCATGTGTATTATTTAAAAGTTTTTGCGACTTTTTATCTATCTTCCCCACTGCAACTGTCACGGCATGGTCAGTGAAAAGTCCCATGTGTTTAAGTCCCAAATCAATAGAAATAATATCTCCCTCTTTCAGAATTTTACTTTTACTTGGAATACCATGGACGACTTCATTATTCACCGAGGTGCAAAGCGACGCTGGATATGCGCGCGATTGTCCTTCGGGCTTGTAATTGAGAAATGCAGGTTCATCCCCTCCTTCTACTATCAAATCGTAAGCGTACTTATCAAGCTCCTGCGTAGAAATACCCGGAGCCACTTTCTCGGCCACTTTTGCTAAAATAGAGGCCAATCTCTTGCCCCCTTCTCTAAGTATTTCTATCTCCTCTTTAGTTTTAATAATCACTCCCATATAAGGCTTATACTAGCAGAAACATGGTTTTATACAACTTCTTGTTGGTAGCACGATTCGCAATAAATAATCTCGGGTTGGTTGGGAGCGTATGTTGTTTCAAACTCAGTAGGACATTTACTGGCGTGGTTATGATCTTTATTTTCACACATGCATTGTCTATGATATAAAGCTGGAACGTTGCGCCACTTAACTCTATCAATATGTCTACAATTGAAGCATAGTCTAGGCAGAGGTAGTTTGGCTTGACGATAAAAATCGAGTTCTTGTCTTGTTATGCGGAAGGCACTTGCGCAATCTACATCGCAACCAAAAGAGTGGTTGCCAGATTCTTCATGTTCACATTGTATAACTTCTTCTAGAATACTGTCAGATACTTCGGTAATACTATCGGGGATTCCACTCGTTTTCATTGTTATTGTATATTTTCTATCTTCGGGTATTCTCCAGCGATAATTTTTTTCTTTTGCTTCTTCTTCAGTAACAGGGAAATATTCGGAAGCCTGTGATTGACTATATCCGTGGGGAGCCATATCGAATGGGAAGAAATCTGCAAATCTATATATTCGGCCTTTCTTATCAATATATGGCATTTCATCCATGTGTTTTTTTATCTTTGGGAGCATTTCAAAATATTCTTCTTTTGTATACTGTTTATTTAAAATACAATGACTTTTACTTCGTATAGCTACGCAACCAAACACATTTTCTACGTTGCGACAATTTATAGAGTAATAACTGTCGCTACTATTAGCCGTCTCTACCATACCAATTGCTCTATGACATCCATTACCACAGCAAATCGTCTCATATGCAAGTTCTGTCCCCTCGCTTGAAGTTATATCCATATCATCATTATTAGGAGGGTAAATAATGCTTTGGCAATGCTTCATGTTTCTCGCGGTTCCCATAAAGAAACAGTTTATGAGTTCAGTGCCATTATAAAGATAATCTCCAGTACTATTTGTTACTTGGACACTATGCTGATATTTTACAGGCGATTTTTGCCATACATCTTCGGAAAGTTTACGCCCCTGTTGCAAACCTGACCAAGAGTCAAGTTTCATTTCGAGGAGTTTAGCTTCGTAGGTTGACTTATCATAAGGCTTATTAAAAATATAGTATTTTTTATTCCTAAGCCCACTGCAACCAAAACAACTGGTACAACCAATGCAATCTTGGGAAAACCAAACTTCTATACAGGAAGTACAATTTCGAGAAAAATATGTTTTATAAGATTGGTTTGTATTTATACAGTAATAGCAGAGTTCGCCATCTTTTACATTTAAACAGTCAAAAGATTGCTTACTATAAAGCAAAGTAACATTATATGCACTATCTTCATCATAACCTGAATCAAAACACAGGTAGCAGTTTTTTGAGTAAGCGCATGCACAATAATCACAATTTTTCATTTCCATAGACCACATAATTCCCCACGGTACACTATTATATAAATCTCGAATTTGCTCAAAAAAAGGTCTAGAGAAATCATACTCTTTACCGTAATCCATTGGATCCCATGCATCACTATTCCAATATTCATTACTATATACTGGCATAGGATTACCAGGTGGAATAAATGTAAATATTTTTTCACCTGTTGCATCGCAAGTACGTGCATATAAATGGCGCATATTTCTGAAAGCCATTCTTCGTATTGCCCGGCAACGCCAGCAAAATGTCGGCGGAGGTACTTTTATCTTCTCATAAAATGAAAAATCATTAGGTTCAATATTGAAGTCTTTTTTGCAGTTCTGGCAGTTCCTTGTTTCCATTTTTAGATTATACCACCTCTTGTTGATAGCATGATTCACAGTAGACTATCTCTGGTCGATCTGAGGAGTGAGATGTTTCAAATTCATTTTGGCACTTACCTTCATGTTCATGTCCTGATTTATCACACATACATTGTCTTTTATTTAAGGTAAGTTGAGACATATACTTTACCCTTTCATAGTGTCTACAATTTGGACATATTCTAGGAACTGCTATTCTCATTTTTCTATAAAAACTAAGCTCAGATTCAAGAATACGGAAGGCTTTTGTGCACTGATGCTCACAATTATCTTTTATGTGTTGACACTCTATGGTTTCTTTAAATATTGTGTCTTGAATATCATCAATTGAGTCTGGAATTTCATTATTTTTTATTGATGCAACATGTGATTTATCATCAATATCTTTCCAGCGCCATTTATTATTGTTTACTTGGTCTTTAGTAAGTGGTGTATATGTGAAGGCCGCAGACTCATTAAAGGCAAAGGGTGAAAGCTCTAGTGGAAAAAACTCACCATACTTATATACTTTACCAAGCTCATCTATATAGGGCATTTCACTCATATGTTCTATTATTTTATCGATTAGGATTTTATATTCTTCACTTGAATATTCCTTATTAAGAATACAATTTGATTTTTTCCTCAAACTAATACAACCAAATATGTCATTAACACCATCACGAGAAGACACGCTATAGGCCGTATTTCTAACTTCCGGCCACACATCACTTGAAAAGCTAACATTAGCACAATGCACCCCTGTCGTATTTACTTCATACATACATTCCATTACACAACATCCATTGTTAACATCATAGGATTCTTTGGAATTATCAACAAATAGAAGGTTTTTTACATTTTCTACCTCGCCAACGTAAAAACAGTTTTTCGCATTCTTTGCATTTGAAATAATATTTCCTGTACAATTTTCGGTCTTTTTTTGCTGAGAAAAATGAACTACGCTTTGCTTTTTTAATTTTTCAAAATCTTCTTTATATTTATTTATGTTTTTGTATGAACTTAAAGAAATAGTTTTTATTTTTTGTTGGTACCCCTCTTTAGTTAATTGTTCGTTATACCATACATAAGATTTAGAACGCAGGTTTGAACTCATAAAGCAATTACTTGAATTTCGTACATCAAAACAAAACACGCAATCAAAAGAATTATGGCAATCAAGGCTATAGAAAAGATTAGACCCCTCTCGAGATTCTATAGCTTCATAACTATTTTCTAATTTATGTACAGCAAAACAATCAACAACATTTTTGCAATATAGAAGACGATTCGAGTACATACAATCTTCGTTGTCAGTGCCCGAGGTTATTAGACAGCAATTTTTGCAATTGAAAGTTTGATTTATATATTCACTATCCACACATTTACTTACTTGGAGCGCAAGTTGTGGAACAATATTGAGTAACTCTTTAAACTGTACAAAAAATGGTTTAGAAAAATCATAGTCTTTACCATATGAAAGTGGATCCCAGTTGTCAGAAAACCAGCACTCACGACAATATACTGGGAAAATGGTACTCCTAGGATACATAGCTACTATTGATTTATTGCATAAACTACACTCTCTTTGATATAAAGTCCTCTCATTACGCCAGATCAACCTCCTTTGCGTACGACAGTATGGACACCATGTTGGCGGAGGGACTTTAATTTTCTCGTAGAATGAAAAATCGTCCGGTTCAATATTGAAGGAGTTTTTGCAGTTCTGACAGACCTTTGTTTCCATGAATCTATTGTACTCTAGTATTTTAATGTATAACAGTCCCTATAAATTCCTCTCCGTTTAGATACTTTTTTAGATTTTCGATATTTTTGCCATTCATTATCACCACTTCAAGGCCTAGAGATTCAGCTTCCTTGGCTGCAATAGGATCAAATGGAGCATTGAGGCCTGGACCCCACTCTTTTGGTAAAATGGCTCGGAAGTCTGGCCAAGAACTTTCTTTTATAATTTGCGCATCAGGAAACTTTTTTGGGTCTTTATCGTAAGCATAGTCGATGTTTGAAAGATTTATCACCTTCTTCGCTCCAACGCTTTTGGCAGCATGGACAGCGGCAAGATCACTAGAATTCCCTGGTTTCCAGCCAGCACCTACAAGTACAGACTTGTCGGTATTATGAATTTGATCAGGATCCATAATTATAGAGTCGTGAGACATACCACCAAATGCTACACGCAAGAGTTCTGCATTAACTCGGGTAATAGCAATACCTATCCAGTCAAGATCAGTAACACTCGGATTTGTAAGCGACTTCGATGCATTTATATAAGCACGTGCAGTATGCCCCCCTCCAGTTATAATTACAAACCGGAAACCTTGGTCAACGTATTTTTTTATATTATCAATAAAACTTTTTAAGAACTCTACATCTACTTGGTCAGGCACAATAAGAGATCCACCGAGTGAGATTACGATGTAATCCTGTGATTCCATATTAGATTCCAAGAGTCTTAATTATTTCTTTATGAACGTCCTCTATTGATTGCTCACCATTGATTGTGCATACAGTATAGTTGCTTTTATCTTTGAAGTAATACATGGAAGGGACAACGTTATTCACATATTCATCGAAACGCTTAGCTATACCCTCATCCGTATCATCTGTTCTGGCACGAAGCTTCATGCGTCTGATCGCTTCTTCTTTTTCAACTTTTATATAAATAATTTTTATATCTTCCCTCTTGTAGAAATCCATCGCTGCTTCAAAGACTTCTGATTGAGTAATAGTGCGAGGGAAACCATCTACTGATAAATGTGTGTCGGGTTTAAGTGAAGAGACAAGAATATTCGTAAATAGACTTATTGATAGAAAGTTTGGTTGGAGCCAGCCTTGCTCAAGAGTTGTCTTTACGAGTTGGCCAGTATAGCTTCCACTATCTATTAGTTTACGAAACTCTGACCCAGGATAAGCAAGAGTAAAGCTCGCTGTGGCATCTTTACTTTTTATGTATTTTTCCAGGAGCTCAATCTGTGTCCCTTTGCCGGAACCAGCGATACCAAAGAAAAGAAATGTGTAGGGTTTATTCATATGTTTATATTATATACTAAATACCGTATAAAATAAAAACCCCGTCACTCGGGAGCAACAGGGTTAATATTCTCTCATGGAGAGCTGAGCCTCGACTTTCTTTATCAAGTCAAGAACGACGGAGACGACGATGAGCAAGGCCGTCCCCCCGATAGCAAACGCAGTGATACCCGTGACAGCTCGTATTATAAGAGGTAGAACTGCGATAAGACCTAGGAATACTGCCCCCATAAGGGTTATGCGGTTGAGAATCTTGGCAATATATTCACGAGTTGCCCCTCCTGGACGTATCCCTGGGATAAATGCGCCATTCTTTTGAAGATTTGTAGCCAGTTGATCTGGGTCGAAAGTAACTGCGGTATAGAAATATGTAAATAGGAATACAAATATAAAGTAGAATAGCGAGTAGAGCCATACATTATTCACAAACCAAAGTAATCCTTTTGAAATACTAAGGAGCACATGACTACTACTTCCAGCCAAGAAGTTCCCAATGAGTTGAGGGAATAGGAGAATGGATAAAGCAAAAATAATAGGTATAACCCCAGCTTGGTTTACACGAAGAGGGAGATATGTCTGAGTGCCCCCAGAAACTCTATCTCCGTGCATTTGTTTGGCATAAGTTACTGGAATTGGTCGCTCTGCTTCTGTGACTACTACAACTCCGGCCACAATCAAAAGTCCTGTGGCCAAGAACAGCAAGTAGGTTGGAAGATTGGCAATATCAAAAGTAAATAAAAATTGGGAAACTTCATTTGGTATACTAGCCACGATACCAGCAAATATTATAAGAGAGACACCATTGCCGATACCAAATTCAGATATGAGTTCCCCTATCCACATGATAAGCATAGAGCCAGCAACAACGACTGACACATTGGCAAACATATCAAATAGAGTCACATCTACAAGAATTCCTTGACGCTTTAGTAATATGAGTAAACTCAAGCCTTGAATTATTGCGAGGGGCACTGTGAGCATACGAGAGAACTGTGTAAATTTCTTGCGTCCTATCTCTCCATCTTCTTGATACATGGCTTTGAGTCTTGGAGACATGATAGTCAGTAGTTGCATTATGATAGATCCAGTGATGTATGGACCGACACCGAGCATAAGTATAGATAAATGTGAAAGTCCCCCACCTGAGAATATATTTAGGACTCCGAGGAATTGATTGTTACTTATAAAAGCATCGAGCTTCAATCTGTCTATCCCTGGAATCGGAATAATTGAAAGCAATCGAAACACAACGAGTGCTCCGAGTACGAAAAGCACCCTAGATCTTAGAGTTTTATCTGTGAATATTGTTTTTATTTTATTCCAAACAGTTTCCATAATTATTTAAGCTGTGGTTTTATAGTACCACCTGCTTTCTCTATTTTAGCACGAGCAGATGCTGATACTTCACAATTCTCAATAGACAGGCTAACTTTTAGGTCTCCAGTACCGAGTATCTTTACATGTGGAGCTACCCCTCCAGATTTACGAATTAAACTCATAGAGAATAGTGACGCTGGGTTTACAACTGCACCTTTAGAGAATACGTTTAGTGCTCCTACATTTACAGGAGCTGATTTATTCCTCGCAGATTTAAAACGGTAACCGCGGAGCTTTGGAAGCTTCTTTATAATATCGCGCATCTGTGGACGACGCTTGTTACCAGCGCGAGCTGTCTGACCCTTGCCACCTCGGCCCGAAGTCTTACCACGAGTACCACCACGGCCTACTTGTCGTGCTTTTTTGTTTGGATTTTCTCTTTTGAGTGTATGTAATTGCATATAATTTATTTATCTAGAGTTACTTCTACTTCTTCAACTACGACACCTGGTACTGTTTCTTTTTCTGAAGCTTCAGCTATCGCTATAACCTGAGCAATTTTTGGAAGTGAGGACTTCGCTTTTAGTTGGTATAGTGCAGCATATGCGCAACGTGCATTGTTTAGCTTGTTTTTACTACCTGAGTGAAGCTTTGCAGTTACATTCTTTATACCAGCAAGGGTGAGCATATCACGCACAGTACTACCAGCAACTAAACCTTTGCCACGATTTGGCATTATAGAGAGTCTTGCACTTGAGAATTTGTCGTGAACTTCGTGGGGGATAGACATCTCTTTGGTAGTTTTAATTTTGAACATATTCTTCTTTGCCTGACGAAGAGCCTTTGCTATAGCAACTGCAGTATCCCCTCCCTTACCAGTACCAAGGCCAACTGAACCCTTCTTATCGCCTATAGCTAGCGCTACTGCGAAAGTCATACGTCGTCCCCCTGCTACCACACGAGTCACGCGACGAATAGAAACCATCTTCTGATCAAACTCTGGCTTTGGTCTCTCAAAGTGAGCGCGAGGTTTACGATCAGAACTCTCACGTCTTGGTCCGTTACTATTTCCTCTAGTGCTATTTGTTTTTGGTTTTGTTGTATCCATATAATTAAAATTCTAATCCTGAAGCACGCGCAGAATCTGCAAGTGCTTTGACACGGCCTGTGTATTTAAATCCATTGCGATCAAAGATTACTTTCTTTATTTTCTGTGCGTTTGCCTTCTTGGCAATATCTGCACCCACTTGAACTCCGCGCTCTGTCTTTGTGCCAGTCTTCATACCCATATCAGAAGAAGAAACTATAGTTTTACTTGTTGTATCATTAATAATCTGCGCATAGATGAATTGATTGGAACGAAATACTGAAAAGCGTGGGCGCTCCGAAGTGCCAAGAATCTTTGTGCGAATCTTTTTCTTTAATCTTATTCTTTTTTCTAATTTTTTGTTCATATAATAAAATTAAATCATTATGCAGCTTTCTTGCCTTGCTTGCGACGGACAACTTCAGTAGTATAGTGGAATCCTTTACCTTTATATGGCTCTGGCTTCTTCATACCTCTGATAGATGCTGTGAATTGGCCGACAAGTTCTTTGTCTATACCTGAAACTGCAATGACATTTTTCTCTGCAGTAACAGAGAGACCTTGCGGTATTGCAACTTTGACAGGATGAGAAAATCCGAGGGCAAGGTTGAGGGTCGTACCAGCAACGTCAGATTTAAACCCGACTCCTTCGAGAACTAGGCTCTTGGTATAGCCTGTATTTACTCCTTCAATCATATTCTTTACATGTGAAGCATAAGTTCCCCATAGAGCATTTACTGTGCGGTCACCAACTTTATTTGGGGTGAAAGTTATATTTGATCCTTCAATGTGAATTGTAATCATACCAGGAAAATCACGAGTAAGTGTACCTTTTGGACCTTTCACGGAAAGAGCAGTGCCAGAGAGTTTAACTTCTGTACCAGCTGGAATTATAACTGTTTGTTTTCCTATACGTGACATATAATTACCAAAGTTTAAATAATACTTCACCTCCGACCATTTCTTTGCGAGCTTGCTTGTCTGTAAGGATACCTTTTGGTGTCGTTAAAACCATAACTCCAAAACCGTTGCGAGTAGGCTTGATTTCCTTTACTCCTTTATATATACGGCGAGAAGATTTTGAGACACGCTCTACTCCTGTGACCTTTGGTGTCCCATCTTTGTATGCGAGGCCTAGTTCAAGTATTGGGAAACTTTTCTTTGTCTTCTTTGTGACAGAGGCAAGGTATCCTTCTCTTACTAGACATTCGGCAATGGACTCTTTTATTTTAGAATAAGGTACAGCAATAAACTCGTGTTCTGCGACACTAGCATTCTTTATCATATTCATCATGTTTGCGATTTGATCCATATATTTTGATTACCAAGAAGATTTACGAACACCCGGAAGCATTCCATCGTTTGCTAGTTCTCGGAAGCAGATACGGCAAAGACCGAAATCACGCATATACGAGCGACCTCGTCCACAGCGAAAACATCGATTTGTCTCTCGGGTTGAAAATTTTGACTTCTTCTTATGTCTTGCGAGTACTGATGTTTTTGCCATATATAATGAAACGGGGACAAATTCCCCTTCGCAAGGTGTGATATCTCGTTCCTTTTCTTAAAAACCTTGATTTCTTTGGTCCTTAAGGAGAAGAACGGATCTACATCTCACGTCCCCCTATAGTAGCAGATAGGTTGATGGGTGTCAAATGAAAAAATTCCTGCTTGTAGGCAGGAATTTTACTGTGACAATTTTTTATTGTAACTCAGTAACCGACTGAGTTTGTTTGACGTAATTCTATTTTTACGTCTATTTCTTCCAAGGATTTGAATCCTTCAAGAAAAGTTTTTATTTCTTCGAGGTGTTTTTCTCCGTACACCCAAACTTCTAACGCATTTTCTCCAATAACTTCAATATTGGCAGAAACTGAAATCTCAGTATATTCACTCCAATAATCAAGCCTATTCCACCACCGCCTTGGTCTTGGTTTTGGGTTTTTAACTACTCGGCTGTTACCCAACCAAAAAAACTTGGTTGAGTGGTTTAATTTGGTCGTATCGACCTCAATTAAACTACGACCCTTTGTTGACCCAGAAGAAAGATCGTCTTTTTTCTTGTATGGAATGTAACCAGCTTCTCCTAAGTAGGCTAAAATAGAGAGTTTGTACTTTCCAGAAGATACTATCTCTTTTAAAAAATTAAAATACCAGGGGTTTTTGACCGTTATGTTTGCCATAAAATTATTTTGAAGATGAGTTTGTTTTTATTTAAACTACTATAGAATACATATTTTGTCAAACTAAAAATCCCCTTTCGGGGATTTCGTTGAGTAAACCTATTTCTTGAATGGAATTCCGATAAGTTCGAAGAATTCGGTGGCTTCCGCTTTTGTTTTTGCTGTTGTCACTATAGTGACTGCAAGGCCAAAGAGATCTTTTATGTCTTCATCCCCTGTCTCTGGGAAGATCGTGTGCTCCTTTATACTCATAGTCAGATTACCTATATCATCTACAATTTTACGCTCAATGCCACGGAAGTCTTTCGTGCGAGGGATAGCTACATTAATGAGTTTATCTAGGAATCCATACATGCGCGCACCACGGAGTGTCACAAGGACACCGATAGGGTCGCCTAGACGGATTTTGAAAGTCGCAACAGATTTCTTTGCACCACGAGTTGCTGGCTTTTGTCCTGTAATCTTTGCCAAGCGTTCCATGACAAATTTATTGCGATCTTTGTCGCGCTTTATTCCTGATCCTGTACCTGAAGCAACCACAACTTTCACTAGATGAGGCGCGGCCATAGAACCTTTGTAATGATATTTACTCTTGAGAGTACTAAATGCTTTCTTTTCTTTTTGTTTGACTGTTTCCATATTTTTATATATTCCTGCCTGCCGGCAGGCAGGTTAATTAATGTTTCGCAACATTCGATACATGTATAGGCATTGCAATCTCTAGAATCTGACTCTGCTCACTTTTCTTCTGAGCCTTGCGAGATTTCTTCATCATATTTACACCTTCAATCACCACCTTGTTTTCACTTGGGATTGATTTGATTACTTTGCCTTTCTTGCCTTTGTTTGCACCGGCAATCACTATTACATTGTCTCCTTTTTTGATTTTCATAAAAATAAATATAGCTAAATGACTTCTTGGGCAAGAGAAATAATCTTCTGATATCCACGCTCTGCAAGCTCGCGAGGAATAGGACCGAAGACACGACCACCTTTTGGATCCATCTTATCTTTTTCTAATATTACAACAGCATTGTCATCAAATCGAATATAAGATCCATCGGCTCGGCGATAAGCCTTTACGGTGCGGACAACGACTGCTTGATGGACATCCTTTTTCTTCACGCCCTTGCGAGGTTCAGCAATTTTAACCGAGATGATGACCTTATCACCAATCCCAGCATAGCGACGCTTGGATGAGCCGAGCACCTTGAAAACTTTACCTACCTTTCCGCCGGCGTTATCTGTGATATTTACTACTGTTCCATCTTGTATCATATAATTTTTAAGCTAATACTTTAAAATGTTTATCTTTTGAAATTGGCTTGGTCTCTTCGATTTGGACCATATCACCAACTTTTTTACTATTATTCTCATCATGGGCTTTGTATTTCTTTGTCTTCTTCACACGCTTGCCATATTTTGGGTGCTCTACAAAGCGTGTAACTTCGACTACGATAGTCTTGTTCATCTTGTCTGATACAACTACCCCTTTCAATATTTTATTTAGTTTTTTTATTTTTGTTTCCATAATAGTTATCTTGCCACAACTCGAGTAGTTACTGGTAATTTGGTTCCAGCTTTGCGAAGTGCCTCTTTGGCGACTGCCTCTGTTACTCCGTCCACTTCAAAAAGTACTCGGCCTGGACGCACATCTAGACAGTAGCCCTGCGGATCACCCTTACCCTTTCCCATTCCTACCTCTGCAGGTTTAGCTGTAAAAGGTCTATCTGGGAATACGCGAATCCACATACGGCCAGTCTTACCGATAGTACGAGATGTAACCTTGCGAGCTGATTCTAGCTGATTTGAGCGGATACGTCCACCACTTGTAGCTTTTAGTCCAAATGATCCGAAGGCAACAGTGATACCTCTAGTATCCGGAGTGACTTTCGTCATATCCGTTCTGTTGGTGTGCCACTTTCTAAATTTTACTTTTTTGGGTAATAACATAAAATTGATTAATTACTTTTCTTTCTATCAGTATTTTGTCCTGGCTCAGCATTAAATACTTCTCCACGATATATCCAAACTTTAATTCCAATATCTCCATAACTCATATGAGCCTTCTCGCGAGCAAAGTCTACGTCAGCGCGGAATGTCTGAAGTGGAATTGATCCTCGCTTTATTTGCTCAGAACGTGCGATTTCAGATCCAGCCAAACGGCCACCAATATAAATACGAGCACCTTTGACTCCGCGAGCAGCCATGACTTTCTCTATAGCTTGCTTTATAACCCGACGATATGGGAGGCGCTTTTCAATACCCTCTGCGATAGAGCATGCGATTATCGCAGCATCAGCATCTGGGTTTGTAACCTCGACAATATCAAATTTGAAATCCTCTGGAATAGCGACACCCTTCTTCTTCATAGCACTTACCAACTCGGTTTTTATTTTCGCGGCACCTTCACCAGAGCGACCGATAATCATACCCGGTCTTGAAGTATAGACCATGATTTTAGTAGATTTAACATTGCGCTCTATCTCTATACGAGAAACGTAGAATCCACGGAGCTTCTTTACTAGGAACTCTCGGATAACTACATCACTCGCAAGTAATGTCTTGTATTTCTTATCAGCAAACCAGCGTGACTTCCAGTCGCGGATGATTACTAACCTATGTGCATATGGATGGACAACTTTTGACATAATTATTTACTTTCCTTCTTAATTACTTTTTTAACCTTTGGTTTTGCTACTTTTTTCTCAGCTTTTTCTGCTTTGGTGTTTTTAACTTTTTTCTCTACGATTTTCTCGGAAAGGATTAGAGCTACATGGCTTGTCCTCTTGTTTATACGAGAAGCACTCCCTCGTGCGCGAGGCATACTACGCTTCATAACTATACCTTTATTTACTGTAACACTTGAAATTATAAGGTTATCTTCTGATATTCCAGCTTGTTTTGCATTAGCTACAGCTGAAGCAAGTAGCTTGGTTATAGGACCTGTAGCACGCTTTGGTAGTGACCCTAACTGAACAAAAGCATCAGCAACCCTTTTGCCTTTGATGAGTTCCCCTACAAGGCGAACCTTGCGTGGAGACTGTCTGTAGTTTTTTAAAAATGCTTTCATTACTTATAATTTATTTCTTTGTTTCGGTCGCGGATTTGGCTGATTTTGCTGCGGAGATCTCGGCTTCTTTCTTCTTCTCTTCTAATTCTTTCTGCATTTTACCTCCGTGCTTGACGAACTTGCGGGTGGGAGAGAATTCGCCTAAGCGATGCCCTACCATATCTTCACTCACCAGGACCTCTACATGTTGCTTGCCATTATGAACTCCAAACATAAACCCCACCATCTCGGGTGAAATAACGCATGCTCGAGACCAGGTCTTTATCATTCCTGTCTCAATAGGCTTTTTTCCGGCAATCTTCTTCAAGAGCCTTTCGTCTACATATGGGCCTTTTTTGAGTGATCGTGTCATATCAATATAAATAAGCTCCTGTGAGCTCGTCCGTCCATACTAACAAATCTAGGAATAAAGTCAAATACACATAGATACTCATTGACATTGCGGATAAATACTGTAGGATAAATGAAAATATAACGCTATTTTCTAAATAAAAATCTCAACCATGATATTAAGAAATATCTATTTCGGTCCGGCGCTTGGTGCGTCTGGGGTACAAGGGTTTTATGGAAACCCTTCTTATCCCGAATATAAGCACAGTAGAATTATTAAAATGATCTGGGGTGATATATTTAAAAATATGGATTTCGTCGCAAAGACAGCGACAGTTGACTTCAATAAAGGAAATGTGAGGCTCGACCTTGGAGGTTTTGCCTTTAAAAAATTTCTACCTGATGCTATATATCCCATGCCCCTAAAAGGTGCTGCTTTAAATGCAGTAGGGCTGAGTAATCCAGGGTTTAAAAGTTTACTGTTAAGAGGTATCTGGCAACAAAGGACTCAGCCTTTCATGCTTTCGTTCATGCCGATAAGAAAAACGAGGGACGAACGTATCGCTGAGACCCGTGAATTCGTAAGTCTTTTGAAAAAACATTTACCAAAGTTTATGGCAAAGTTTGCCTTGCAGGTAAATATTTCTTGTCCTAATACTGGGCATAGTCAGAAGGAGTTAACCGGAGAAGCATCTCAAATCCTCGACATTTTGGGTGAGCTTGAAATACCCTTAGTGCCAAAGATAAATGCAGTGCTTCTACCTCAAATTGCGCATGAAATAATGGAGCACAAATACTGTGATGCCCTTTGCTTCTCAAACAGTATTCCCTACGGGGAGTTCCCAAAAGAAATAAAGTGGAGTAAATATTCCATACATGACAAGTCACCACTTGTATTTAGAGGATATACGAGCGGTGGATTATCCGGTGCACCAATTTTCCCTGTAGTTGAAAAGTGGCTTACGAGATTCAGTATGCTGAATACTCACACTAAACCGATAATTGCTGGTGGTGGAGTAATGTCAAAGGACAATGTAAGAGTCCTTTGTGGTTTTCCGAATGTTAAGGCAATATCTATCGGGACTGTTGCATTTATAAAACCTTGGGCAGTAAAAGGTATTATAAAAGAATGCTACAAATCCTTGATGACAAGTTAATATTAGACCCTATTTATAAATCCCGAGATGCAGTATTGCACCCCGGGATTTTTTCTTGCATTTTGGATGCAAAAGGCATAGGATGAAGAAAATTCAAAAAACAATAAAACTCTAGTTATGAAGAAAATACTTATCCAGAACGTTCATGTTGTCTTTGGTCATATACCTGGACGCAAGGCCGATGTACTTATCGTAGATGAGCTCATAAGTCAGATCGGGAAGCCAAATTCTGTAAACTCTTCCGGCGCAGTGATTATCGATGGAACAGGAAAATATTTATTCCCTGGACTTATTGATGATCAGGTACACTTTCGTGAGCCGGGTCTCACCCACAAAGCTGAAATTTATACTGAAGCTAAAGCAGCAGTTGCTGGTGGTGTGACCAGTTATATGGAAATGCCTAATACTTCCCCTCCAGCTACAACAATTCAGTTGCTCGAAGACAAGTATAATATCGCTAGGGGGCGATCACTTGCAAACTACTCATTCTACATGGGCACAACTAACGATAACTTTGACGAGTTGTTGAAAGTTGACCCTAAGAAAGTTTGCGGAGTAAAAATTTTCATGGGAAGTAGCACTGGTAATATGCTGGTAGATAGTCCGGAGTGTTTGGAAAAAATCTTTGCGAATATAAAGATGTTAATTGCAACACATTGTGAGGATGAAGTCCTTATGAAAATGAACTTGGGAAAAACCATTGCTAAGTATGGTGAAAATTACCTGACAGCAGTATTTCATCCAATTATAAGAGATCATGGTGTTTGCTATAGTTCCTCTGCTTTTGCCGTCCAGCTTGCTAAAAAATATGGGACAAGGTTGCATGTCCTTCATATAAGCACCGCAAACGAGTTGAAGCTTTTCCGTAACGATATTCCATTGATGGAAAAGAAGATCACAGCCGAAGCATGCGTACATCATTTGTATTTCTCTGATAAGGACTACGAGACGTTAGGTAATCTGATAAAGTGTAACCCGGCCATCAAAACCGAACAGGACAGGGAAGCAATTTTTAACGCCGTACTTGATGACCTTATCGACGTTATTGCCACAGACCATGCACCGCATACATGGGATGAAAAATCCCAATTGTACACCAAAGCTCCGTCAGGAATACCTTTGGTACAACATTCTCTCAATTTGATGCTTGAGTTTGCCATTGCCGGCAAGATTAGTAAGCAAAAGATTGTGGAGAAAATGTGCAACAATCCTGCAATCATGTTCGATATTGACCGTCGGGGTTTCATTAAGGAGGGATACTTTGCTGACTTAGTGCTAGTAGATATGGATAAGCACTACACTGTCGGTAAAGAAAATATTCTCTCAAAATGTAGCTGGAGTCCTTTTGAAGGAAAAAGGTTTCATTCAGTAATAACCCATACATTTGTGAATGGGCACCTGGCTTACGACAACGGTCATTTTAATGAATACAAAATGGGAAAGAGACTGGAGTTTAACCGCTAAATTGTTCCTATATTATTATATTAATCCTGCTTGGAAACGAGCAGGATTTTTATTTGACAAAAAATGTGAGTAAGGTAGGATTAAGAAAAATTCTCAATTCATTTAAATCAACTACTATGCAAAAGACATCGACCTTCGCAAGTATAATTGCTAAATTTTTAATCAGCCTTGGCGCCTTTGGATACAACTTCCTCAAACCCAAGCTTTGGGCAAGTGGAACTCGGAACCCACCTTACGTAAATAACCGAGCCTTGCAATCAAGTGTAGAGGCAAGAAAAAGCCTACGGAAGGCATTGGCTTCATTGATAAAAAAAGACGAGCTTTTTATTATTGATTGGGTCTATGGTATCCCGACGGCTGGTATCGCTCCAGCAGTATTACTTGCCATGGAGATAAATAAACCTCTTCTTCTTAAGATAAAAGATGAGTACTATCTGGTGGACATTCCCAATTTAAAAGCTTTTATAAAAGGGAGTATCACCCGTCTTATGCAAGATACCGATGTATTTGCCGGCACAGTTCCAATGGGTATTGTCTGCGGCTTGATGATGGCTGAAGAAGCAGAAAAACCTTTCCTATTTGTGCGAAAGGAAAAGAAAGATCATGGCCTTGGATTGCAAATTGAGGGTATTGTGGAGATAGGAAAGACAGTAGTCCTTATAGATCCTGCATATGCTGGGATGTCTCCATATACTGAAGAGGCTGAGAAGGCCTTGATGGAAGCAGGTCTGGACTTGAATCCAAAATCCTGGACGCTATTTATTGATAATTTTATCAAACGGCTAACAGAGAAAGACATTGGTGGTAAGACAATTGTGGGACTTGAAGACCTCGTTAGCACTGGCGAATCCAGCCTGAAAGAGTTCTTAGCATTGATTGGTTATGGAACAGCAATTATACCTGTTTCGATTTTTGATTACGAACTGAAAAGTTCAAAGAATAGCTTTACAGCAAAAGGGTTGTATTTAAGATCAGTGTTGAACTTCAAGCAGATCATCGCTGAATTTCGTCACTCAGGAAACTTGCCATTTGATGACGAGAAAAAATTATGGGACTGGTACGACAACCAGCCGAACTGGGGAGATGAGAATGGCTTCCCTTCAGTGAAGGGATAATACTGGCATAGCTAGTAGAAATAAATGGAATAAAAAAACTTCTGGAGGAATCCAGAAGTTTTTTACTTTATAAGCAAGATTATTTTTGGTAAGAAAATTATCAGCCCAGTGATTCCAGCAATAAGCACAGTAATTAGGACCGCTCCAGCGGCAACATCTTTGGTGTCGCGAGCATATGGATGATAGGTCGGACTGGTTAGATCTATATCTATTTCAATCGCAGTATTAATTGTCTCGGCTAGTATTACAAGTCCAATCGCAAATATAATCAAAACCCATTCAATGGAAGATATATTTAAAGTAAAACCTAGGTATACTACAAGAACTGAGAAAAATATATGGACCCAAGCATTGTGAGTACTTTTTATAAAAATAAGCACACCTCTAAATGCATGATTAGTGCTCTTTAATCTAGATACTATGGAGAAACGTCTTTTTTCAGATAAATTATTTTCCATAATTACCAATGCATACTAGAGAGTAAAAATAGGAATCCGATTATAAAAAGTGGAATAAGGAGGTACTCGATGATCAATAGGATCCTTGCGACTTTGTAGACACCTTTGCTTTTGGTAAAGACGACAAGTAGAGAAGGTATTAAAAAGATAATTGAAGGAGAGATACTTAAGAACGGCAAGTGAACTCTAGCCATATTGCTAATCAGAGAAAATACAAATAATCCGAGTTGAATGTATGCGAGCACAAGTATAAACTTTGACTTACGAAAATCCTTTACCGTAGAAGCACCGATTGGTGGAAGTGGCACAGGAGGAGGAGTTGTAAGCGTTGGTTCCATATTTTTATCTACGCTATTATGCGTCGCTTTTGTATATGGTAAATACCATAAGTACAGACTGCTATTAATGCAATCATTACTACATAGAATTGAAATGTCGTATGATGATTGTAGAAGTAGACACTAATCTGGAATAGGAGCTGACATGCCAAAATTATACTGACTACATAATACGGCACGAGAGCGATCGCATAGCGCTCTTTACTACTAGAGATAGAAACGTTGGTCACAAGTGCAATGACAAGAAACAATATTATGATAACTCCGTGGACAACTATTACTCCACCATTATCTAGGTAGTCTAGTGGTGGCGACACCATCAATCGTCCAGCATCATAGAGTACACGCTCCATGAGTGCGAGAATAGCGAGTCCAAGGAGGGTGACGATAAACCCTCCGGCTGTGGTGAACTTTGTTTTAAATACGTTACTATTTTGTTCTTTGACTAATGAGGACATATGATTAATTTTTTATATATTTCTGGATAAAAATAATGACCCCTGTTAGTACTATGATAATAAGTGCGAGGACTATATATACTCCATAGGTCGCGTTTTTATCCAAGATATATCTACTGGTATCCCAGAGTAATCTTACAAGTAGGAGGGCTGAGACTAGAAAATATGGTTGCGATAGAATTAGGAAATTTTTCTTCTCTTGACTATGAAATGAACCATGCAAAATAAACGCCATCAGTAGAAACGGTAATATCAAAAGTGCATCGAAAACTAATTTACCGTTTATGCTAGAAGTAAATGAGCCACTATCATCAATAATCTTATTTATAAGAATAAGGAGTGCACCAAAAAGAACAATAGCGAGTCCAACACTAAAAGGCGAATTATATTCAAACGCTTTATTTTCCGCAGGCTTATCAAAAATATTAGATATATTTTGCTCTTTTCTCAGAGAATCATTAGGGATAGCTCCAGCCATATTAGGAGCAACAGGCGCAGAGGAAACTAACGTATCTTTCTCAAGTTTTAGGTAAGAGAAGGCATCATTCACATCTTGAGTTTGCCAGCCATTCTTTGCCAAGACATCTCGTATCATAGGCTCAGAAAAACCTTGTGCTTGGACTGTTTCTATATACTCTGTGAGCTGTTGATTAGCCATGTATTAATTTATTATACTACTTATCTAATTTTGTACCAACAAAAAATACCCATATGGGTATTTTTTGTTTGAGTATTTTACGCTTTCTTTGCTTTTCCTACGCGTCGGCGGGAAACTATCCACATGTTTGAGTACTTCTTTGGAGTACGGGTCTTCTGACCCTTTCCTGATGGTTTGCCCCACATAGTTTTCGCTCTACGGAGTCCTCGTCCTTGTCTGCCTTCACCACCTCCGTGTGGATGATCAACTGGGTTCATGGCTGTACCTCTCACTGTTGGGCGGATACCTTTCCAACGTGAGCGTCCAGCTTTACCGAAATTCTGAAGTTTGTATTCTGAGTTTGAAACTTCACCAATACATGCGTAGCAGTTCTCCGAGACTTTACGTACTTCTGTTGATGGCATTTTAATATTTGTATACCCGCTGTCGTTTGCAACTACTTGAGCAAATACTCCTGCGGATCTGGCAAGCTTCGCGCCGTTACCGGGCTTGATTTCAACATTGTAAACAAAGGTTCCGACTGGTATAAGTTTAAGTGGTAGGCGATTCGCAGTAGTTAGTGGAACTTTCTCGCCGACTATAAATTTATCTCCAACTTTTACAGATTTTGGAATTATCGCGTAGCGCTTTTCGCCATCGGCATAAACTGCAAGCCCGATGAATGCATTACGATTTGGATCGTATTCGATAGACGAAATAGTAGCAGGGATATCGCGCTTGTTGTACATAAAATCTATCTCGCGATATAGTCGCTTGTGCCCACCACCTTTGTGGCGAGTAGTAATGCGGCCCTGATTATTGCGCCCGACAGACCTCTTGAATCCTCGAGTCAGAGATTTCTGGGGAGTACTTGTAGTTAAAACATTTCTGTAGGAAACAGTAGTCTGGTGTCGCTTTGATGGAGTTGTAGGTTTATAAGTTTTCATATTATACAAATGCTATTTTATCTCCCTTCTTCAAGAAAACGACGGCTTTCTTTCCACCTTGCTTTGTGCCGATAATACCACGTCTAACTACAGTCTTTGGGGTAATTTTAGTTATGGAAATCTTGGTAGGTTCTACTTTATATAATTTCTTGATGGCCTTTTTTATTTCACTTTTATTAGCATCTTCTCTGACATTAAAAGTATAGATACCTTGGTCGGCACCTTTTGATGACTTCTCAGTTATACGTGCACCTAAAATAAGTGGGTGTGTCTCTTCCACTTTCTTTTCATCTTTTTTTGATTTTGTTTTAGTTGTTGCCATATATATTATTTCTTTTCTATCTTGCCACCTAGGAATGCAATACTCTCTGTAGGATAAGATATTATCACATATCGATAAGCTAGCAAATCAACAGGATTAATATTGCGGACTTCATCAAGCTCTACAGTCGGGATATTTGCAAAACTTTTATTGAGTACTGCACTCTTTGCTGGAACTGTGATATAGGTATTGCGTTTCTTACCACCAGTGATTTTCTCAAATCCTGTTACCTTACTCAAATCATTGACCACAGACACTGCATCTTTAGTCTTAATATTTTTTAGAGTTAACTCTTCCAAGAAGAGGAGCTGGCCTTTTCTAAGCTTCTCTGAGAGCACAGTATAGAGCGCTTTTGTACGCATTTTCTTATTAATCTTTTGGGTATAAATTTTTTCTTTACGTGGGCCATGAGTAACACCTCCGCCTTTCCAAATAGGAGAACGTGTAGATCCATGACGAGCGCGCCCTGTACCTTTTTGTCTCCAAGGCTTCTTGCCTCCACCGCGCACATCGGAGCGGAACTTGGTATGAGCCACCGGTGTACGAGCATTGGCTTGCATAGCAGTTACAACTTGGTGAACCAAGTCAGCATTCCAAGGAACACCAAAAACAGTCTCTGGTAGTGCAAGCTTACCGACTGATTTACCTTTTTGATTGTATACTTGTGTTTCCATAGTAAGTCAAATATTTATAGTCCAATAATTTCCACAAGAGTTCCACGTCGTCCTGGAATAGCTCCTTTTACGAGTAACTGATTATTCTCTTTATCTATGCCAATAATTTCCAAATTCCGAACAGTAATGCGGTCGCCTCCTGTACGGCCAGCCATGCGCATGCCTTTTGGAACTTTATTGCGAAGTCCTCCACCTATCGAACCTGGTTCGCGTTCTGAGTGTTTTTGACCGTGAGAGCGAGGACCTCCGTGGAAACCATGACGTTTGACAACTCCTTGGAATCCTTTACCTTTTGAAAGTCCTGAAACTGTGACTATATCACCTTTTGAAAAAGAGTCGACAGTAATCCGATCACCTACAGATATTTCTTCGATATCTCGAAATTCGCGCAGATGCTTGAACGCTCCTGCCTCTACAACTCCCCCATCCTTACTTGCTTGTGCAGGTAGGACATGGCCAAGGTGCGCTTTTGTAGCACGGCTTTTCTTTTGCTCTAAAAAGGCCACCTGAATAGCAGTATAGCCATCTGTGTCTGGATTTTTGACTTGAGTAACTACGAGTGGACCCGCCTCTACTACTGTCGCAGGGATGACTTTCCCATCATCATCAAAGCACTGCATCATATGCTGTTTTTTACCAAGGATAAATTTCATAAATTTTGATTATTACATCATCTTCACATCTATATCAACTCCGGATGGAAGAGATAGATTCGTAAGCGCTTCGATAGTCTTCGCATTAGGATTTAAGATATCGATAACACGCTTGTGAATTCTGATTTCGAATTGTTCTCGAGCATTTTTAAACACAAACGATGCTCGGTTAACTGTATATTTCTTAATTTCAGTTGGAAGTGGAATTGGCCCGACAATTTTAGCGTCATAGCGAAGAGCAGTGTCTATGATTTGTTTTACGGACGCGTCTAGGATCTTATTCTCATAAGCTCTCACACGAATGCGTAATTGGACAACTACATCTTCTTTTACTTTCTTTACTGATTTCTTTTTAGTTTTTAATTCTTTTGTTGGCATGGTTCTAGGTTATAGCTTTTAGGTCGTAGTATTTATTCTACTAGACCCTTTTCACTCGCTACTAAAAAAACTAATTTACTTAATAACTTTCGTTACTACACCTGCACCAACTGTCTTACCACCTTCACGGATTGCAAAGTGCTGTTGTTCTTCAAGAGCAACTGGGGTAACTAGTTTAACAGAAAGCTTGACTGTATCACCTGGCATAACCATCTCAACTCCAGTTGGAAGGGTAGATTCACCAGTCACGTCTGTCGTACGAATGTAGAACTGTGGCTTGTATCCAGTAAAGAATGGAGTGTGGCGACCACCTTCTTCCTTCTTTAGAATATAAACTTCACACTCAAATTCTGAGTGAGGAGTAGTTGTTCCTGGTTTGCAAAGAACTTGTCCACGAGTAATGTCTTCTTTTTTGATACCACGGATTAGTATTCCGGCGTTGTCGCCAGCCATACCTTCTTTCAAATTCTTGTTGAACATTTCAATACCAGTGACAGTAGTCTTTGCAGTATCTTTAACACCAACAATTTCTACATCCTCACCGACTTTGACAATTCCACGTTCAATCTTACCAGTTACAACTGTTCCACGGCCTTCGATAGAGAATATATCTTCAATTGGCATTAGGAATGGCTTTGTGATATCACGTTCTGGAACTGGGATGTAAGTATCTAGTGCAGCAACTAGCTCGAGGACTTTCATAGCCCATGGATCAGTATTGTCTTTTGCTTCAAGGGCTTTAAGGCCTGAACCACGGATAACAGGAGCGTTGGCACCGTCAAAACCTTGTTTTGTAAGGAGTTCACGGATTTCTTCTTCTACTAGGTCAATCATATCTTTATCATCAACCATGTCACATTTGTTTAGGAATACAATAATCTTTGGCACACCGACTTGCTTTGCAAGAAGGACGTGTTCACGAGTCTGAGGCATAGCACCATCAGTCGCAGCCACGACCAATACAGCACCGTCCATTTGGGCAGCACCTGTAATCATGTTCTTTATGTAGTCAGCGTGACCTGGAGCGTCAATGTGCGCATAGTGACGTGCTGGAGTCCAATATTCGTTGTGAGAAAGAGCGATCGTGATACCACGAGCTTTTTCTTCAGGAGCGGAGTCGATCTGATCGACACCTTTAATTTTTGCACCATAGCCTTCACCTTGACGAGCAAGGATTGCGAGAATAGCTGCTGTTAATGTTGTTTTTCCATGGTCAACGTGACCAATAGTTCCCACATTTACGTGTGGCTTATCTCTGTTAAATTCTTCTGCCATATATTTTATTGGTTCCGACCTGCCTGCCGGTAGGCAAGCTACGCCGGAACATAAATTAATTAATAAATAAACTTGCCCTGCCAAAAGCAGGGTGAATCCTCCGCAAACCGGAGTGAATCTCAATGACTTCCATACTAGCAAATATAAAAATAATGTCAAATTATAACAAAACACCTCGCTGTGGCGAGGTGTTTTGTTATCTAAATTAAAGCTCCTTATATACAGGCTTTATACACTTTTTGCCTTCGTTTGTAGCTGTGGGTGTAAAGGTACCTCCAATATTAGCATTGCAGTCTGTATGACAACTTGGATCGTTGGTATCTTTATATCCATCAGAGTCGTTATCTATGCCGTCATTACATTGTGGCACACCTTCTGAACATGAATCTGTCGAACCCCCACCTGAACCTTGGCATTGCCATGTCCATGGACCAGTACCTGAATTATTTATACTCGTACCAGCTATACAACTAAAGTGTGTAGCATCACAAACTCCATTTACTACATTAGTTACAGTGATATCATACATAGTCCAACCAGAATTTAATCCAGGAAAATCTTGCGTGAGAGCTTGGAATTTGTAATCACCTGCTACTGGCCACGAGTTAGATGCAGATTGTGGCGTACCTGATGGTACGTATGTCACAAGACCAGGAAGCCACACGTCAGCGGTACCATCCATGTCCCAGTCAACTCCATATCTAATAGTATCGCTATCTGGATCGGTAGCCGTAAATGTAAATTGCTGTGTGGTTCCCGCTCCAAATGTTGTCGGCCCAGTTATTACTGGTGCATTTGGAGGAGAGTTGCTAGGTGAACTAGTTGAAAATGTTCCATCTGGAGAATATCCCGTCCCAACTGAATTGGTTGCATAGCCACGATAGTAATATAGAGTTGATGCTGACATACCAGATCTTGCGTGGCTAAATACTGACACTGCCGTTCCCCCCTCAGCTAGACAGTTTGTACTTGGACTAGGTGATGTACCAAAGCATGTACCACGAGCAGTGAGGGTAGCACCACCGTCTGATGTGACGGTTGCACCAAGAGTTGCTCCTGAGCTTGTAATTGAAGTTGCTGTTGGACTTGCGACAGTTGGAACACTAGGACTAGGAGCACTAGTTGTAAAACTAGAGCTGACCGAATATCCAACCCCTACTGCATTTGTCGCATAGCCACGATAGTAATATAGAGTTGATGCTGACATTCCAGATCGCGCATGAGTGAAAATACCTGTTGCTGTTGACCCTTCTGGAGAGCAGTTAGTAACAGGATCTGTTGTAGTTCCCCAGCATGTACCACGAGCAGTGAGAGCGGAACCTCCATCAGAAGTAACATTGGCACCAAGAGTTGCTCCTGAGCTTGTAATTGAAGTTGCTGTTGGACTTATAACCGTAGGCACAGTAGCTCCTGCGCTAGTTACAAAATTTCCATCAACCGAATACCCTGTACCAACTGAATTGGTCGCATAGCCACGATAATATATGAGAGTAGATGCAGGTAAACCAGTTCTTCCATGAGTAAATATTGTCACTCCGGTTCCTCCCTCAGCCAAGCAGTTAGTTGTAGGAGCAGCAGTTGTTCCCCAGCATGTACCACGAGCAGTGAGAGCAGCACCACCGTCAGAGGTAACAGTCGCACCGAGAGTTGCAGTGGAGCTTGTGATGGCAGTTGCGGTAGGAAGAGTGACAGTTGGGATGCTGGTGCCAGCACCAGTGCTAAACGTCGCGTCAACCGAATACCCTGTACCAACTGAATTGGTCGCATAGCCACGATAATATATGAGAGTAGATGCAGGTAAACCAGTTCTTCCATGAGTAAATATTGTCACTCCGGTTCCTCCCTCAGCCAAGCAGTTAGTTGTAGGAGCAGCAGTTGTTCCCCAGCATGTACCACGAGCAGTGAGAGCAGCACCACCGTCAGAGGTAACAGTCGCACCGAGAGTTGCAGTGGAGCTTGTAATCAAAGTAGCAGTTGGAGAAGTGACAGTTGGGATAGTCGCGCTAGTGACTGTGTAATTCATAACATGAGGAGTAGGGACAAGTGTCGCAGATGCTTGATTTACATTAATAGCAACCCCAGAGATTATTGTTAGTGTAAGAGCTAAATATTTCATTTCTTTTGTGAATTTTTTCATAGAATTTATTTTAGAAATATTCTTGTATGATTACGTCGCCTGCAAATGATTCAGAGCAATATCCATTTGCATCATGGTCGATACCATACTCATAGCCCGGTAATGAAAGCTCTAGATCACCTGGATAGAAGTCTGCATGGATATACGATGTCATCCAATTCGGTTGACCATTTAGAGTATTGTTTGTAATAATTCCATAATCAACAGAAACATGTGTCACTCCACGCGCCAAGGCGTCCTGTTCTGTCGCTACATCTCTTGTAGCAGTCACAGACCCAGGCTTGCCTTCATTAGGATCTGGCATAATATGACATATGCCGATTATTGCTCCTAGATTAGTATTATATGCATAGTTTTGTATTGGTACTGGTATCACATCTACATTCGTTGTAAATTCTACGGGATACGTACCTCCCGATCCAGGACTGGTAAACGAGATTTGGGCTGCTGAAATTATCTGGCTTGGATTTATTTGCACTGTATTTCCAAGAGTTGCAGGGATCATAGCAACAGGAGATCCATTATTATTTTTAACTGTCAAACTCACAGTTTCGACAGTAGTGGATGCAGATTGCAAATCTCCAGTTGCAGTAAAACCTGTATTAGTAGGAAGAGTAGTTGGTGCAATATCTACAATAGACCAAACTATTCCGTTATTGCCGTTGGCTGGATAAGTATCAGCTGCGTGGACCTGACTTACAAACAAAGTGGAAAATAGTATAACCACGAATCCGAATATAATATATTTTAAGTTTTTGATTTTAGTTTGCATAGATTTTGTAATATCTCAATTAATTTATGTGTATATTATATATTACTTTTCCTTCTTCGCATAAGTAAGCCAAAGATAAGCACAAGGACTATAACTCCCACTGCTATCCATCCCTGTTTTGAATTTTTTGCAGCCATCTCATCGCCTTTGCCCGTTTTAAACGTAAATTCTTTTTTGTCTAATATATTCCCTTTATCATCTGTTAAGGTTGCACTAACGTGAGGGTTTACACAAGTATACCTGAATGTAATTGGTATCTTTGTCTCATTATCCTTAGGATCTCGAACTAGCTCTGATTTGATATTTGACATACACTCTCTACCATTTTCACTAGTAATACTTGTCTCAAGATATAATCTTGGTCTTACGCCAGATACACTATTTCTAATAGTACTTCCAGTAGATGCTGACCAGAGTACTGACATATCAATCTTGTCTCCTGCTCTATAATAATCTTTATCTAGCGATATTCGATAAATATTTCCAATTACACCTTGGAGAACGTAGCGAGCATAAACTGGATTTGAAATTTTATCACCGCTCATTAGTTGTACTTTAATAGTATAAAACTTCGCCAAATCACCTTTCGGTAACTCGAGGGTAATGTTTTTCTTTTCTCCTTTGGTAAACGATACAGGTGTGTAGCTACCCCCACTTTGCTCGGTAATTGATCCAAAAGAATTTTGATATCTAGTTTCATATATTGGGGTTGCAGATATCGGTCCACTAGTCTCATTGACCGCTGTACAATTTAGATTAAGTGACTCACTACTACTGATATCGACACTTTGCGTAAGAGTATAATTTTTATTAGTTTTGTCGCCTTTTATTTTAAGGAAGCATGATTCAGGTAATATATTTATACTTTTTATCGAAGCAGTGATTTTAACTTTTCCAAATGTAACTTGGCCAAAAGGTACTCCTCCCTCGCTCTGAGAAACTAATATTAATGTAAAATTCCCACCGAGTTGCGCTGGTACAGTATAGACAAAATCTTTCTTTACAGATGCCCCAGTCTCGAGAGTCAGTGATTCGTCATAGACCTTTTCATCGGCAACATATTTGTCTTTGGAATCTGAAACAAGTTGGAGTCCGTATTTTATACCAGTTTGTAAACTCCCTCGATTACTAATACTGAACGAAACTGCAATATTATTGTTGTTTTGGGCAACAATCTTTGCATCCTTTAAATCAATACTCGCTACAGGGACTGTACTGCTAGAAGATGTAGTAGTAGTTACAGGTAGTGTAGGTGTGACTGCATATACATGCGAATAAGTAATGATTGAAAGGAAGAGTACGAAAATTGAAGATTTTATTAGATTCATATTTATAGAAATATACTGTTTAAATATTACCAAGTAATTATAGCATTAATACTGTTTTGTATATAAGAAAAGTTATCCACAAAATAAAAAAACCCTTCCGCGAAAGCGAAAGGGTTATTATATAAGCCTGATATGAAAAAATTATGACCGGCTGTAGTGAGATTCATGGCAATACCAAGTGGTACTAAACGGATCTTTCTGCCAGTGACGAAGTACGAGAATCAAATCTGTGACCTGAAATATCTTTTGGTTCACTTGTTGGAAATTTATCCAATTATCTCCCTCTAAAAGAGTATAAACAAAAGAACCGGGGCTTACAGGCCCACCATAGGTCGAACCAGAACCATCAGTGTAGAAACGGCGATCAAGCGTACTTATAACAGTTATCTCCCATGTAGCACTCGGTGCTGGATTAACAAGGGTATCAGAGACTATAGTCTTTCTGCTAAAGTCGGGATGCCATTTAACTCCTGCTACATTACCAACGAGGTTGGTCTTGTTTTCGGTATAAAGTGGGAAGGTTTTAGAACCATTGATTGTAGTGCCTGCTGAATTCTTGGCCCACCAATCGATTCTTGTCGGGGCAGTGACTGTAGGTACCGAAACGGAATTCCCTGCTTCGCCAGTGATACCAAAAGAACTGGCATTCTGGGCACCCATAGCGAAAGTTCTATTTACCTCATTAAAAAATGAAGTATCACCTCTTTTGCTGTCGGTCGGAGTGGCAGTAAGGGTGACTATTACCGGAAGCGGGGTAGGACAATCAGCTGGATTAGTCTGTATCCCCGGGAGATTGGGGCATACATCCACTGGCTCAATAATGTTGTCTTTCTTTGTATTACTTCCACAGCCAACCAGAGCTGCAGTAGTGATGATGAGAATCGCACTCATACTGATTAGCTTTTTCATAATCGTTATATTATATGTTTTAGAATATGTTCTGTTTAAAAGGCGATTCTAGCCTTGGTTTACAAGGTGAAAATTGCCTTTCAAACAGACCTAAAACCATTTTTCAAGGTACTACGCATACTATCTAGCCTCATGTCAAGTGTATCGCCTTTTGGGTCCTCAGTCAAGTCCAGCAACCCTATTTATGCACATTTTATCCCCAATTTGACGAGAGGGGCCTTTTATAGTAGGATGTTGATAGTTAGTCCGTTCCTCGAACCGGGCTTTTATTTTTAGAAAAATTTAATAGTTAACACAAATAAATATATGTTAGACCTCAAAACAATGAAATCGGCTCTTGAACAGCTCGAGCAAGAACGCAAAATTCCGCGCGAGAAAATTATCGATGCTATAGAACAAGCAC